>ENA-UAZD01000617-UAZD01000617.1-human-gut-metagenome-genome-assembly--contig:-NODE-617-length-12135-cov-6.031705_pt1 | contig 12135 bp, 7 predicted proteins | sample MGYA00244112_ERZ654658 | MGnify/ENA primary metagenome ERZ654658 (study PRJEB26926, sample SAMN06164608) | human gut metagenome | biome: ENVO:00009003; feature: ENVO:2100002; material: ENVO:00002003... | reverse complement strand
TTGCCGGGAACGGTCCGACCAAGATAGCCCGTATGCTGACCGAGCAGGAAATCCCCACGCCGGGAACGCTGGAATACCAGCGCACAGGCAGCATACGCCGCTACCACCCCGGCTATGAATGTAAGTGGGCGACCAATACCGTTGTTCATCTGTTGGAAAACCGGGAATACACAGGCTGTCTTGTGAACTTCAAGACGGAAAAACCGTCCTACAAGATGAAGCACAGCATAGACAACCCCATTGAGAAACAGGCGATTTTCGAGAACCACCATGAGCCAATCATCGACTTGCAGACATGGGAACGGGTGCAGGAGTTACGCAAGCAGCGCAAACGCCCCAACCGCTACGATGATGTGGGCTTGTTCTCCGGCTTGCTGTTCTGCGCCGACTGCGGTCATGTGATGTACCAGCAGCGGTATCAGACCGACAAGAGAAAGCAGGATTGCTACATCTGCGGCAGCTATAAGAAGCGCACCGCCGACTGTACGGCGCACTTCATCCGAACCGACCTTTTGACGGCGGGTGTGCTGGACAATCTGCGGAAAGTGACCGCCTATGCACAGAAGCATGAAGCCCGGTTCGTGAAGCTGCTTATCCAGCAGAATGAAATGGGCGGCAAGCGGAAACAGGCGGCAGCCACGAAGCAGCTTGAACAGGTGCAGAGCCGCATTGCAGAACTTTCCCACTATATCAAACGTCTGTATGAGGACAATGTAAACGGGAAAATCAATGACGAGCGTTTTATGGAAATGTCCGCAGACTACGAAGCCGAGCAGCGGGAACTGAAGGAGAAAGCCGCCGCATTGCAGGGCGAACTGGACAAGGCACAGGAAGCCACGGTAAACGCTGAAAAGTTTATGAACGTTGTCCGCAAGTACCTTTCTATCGAGGAACTGACACACACCCTCTTGCGTGAAATGGTGGAGAAAATCGTTGTCTATGAATGTGAGTATGACGAGAACGAAGTACGCCACCAGCGCATTGATATTTATTATAGCTTTGTCGGCAAGATTGACTTGCCCGAAGAATAAGCCCGACCTATCCGACACCCTGCGCAAGTGCCGGATAGGAACGGCAAAATTTTTTACACTTCTATTACTTCTTTATCACACATAAGCAAAGTCACAGGGAATCAAGCAGCTTGTCGCCGGAGGTGGCGTTGCCCTCATCGGCATGACCCTTGTTCCGCTGCTGTCCGGGCTGCTGGGATAACCCCATGTGTGTTAGAAAACCCTCCGCGCCCTCTCTGATCTGGGAGGGCGCGGGAAAGGAGGTGTCCCCACATGATCGGTGATTTAATCGGGGAATGGATCAAAGGAATCCTGATCGACGGTATCATGGGCAACCTGTCCGGCCTGTTTAACACGGTCAATACCAAAGTCGGGGAAATCGCGTCGGATGTGGGCAGTACCCCGCAGGACTGGAACGGCGGCATTTTTTCCATGCTGCAAAACCTGTCCGAAACGGTGATCGTCCCCATTGCGGCGGCCATTCTCGCCCTTGTGATGTGTTATGAGCTGATCGACATGATTGTGGAAAAGAACAATATGCACGACTTCGACAGCTCCATGTTCTTCCGCTGGATTTTCAAAAGCGCCTTTGCCATCCTCATTGTGACGAACACATGGAATATCGTCATGGGCGTGTTTGACGCCACCCAGCAGGTCGTCAACCAGAGCGCCGGGGTGATTATCGGAGATACCAGCATTGATTTTGACACGCTGCTCCCCGATCTGGAAAGCCGCCTTGAAGCAATGGACATCGGGCCGCTGCTGGGCCTGTGGTTCCAGACCCTTGTTGTGGGGCTGACGATGAACATTCTTTCCATCTGCATTTTCCTTGTGACCTATGGAAGAATGATTGAAATTTACGCCGTGACCGCATTAGGGCCGATCCCCCTTGCCACACTGGGCAATGCAGAGTGGCGTGGCATGGGCCAGAACTACTTGAAATCCCTGCTTGCGCTGGGCTTCCAAGCCTTTTTAATCATGGTGGTTGTCGGGATTTATGCGGTGCTGATCCAGCAGATCGGAACCGCCGACGACATATCCGGCGCAATCTGGGGCTGTATGGGCTATACCGTTTTGCTTTGCTTCTGTCTGTTCAAGACAGGAAGTATCAGCAAGGCCGTATTTACCGCCCACTAAAGAAACGAGGTGACTTTTTATGGCTTATGTAACTGTCCCCAAGGATTTAACCAAGGTCAAATCCAAGGTAGTATTCGGGCTGACGAAACGCCAGCTCATTTGTTTTGGCGGTGCGCTGCTTATTGGCGTCCCGCTTTTCTTTTTGATCCGGGGCCACGTCCCGACCAGCGCGGCGGCGCTCATTATGGTGTTCGCCATGCTGCCGGGCTTTCTGCTGGCACTTTACGAAAAACACGGCCAGCCCCTTGAAGTGGTGGTGCGCCAGATCGTAGAGTGCTGCTTCATCCAGCCCAAGGAACGGCCCTACCAGACCAACAACGCTTATACCGCCCTTGTGCGGCAATCCCAAATGGAAAAGGAGGTCAACGCCATTGTCCAAAAAGCAAAAGAACGAAACGAGCGCAAAAGCGCCGGTCAAGCTCACCCGCGCCGAAAAGAAAGAGATTCAGGCCGTCATCCGAAAGTATAAGGGCGACGGCAAGCCCCATTCGGCGCAGGCCAGTATTCCCTATGAGGCCATGTATCAGGACGGCGTGTGCCGGGTGACGCCCCTCACCTTTTCCAAGTGCATTGAGTTTACGGACATCAGCTACCAACTGGCGCAGGCGGACACCAAGACCGCCATCTTTGAAAACCTGTGCGACCTCTACAACTATCTGGACGCCTCCATTCATGTGCAGTTTTCCTTTATCAACCGCAAGATTGACCCCAAGCAGTACGCCAAGAGCTTTGAAATCCGGGCGCAGGGGGACGACTTCGACGACATCCGCAGCGAGTATTCCGACATTTTGCAAGACCAGCTTGTGAACGGAAACAACGGCCTGATGAAGCGGAAATTTATGACCTACACCATTGAGGCGGACAGCCTGAAAATGGCCCGCGCCAGACTGCGCCGGATCGAAACCGACCTTTTGGGCTATTTCAAGAGCATGGGGGCCTCCGCGTGGGGACTGGACGCCAAGGAACGGCTGGAAGTCATGCACAGCATTTTCCACCCGGACGGGGAACCGTTCTCCTTTGACTGGAAGTGGCTTGCCCCGTCGGGGCTTTCTACCAAGGACTTTATCGCCCCGTCCTCGTTCCGCTTCGGCAATGCCCGGATGTTCGGGCTGGGCGGCAAATACGGGGCGGTGAGCTTCCTGCAAATCCTCTCCCCGGAGCTGTCGGATGAAATGCTGGCCGATTTTCTCAACACGGAAAACGGCATTGTAGTGAACCTCCATGTGCAGGCCATCGACCAGAACGACGCCATTAAGACGGTCAAGCGCAAGATCACCGACCTTGACGCCATGAAGATTCAGGAACAGAAACGGGCGGTAAGAAGCGGTTACGACATGGATATACTTCCCAGCGACCTTGCCACCTACGGGCAGGACGCCAAGGAGCTGCTAAAGACCTTGCAGAGCCGGAATGAACGAATGTTTCAGCTTACCTTTTTGGTGCTGAACACCGCAGACACCCGGCAAAAGCTGGAAAACGATGTGTTCTGGGCTGCCGGGATCGCCCAGAAATACAACTGTTCCCTTGTACGGCTGGACTACCAGCAGGAACAGGGGCTTATGAGCAGCCTGCCGCTGGGGGCCAGCCACATCCAGATTGAACGCTCCCTGACGACTTCCAGCGTGGCCGTGTTCGTCCCCTTTGTAACGCAGGAGCTTTTTCAGGGCGGCGACGCCATGTATTACGGGATCAACGCCAAGACCGGCAACATGATTATGCTCGACCGCAAACGGGCGAGGTGTCCCAACGGGCTAAAGCTGGGGACACCGGGAAGCGGCAAAAGTATGAGCTGTAAATCAGAAATTTTGAGCGTGTTCCTCTGCACCCCGGACGATGTGTATATCTGTGATCCAGAGGCCGAGTATTACCCCCTTGTGAAGCGGCTGCATGGGCAGGTGGTGAAGCTGTCGCCTACCAGCAAAAACTATGTGAACCCGCTGGACATCAACCTGAATTACTCCGAGGACGAAAACCCGCTGGCCTTGAAATCCGACTTTGTGCTGTCGTTCTGTGAGCTTGTCATGGGCGGCAAGAACGGGCTGGAAGCCATTGAAAAGACGGTGATCGACCGGGCGGTACAGGTGATCTACCGGCCTTATCTGGCAGACCCCAAGCCGGAAAATATGCCCATCCTTGCAGACCTGCACAAAGCCCTGTTAGACCAGCATATCCCGGAGGCCGACCGGGTGGCGCAGGCCCTTGACCTGTATGTGTCCGGCAGCCTAAATGTGTTCAACCACAGAACCAACATCGACATCAAAAACCGCATTGTGGCCTTTGACATCAAGGAGCTGGGCAAGCAGCTAAAGAAAATCGGTATGCTCATTGTCCAAGACCAGATTTGGGGGCGCGTCACCCAAAACCGCAGCAAGGGCAAGGCGACATGGTATTTCTGTGATGAGTTCCACCTGCTTTTGCGTGAGGAACAGACGGCGGCCTTTTCCTGTGAGATTTGGAAGCGTTTCCGTAAGTGGGGCGGGATTCCCACAGGTGCGACGCAGAATGTAAAAGACCTGCTTTCCTCCCCGGAAATTGAGAACATTTTGGAAAACAGCGACTTTATCTGCCTGCTCAATCAGGCCAGCGGCGACCGCAAAATCCTTGCGGAACGGCTGAACATTTCGCCCCAGCAATTACGGTATGTGGACAATTCCGAACCCGGCGAGGGGCTTCTCATTTACGAAAATGTGATCCTGCCCTTTAAGAACCCCATCCCGAAAAACACCCAGCTCTACCAGATCATGACGACCCGGTTAGGCGAGGGGGCGACGGTATGAGGCACAAGGAGGTGAAGTCATGGAACCCTTAAACCCCCGCGACAAGGTAACGCAGCACATGACCCGCGACGGCCTGACGCTGGATAACCAGACCACAGGCGAAAGCGTCAATGTGTCCAGCCGGGAGGCCGAGCAGGAATACACCGCCCAGACGGAGGGCGCGGCGGAAAAAATACTGGAACGGGCGGGCGAGCTGCACGACCGCCACAAGGCAAAGAAAGCGGCCAAGGACGCCGGAAAAACCGTGGCGCAGGCCACCGGCCCCGTTTCCCGGTTGCAGTTTACCGCCGAAGAATGGGCCTCCCCGGAGCTGGCCCCGTATATCAAAAAGGCAGAAAAACGGGCGGATAAGCTGGAAGCGGCCAAAGAAGCTCTGCCGAAAAAGCGCGTCGTCACCAAGGAAACCGTCTATGACGAGGCCAAGGGCAAGGCCAAAAGCAGGCTGTATTTTGACAAGGTGGAGAAAGCCCCTCCCCAGCTCAAACCAAACCCGGCCAGCCGTCCCATACAGGAAGCCGGGCTTTACCTCCACGGAAAAATCCATGAGGTAGAACACGAAAATGTGGGCGTGGAGGGCGGCCACAAGGGGGAGGAACTGGCGGAACGGCAGGCGGGCCGCATGATCCGCAGCGGCGTCCATCGCCACAAGCTCAAACCCTACCGGGCCGCCGCCAAGGCCGAGCGAAAGTCCATCGCCGCCAACGCCGAGTTTGCGTATCAAAAATCCCTGCGGGACAACCCGGAGCTGGCGCAGGCGGCAAAGAACCCCGTTTCCCGTTTCTGGCAGAAACAGCACATCAAACGGGAATATGCCAAGGCAGCAAGGGCGGCGGGGCAGACCGCACAGGGGGCGGCAGGCACCGCCAAGACCACGGCTGCCGCAGCCAAGAAAGCCGCAGAGAAAAGCAGACAGGCCGCGTCCTTTGCCGCCCGGCACTGGAAAGGGGCGCTGATCGTCGGCGGCGTGGGCCTTATGCTCCTGCTGGTGATGGGCGGCCTGCAATCCTGCACCGCCATGTTTGGCAGCACCGGGACGGGCCTTGCCGCCACCTCCTATCTCTCCGAGGACAGCGATATGCTGGGAGCCGAAGCCGCCTATGCCGCGCTGGAAGCAGACTTGCAGCACGAACTTGACAACTACGAAAGCCTGCACCCCGGCTATGACGAATACCGTTTCGATCTGGACGAGATCAAGCATGACCCCTATGTGCTGACCTCCATCCTCTCCGCGCTGCATAACGGCGTGTTCACTTTGGGAGAGGTACAGGGCGACCTTGCCATGCTCTTTGAAAAGCAGTACATCCTGACCCAGACCATCGAAACGGAAACCCGCTACCGCACCGAAACGAGGACGGACAGCGAGGGAAACACCTACACTGTGGAAGTCCCCTACACCTACTATATCTGTAATGTGAAGCTGGAAAACTTTGACCTGTCCCACCTGCCCATCTACATTCTCACCGAGGAACAGATGGGCTTTTATGCTGCCTATATGCAGACTTTGGGCAACCGGCCAGACCTGTTTCCCAACGGCAGCTATCCCCACGCCTCCACCCCGAAAGAGCCGACCTACTATGAAATTCCCCCAGAGGCGCTAAAGGACGAAGCCTTTGCCGCCATGATTGCCGAGGCGGAAAAGTATGTGGGCTATCCTTATGTGTGGGGCGGCAGCTCCCCAAGCACCAGCTTTGATTGTTCCGGCTTCATTAGCTGGGTTATCAATCATTCCGGCTGGAATGTGGGACGCCAGACGGCGCAGGGGCTTTACAACATCTGCACCCCCGTTTCCCCGGAGCAGGCCAAGCCCGGCGACCTTGTATTTTTCGTCGGCACTTACGACACTGTCGGGATGTCCCATGTGGGGCTGTATGTGGGAAATTCGGTCATGCTGCACTGCGGCGACCCCATTTCCTACACGAACCTCAATTCAAGCTACTGGCAGCAGCATTTTTATTGTTACGGGCGTTTGCCTTAAACGCCAGAAAGGAGTTTTTGACTATGGCAATGAACAAATTGGAGCGCATTGAAAAGGATATTGAGAAAACCAAGGGCAAGATCGCGGAGCTGCAAAAGCAGCTTCGGGAGCTGGAAGCGGCCAAGACCGAACAGGAAAACTTGCAGATCGTCCAGCTTGTGCGCGGCCTCAACATGACCCCGCAGGAGTTCGCCGCCTTTGTGCGCGGCGGCGCGTTGCAGGCGGCCCCGGCCCCGATCCCGGACTTTGAACAGGAGGACAACGCCCATGAAGAAATCTAAACTGTTCCGCACTTTGACGCTGGCTGTGGCCGCTGCGCTCTGCATGGCGACCACGACTGTTACCGCCTACGCCGGAGGCGCTGACCCTGACCCTGTGCCGCTGCCGGAAACCACCGAGGCCCCCGCAGAAGTGCCGGAGGAAACCGAAGAACCTACCACCGGCGGCATGGAGCCGGTGGGCGTACCCGTCACCCCGCAGGGCAACGCTACGCTGGTGGATGATTTTTTCGGGGATAAGCAGCTTATCACCGTCACCACCAAGGCCGGGAATTATTTTTATATCCTGATCGACCGGGCCAACGAGGACAAGGAAACAGCGGTGCATTTCCTCAACCAAGTGGACGACGCCGACCTGCAAGCCTTATTGGAGGACGGAAAAAAAGAGCCGGAGGTCTGCAACTGTACGGCTAAATGTCAAGCCGGGGCCGTCAATACGGCTTGCCCGGTCTGTAAAAACAACCTGACCGCCTGCAACGGGCCAGAGCCGAAGCCCCAGCCGGAGGAAGAAAAGCCGCAGGAGGAAAAGCCAAGAGGCATGGGCGGCCTTGTGGTGTTCTTTGTGGTGGTGCTGTTGGGTGGCGGCGCAGCCCTTTACTTCCTGAAATTCAAAAAGGAAAAAGTTGACACCACAGGCAATGACGATCTGGCCGAGTATGACTTTGGAGAGGACGAGGACGACGAGGACGAAGCCCCGGAGCCGGACGAGGATATGACAGGTGAAGATGGAAATGAGGAGGATGAAGTATGAGCTATCAGTTAGTAATTGCAGAGAAACCAAGCGTCGCCCGCAGCATTGCGGGTGTGATCGGCGCGGACAAGAAACAGGACGGCTACATGGAGGGGAACGGCTATCTGGTGAGCTGGTGTATCGGCCACCTTGTTTCCCTTGCCGACGCCGGGACTTATGACGAGCGTTTCAAAAAATGGCGCTATGACGACCTGCCGATTCTGCCGCAGGAATGGCAGTACATCATTCCCGACGATAAGAAAAAGCAGTTTGACACCCTGCGTTCTTTGATGGCGCGCCCCGATGTCACCGGCCTTGTGTGCGCCACCGACGCCGGACGCGAGGGGGAATTGATTTTCCGTTTCGTCTACCAGATGGCGGGCTGCAAGAAACCGTTTCAGCGCCTTTGGATTTCCAGCATGGAGGACGCGGCCATCAAGGACGGCTTCGCCCACCTGAAACCGGGAGCCGATTATGATAACCTGTATCAGTCGGCCCTTTGCCGGGCGCAGGCGGATTGGCTGGTGGGGATCAACGCGACAAGACTTTTCTCCATCCTCTACCACAAGACCCTGACCGTGGGCCGTGTCCAGACGCCGACCCTGAAAATGCTGGTTGACCGGGAGGCCAAAATCAGCAGCTTTCAGAAAGAGAAATACCACATCGTCCAGATCGCGGCGGGCGGCATGGAGGCGGCCAGTGAACGCATGGGAAACGCCGCCGACGCCAAGACCCTGAAAGCCGCCTGTGAAACGGCGCAGGCCGTTTGTGTGTCGGTAACGCGGGAGAAAAAGACAGAGCAGCCGCCCCGCCTCTATGACCTCACCACCTTGCAGCGGGAGGCAAATCGCCTGTTTGGATTTACCGCCAAGCAGACCCTTGACTATGCCCAGCAGCTCTATGAAAAGAAGCTGCTGACCTATCCCCGCACCGACAGCCAGTATTTGACCGATGATATGCTGCCAACGGCGGAAAGCCTTGTGTCCGGCTTGTGGCCTCTGCTTCCCTTTGCGGCGGGGCTTGACCTGTCCCCGCAGTTTGGCCGGGTGCTGAACAGCAAAAAGGTGAGCGACCACCACGCCATTGTCCCGACAATGGAATTTGTGCAGAAAGGCTTTGACGGGCTGACCGAGGGGGAAAAGAAACTGTTGTCCCTTGTGTGCTGCAAGCTGCTGTGCGCCGTGGCCGCACCCCATGTGTATGAAGCTGTCACCGCTACATTCACCTGTACCGGGAACACCTTTACCGCCAAGGGAAAAACCATCCTGACCCCCGGCTGGAAAGAACTTGACCGCCGCTTTAAGGCGTCGTTCAAAACAGACGCCGACGACACCGCCCCGGAGCCTGCGCGTGAACTGCCGGAGATCACCGAGGGACAGACCTTTGACAAGGTAACTGCCGCCGTCACCGAGCATTTCACCGCACCGCCAAAATCCTACACGGAAGATACCCTGCTTTCCGCTATGGAGCGCGCCGGTGTGGACGATCTGCCGGAGGACGCAGAACGGCAGGGATTGGGAACCCCGGCCACCCGCGCCTCCATTTTAGAAAAGCTGGTGCAGATGGGCTTTGTGGAGCGCAGGGGCAAACAGCTACTTCCCACCAAGGACGGCCACAACCTTGCCTGTGTGCTGCCGGAGGTGCTGACCTCTCCCCAGCTTACGGCACAGTGGGAAACGGAGCTGACGGCCATTGCCAAGGGGCAGGCCGACCCGGAGGGCTTCATGGCTGGCATTGCAGAAATGACAAGGGGCCTGATCGTGGGCTACTCCCAGATCAGCGAGGACGCGCAGAAGTTGTTTCAAACCGAGCGTGTGGTTATCGGCAAATGTCCGCGCTGCGGGGAAAGCGTCTACGAGGGCAAAAAGAACTACTACTGCGGAAACCGAAGCTGCCAGTTTGTCATGTGGAAGAATGACCGATTTTTTGAGGAACGGGGCAAGGCGTTCACCCCGAAGATCGCCGCCGCGCTCCTTAAAGACGGAAAGGCAAAGGTAAAGGGCCTGCGCTCCATGAAAACCGGCAAAACCTATGACGGGACGGTGCTTTTGGCCGATACCGGCGGCAAGTATGTAAACTACCGCGTGGAACAGAGGGGCAAAAACTAAAAACAGCAAGCATAGGGAGTGTAGCCACACTCCCGGAAAAATCCTTGACCCGGCGCACCTGCCGGGCCGGGGATTTTCTCTTTGGGGAAGCCCCAAACCCTTATATTATGTGAAAGGAGCGATTCAATGAGCGAAGTGTTTTCCGTACTGCTTCATAACCGACAGCGTTATGAGCAAGGCAAAGAGGGCCTATGGTTTTCTCTGCCGACCACAACCGAAAAACTGCAAGCAGCCCTGCGGGAAATCGGGATCAGTGCCGATAATCCGCAGGACTTTTTCTTGTACGACTATCGAAGCCCACAGGCACGACCTATTAAGCTACCCCGTGATATGGTGCTGTCCGCAGGCATGGATGAATTAAACTTCCTTGCTGCAAGATTGGAAAAGCTGGACGCCGCCGAACTTATGGAGCTGAACGCCGCCCTGACAAGTCCGCAGAGTGATTTTCACAATATCGGCCAGATTATCGACTATCCCGAAAATGTGGACTTTTATGTGCATTTGCCGGATGTCACCGGCACAGGACAGTTGGGCGACTACTATCTAAACCGTTCCGGCATGGTGGATATGCCGGAGGAATGGAAAGCAGGGATTCTCTTGCCCCGTTTTGGCCTGCATATTGCCAACACAGAGCAAGGTGTTTTTACCGATTATGGCTATCTGGTAAAAAGCGGCGACGAATGGCAGCGCGTCCATGAGGGCCAGCCAGTGCCGGAGGAATACCGGGTGATGGCCTATCCTGCGCCGGAAATTCTGCGGGCGGAAAGCAAGGTGCAGCCGGAGGCGGCAGCCCCCGCAAAGGTCCCACAGCCTGTCACCCCCATTCTCTTAAACGGCCAGAATAGCGCCGAGCGCATGAAAGAGATCACCGACCGGCTGGAAACCGGCATACAGGAGCTTTTCGAGAGTGAACGCTACAAAGCCTATCTCACCACCATGTCCAAGTTCCACAGTTACAGCTTCAACAACACCCTCCTGATCGCCATGCAGGGCGGACAGCTTGTGGCGGGCTACAACAAGTGGCGGGACGATTTTCACCGCAATGTGAAGAAAGGCGAAAAGGCCATCAAGATACTGGCCCCAGCCCCGTTCAAGGCGAAAAAGGAAGTGCAAAAGCTGGACGCACAGGGCAGGCCGGTGATGGGAAAGAACGGAAAGCCTGTTACCGAAGTACAGGAAATACAGGTTCCGGCCTTTAAGATCGTTTCCGTCTTTGATGTGAGCCAGACCGAGGGGGAACCGCTGCCCTCTATCGGCGTGGAAGAACTGACCGGCAGCGTGGAACGCTACGGGGAATTTTTCAAGGCGTTGGAACAGACCTCCCCGGTTCCCATTGGTTTTGAGGACATTCCGGGCGGTTCCCACGGCTACTACCACCTGACGGAAAAGCGGATCGCCATTCAGGAGGGCATGAGCGAATTACAGACCCTAAAGACGGCTATCCACGAGATCGCCCATTCTAAGCTCCACGCCATCGACCCGGAAGCCCCGGCTATTGAGCAGGCCGACCGTCCCGACAGCCGCACCCGCGAGGTGCAGGCCGAAAGCGTGGCCTATGCCGTCTGCCAGCACTACGGGCTGGACACCTCCGACTATTCCTTTGGCTATGTGGCCGGTTGGAGTTCCGGCAAGGACTTGAAAGAGCTGAAAGCCTCCCTTGAAACCATCCGGGCCACCGCCCATGAACTGATTACCACCATTGACGGCCACCTTGCCCAGCTTCAGAAAGAACGGCAGGCCCAGCAGGAACAGCCGCAGGCCGCGCCGCTGGAACAGGCCGCCGAGCAGCCAGACCCGGACAGCGTATTTTCCAAGCTGCCCCCGGAGCAACAGCAGGAAATGACCGCCAGCGTAAAAGCCATGCTGCAAACCCTCATTGAAGCGGATTTAAAATCCACCGGCGAAGTGTCGCAGGGAACCAAGGAGGCGGCACAGGCGCAGGGCTTTACCATTGCCGGAAACGGAACGCTGGAACAGGCAGAAGTCCCGCAGGAGGCCGCCTACCGTCTGGAAAACGGCGACTACCTGTATATCCAGACATCGGAAATCGGCTACGATTACACGCTGTACGGCCTGTCTCTTATACACATCTCCGAGCCCACGAGACAAGAGGCAATCTC
>ENA-UAZD01000616-UAZD01000616.1-human-gut-metagenome-genome-assembly--contig:-NODE-616-length-12154-cov-8.108521_pt1 | contig 12154 bp, 10 predicted proteins | sample MGYA00244112_ERZ654658 | MGnify/ENA primary metagenome ERZ654658 (study PRJEB26926, sample SAMN06164608) | human gut metagenome | biome: ENVO:00009003; feature: ENVO:2100002; material: ENVO:00002003... | reverse complement strand
CGCCGAGGCAGGGCCTCAGCGACTATCTCGCCGGGATCGCCGCCGATGTGCACGACGTGATCGTCCGTCCGAAGGACACGGCGGCGCCCGACGTCCTGCCGGCCGGCGCCATCCCGCCGAACCCGGCCGAGCTGATAGCCGACCGCCGCTTCGCGGACATGGTCGCCGCGCTGAGGGGCGAGTACGACGTCATCATCATCGACTGCCCGCCGATCGATATCGTCACGGACGCGAGGGTCATCAACGACTATGTGGACAGGACACTCTTCGTCCTCAGGGCCGGGCTGTTCGAAAAGGCCATGCTCCCGGACCTCGACGCGCTCTACCGCGACGGGGAGTACAGGGGTCTCTGCTGCGTCCTCAACGGGACCGCGTCCTCCGACGGCTACTACGGAAACTACGGCACCTATGGCCATTACGGTTACTACGGCCACAATGGCGGCTCCTACTACAGCACCGACAACAAAGCCAGGTAAATCCGCCCGCTGACTTCGCCGGCGCACCGGCCCCTCCGGCGCGCCGGCGAAACCATAACCCAAAACACATATCTTATGCGAAATCTGAAAGAGTTGAGGATCGCCGTGGCCGGTACTGGCTACGTCGGCCTCTCCATAGCCACCCTGCTGTCCCAGCGCCACAAGGTGACTGCCGTTGATGTGATCGCCGACAAGGTCGATAGGATAAACCGTCGCGAGTCCCCGATCCAGGACGAGTACATCGAGAGGTTTCTCCGCGAGAAGCCACTCGACCTCACCGCCACGCTTGACGGTGAGGCCGCCTACAGGGACGCGGACTTCGTGGTGATCGCCGCTCCCACTAACTACGACCCGAAGAAGAACTTCTTCGACACGTCGCACGTGGAGGAGGTGATCGACCTCGTGCTGAAGGTTAATCCCGATGCAGTGATGGTCATCAAGTCCACCGTCCCTGTGGGCTACACCGCCTCTGTGCGGGAAAGGTTCTCGTACAGGGAACGCCTCGCCGACGGCACGATGAGGGTGGTGGTGCCAAACATCATATTCGCTCCTGAGTTCCTGCGTGAGTCCAAGGCGCTCTATGACAACCTCTATCCGAGCCGCATCATCGTCGGCTACGACAGGGGAGACTCCGCTCTCGATGAGGCTGCCGGCACTTTTGCCGCACTCATCAAGGAAGGCTCTCTGAAAGAGGATGTTCCGGTGCTGTTCATGGGTTCCACGGAGGCGGAGGCGGTGAAGCTATTCGCCAACACCTACCTTGCCCTCCGCGTCAGCTATTTCAACGAGCTGGACACCTATGCGGAGATGAAGGGACTCGACACGAGGTCCATCATCGACGGCGTGTGTCTGGATCCTCGCATCGGCTCGCACTACAACAATCCGTCCTTCGGCTACGGCGGCTATTGCCTCCCGAAGGACACCAAACAGCTGTTGGCGAACTACGCCGACGTGCCGGAGAACCTTATCCAGGCCATTGTGGAGTCCAACCGCACCAGGAAGGACTTCATCGCCGACCAGGTGCTCCAGAGGGCCGGCTATTATTCGGAGAACAGCCAGTACGACAGCGCCCGCGAGAAGAAATGCGTGATCGGGGTCTACCGTCTCACGATGAAGTCCAACAGCGACAATTTCCGCCAGAGCGCCATCCAGGGCATCATGAAGAGGATCAAGGCCAAGGGCGCCGAGGTCATTGTCTACGAGCCTACGCTGGAGGACGGCGCGTCCTTCTTCGGCAGCAAGGTGGTCAACGACATCGCCGAGTTCAAGTGCCGCGCCGACTCCATCATCGCCAACCGCTACGACCGCGCCCTGGACGATGTCCGGGCCAAGGTCTACACCCGCGACCTCTTTGAGAGAGACTAGCCGCCTACTTCACCGGAATACCTATTAATCAAAATTATTTTCCATAATGCTGTCGATCCGCAAGATAGTTGACTCGTACTTCTCGAAGCGCACGTTCCCGTACTGGTGCGTGCTGCTTCTGGACAGTGCCATTCTGTTTTTGTCCGGAGTGTTCGTCTACTGGTGCTTCAACCGTGGCACCGCCCTTCAGTTGAACTTCTGGCCGTTGACCCACCTGATGCTGCTGTGCGTCGGCGTCCACTTCATATTCTTTGCCATCTTCCGGACATATTCGGGAATCATCCGCTACTCATCGTTCAACGACCTCATCCGTGTGGCGCAGGCGATGGGATGCTCCGCATTGGCGGTGATAGCCGTCCATTTCTTCACGAACAGCTGCCCGTCTCGGGTGTTCGCCCACGTGCAGGTGCGGCATATCCTGATTGCGGAAGCCATCGCGACCGGTTTGATGTGGCTGCTTCGCGTTTCTATCAAATGGGTCTACGACACCTATTTCCGGACGGAGGGTGCGGAGAATGTCTTCATCTATGGCATCCGCGCCGGCGGCATCGGACTCGCGAAGGCGATCCGCAGCGAGAAACCGATGCACTACCGTCTCCGAGGCTTCATCTCCCACGATCCGGCGCTTGGAGCCAACGGCACGCGCCTGATGGGCGAGCCGGTCTACGAGGTTGACGCCAGTCTGCCGGATGTGATCCGCCGCAAGGGGATCGCCGCCGTGCTGGTCGCTCCGGGCAGGATCGACAGGTTCCGTAACGACACGGCTCTTCAGGACTACATCCTGCAATGCGGAGCAAGAATATTCTCGGCCAACAATGTCGTTGACACCGAGCATGATGCGATCAAGGGAGCGCCGACCTTGAAGGAGGTCAGCATCGAGGATCTTTTGCCGCGTGACGAGATCCGCGTCGACCTGGAATCCGTGGCCGAGTCCCTCCGTGGGAAGCGCATCCTGATCACGGGCTCCGCGGGTAGCATAGGCAGCGAGATAGTGCGCCAGGTGGCGTCGTTCAGCCCGTCGTCCCTTATGCTGATCGACTCCGCGGAGACTCCGCAGCACGACATCCGCCGGATGATGGCGCGTGACTTCCCGTCTGTGCCATGCGCCACCGTGGTGACGTCGATCACCAAGGCTGACAGGATGGAGAACATATTCAAAACGTTCCTTCCTGAATATGTCTTCCACGCCGCGGCGTACAAGCACGTTCCGATGATGGAGGACAATCCTTGCGAGAGCATCCAGAACAACGTCCTCGGCACGAAGATCCTGGCCGACCTTTCGGTCAAATACGGCGTTCGCCGCTTCGTGATGGTGTCCACCGACAAGGCTGTGAACCCGACGAACGTGATGGGATGCAGCAAACGGATATGCGAGGTCTATGTTCAGAGCCTGAACAAGGCGGAGCGCGACGGCGTGGTGAAGGGGCAGACCCAGTTCATCACCACCCGCTTCGGCAACGTCCTCGGCTCGAACGGCTCCGTGATCCCGATTTTCGAGCGCCAGATCAAGGCCGGCGGCCCGGTGACCGTCACTGATCCCGACATCATAAGGTACTTCATGCTGATCCCCGAGGCCTGCGAGCTTGTCCTTGAGGCCGGCACGAAGGGGGAGGGCGGCGAGATCTTCGTCTTCGACATGGGCAAGCCGGTGCGCATCGCCGACCTGGCGCGTCGCATGATCGAGCTGAGCGGGGCGAAGGGCGTGGAGATCAAGTACACCGGCCTGAGGAACGGGGAGAAGCTCTACGAGGAGCTCCTGAGCGAGTCGGAGGCGACGAAGCCGTCGTTCCACGAAAAGATCCGCATCGCCTGTGTCCGTGAATATGACTGGTCTGATCTGAGCCGCGAGATAGACGCCCTGATCGCCCAGTCCCACACCTACGACGACATGGCCGTGGTAGCCTCCATGAAGCGCCTAGTGCCGGAGTACATCTCCAACCACTCCAAGTACACCGTCCTTGACCACAAGTAACCGCCCGGGTTTCCGCCTGCGAGCGTCGGGAAAGGAAAGGCGGAAAAATCATTTGAAAAGTTGACTAATTTAATTATCACAATACCATGAGCATTTTTGCTGGAAAGACATTGATGATCACCGGAGGAAAATGAACTTGAATTAAACTTTTAAACCAAAATTTATCGCATCAGTAGTAAGACAACAACCCGATTCTAATATATGAAAACCGTAATGCTTGTATTCGGAACCCGCCCAGAGGCCATTAAGATGTGTCCCCTTGTAAAGGAGTTCCAGAAATATCCTCAGGACTTCAAGACCATCGTTTGCGTTACTGGTCAGCACCGTGAGATGCTGGACCAGGTGCTCACCATCTTTGATGTAAAACCTGACTATGATTTGAACATCATGAAGCAGGGGCAGGATCTCTATGATGTGACCGCCCGTGTCTTGACAGGTATGCGCGATGTGTTCAAAGAGTGCAGACCTGATGTAGTACTCGTTCATGGTGATACCACCACTTCTACAGCTGCCGCTCTTGCAGCCTTCTACCAGCAGATTCCTGTCGGCCATGTTGAAGCTGGACTCAGAACACATAATATCTACAGCCCGTGGCCAGAGGAGATGAACCGACAGATCACCGGTCGCATTGCCACGTATGACTTTGCCCCTACGCCGCTCAGCGAGAAAAACCTTTTGGAAGAGAAGGCGCAAGGGCAAATTTTCGTAACAGGAAACACTGTTATTGATGCCCTTCATATGGTTGTGGACAAACTGAAAAACGACAAGACTTTGGCTGATGAACAGATTACTGTTCTGAAAAACGCCGGTTATGATGTAACACGTTTGGACGGAGGAAAGAAACTGGTTCTTATCACAGGTCATCGCCGCGAGAACTTTGGTGAAGGCTTTATCAAAATGGTAACAGCCATGAAAGACCTCTCTGAAAAATATCCCGATGTGGACTTCGTATATCCTATGCACTTGAATCCGAATGTGCGTAAACCCATTCACGAGGTGTTTGGTGAAGACTTGACTGCATACAAGAACTTCTTCTTCATTGAGCCGCTCCAGTATCTGGAGTTTGTCTATCTGATGGAGAAATCTACCGTTGTTCTTACCGACTCCGGCGGCATTCAGGAAGAGGCTCCAGGCCTTGGTAAGCCGGTACTTGTGATGCGAGATACTACTGAACGTCCCGAAGCATTGAAGAGTGGTACAGTCCACCTTGTTGGAACCAACCACGACCTCATCGTTAACGAAGTCAGTATGCTATTGGATGATGAAAAGGCATACGATAAGATGAGTAGAGCCGTGAATCCTTATGGTGACGGTAAAGCTTGCAATCGTATTGTCCGTGCTTTAAATGGCGAGCAAGTTGACAAATACGAAATATAGTAAAGTCAAAAGTACACTATTATTATATGAATTTTGGCATTATTATACAGGCTCGTTTGGGGTCAACTCGTTTACCACGTAAAATTCTTAGAGAATTTTACGGCGGAAAGACTTTGCTTGAAACAGTTATAAGTAATCTACAAAAGGTTGTTGGTACAAAGATTATTGTGGCGACTTCGGTAAATCCTAATAATGATGTCTTAGAGACATTCCTAAATGAGCGCAATATAACAGTGTTCAGAGGGTCTGAAGACGATGTCCTCGGTCGTTTTATTGGTGCGGCTGAGGCAAATGGGATTGACGGTATAGTCCGGATTTGTTCTGATAATCCATTTCTAGATTGGCGCGGTGTTGCGGCTCTCATTGAGAAATCAAAGACAAGTGACGCTGACTATATCGGTTATAGAATCAACGAAACTCCTTCCATTAGAACTCATTTTGGGTTTTGGGGCGAATATGTTACACTCGCTGCTCTGAAACGAGTTGCAGCGGCAACCGATGAAAAGCCCGCTCATGAGCATGTGACTATCCATATTTATACGCATCCAAAGGATTTTAAATGTGACTGGATAGAGTGTCCCGATTTTCTGCGAAACCGCAACGATATACGTTTGACTGTGGATAACATTGAAGATTTCGAAAATGCTCAAGAGGTTTATAAAACATTGATTGAGGTCAACCCGGATTTTGGGCTGAAAGATGTTGTAGCGTATATAGATGGACATATTGAGTTGCGAGACTCAATGAAAAAGATGATTGAGAATAATCAAAAATAATAGTAATCATGATTAAAAAAGGTGAGACCTATATTATTGGTGAAATAGGCCAAAATCATAATGGTTCAGTTGATATTGCAAAACTGATTGTTGAACTCGTTGCGCGTCCAGTTCATGAAGATGATTTTAACTTGGACTTGAAACCCATGAATGCCGTTAAATTGACAAGGCGTGATTTGAATGAAGAACTTACTACAACTCAAATGAACCGTATTTATGATACCCCTAATTCATTTGGGCGTACTTACGGTGAACATCGTGCGGCATTGGAACTATCCGACGAAGATCATTATGAAGTGTATAAGTATGCAAAATCAAAAGGACTTGATTTTGTTGAAACATTATGTGCTAAAGGCTGTTTGTCGATTCTTAAGTTATTTATCCCTGACTATTTGAAAGTTGCTAGTCGGGATTTGACCAATTTACCGCTTTTGGCAGCAATGGCAGAGACAAAGATACCTATCATCTTGTCAACCGGTATGGCTGGTAAAAAGGAGTTGGATGATGCTTTGGATGTAATAACACGTTATCATTGTGATATTTCAATACTACATTGCGTAAGCCAATATCCTACGGCACCTGATAACTTGAATTTAAACACAATATTGTATCTTAAAGAGCATTATCCTCAATATAGAATAGGATTTTCTGATCACACTATTGGTATATCAGCTCCAGTTGTAGCGGTTGGTATGGGTGCAGAGATAATAGAGAAGCATATTACCATTGATCGCCATATGAAGGGCACCGACCAGGCAGGTTCACTTGGTCCTGATGGAGTTAACAGGATGGTTCGCGATATTCGTATTTGTGAAAAATGGTTAGGTACAAAAGATCTTTATATTGACAAGAGTGTTGCAGGTTCCAAGGTAAAGCTAGAACGCTCAATAGCGACATTGCATAATATGAAAGCAGGGGATGTCATCAGAGAAGAAGATATCCATATGCTTAGTCCTGGCGATGGGTTTAAATGGAGTCAATTGTCCGAGGTCGTGGGTAAAAAACTATTAGTTGACATTCTTGAAAATGAGGTGATTTATCCTAACCAAATACAATAATTCCAAAATGAATCGTTTTAACAAACTTATTCAAAAACGGTATAACTTGTATTGCAAGCAAAATGGCAGTCGGACGGCCTGGGGGGGGTGGTAATTTTCAGGAAGATACGGAGTTTTCGCTTGCATATAATGTCTTCTTGTATTAGATGGTATTATCATTGCGATATTCCTTATAGTGTGGATGTTTCAGGTTGTTATTTCAACCATAAAGGATTTGGAGTTGTTATTAACCCTTTAGTTAAAATTGGTCGGAATGTGGATATTCAGCACTCTGTTACAATTGGTGAAAATACTAGAGGTGTACCAATAATAGGTAATAACGTGGTTATAGGGGCCAAAGCTACAATAATTGGAGATATTCACATAGGTGATAATGTGATTATAGGCGCGGGGGCCGTTGTGGTAAAAGATGTTCCAAGCAATTGTACCGTAGCTGGTGTTCCTGCTAGGAAAATTAATTAGAAAAACATGATACCAAAATTAATTCTTACAGATATAGATGGTGTCTGGACAGATGGTGGCATGTACTATGATGCTAACGAAACCGAGATGAAAAAATTCAATACTTATGATAGTGCCGGGGTACTATTTGCACATCATCTTGGTATTCCTGTGGGAATATTAACAGGAGAAAACACCAATATTGTGCAGAGAAGAGCAAATAAACTTGGGGTTGATTATTGTTTCTTGGGAGTTAAGGACAAAGTTAGCGTTGCAAAACAAATTTGTAAGGAATTGTCAATAACTCTTGACGATGTGGCTTATATTGGAGATGATTTAAACGATATGAATCTTCTAAAAAAAGTTGGTTGTTCTGGCGTACCTTCTTCGTCACCTGATTATATAAAGAAATATGCCTCGATAATTACAGTAAAGAAAGGTGGTGAAGGAGCATTCCGGGAATTTGTTGAAACAATTATTGGTAAAACTAAGCTTGAACAACTTATAACTGAGGTCTATTTAGTTAATCAATGAATAATACAATAGGAAAAAGAATGTATGCTTTGGCTGGGAGATTATTTCCAATTTGTCGAAGCATTACGGGAGAAGGCTTTCGCAAAAGTTTGAATATACTATGTGAAGAGGTGCCGGATATAAAAGTATATGAGGTGCCTTCTGGAACTCCTGTGTTTGATTGGGTAGTTCCTAAGGAGTGGAATATCCGTGGAGGTGGTATTTATCGTTGTAATGGTGAGAAAGTAATAGATTTTGAAGATTCAAACCTACATATAATAGGTTACTCAGCACCTATCCATGATATAGTTTCACGTGAAAAACTATTAGAACATATCCATACTCAGCCAGACCAGCCAGATTTAATACCATATATCACATCGTATTATAAGGAACGATGGGGCTTCTGCATGAGCGAGAATCAAAAGAAAACGCTAACAGATGAAAAGTATAGGGTTGAAATAGACAGTAGTTTTAAAGATGGCAGTTTGACCTACGGGGATTTACTGATTCCAGGTGAAAGTGAGAAGGAAATTCTGATTACAACATACCTCTGTCACCCATCGATGGCTAATAATGAGCTATCTGGGCCTGCTGTAATTGTTGAGTTGATGAAGTATGTGCAACAGCTAGCGAATCGCAGATATAGTTATCGTTTTGTGATAAACCCAGAAACTATAGGGTCTATAACATATCTTAGTCGTAATCTGGAAACGCTTCAAAAGAATGTGGTGGCAGGATTTGTATTAAGTTGTGTCGGAGATGATAGAACGTACTCGTATATAGAGTCGAAACATGGGTTCACATTGGCTGATCGGGTCCTTCAAAATGTTTTAAGATTCCATTATCCAAATTATAAGCATTATTCTTTCCTCAAGAGAGGTAGCGACGAGAGACAATATAATTCAGCTGGAGTAGATTTGCCTGTATGTGGTTTTTGCCGTAGCAAGTACGAAGAATATCCCGAGTATCATACCTCTGCAGATAATATGGAGTTGATTTCTCCAGAAGGTCTTCTTGGTGCATATGAGGTTATGGAAAAGGTAATCAATACTCTTGAGAATAACTATCACTTTAGGATGAATTGCGTATGTGAACCTCAATTAGGGAAAAGGGGACTGTATCCAACTATTTCCCAAAAGGGTACATATGGTGCTGTGAAAACCCTGACTAACTTTATCGCTTATGCAGATGGTAGGAGTGATCTTATTGATATTAGTAATATTATCAATGTGCCTACAACGGAGCTTATAACAATAAAAGAGAAACTTGGTGATTTATTAACAACTCAAAAAAGAGAACTTTAATGGAAGACAATCGATACAGATTTGACGTTTTTTATTTGAATAGTTTTCTGTATGTAGAACATCCAGCATTAAAATCTACGGACAACAAGTCTTCCATTTATTATCTCATGCGTTTTATCCCTCGCATAATATATGTGGTTTTTAAAACTGTGTTCCGGAAGGGTTTTTATAAAAATTTCAGCAAACTATCGCGTTTTTCTAACCAATACAAGGACAAAACACTCTTGATAAGTCTTACTCAGAATAATAGGAATGCGGTTAGAAATTTATTGCCGGAACTATACAAAAGGAATGAAAACGTTGTTGAATTGGAAAATGTTCTTTCATACGATGTTGCTCCTGTTTTACGTATATTTTGGGAAGCTCTAATAGCTTTTCCTAGAACATATTTTGGCTTCAAAAAACAAAAACCGGAGTTGCATCATATTACGGGGGCATATTTGATTGATTTTTTTATGACACCAGGTTTGGTCTGGTTTGTTGATAATATCCTGTTAAAGGACACACCGAAAATTGTTGTTCTCTCGAATGATCATGTAAATATTAATCGTGCCATTGAATATTCATGTGTAGAAAAAGGAATAAAGACGCTTTATATTCAACATGCTTCAGTGGGAGACAATTACCCAAAGCCATGCTTTACTTCATGTATTTTTGATGGATTAGATTCATTAGATAAATACGATACCAGCAATACGACGCCTCTTGTTTTGGGGGCTATGAGGTACACAGAATTAAAAGCGAATAGATTGAGTGAAAACACAAAGCATTTAAATAGTACAATTGGAATAGCTGTAAATGTAATAGACTCTGAAGAATTAGTTAGGGATCTGTGCCTTAAGATACATCACATATTACCGGATTATGGTATTATTATTAGGGCGCATCCGAATATGTTCAGGCATCCATATTCTATAGACTTGTCGTATGTGAAGTATACAAATGCTTGCGACGAATCGATATTAAGTTATTTTTCAAAGATAGATATTTTAATCTCTAATGATTCATGTATTCATTTGGATGCCGTTGAATATGGTATTAAGAGTTATATGATGACTTTGTCAAATGAAGGATTTACAGATCAGTATTCTTATACTCAAAAAGGCTTCGTTGAATTTATATCCAGTGATGATGATTTGCAAAAAAGTTTAAGTAACTTACAGAAGGTAGTGTTAACAGATCCTTCAATTGTAAGATTTTACGATGAATCTTATATGAAATCATACGAACGTTTTTTACCTTCTTTGATAGCCGAATTTATATGCTCCGGTTTGGATTTAGAATATATGAGAGTTAATTATGGACTGGAGATTGATTATTATAAAGAACGTGAGTTTTTTGCGATTAAGAACTGATGAGACTGCCGAAAATATTTCAGAATACGGCCATTTATATGGTCGTTATGGTGCTTCAGAAAGGATTGTCCTTCTTCCTTTTACCATTATATACATCTTTTTTATCTCCTTCTGATTATGGTATCCTAGGTGTTGTTACATCAATATCATCATTGCTATCTGTTTTTATTACAATGGGGTTGGATGCGGCGGCAGCGAGATTCTACTATAAGAAAAATAAGGATGCGGATTATTCAAAAAGGTTATATGGTACTGTCGCAACTTCTATTTTATTGAACGCAATTTTCTTTGGTACAATTGTCATACTTTGTCACAAACTACTGATTGATCCAATAATTGGAGATATTTCGTTCTTTCCTTACGTATTTTTGGGGTTACTAAATGTGATTGTAACGCCACTTTATCTGCTTTTCCAAAATTATTGTCAGACAATACAGGATGGTAAACGATACGGGATTAATGCGATTTGTTTTATTATAATTCATGTTTCATTAATTGTTCTTTCGCTTGCTGTATTCCATTTGGGTGTTGTCGGTGTTCTGCTTGCAAACATTGTTGTATCAGTTTTGTTTTTCATTTATGTTCTTTTTGCATTCTTTAAATATCAAAAAGTTGGACTTGATAAGGAAGTATTAAAAGACACATACTCTTATTCATTGCCTTTGATTCCACATTTTCTTGCTAACTGGTCTAATGGCACATTGGATAAATTATTAATAAATGGAATGCGAACCGAATATGATGCAGGCCTTTACAATTTGGGTCAACAATATGGTTCTGTGATGAGCTTCGTGGCCAATGCTGTTAATCAATCATATACACCATGGTTTTATGAGAAGATGAATCATCCAGAAGAATCATTGTCTCATATACGAAAAAGTGCAGAATTCGCAACATTTGCATTGGCGTTAATAGGAATAGTATTATCATTATTCTCTAAAGAAATTTTGTCTGTGATGATTACTAATCCAACTTATGATGGGGTTTGGAAGATCATACCCTTTATTGTTTTTGCCTATGTGTTTCAAGGTATCTATTTCTTTTTCGTTAACATACTTTTCCTCAACAATACAAATGTGATTTTTACAATCACGGTTACTGCGGTTGCTGTTAATATTGGTCTGAATTTATGGCTTATCCCCATATTTGGGTATTCTGGTGGTGCAATAGCGTGTATGGCTTCTTTCTTTACGAAAAGTATAATGGCCTTAATAGTCTCTCAAAAGAAAAATAAAGACATCAGGCTCAATTGGCCGTTGATGTATGGAATTGCAATAGCGGCACTGATACTTTCGTTAATACCTTCTTTTATTGGTATAAATAGTGTTTTAGTTTTGGTACTTCTGAAGTTGGCAATAGTACTTGTATATTCTTTGATTTTTTATTTTATGTTTAAGGAAAGAATTTTAAGCTTAATCGCAGGTTTGCATAAGAACAATAGTTCGTTAATTTTTCCATGGCCTAAGCGGCCCTGGCAGTAAATAAAACCAGTTCTTTGAAAAGTTTGTCAATAA
>ENA-UAZD01000612-UAZD01000612.1-human-gut-metagenome-genome-assembly--contig:-NODE-612-length-12234-cov-4.217423_pt1 | contig 12234 bp, 9 predicted proteins | sample MGYA00244112_ERZ654658 | MGnify/ENA primary metagenome ERZ654658 (study PRJEB26926, sample SAMN06164608) | human gut metagenome | biome: ENVO:00009003; feature: ENVO:2100002; material: ENVO:00002003... | reverse complement strand
GGCGAGGAAGACGCCGAAAACGGGTTCAGAAACCAGATGCGGCAAAATGAAGATGAGGGGGATCAGCAGGATGATCTTGCGCAGACAGGCCAGCAGCAAGCTGACTTTGGCCTGCCCCAGCGCCATGAAGCTCTGCTGGCACGCGATCTGAACACCCATGGCGAAGATGCCAGCCATATAGATGCGCATGGCCCACGTGGTGTACTCGATGAGGGCGGCGTCCGAAGTGAAGATGCCCGCCACCGCGCCGGGAACCAGCATCATCAGCAGCCAGAACAGGGTCGTGTAGCCGAAGCAGAGGGTCAACTGGAAGCGGAAGGCCTCCTTGACGCGGCTCTTTTTGCCTGCGCCGAAGTTGAAGCTCATCACCGGCTGGCCGCCTTGGCAGATGCCCTGAAGGGGCAGGGTCGCCAGCTGGGAAGCGCTGGTGATGACCGTCATAGCGCCCACGGCCACGTCGCCGCCGTACCGGGCGAGGCTGGAGCTGAAGCTGATGGAGAGCAGACTCTCGGTGGAGAGCATGACGAAAGAGGATATGCCCAGCGCTACGACGGGCAGGATGGTCTTCTTTTCCGGCTTCAGGTACTCTTTTTTCAGCTTGAGCGTGGTCTTGGGGCCGGTGAGGAAGTGCAGGATCCAGATGGCACCCACGGCCTGACTGAGCACGGTGGCGATGGCCGCGCCCTGCACGCCCAGACCCAACGCGAAGATCAGGATGGGGTCCAGAATGATGTTGATGACCGCACCGATGACGGTGGTGAGCATACTGATCTTGGCGAAGCCCTGCGTTGTGATGAAGGGGTTCATGCCCATCACCATGAGGACGCAGACCGAGCCGAGGATGTAGATGCGGCTGTAGGCCAGCGCGTAAGGCAGGGTGGTATCGCTGGCACCGAACAGGCGCAGCAGGGCGGGTGCGCTGGCGTAGAACACGCCCGTCAGGAGCACCGCGAAGATCATCAGCATGGTGAAGCTGTTGCTGATGATCTTTTCTGCCTGCTCCTTATCGCCTTGGCCCATGGCAATGGCGGTGCGGGGGGCACCGCCCGCACCGATGAGCATGGCAAAGGCGTTCAGCAGCATCAGGATGGGGGTGAACAGGCCCACGCCCGTCAGCGCCGCCGCACCGATGCCGGAGATGTGGCCGATGTAGATGCGGTCCACGATGTTGTACAGCAGATTGACCACCTGCGCTACGACCGCCGGGATCATCAGCTGGAGCAGCAGCTTCTTGACGTCGCCGGTGCCCATATCTTGCTTTTTCTGTGTCTGAGGCATTTGATTCTCCTTGTAAAAATCGATAATCAACACCCCGGAAGGGGTGTTGATTATCGATAAACGCTTAGTAATTCAAACCGAAGTTCATCTCATAGTAGTTACCGGCAGCGTCGCGGTAGGCATAAGCCTTGCCGTTCTCGTCCTTCATGCTGTCGGGCATGTAGGCATCCTTGGCGTAGCCGGGCACGTCGTTGGGGCTGACGCAGACGCCGTCCGCGTTGACAGCCAGAACCTCATCGCCCTTGGGCAGGGTCAGCGGCAGCTTGCCGACCGGGGCAAAGCTGCCGAAGATGACGTCCAGCGTAGCGGAAGGATAGGTGTCGAAGCCGACGGTCAGCGCGTCGGAGACCTTCTCGATGTTGCCGACTTCCCAAGCCAGCGGGCAGTTGATGTTGGAGACGACCTTGCCGCCGTGCGCGTGGACCGTCTCGGCGATGCCGGGGATGCGGTTGGCACCCACCAGCGTGGTCTCCTTGTGGGTCTCGGCGGTGGGCTTGCCGCTCTCGTCCACGTTACAGACGGTCTTGTCCTCGCAGATGTCCAGCTCCAGATAGCCGGGGGTAGCGTTGAAGTATGCACCGGACTGGGGGCTGACCATCAGCAGGGCGGTCTCGGCTGCGGCGGGGTCATCCACCAGAACCACATCGCCCAGCATCTCCCGCAGGGCCTTGGTGGCAGCTTCGCTGGCTTCGGCGCTCTTGCCGAAGGCCTCGGCGTAGACCTTGCAGCCCTTCTTCAGGGGCAGGGTGCCGTCATTCTTCAGCAGGACGACGCTCTCGCGGTGGACGCGGGCAGCCTCTTCCCAGTCGGCCTTGGTGGCTACGACCTCGGCGGCCTTCTTGGGGTCGGCGTAGGGGTCCTCGAACATGCCCTGACGGAACAACTCGGTCAGGGTGCGGCTGACGGCGCGGTTCAGGCTCTCGTCGGTCAGAACGAGGTCCTCCTTCTTGAAGCCGGCGGGCACCTCGTGGGTGTCGTAGTAGCCATTGGTGGCGCGGGCGTAGCTCTCCTCGCCCAGCTCGTTGTCCAGCAGACCGGAGATCAGGTCCACGCCGCTCTGGGTGACGGCGTAGCCGATGCGCTCCGGCTCGTCCAGCATATCGACGCCCCAGCACATGTTGTGGACGATGCCGGTGTCGGAGTTGATGTAGCCCTTGAAGCCCATCTGGCTGCGGAGCATCCCGTCGATGAACACCTTATTGTAAGCAAAGCCGTAGGGGTTCAGCGCAATGGGGTTGCCGTTGAAGTCCTCCTGCGGGGCGCTCTTCTCGGCGCAGGGCTTGGAGTAGTAGGGCATGATGGACTCGGCGTTGTGGCGGATGGCCGCACGGAAAGCCGGGATGTGATACTTCTGCAGGGAGCCGGGGGTGGCGTAGATGTTCCACTGACCAGCGGCATAGTGGGGATCAAAGCCGTTCTCACGGGCACCACCGCCGGGGAAGTGCTTCACGGTGACGGATACGCCCTCCGGGGTGACACCGTTGCTGCCGCCCTGAATGCCGGGGATCAGGTGGTCGAAGATCTCCTCGATCAGCTCCGGGTCCTCGCCGAAGGTGCCGAAGGTGCGCTGCCAACGGGGGTCGGTGACGCAGTCGGCCATGTACATATAGCCCTTCTTCAGGCCGCATGCGTTCCACTCGCGGCGGATGGTGTCGGCGAACTTGTCGATGATGTCGATGCGGGCGGTACCCTTGACGGCGGCTGCGATGCCCAGAGTGCCGGGATAGGTGGCGAACACGCCGGTGGCGTCGTTCATGCCGAAGACCACCTCGCCGTTCTCGTTGCGGCTGTTGGACATGACCTGCATGGGCACGAAGTGCTCACAGGTCTCGGTCAGGTACTGCAGCTGGTTGAGGTAATCGGCCAGATCTTCGGGCGAGGGGCTCTCGCGGAGGATGACGTGGCGGTTGAAGCACTTCTTGACCATGTCGGTGGTGCTGGGCAGAGCCTGATGGCCGAAGATGCTGTCGGAGACATCCACCGGGGCCTCATCCAGCAAGCCGGTCTCGTCGCCCACGGGCTTGTGGCCGTTGGCGGCGAGACGAGGGGAGGGATACTTGGGGCCCATCCGCCAGTCGGAGGTGAAGAGCTGGCCGATCTTCTCGCTGGTGGTCAGGGTCTTGACGTAAGCCTGTGCGCGCTCTTCGGGGGAAAGGCGCCAGTCGTTGACGGCGCTGACGGTGCCGGTGCCGTCGATATCCTTGAAGTACAGGCCGTCCTGCGAAAGGACCTTGCGCTCCACTGTGCCGATGGTGGGGCCGTTTGCATTGACGTAGCGCTGAACGCGCTCGGAAGCTTTTACTGCCATTTGTGTTTCTCCTTTTTCATTTTTTACAGGGATGCAGAGATGCGTTTTTATGATACCTATATTATAATGACGCGGCTCCAAACGGAGTAGAAATATTTTTGGATAAATCCGCAATTTCCCCACATTCTTTTCAGGACGTTTCGCGCAGATGAGCAATGTGCAATACTAGTATATCACTTGATTGTGCAACCTACCCAATAGCTTTTTTGAAAGTTGTGAAAATCTTCTCAAAATAGTAAAATCGTCCTGATTCACCTCAAAATTTTACTAACAGAATTTTCGAAATGTGTTCATAATAATGACATAAAGTCCCGCAGCCCGCACAGTGGCAGGTGCGGTTTTCGAAACGGGGCAAAACGGAGAACGCCTATTCACGAATTAAGGAGAGAAAACGAAATGGCAAAAACGAGAACTCTGCCGGACAAGTTCTATGACAAGAACTATGAGACCAACGGCATCCACCGCGTTCCGCTGTGGCGCATCGGCTGCTTTGCGCTGAACAACACGGCCACCAACCTGTACCTGTTCCTGATGAACTACGCCACCTACTACCTGATGGGCTGGGTCGGTGTTGGCATGATGGTCGCTTCTTCCCTGACCATGGCCATGCGTATCTGGGATGGCGTCACCGACCCGTTCGTGGGCTTCATGGTCGATAAGACCAACGGCAAGTTCGGCAAGAACCGCCCGTTCATGGTCATCGGCAACATCCTTCTGGCCGTGACCAGCTTCGTCGCCTTCCATGTCACCCACAACCTGCCGCAGGCTGCCCGCTTCCCCTTCTATGTGGTCGTGTTGATGGTTTACTACCTCGGCTACACCTGCCAGTGTGTCGTTACCAAGTCGGCTCAGTCCTGCCTGACCAACGACCCCAAGCAGCGCCCCCTGTTCGCCTCCTTCGACGGTGTGTATAACACCGTCCTGTTTGCCGGTCTGGCTGTCATCACCGCCAACATCGCAAACAGCTACAAGGACGTCGGAGGCTATGCTTCCACTCAGTTCTTCCACACCTTCTGGCTGCTCACTGCCATCGCTTCCGGCATCTTCACCCTGCTGGCTGTCATCGCCATCACTCCGAAGGATCGTCCTGAGTTCTTCGGCACCGGCAAGCCCGTCAAGGTCGGCCTGAAGGATTACTGGGATACCCTGAAGAACAACCGCGCCATTCAGATGCTGGTCCTGTCTGCCTCTACGGATAAGCTGGGCAATACCGCAAGAACCAGCGCCGTTCAGGTCGCTCTGTTCGCCTGCATCGCCGGTTCTACCCTGCTGCAGGGCAACGTCACCGCTCTGACCACCGTCCCCGTCTGCGTCCTGACCTTCCTGTGCATCTCCACTCTGGCTACCAAGTTTGGCCAGCGCAAGGGCATGATCATCGGCTCTGTCGGCGCTCTGATCGGCAATGGCGCTCTGATCGCTCTGTGGCTGCTGGGTGACCCCACCACCATGACCTCCAACCCGGAGACCGGTGCTCTGAACTGGGGCTACTTCCTGATCCTCTACATTGTCCTGACCGTTCTCACCGGCGGCTTCCAGAACCTCGCTGGCAACATCGTTATCCCCATGACCGCTGACTGCGCTGACTACGAAGTTTATCGTTCCGGCAAGTACGTCCCCGGCCTGATGGGCACCCTGTTCAGCTTCGTGGACAAGCTGGTCTCTTCCTTCGCTCCCATGATCGCAGGTGTCATGTTCACCGCTTGCGGCTTCGCTGACCACAACCCCGTCATGGGCGACCCCGTCACCATGAAGCTCCGCATCGGCACTGCACTGTGCGCTTACGGCGTCATCATGATCGGTCTGGTCTGCAACCTGATCGCAATGCACTTCTACCCCCTGACCAAGGAAAAGATGGCCGAGATTCAGGACGAGGTCGTGAAGATCAAGATGGCTGCTGCGCAGAACGCCTGATCCCAAGCTGCATTCTAACGCTTAATACTGCGGAAAACATTCTCATCAGAAACCAATAAGGAGGACCGCTCACCGGGCTGACTGCGCGGTGGGCGGCTTTCCTGATTTTATGAAACAAGAGACAGAGGTACAAAACAATGGCAAAGACCCAATGGCAGAAAGACCCCAACCACGGCTTCATCTGGAACTGCATCGATCATCTGGCCACATGGTATGATGGCCGCGAAAAGCACGCCGTCAACCGCAAGACCTATCTCCGCCTCTGCATTCTGGGGATTTTTGGCGCACACCAGTTCTACGCGAAGCGGCCCATTCTGGGGGTGCTCTATCTGGCGACCTGCTGGAGCGGTTTTTCCATCGCAATGACCCTCGTGGATGCGATCATCGCCGTCCCCATGAAGCCGGACGAGAACGGCCTCATCCTGCTGTGAGCCACCCCCTATTGAGCGGTTTCGCAAAACCGGAAAGGTACATGTTATGAGCAACTTCCTGCAAACGCTGTTCAATACGAACCACGACCAGCCCAGCTTTCTGGTGTTCGTCGTTCTGGCGTTCATCGCCCTCGTGGTGCCCAATCTCTCAAAGTATCTGTATGAGTCCCGCCGGGCCCGCAATGCGCCCCATACGACCAGCAGTGCGGCTTCCTCCGGCCCGAAAAAGAAAAAGAAAAAAAGCGCTGAGAATTTGGTTTCATAAAAATGCCCCGGCGGGCACTGCATTTGCAGCATCCGCCGGGGCATTGTTCTGCTTTTGAGGGGGAATTACTTCTTGACCTTGATGAGCTGTGCGTTCAGGCTCTCGATGAAGCCCTCCGGCATACCGGAGATCATGTTGCTCATGGCTTCGGGGGTCATCTTCTTCATCATGTCCCACATGCCGACGCCGGGCTTGATGTCGAAGTTGGTGGCCAGCTTGACGGCCTTTGCAGCCAGAGCCAGAGCCTCTTCGTTCTTAGCAAGGTCTTCCATGGTGTCCTTCACGCTGTAATAGCCTTCCGGGAACTCCATGGGCGCGGTCAGATCCATGCTGCCGACCTGCTTGAACCAGTTGGCGACACCTTCCTGACGCTCGTTGAACTCCGGCAGGGTGTAGTAGCCGGGCTCCTCAGCAACCTTCTCCAGCGTGATGGAATCCTTCACATCGCCGGCAACGGCCACGATGGTGTTGAAACCTTCGTTCAGAGCAGCGTTGAACTTGAAGACGCGGTGTGCGGTCTGCTGGCCGACTTCCTTGCCGTTGACGTACAGAACGACGGTGTCCTGATTGGAGTAGACCTTGATCTCGGTGGTCTCGCCTGCGCGCTGAGCGTGGCGGCGGCCAGCGATGTGGACCATCGGGGTCTGGGTCCAGTAAGCCTGATAGACAAAATAGCTGTCCTTCTTGGTCTTGCGGTCCATGGTGATGAGGCCCTTGTTGTTGCGGCCGCTCACGCCGCCCTCGTTACGGGCAGCGCAGCCGAAGTCGAACATGTTCCAGACGTGGGAAGCCCAGACCCAAGGACGATCCTCGAAGACCTGCGCCATGTGCTCGTGGTACAGAGCCTGATACTCCTCGGTGTAGTCCTTGCACTGGGGGGTGTTGCTGTGCCAGTTGATGATGCCCTCGCAGCCATACTCGGAGATGCCGATGCAGATGTCGGGGTGCTCTGCGTGGAACTGATCCAGCCACGGGCCGTTCTGCTCCATCTTGCCGCCGTACCAGCCGAAGTAGTGGTTGTAGCTCTCCAGATCGGTGATGTGGTGCATGGGGCCGTTGACGGGGGTGGTGGAAACGTGAGCGATGGTGGTCAGGCGGGTCGGGTCGAGCTCCTTGCAGAGCTTCTCCAGATCGTGATGAGTGTCCACCAGTTCCTGAGAGATACCGCCGATGAGGATCTCGTTGGAGATGCCCCAGAACATGATGGAGGGGTGATTGTAGTTCTGGATGATGAGCTCCTTCATCTCCTCCATGACATGCTTATGAGCGCCCTCGCCCTTCTTGAAGACGCTGATGAAGGGAATCTCAGCCCAAACGGCGAAACCGATCTCATCGCAAGCGTCGTAAAAGTCCTGACTGTGCTGGTAGTGTGCCAGACGGATGGTGTTGGCACCCAGCTCCTTGATGAGCATGGCGTCATCATAGTGCTCCTCGGCGGTCAGAGCGTTGCCCTCGAACACGCGGTCCTGATGGCGGGAAACACCGCGCAGCGGGGTGGGTACGCCGTTGATGGAGAAGCCCTCGTCGGGAGTGACCTTGAAGGAACGGACGCCAACGTTGGCGGCGATCTCGTCCACTTCCTCGTTGTTGCGCTGCAGGGTGGCGACAACGGTGTACAGGTTGGGCTCGTCCATGCTCCACAGCTGGGCATCGGGAACGTAGATGGTGACCTCAGTGTCAGCAGAGCCGCGGACAGCAGAAGCGACCTCGCGGCCGAAGCAGTCCTCGATGCTGTACATGACGGTCAGGTCGTCGGCGGGGTTGGTGACGAAGCTCTTGATGGTGAAGTTTGCGCCGCCGTCCTCGGTGGGAACAGGGGTGACCATCATGCCGGGGCCGCCGTAGTAGTCCAGATCAAAGTGTGCGTCGGGCACGCTGATCAGGTTGACACCGCGGTACAGGCCGCCGTAGAAGGTAAAGTCGGCGGAAGAGGGGTACATGGACGGGGTGTCCTCGTTGGAGACCTCAATGGTCAGCTCGTTCTCACCCTCGTGGCACAGGTCGGTGACGTCCGCACGGAAGATGGAGAAGCCGCCCTCGTGGGTGGTAGCGACCTGACCGTTGACCTTCACGGTGGAGTTCAGGGCAGCAGCCAGAACTTCCACGTAGGTGCGGCCGCCCTCGCGGGGCTGCTTGGGTGCGGTGAAGGTGCGGGTGTAAACGCCGGTGGTGCGCAGGTAGCTGCCATTGCCGTCGTTGCCATCCACAGCGTTCCAAGTGTGGGGCAGGTTGACCTGCTCGGTGGCATGGTCGCCCTTGGGGAAGGACAGGGTCCAGTTTTCGTTCAAAGAAATGATCTCTCTCATTGATACGACTCCTTCTCAGATTTTCAGTGTGTGGGTCTGCAGCGCAGACCTCATTGTAAAACTAGTATATCACAGGAATCCGGCAGACGTTTGTACAAAATCACTTTAAAATAGTAATATTTTGCGAAAATTTCAACGACCGGCGGAAATTTGTGTGGGAGATCTGCCGCAACCGGTTGACCAATTCCTATAATGTGGGCGTGTTGGTGCTGCGTGCGCCCCCTCTTCTGCAATGAAAACCAGTTGACGGAAGGCGGGATTTTTGGTATAATGACAAAGCTGTAGGATTATCAGTGTGAATGTTTGCACTGCGCTCCACAGCATGATTTGAATATGGAGATGTATCGAAGTGGTCGTAACGAGAACGACTCGAAATCTAACTGGCTTTTTGGAAGTGGGTTTCCGGTTTTGCTAGGTTTCATGCGGGTTTTTCGGCTTCGAGAGCGAACGATTTTCGGTCGTTCTCTCCTGAAATTCTCTCCAAAGTTTTCCCAGAATGCACGGAGCATTCTAAAATTTAATATGTGGAGCATTACTCAAGTGGTCGTAAGAGGTCGCACTCGAAATGCGATAGGCCGGGAGACCGGTGCCAGGGTTCGACTCCCTGATGCTCCGCCAAATCGAATGGACAGATGAATTTTATTCGTCTGTCCATTCTTTTTTGCCGGAACATCGCCCGTCCACCCTGTCTTGGGGCGTATGGCATCATGCTGACGCATTGCCATAGCCCAGCCCCTCCAGCATCGCCTGTGCAGACGAGAGCTTGGAAGCGTAATCGAGGTGGGCGTAAATATTGGCGGTGGTGGAGAAGTCGCTGTGACCCAACCATTCCTGAATCTGCTTCATGGGAACGCCGTTTGCCAGAAGAAGGCTGGCGCAGCTGTGGCGCAGATCGTGGAAGCGGATAGGACGCAGACCGTTTTTCTCCAACAGCTTCGGGAACTGCTCGGAAACGTAGTTGGGACGGATGATGTTCCCAATCTCGTCCACACACAGATAGCCGAGATAATCCCGATTGTAGCTTTTACCGCACAGGCGGCGGTAGGTGTCCTGCTGACCTTTCAGCATCAGCAGACGGTCACGGATGGGCGGCACAAGGGGCAGCGTCCGCAGGCTGGACTTCGTTTTTGCACGATCAGCCTGCACCAGAACCTTTTTGCCGTCGATGGATGCCTGCGTGACGATGTGCTTGATCTCCAACGTGTTGGCTTCAAAGTCGATGGCATCCCATTTCAGACCCAGCACCTCGCTGCGGCGCAGGCCGTAGAAGGATGCCAGCAGAACCGGGATCTCCAGTTTGGTGCCCTCTGCGACCTCCGTCAAAGCATGAATCTCATCGGCACTGTAATAGCTGCCTTTGAACTCGTTCTTCTTCGGACGCTCGACCTTATCTGCCGGATTGGTGGGGATCAGGTCGATCTTTACCGCATACTTCAGCGCCTTGTGAATGTTTGCATGGTAATGGATCACCGAATTTGCCTTGACCCGTTCAAGCTGCTTGTTGTAGAAATCCTGCAAGTCGGTGGCTTTCAGGTCTACCAGTTTGATGCCGCGCTTTCGGAAATAGGGAACGATCACACGCTCCACCATTCCCTGATAGCTGGCATAGGTCGTGATTTGGATAGTGCTTTTCGCAACTTCCAGCCATTTCAGCATGAAGTCCGAAAAGAGAATGTCATCGTCTAAGCGGATCTCCGCAGGTGCGGTGGGAACCATGAAGTTCCGCCGACGTTCCAACAAAAGAGCCTCGGCTTTCTTCTTGTTCCTCTTGACGGACAGACCGGTGGCTTCCCACTTGGTCTTTCGCTTTCCGTCTGCGTCCTTGTAACTCAGAACGATGTAATAGAAGTCATTTTTTTCTTGCAGATGCCCTGCTACCATAGTGTTACCTCCTGTCTTTGCATCCACTTGAATATGTAACTTCTGCCGCTGACACCATCAGTGTACCCAACGGCAGGAGAGAATGCAAGGATGTCACGCCCGGATGGTGTGACCGGGTGCGAATCCGATGAGATAGGTCAAAAGATGTGCCTTGGGGATGCGGTAGGAGCGTCCGACCTTCAAATGCTGGACGCTCCCTTTTTTCAGAAGAGCATACCCGGTTTTTGTGCTGACGCTCAATACCTCGCACATCTGGTCGATGTTCAATACATCCGGGTAATCCCGGAGCATCACACGGTACGCATCACGGGGATTCAGATTTTCCTCACCCAAACAGATTCCCCCTTTCTTGGTTCATATTCTCCCGATCCAATGCCAGACTGCATTTCAGGGCTTTTTCAATTTGCGCCATCTCCCACTCACTGGTCATTCCCATAAAACTGTTGATGCGCTCTTTATCAATGGTGAAAATCTGTTCCAGCAGCACCACAGACGGACGGCTGAATGCAGGGTTCTGCTCAATGAGAACATGGGTGGGCTGGTTTGGCTTTTTGGAGACTTTTGAGGTTACAGCAGCCACGATCACAGTCGGCGCAAATTTATTTCCTGTATTATTTTGAATCACAATAACAGGACGTTTACCGCCCTGCTCGGAACCATAGTGCGGGTCAAGGTCTGCAAAGTAGATCTCGCCCCGGCGAAAGCCGAAATTCTTTGTTACATAAACGGTAGCAATCATCCCCCTCTTTCTTATGTAGGCAAAAGCCGCCCTGTGGACGGCTTCTGCGACGTTTTAGGACTGTTACCATAGGAGAACATCACTGCTTGATAGGCAGATTAAAGCGGCGACTGGCACCGTTGTAGGTGCGCAGGATCAGCATCATATATTTGTAGCTGACCGTGCCACTCAGAGATTTCTCGTCGTTTACCAGCGTCATGGGGTGAACAGTGTGCAGCCGCTTGACCAGACGCTCCGGGTCATACTCGCCCTGATACAGAGCCACAAAGCGAACCATGCCCTGCAGGATGCCGGAGCGGAGGGAATCGGGGTCACCCTCCCAGCCCTTTGCGAGCATGGTCAGGGCTTCTTTGTAGAGGTCTGCGCCGTAGGCTTTGTACTCCTTGAAAGCCGTGCGGATGCAGATGATCTTCCACGGGGCACGGTAGCTGTCCAGACCAAGCTGCAGACCTGTGCTTTCGGTGGCTTTCACGAATGCGAGAGATTCCGGGTCTTTGCCCACCAAAGCGGCGCGCAGCTCTGCGCCAGCGGTCAGCGGCGTGGAAACGCCCGTCTGCCGGGAAAACAGCATGGCTTCTTCTTCCTCTGTCAGTCCCTCGTACACTTTGCAGATGATCGGAAGATCCTGCCCGCCGTTCATCGCCCGACGGGTCACGATGGTATGCTGACCGTCAAAGACGAAGTAGTGACCGTCCCGGTAACTGACCTTGGGCGGGTTGGCAATCAGCTCAGTGAACTCTGCCGACATCTTTTCGACATTGGGAATGTTCAGCTTGCGCTGATATTCCGCAGGGATTTCGAGAAAGGCACTGTTGATGACCTTTTCTTCGTAAGGCCGCTGAGCGAAAAGGGCTTCGATGATTGCTTCATCTGTGATTTCGGGCATGATCTCAGGCATGGTGTTGACGCAGTTCATATTCTTCATAGCAGTTCCTCCATCTTATCTTCCAGATTTTTCAGGTAATCTCTCAATTTCTGAATCGTTCGTCCTACGGATGCACGGTTCCCTGCATCGGACAGAATGTCGGGATATTCCCGGAAAACACTTTCCCAGCGACGCATCATACTGTTGGCGGCTCCCGATACCTGTCTCTTATACACATCTCCGAGCCCAC
>ENA-UAZD01000602-UAZD01000602.1-human-gut-metagenome-genome-assembly--contig:-NODE-602-length-12399-cov-55.909349_pt1 | contig 12399 bp, 8 predicted proteins | sample MGYA00244112_ERZ654658 | MGnify/ENA primary metagenome ERZ654658 (study PRJEB26926, sample SAMN06164608) | human gut metagenome | biome: ENVO:00009003; feature: ENVO:2100002; material: ENVO:00002003... | reverse complement strand
GCAAAGGTAAGAACTTTTACGATAAAGGGCAAGGTATAAACGCGGAGCCGCTTACGTATAAATAGAATGGTATAACCACCATATTGTTAGGTGTCAATCTGAGTAGATTCATTCCATGATACAAGTCATAATCTTTATCAATGAATGCGGTATTGCCTATGTATTCAACACTGTTTATATTGCTGAACAAAATGTCTCCAACTTGCAATTTGTAATTTTCAGAAGATTCAAAAGGTGCAACATATCCCACACGTTCAAGATTAACCTTATGCCCAGAAATAGTTTCTATACGAGATACTTTTAATCCTTTCTTTGACAAAAGTTGATTTCCGGAATAACCACTCCTAATCTCACTGATCTCTCCAAGTTTATAATTGATGCCATTATTCATGAATACCCTCTGATTAATTCCCTTGATTAGGGATTTAGAAGTTTGTAGGTCTGCGATTGTTGAAAAGGTCTTTTGTTCTCCAAACCAAGAATATCCAATGTGTCGTATTGAGGGATTTGAGCAAGCACTATCTACTTACAAGATGAGTGACTTTAGTTCTCGCATAGCTACAAAAAACAAGGATTCCAAGTGTTCATTAGTGCTAACTATCGCTGCCCAATATGGTTTAGTTAATAGGGTGTCCAGTTCTGTGTTCCAGTTTTTAGTATCAAAAACAATGTAATAACCATCTAAGTCATTGATAATCATTCACTAAATAAACTATAATCTTGTGCGAATCTACATCAGACTTTTTGACAGTTAAATTTGTCTTATATTTTGTGCTTAATTTACTGATTTACAGTGTGCTAAGTTGCTAAAACATAATCAAAAACGAGAACATGGAACTGGACACCCTATTTAGTTAATCAAGAGTCTTTCTTTAATAAATCCGTTGCAAGCGAAAATCTTACAGGATATTATTTGCTTCATAAAGGAGAATTTGCTTATAACAGAAGTTACTCTGCTGGATATGATTGGGGAACCGTCAAACGATTAGACAATTATGACGAAGGTGTACTATCAACTCTTTATATATGCTTCAAAACAAATGAAACCATTGTTGATTCAGATTATCTTGCCTATTACTTCGAATCAACTAAATGGCATAGAGGCTTGTCTGATATTGCTGGTGAAGGGGCAAGAAATCATGGTCTACTGAATGTCTCTATGGCAGATTACTTCAACACCAAGCATCGGTTTCCTGTAATTGAAGAGCAAAAGACTATAGCCAAAATACTAAATGCCATTACAGAGAAAGAAAGGAAAGCTACCATGTTGGGAGAATGCTATCAAAAACAAAAGCAATATTTGCTTTGCCAAATGTTTACATAAACATTTGACGAAGCAAGTATTGTTTCTGCGAACCGAATAGTTTCAATATACTTTGTTCAAAATCAATCTTGGAGTTTAGAGCAGATGGCATCTTTGCTATATCCAGTTGTTTTTCTTTTGTTGGTATTGGGCAACGTATATTGTTTATATCTTTCAAATAGACAGTTTTCATCGTACCTTCTGTAACAATACGACTAACAGCTTTTTTGAAGTAAGATGAAGACATGAAATAATACAAAAACTCTACATCAATGTTTGGCTTTGGTACAATTCCCAATATTCCTTGTTTAGTACAAACAGGATATGTTGTTATTGTGATTTCTCCAATGGTAGCACCATTGGAAAATAGGATGGAACGTGTAGGCACAAGCCAAGCTGATGATTTTTGCAAACCGAGTTCTGTGATAAAGTCTTTATTCTTAGTCAAATACTTCTTCTTCAAATCGTCAATTTTGATGAATGGTATTTTGCCATTATCGTAGAAACTGGCATTTGAAGTTGTTGGAGTTCCACCCTCACCAGCCGTTTCATACAAAGAACCAAACTTTGCAAAATCAGTATCATGGGAGTTTATCGCATAATCTATAATCGCAGACTTTAGTTTTTTTAAGTCCTCAATTAGCTTGCTTTGGGTAGCGATACGCTCATCCAGCAAAGAGATAAATTGTATAAGTTTATCTTGCTCGTCTTGACTCGGATAAGCAATATGAAATTTTTCTAATATATCATAACTTAGGTTTTGCTGCTTTGTTCCTTGGGCATATTTTATGCCTATAATATTGCCATGTTTCTTATACCAAGAATACAAAAACTCGTTTTTTACATCTCCTTTTTGAGTAAAAGCCATGCAAGCTTGACTTATTGTTGATTCTTTGCATGTAATAGAACCTGTACCACGAACCCCATCTGCTTCTAAGCCATAAATAGCAATTACAAAAGTTCCTGGATGCAGCAACTTTAGATTATTTGCAGTCGCTGCATCTTCTGATATTTTCTCTTTTGTATCTGAAATGTAGTGCTCTTTTAATTCCCCACTAGTAATCCAATTCACATTGCCATCAAAGTGCTCTTTATTCAATCGACTTGGAGTATTACCAGAGTATAAATCAAATTGCTCACCTATCGTACTAACACACCATTCCCCATAAAATTTTGGAAATCTCAAATGGGGTACATTCAGTTTATTTTGTTCTTTATATGTTGCCATCGTTATTTTAAATCCTTAATTGTTTGTTATACTTTACTCTACTGGTATTTACTCTTCTTTTGGGTCGATGTCAAACGGAAGCAATGGTGTATCATCATCATTGCCATTATTGAATCGGTCGAAATCTGAGATATATGAACGGTCTTGAATAACCTTAAACTTCTCATACTCAGAATAAGCCTTATCTCTTGCTTCCTCTTGGGAAACCTTGCCTGCACTACTCTTTGCATCATAATCCATAGTTGCAAGGAATTGTTGTAAGCGTTGCTTCCAATCATCCATCGTTGTGATAATATGACGCCGTGCACGAGATTCGGCAAGATCAAGAAAACTTGTTGTTATCGTATTGAGCTGAGACAGTTCATCTTCTGAAAGATAATTCTTGGCAACAATCGTATCAGACTTTTGCACTCTGCCATTAGGTGCTTTTTTCCATGTGGTCAAGCCCATATGTGGCATTTCTGCATCGGCACGTTCATAAACAATCTCTGCTGCCGTATGATTGGTAACTGCCAAGTGCATCATATTCTGTACCATCTTATAAAAGAGTTTGGTACTCTCAGCTTTTGCATCATAGTCAGCACTACACTCAGCGTAAATGTCAGTTATCTTTTGATAGTATCTACGCTCTGATGTGCGAATTTCACGAATGCGTTCCAGCAAATCATCAAAGTAATCCTTGCCAAAGTGCTTACCTTGTTTTAAACGCTCATCATCTAACACATATCCCTTAATAACAAATTCCTTCAATACAGAGGTTGCCCATATACGGAACTGAGTTGCTTGATAGCTGTTAACTCGATACCCCACAGCTATGATAACATCAAGGTTGTAGAACAACGGAGCACGCTCTACATCACGCTCACCTTCAAGTTGAACTTGTTGAATTTTTCTACAAGTTGCCTCTCTTTGCAATTCTCCCGACTCATAAATCTGAGAAATATGATAGGCTATAGTTGCCCTATCAACTCCAAACAAAGAAGCCATTCTTTTCTGTGACATCCAAAAGGTCTCACTGTTGAATATCACTTCAATGCGAGTCTCACCTTGCGCAGTCTTATATAGTAAGATATTGGATTCCAACGAGTTCTGCACAATCTCTGTCGTAGATACAGACTGCGAGAAATATTCTCTTGCTTGCTTCACCAATGGCTTTCTTGTATCTGCATTCTCTGCTATTATCATACAAGCCATTCGTGAAAGATGGAACGTTTCTACCTTACGAAACGCACCATTGCCCACTTTGAACATATCAACCGCATGGTTGAAATGTTCATCTATAGTCATGCCTTTACTACCAGCAACATTGATGGCTTTATCTATCACATTTTGGAATTTCCAATATGCTGAATATCCCATGACATTGCAAAGGTCACGAGAGTTCCAATATTCTTTGCCGTTATCATCCACCTTCCGAATTTCATCGAATGTAGGACGCATATCTGGTACATTATTCTCTTCCATATATTTTATTCGTTAGATGGTTCCAAAATGAAAATGAGTTCAGACTCTGCAACATCGCACTTGTCGAACAAGTAGCGGAGACAGGCTATCTTACCCCTATTACCCATAGATGTCCAAAGATACTTATCAGTACCTATTTGCGTGCAATAGTTCAAATCAGCTTGTTTAGCAGTCCAAAGATATGCACCTCCATCATAGAGGGAATCGATAATATCAGGATAACGCTCAGACAATAATAATACAATTTTTATAAGCATATCTTTCCATATCGTTTCGTTATACTCATGTCCAAACACACGGAATCCTCTAAGTATTCTATTTGTTGGAGAGAAAGATTCTTCGTCCAAAGATACTTCTTCAACAGGTTTTGGCAATGGCTTGAAATCTGTTTTTGGCAGAGGATACAAGCGCAAGAAAGCTTCACATATCTCTTTACTACGCTTTTGTAATTCTTCTTCCGTCCATTTTTGACAGTCAGTAACGCTTCTTGTTAAACGATATTTTGAATCCTTATAACCAGGATATACAATGTTATCTACCGTTCGACCATCACGTTTGATTTCAAAAGCCTTATTACTTAGTTCACTATTTATACCTGTCAATGTCAGATTGGCAAACGTATGCAAATATCTTTCTTGAATTTTCTCAAAATTATCACCAAGCATTTCACGCCACTCTGCATTTAAGGTTTGTGGCATAATGTGCTCAATCGTTGCATCCTTACTCTTCATGTCGGATGCCACATCATTATATTCACCATGCACAGAGTTTTCAAGTCTTTCAAAAAGAAAAATTTGGAAAGGTTTGAGCATATGATAAGCATCACGATTCTCTATAGCTTCGACAAACTGTGTATCTCTTGGCAACTGATAGTTTCCATCACGGCGCAAAATATGATAAGTCAAAATATCAGAGTAAGTAAAGCTATATTCCATTCCTGCTTTTTCATACTCTTCCATACTTTTTAGCACATCTTTATGCAAAGCGCAGAAAACCTGAGTTAAGGCATTTCCTGGCATATTGCATACAATACGTCGAGCCATATAATTCTCGACTAAGCCTATAGCCTTGAAGATTTCATCTTCTGTAAGGTGCTTTTCATCAGCATATTTCAAAAACTGAATAAAGAACACATTAGCCACATCAGTCTCTATATTGCAAATATGACGCATTTTGTCAGACAGTTTCTTTGAGTTGAGTTTACCCTCTGTAACTTGCTGATAATATTGAGCATAAACAAGCATCTCTGCAAGTTCTTCCTTACGGTCATGCCCTAACATGTACTTCTTCCATGCACTATATAAGTTAGACAATCTCACAGGGCGTTGGAGTTGTTGCTTGATAGTTAAGTAGTCACGAAGAAACATTGTTGGTTCGTTCTCCGTAGCTATCTCTATCTTTTGCCAATATGTTTTGAAATAATATTGCTGTTCTTCTGCTGTAAGAGACATCAATAAATAGTTTCTAATCTCATCAGCACCTGTCAAATCCAAGCCTGTAGAATTAAGACTTTCAAAAATAAGTTGAGGTTGGTCATTACCATCCAATTCTATTGATATAATTTGCAAACGTTCAATAGCATTCAATAAAGCATCAAACGAAAGCTGATGAGGTTCTTTGGTCAAACGCTCATAGAAATATTGATAATTACGGGTCATCTTAGAATCTTTCACATAATTATCTACATCATGCTCAAAGATTCTATCGTAAGCCTCCATATCATTTTCAATGGGTAAAAGTTTGATTTTTCTTTCTGTACCACTAAACTTTGCCATCAAGAATTCCTCTTTCGCCTCTTCTATACTTCCTTTATCACCTTCAAGTTTACCATCTTCTACGGCATGAATGCCTGCCAATAACAGCAACGAAACTGTTGTAAGGCGTTGCTGTCCATCAATGACAAGTCGATTGATGCCATAGCCATCTGCTGGAGATGTAACTATAGAACCAAAGAAATGAGTCGGTCTGCCAGAATGAACCAAATCCACCAAGTCGTTGAACAACTGATTGCAGTTCTCGGTTAACCAACTATAATTACGCTGATATACAGGAATGATAAATTGCACTCTACCTCCTGCTATAACTCTACTTAACAATAATGCATCGCCCTTCATATCAATATTCTTTTAATATTCTACTCTACCAGCCCCAACTCTTTCAGATATACATCAATCTGCTTGTCGAGGTCAGCACGCTTAGCTTCCAAATCCTTGATTTCCTTCATGACCGCATGAATGTCGATAGGCTCTTCTTCCTCGAACGTATCTACATAACGAGGAATGTTAAGGTTATAGTCATTGTCGGCAACCTCTTGTAAAGTTGCCAAATGACTATACTTCTCGATTTCCTTGCGCTCACGATAGGTATCAACTATCTTCTTAATGTGCTCTGGGCGAAGCTTATTTTGTGTCTTTATCTTTTCAAACTCCTTGCTGGCATCTATGAAGAGTATATTATCATCATCCTTGCGGCACTTCTTTACCACAATGATACAAGTTGGGATACTTGTACCATAGAAAATGTTGGCAGGCAAACCGATGATGGCGTCAATATAGTTCTTCTTCTCAATGAGGAAACGGCGAATCTTACCTTCTGATGCACCACGGAAAAGAACACCATGAGGAGCAACACATGCCATCGTTCCACCTTCATTAAGATGATGGATCATGTGAAGTATGAATGCATAGTCAGCCTTAGACTTTGGAGCCAAGACACCAGCCTTGCTAAATCTATCATCATTATTAAATTTCTCCGCTGCACTCCAGGCTGCAGAGAATGGCGGATTAGCTACTACCGCATCAAACTGTTCCTCAGGGAAAGCATCATCTTCAAGAGTATCTCCATTCTCTATGTCAAAGTCACTAAACTTAACTCCATGAAGCAACATGTTCATTCGGGCAAGGTTGAATGTCGTAGGGTTCTTCTCTTGACCATAAATCAAATCAGCCTTACCATTGCGAGCAGTACGGAGAAGCAATGAACCTGAACCACAAGTTGGGTCATATACATTTTTCAAGCGTGTTTTGCCTGTAGTAACTATATCTGCAAGAATCTGACTTACTTCCTGTGGGGTATAGAATTCTCCAGCCTTTTTGCCAGCTCCTGCGGCAAACTGACCTATCATATACTCATAGGCATCGCCGAGAATATCAATATCAGAAGCCTCGTTTAAGCCGAAGTCGATACCATCAAGAGCAATCAATACTTCACTAATCAAATTGTTCTTATCCTCTGCGGTCTTTCCCAATTTAGGAGAAGCGAGGTCTATATCAGAGAACAAACCACCAAAATCCTCTTCACTATCGTGTCCAATGGTACTGTCCTCTATTTTCTTCAATGAACGCTCCAGCTGTGGAAGGATGTTCTCCTTGCGATTGATAGCCTCTATTACAGAAGAATACAGGTATTCTGGCTCGATAAAATAACCGAGTTCATTCATGCAAAACTTCTTCAACTCCTCCTTCAGTTCTTCCTCATTACTTGCCCAGGCTTCCTTAAAGTTACTTCCATCCTCTTCAAGTTCAGCATCAATACACATTTCTATCTTTTCAGACAAGTACTTATAAAAGATAAAGCCCAAAGTGAAATACATGAAATCACTGGCAGACATATTGCCACGCAAAGTATTGGCTACTGTCCAAAGTTGCGTACGCAATTTTTGTTGTAATTCTTCACTCATATTTTTCCTTTTTATTTTATTCCCAACTGAATGTTTCGATAATTTTACGCAATTTTAAAATCAATGACTCTTTAAGATGAATACGCTGCAAGAAACGCAGTCCCTTTTTCTCCTTGATAGCCTTCTGCAAAATTTCAGGCTTTTCCCGATGTAAATAATCATACTCCTGCACATATTTGATAAGTGCATCTTGACTTACTCCCACTTCCGTAGCCAATGAAGTAACCGCATGGGCTCGTGCCTGAGTAACATAGGTTGTCAGACGACTCTCCAAATCCATCTTGCCATCAGCTTTCGACTTTACAAATCCAGCTTGGTCATTATCAACATTGTCACGGATGAAGTGGTCGATAAGTTTAGCCTTATTGCGCATAGCAGGGTCTTTTATCATCGTGTCGATGATATTCTGTCGTTTCACCTGATAATCATCGCTTGCAGGATTGAGGTCTTCTATCAATTCCAGTATATATGCGACATTAATAACATCACTATGCAACAACTCCAGACAGAAATCAATATCGTCGATATCTGCTGTTGGGTCTTCATGCGCCATACCTTCATCTTCTTTGCCTTTGTCTTCGTTCTTGTCATCCTCATCATCTTGTATGAATCCCATCGTCATATCAAGATATTTAGAGCGGTAATCATTGTATTCCTGCTCTGTCATTACCAAGGATGAATCATCGGCATTCCACTCTTCGTACACCTGAATCTCAGAATGTTTTCTGATAATATCACGGAAAGCGAGGATAAAATTACGCTTATCGTACTCACTCTGAAGTTTGTCAATGGAAGCCATGTCCGGATAACGCGCTTTAAAGTTCTGACATAACTCATCCAAATCTTTCTTTACATCTGCAAATGGTTTGCGAAGTACGAATCCCAGCGCCTCAGGAGCGTCAGTATTGCTGAACAACTTGATAGCTCTATCTACATTGTCCTTCAAATTACGGAAGCAGACAACTTTTCCGAATCGCTTTTTCTCATTGAGAACACGATTCGTACGACTGAAAGCCTGCAATAAACCATGATATTCAAGGTTCTTGTCAACATACAGCGTATTTAGTTTCTTTGCATCAAAGCCAGTAAGAAACATACCAACGACAAGCAGCAAGTCCAACGGTTCCATGTCAGCACGTTTCTTCTTCATGCGAAGATTGATGTCATCATAATATGCACTGAAATTGTCTGTTGTAAAAGCAGTTCCGTACATATTATTATAATCATCCATGATGGTTTGCAGCTTGTCACTCGTAACCGTGTCGTCAACAAAACCATTGTTCATGCCAGTGTTATCATCATCTTGGCTTTCGTTTGCAGCGTATGTGAACACAGCACCTATCCTTATCTTAGGATGTAATGACTTGAAGATGTCATAGTACTTCAAAAGCATAGGCACAGACTGGACGGCAAACAAAGCATTGAAATCACCATCGTATGTTGACTTGTTGAAGTTGTTGAGGATGAATTGAGCAATCTCCTTCATTCGCTGTTCTTCCATCAAGTCAACATCGCCTTGACCTTGATAATACTCCACAAGGAAACCGAGTACATTCTCATCAGCAATAGCATCCTTTATCAAATAACGATGAAGACACTCGCCAAAGACCTCTGCCGTGGTATGCTCGCCCTTGGCATTCTCTGAGAATATTGGAGTACCAGTAAAGCCAAATATCTGTAAGTTCTTGAAGAAACCAACAATATTCTTATGGCAATCACCAAAATGACTGCGGTGGCATTCATCGAATATCATCACTACTTTCTGGTTCTTGACATCTTGCAAATGCTTGTTGTAAGCATCACGAGTAACTGCACAGTTTAACTTTTGGATGGTGGTAATGATTATCTTTGACTTTCCACTCAATCGCTTTATTAGCTCATAGGTGTTATCTGTACCATCTACTGCCCCAGGTTCAAAAGCCTCATACTCTGATTGTGTTTGCGTATCAAGATCGTGACGGTCAACGACAAACATCACCTTATCTATACCATCAATCTCAGAAACAAGTTGAGCCGCTTTGAATGAAGTTAAAGTCTTACCGGCACCAGTAGTATGCCATATATAACCATTCTTGTTAGAGTTCTGCACCCTATCCAGAATTTTCTCTACGGCATAATACTGATATGGACGTAATACCATCAAGCATTTGTCTCCCTCATGCAGAACGATATACTTGCTTATCATCTTGCCCAAGGTACATTTGTCGAAGAAGAATAATGCAAACTTGGAGAGATCATTAAATGGCACATTCTCAGCATCTGTCCAATTGAAAGTGAACTTGTAGCCACTGTTAGGATTGTTGGCAAAATAACGAGTGTTCACACCATTTGAAATCACAAACAACTGTATGTAGTCAAACAAGCCATGAAACGAAGTCTTGTGGTAGCGCTGTATCTGATTGTAAGCTTGCTTTAACTCCACGCCACGTTTCTTTAGCTCTATTTGAACCAAAGGCAAACCATTGATAAGTATGGTAACATCATAGCGACACTTCTTTCTACCTTCCACTGTAATCTGGTTGGAAACCTGGAACTCATTCTGACACCACTGCTGGCGATTGAGAAATTCAACCCACACACGTTCGCCTGTTTCCAATTCTAATGGAAACAGGTCTCGCAGTTTCTTGGCTTTCTCAAAACGAGTACCGCCCTCTAAGTGAATTTTTATCTTTTCAAATTCACTATCCGTAAAACTTGTACGTCCATGACGGGCAAGTTCTTTCTTATTATGCTTTTCGAGTTGAGTCTTGAAGTTCTGGTCAAGATTTGTTTCTTCTTCAATCTTGACATATTCATAACTCATATCTTGAAGTGTCTTTATCAGTCCCTGTTCCAGGGCTGCTTCACTTTGTGTCACCATATCCGTTTCGTTTATTATTGTCGTTATAATACAATATCTAATAGCAAAAATACAAAAAAAAAGCCGAAAATCATCCCTAATCATTTACATTAAGGATGATTTTTAAAGTTATTTATGCAAAAAGAAACGAATATGTCAGAATATATTGATTTTTCCAGTTTTTGCCGATTTAATCACTTACTATAAGTCTTTCATGCATACATTTAATAAAACATCAGATTATCGGTTGGCATAATGGTAGCTTTGTTATAGCTTTATCTTTATTTTTCTAAATTAGGACATAGCCATGCATAAACTATGGCGTTTATGCAGCATTGTCACTTTAAAACATTATCTTTGCGTCAATTAACATTATACTATATTGAGATGAGAAAAGAAGTTGTCTTGTCTACATTCTATAGTGACGGTGAGAGTATCTTTAAAGATGTGACAGATAATTATAAGAAGACTTATCCTCACATTAAAAAGGTCGAGCTACAAGCCATTTGCGCAATAGAGGAATTGGAGCCGGACAAATAATTGATAGAAGTAAGGATTACATTTATATCTGAATAAATTGCAACATGAAGTGGTGCGATTAAAATTATCGAAAAAAGCAACTGTGGAATAATATTTTTTAAGATAATAGTTTGCTCTAATCCAATATAAATCTGTATCTTTGCAACCAGATAAGCGTTCTGTAACACAAGAAACGGAAGAGGCTGAGAAACAATGCATTGCATTTGTTTCCAGAATCTTACAAAAAAGGCTAAAAAGAAGCGGTACAACTTTATCGCTAACAGGCTGAGAATAAGCATATTACATTTGTTGTTCATTTTCTCTGCACTTGTAAAAAGGGTAGTTGTACCGTTTAAAAGATAAAAGCTTGACTATCAGCAACATCCACATGTTGCATCGGGAAATAAGTATAAATAGGGAACGCAGCTGCGTTCCCTATCTGTTAGCCCCACTCCTTCTTCACATTAAAGCAGGGACAGGCTTTGTTGGCAAATTCATTATGACCATGAATCGTGATGGATATTCCTCCTTCAGCTGCTCAATTAGGGCATGAATTAAAGGGCAAAATCGGCTATTCATGGGCTAAGGGGGGTATGTAATCAGGAAACTCTAATTTTTCCGTTTTTCATCGCTGAAAACAGGTATTGGGAGAATGCATAAAAAGCGAGCGCTATGATTTAAAAAGTAAATATATATTCCATTCGTAACCCAACATACAGACTTCACTTTACACACGAAATATACATACAAAATAGCTATATAACAATAGATTACGCATTTCCATCTCAGCATTGTTGTTATGTAGTTTCTAGCTTTCAAAACTATTGATACGTCAATAATTTGTCAATTACTAGCAAAGATAATAAAAAGCAGGCAAACCAAAGAATTTTATCACGTTATTTAACGGAAAAATGCAAAATATGGGGGATAGGAAGATGTTTCCTCCCCCCTCTCCTAAGGGTGAAAAATGCCCCTCCTCAGACATAAATCCGTCTCAGACTTGACGTATTTTTGACAAATTCGAGGGGTAAATAAGGGGTAGAATGAGGTAAAGAGAGGAGAAAAAGCAATATAAGAACTCATTTCCGGCACTAGAGAATGGTAAGCGTCTCCGCGTTTATACCTTGCATAATTCAAAAAAAGCAGTAACAGCTGATTAAACAAATGCTGTTACTGCTTTTTCCATCGGTCAGGAAGTAAGTCTCTATATTTTTCTAATGGGGTATTGGGTTGCCATTCTACAGTCTTTTCTATTACGTCGCATATGTATTCAAACAGATTAATGCCATTCAGCCTGCATGAGATTGCGATAGAATATAGGATAGCCGCACGTCCTGCTCCTTCGTGCGAGCCAAAGAACATTGAGT
>ENA-UAZD01000593-UAZD01000593.1-human-gut-metagenome-genome-assembly--contig:-NODE-593-length-12509-cov-7.770275_pt1 | contig 12509 bp, 9 predicted proteins | sample MGYA00244112_ERZ654658 | MGnify/ENA primary metagenome ERZ654658 (study PRJEB26926, sample SAMN06164608) | human gut metagenome | biome: ENVO:00009003; feature: ENVO:2100002; material: ENVO:00002003... | reverse complement strand
ATTTGACAAAGAGTTGATGAGTTGGTAAACTCTCAACTCTGTGCTCTTAGGAGCGCTGTTCTTTAAAAATCAGAATTCAACGAACCGATAAGTGTGAACATCGGCAGTTTCAGGAGTGACTTTCAAAAGCACTCAAAAAACTTACGAAGTTCGCGCTTTGAAGGAAAAGCCGAAAGACGAAGGTTAATTCCTTCTCTTTCAATTCCGGCGAAGAGCGACAAACAGAGATTGAACTAAAGAGTTTGATCCTGGCTCAGATTGAACGCTGGCGGCATGCTTTACACATGCAAGTCGAACGGCAGCACAGGGAGCTTGCTCCCGGGTGGCGAGTGGCGCACGGGTGAGTAATACATCGGAACGTGTCCTGTTGTGGGGGATAACTGCTCGAAAGGGTGGCTAATACCGCATGAGACCTGAGGGTGAAAGCGGGGGATCGCAAGACCTCGCGCAATTGGAGCGGCCGATGCCCGATTAGCTAGTTGGTGAGGTAAAGGCTCACCAAGGCGACGATCGGTAGCTGGTCTGAGAGGACGACCAGCCACACTGGGACTGAGACACGGCCCAGACTCCTACGGGAGGCAGCAGTGGGGAATTTTGGACAATGGGGGCAACCCTGATCCAGCCATGCCGCGTGCAGGATGAAGGCCTTCGGGTTGTAAACTGCTTTTGTCAGGGACGAAAAGGACCGTGTTAATACCATGGTCTGCTGACGGTACCTGAAGAATAAGCACCGGCTAACTACGTGCCAGCAGCCGCGGTAATACGTAGGGTGCAAGCGTTATCCGGAATTATTGGGCGTAAAGGGCTCGTAGGCGGTTCGTCGCGTCCGGTGTGAAAGTCCATCGCTTAACGGTGGATCCGCGCCGGGTACGGGCGGGCTTGAGTGCGGTAGGGGAGACTGGAATTCCCGGTGTAACGGTGGAATGTGTAGATATCGGGAAGAACACCAATGGCGAAGGCAGGTCTCTGGGCCGTCACTGACGCTGAGGAGCGAAAGCGTGGGGAGCGAACAGGATTAGATACCCTGGTAGTCCACGCCGTAAACGGTGGATGCTGGATGTGGGGACCATTCCACGGTCTCCGTGTCGGAGCCAACGCGTTAAGCATCCCGCCTGGGGAGTACGGCCGCAAGGCTAAAACTCAAAGAAATTGACGGGGGCCCGCACAAGCGGCGGAGCATGCGGATTAATTCGATGCAACGCGAAGAACCTTACCTGGGCTTGACATGTTCCCGACAGCCCCAGAGATGGGGCCTCCCTTCGGGGCGGGTTCACAGGTGGTGCATGGTCGTCGTCAGCTCGTGTCGTGAGATGTTGGGTTAAGTCCCGCAACGAGCGCAACCCTCGCCCTGTGTTGCCAGCACGTCGTGGTGGGAACTCACGGGGGACCGCCGGGGTCAACTCGGAGGAAGGTGGGGATGACGTCAGATCATCATGCCCCTTACGTCCAGGGCTTCACGCATGCTACAATGGCCGGTACAACGGGATGCGACACCGCGAGGTGGAGCGGATCCCTTAAAACCGGTCTCAGTTCGGATTGGAGTCTGCAACCCGACTCCATGAAGGCGGAGTCGCTAGTAATCGCGGATCAGCAACGCCGCGGTGAATGCGTTCCCGGGCCTTGTACACACCGCCCGTCAAGTCATGAAAGTGGGTAGCACCCGAAGCCGGTGGCCCAACCTTTTGGGGGGAGCCGTCTAAGGTGAGACTCGTGATTGGGACTAAGTCGTAACAAGGTAGCCGTACCGGAAGGTGCGGCTGGATCACCTCCTTTCTACGGAGAATTTCAGGACACGGTTCCGTGTCCGGTGTGAGCCCCGTGCTCGTGGAATGGTTCCACGGTCTCGCATGGGGATGCTGGTGTGGAAGAGATCATCGGCTTGGATGGGATTCGTCCCGTCCGGGAGTGGTATGGGTATGCTTTTGGGCTCCCGGACCGCCACCCCACAACGTCTGTTGTGGTGCGGTTCGATGCCCATCATCGTCAGCCTGGTTTCCTTTGTTGGTTTCGGGTGAGGGTGGTGGCGCGTGGTGGTTTGAGAACTGGATAGTGGACGCGAGCAAGAGAAACTGAAAGAACGTTTCTTTTTGCTTATCGCGATTTCGCCAAACTCTTCAATTGAGTTTGGTTTCGAGATCGATCGTTTTGTGATCATTTTAGTGTTAAGATTTGTCGTCTGGCGATCTTGCTATCAGGAAACCCGCGGGTGGGACAATGGTCTTGCTGTTGTGCCGCTTGCGAGGGCGTATGGTGGATGCCTTGGCAGACAGTACCGATGAAGGACGTTTGAGGATGCGATAATCCTAGGGGAGCCTCCAACATGGCTTTGATCCTAGGGTCTCCGAATGGGGGAACCCGCCGGCCGTCATGGGCCGGCACCGCCTATGGGCGGGGGGTACGCAGGGAAGTGAAACATCTCAGTACCTGCAGGAAGGGATACTCCGTGAGTAGTGGCGAGCGAAAGCGGATCAGACCAAACCGGTTGCGCGTGATACCCGTCGGGGGTTGCGTTGCCGGTGTCGTGGGATCACGTGTCCCGGTTCCGACGGGCCGGGCGGGAGTCATAAAACGGCTTGCCAGGGGAACAGGCTTGAAGGCCTGGCCGTAGAGGGTGCCAGCCCCGTACCTGGACGTGAGCCGTCTTCCGATCGTGTTGTCCCAAGTAGCGCGGGCCTCGTGGAATCCCGCGTGAATCAGCCCAGACCGTTGGGTAAGTCTAAGCATACCTGTCTGACCGATAGCGTACCAGTACCGTGAGGGAAAGGTGAAAAGCACCCCGGGAGGGGAGTGAAACAGTTCCTGAAACCGTGCGCCCACAAACCGTCGGAGCCTCCGCGTGGGGTGACGGCGTGCCTATCGAAAAATGAGTCTGCGAGTCAGTGGCGGGTGGCGAGCATAAGCCGTGTGGCGTATGCGTAGCGAAAGCGAGTCTTAAAAGGCGTTTTTTAGTCGCTTGTCCTGGACCCGAAGCGGGATGATCTAGCCCTGGGCAGGTTGAAGCGCGGGTAAGACCGCGTGGAGGACCGAACCCACCTGGGTTGAAAACCGGGGGGATGACCTGGGGCTAGGGGTGAAAGGCCAATCAAATTCCGTGATAGCTGGTTCTCTCCGAAATGCATTTAGGTGCAGCGTCGGTCGATTGCGTCGCGGGGGTAGAGCTACCGGATGCTTGCGGGCCCTTGTTGGGTACCAACAGCAGCCGAACTCCGAATACCGTTGACGTGTATTCCGGCAGTGAGTCGGCGGGGGATAAGCTCCGTCGTCGAGAGGGAGACAGCCCAGACCGTCGTCTAAGGTCCCGAAGCGTGTGCTAAGTGGGAAAGGATGTGGAGTCGCATAGACAGCCAGGAGGTTGGCTCAGAAGCAGCCATCCTTGAAAGAGTGCGTAACAGCTCACTGGTCTAGTGGTTCCGCGCCGACAATGTAGCGGGGCTCAAGCACACCACCGAAGACGCGGCAGCAATCTTCATGGTTGCTGGGTAGGAGAGCGTCCTGCGAGGGGCGAAGCGGCGGTGGAAACCGGCCGTGGACTTCGTGGGAGTGAGAATGCAGACATGAGTAGCGAGAGACGGGTGAGGATCCCGTCCGCTGGATGACCAAGGGTTCCGGGGCCACGTTCGTCGTCCCCGGGTGAGTCGGGTCCTAAGGCGAGGCCGACAGGCGTAGTCGAATGGATGAACGGGTGGATATTCCCGTACCGACCATGGACCGGCAAAACCGAGACGGTGAGTACTAACCTCCGCCTCGTGGTGGTTCCTTCCTTCGGGTTGGTGTCGCCGCGTGGTGTTGGGAGCGTAGCCGCAGTAGGTCAGCGCAGGGGTGACACGGAATGGGAGCCGGCCGCGGAGGTGGTTTTCCGTGGTCAAGCACGCAGCCAGTCATGTAGGCAAATCCGCATGGCGCGCATGGCGAGGTGTGATGATGGGAGCCTTTTGGCTCGATATCCGGTTGTCCAGGCCGTCGAGAAAAGCCTCGGCGTGAGGGCCATGGCCGCCCGTACCCCAAACCGACACTGGTGGTCAGGTAGAGAATACCAAGGCGATCGAGCGAATCCTGGTCAAGGAACTCGGCAAATCACTCCCGTGCCTTCGGTATAAGGGAGACCCGCTGGGGTGAACCGGCTAGCCCGGGGAGCTTTGGTGGGTGGCACAGACCAGGGGGTAGCGACTGTTTACCAAAAACACAGGTGCATGCGAAGGCGAAAGCCGCTGTATATGCACTGACGCCTGCCCGGTGCCGGAAGGTTAAGAGGATCCGTCAACTCTTCGGAGCGAAGCGGTGAATTCAAGCCCCGGTAAACGGCGGTGGTAACTATAACCATCCTAAGGTAGCGAAATTCCTTGTCGGGTAAGTTCCGACCTGCACGAATGGCGTAACGACTTCCCCACTGTCTCGACCAGGAGCTCGGCGAAATTGCAGTACGAGTAAAGATGCTCGTTAAGCGCAGAAGGACGAAAAGACCCCGGGACCTTTACTATACCTTGGTATTGGCGTTAGGCGCGGATTGTGTAGCATAGGCGGGAGGCTTCGAAGCGGGTGCGCCAGCATTCGTGGAGCCGCAAGGTGAAATACCGCTCTGTTCTCGTTTGACGTCTAACCTCGACAAGTCATCCTTGTCAGGGACAGTGCCTGGCGGGTAGTTCAACTGGGGCGGTTGCCTCCCAAAGAGTAACGGAGGCGCTCAAAGGTCCGCTCAGCCCGGTTGGCAATCGGGTGTCGAGTGTAATCGCACAAGCGGGCTTGACTGCGAGGACGACGGTCCGAGCAGGGACGAAAGTCGGAGATAGTGATCCGGTGCCGGCGCACGGGCGCGGCATCGCTCAACGGATAAAAGGTACCCCGGGGATAACAGGCTGATCATTCCCAAGAGTCCATATCGACGGGATGGTTTGGCACCTCGATGTCGGCTCGTCGCATCCTGGGGCTGGAGCAGGTCCCAAGGGTTCGGCTGTTCGCCGATTAAAGCGGCACGCGAGCTGGGTTCAGAACGTCGTGAGACAGTTTGGTCTCTATCCTCTGCGCTCGTTGGAATCCTGAGGAGGCCTGCCCATAGTACGAGAGGACCTGGGTGGACGAACCTCTGGTATGCCGGTTGTCGCGCCAGCGGCACGGCCGGTTGGCTACGTTCGGGAGGGATAACCGCTGAAAGCATCTAAGCGGGAAGCCTGCTCCAAGATTAGGATTCCATGGATCTTCGAGATCCTGTAGCCCGCATGTTGAACACGTGTTTGATAGGCCGGAGGTGGAAGCCCCGTGAGGGGTGGAGCCGACCGGTACTAACGGGCGACGGCGACACAACAATTCCGATCCTCTTGTGGAGGGTTGGTTCCGCGTCTTTCCTGTGCTGGATCGTCCTGGACGGCAATATGCGTTGGGATGGTCACGAATACGATTCAAACGATAGGCGTTTGCCTCGCGTCCGCTAGCCGGTTCCCAAACCGCCACCGATGACATGCCGGTTTGGATTCCTTTGGTTTCCTTGCCGTGGCCGTTAGATTTGCGGTGGTCATAGCCCTGGTGAGACGCCCGGTCCCATTCCGAACCCGGTAGCTAAGGCCAGGCGCGGCGATGGTACTGCACTCGAGAGGGTGTGGGAGAGTAGCACGCCGCCGCTTCACATGTTGGGCCTCCCGGTCGAGCCTTTGGCTCCCGGGAGGTCCCTTTTTTTATGTTCCCTGGAATTCCCACCGGATATGCTCCGGGAACCCTTTTTTCGTATCTTTTCCCATGCTTACCGAATCCCGTTGCCTATTGGATTCCATCGGCGGCAATATAGCATCTACAGTGTGCGAAATAAGAAGTATCCGTAGTAAAGGCAGCCGATCGCTCATACCTGTTGCACAACCTTGACACGTATGCCCAACTCTGCAAACCAGCAGTGCGACACGCCGATTTGGCTTTTTGCTGCTCCTGTTGTATTCTAGTCAAGTTGCGCTTAACGGATAGACACCGGAAAGCGTTGCATAATTGGAGAATTCGCCTAGTGGTCTATGGCGCACGCTTGGAAAGCGTGTTGGTGTAACAGCCTCACGAGTTCGAATCTCGTATTCTCCGCCCGGATTAGAACCCTGGAAACCGTTGGAATCATTCGGTTTCTGGGGTTCCTTCTTTTCCACTCCGTTTTCCGGTTCCTTCCAGATTCCCTCCGAATGCTTCTTTCGTTGGCCTCGGTTTTTGAATCGTCCCGTATCGCAAGTCTCGCGTGTACGGGCCGGCATCCAGGAAAGTCCCTGATTGTCATGCTGCGGCTTATTGGTGCCAGTCTGTGGTCTCAATAATGGGATTGTTTGCCCTCATATGTCGATATTTGATTGCGATTCGGTGGGGGAGTTGCGTACATCGTCGTTTTACGCGCACTTTTGCGCTGCGCTACGTTACGCTCGAAATCGTGACGTTGAGAGAAAGAAGCACGACGATGGTTGACAAGACGGCTGCCGGCAGCCAGCAGACTGACCAACGCGATGCTGATACTCGTGACTCTCTGGCGGCGCTTGCCCGACGCCGTTCGAATTCATCGCCAATCGTATTGCAGAGTGATGTGCAGGCCGCTCCGCAGGAAAAGCAGGAAAAACAAGAAAAGCAGAGCGAAGCTGGGTCTGCCTTGCAAACGGGCGAGGATGCGAATGATGACGCGAATCGTGCGGAAGAATCGCAAACCGTGAAAGAAAAAGACGCTGCGGATGGTCCTGATAATACGCAGCAGCCGCAGATGGCATCCATAAGCGCCATCACAACGCAGGTTTTGCCACCAAGCTTTATTCCGACCGCAACCGGTCGTATTCGTCCCGTAACGGGCGCTTTTCCCGCAGTTCAGTCCGCTTCGCAGACGGAACAGGCGCAGCGCAGGCGATCCATCCGCTCGTTGGCCGCGGGGTCGTTGCGTAGAACCAACATCGGCAATGCTGAAAAGGCCGGCGATGTGGGGAGCGCGGGTAGTACCGGACGGACGGCGGGGAATGGCGATACGCCGTCGCCGCGAATCGCCAGCAGTGCTCCCCATTATGCGAATTGACCAGTGGACTGATCAGAACGGCCAACGTAACAAATCAGTGGGAATACTGGACATACACGCGGTTCACGCACGGTACGCGCGCTTCGCGCTGCATTGTACGTCGCTGTACTACGTCATTCCAATTGAATCGCAACAATGCGTATAGCAGATGAAAAGCACATACGAAAAACGCGCATGAAAAAACGGTCCCGATATATTCGAGACCGTTTTTCATGAGTCGATGAAGCAAACGCTGTCCGGCAGCGAGCCGGCTCAGTCTTCGCTGGTTTCGCGCTTATACTGCACGAACGTCTTCATGGCGTAGGCAAGGCCGGCAAGCAGCAGAATGGCTGCGCAGGCAAGGGAAATGCCGATGCCGGTTTGTGCAAGCTGTCCATATTCCGACTTGGTCAGCGCGCCGGTGGACGCGGCGGTTTGATCGCCGGAAGCTGTGACGGATCCAGTTGCAGCACCATTCGCGCCAGTGTCGGCAGCCGTGCGCACAGTGCCAGTGGTGCCGTTGACTCCAGTAACGGTCGTACCGGCATTCGTTCCAGCCGTGATGCCATGCGTGCCGGTAGCAACGGATGAGCCGCCCTGCTGACCCGTCTTGGAGTTCGCGTCCTTCAACGCCGCGATGAACGACTGATGCCACTGGTGGCTGCTCGCCGCGAACGCATCATGCTTGGTTTTAAGCTCGTCGTGAGTCTCTTTCATGTCGGCATGCATCTGGTTCAGATGGGTCTGCGTATCCTGCATATCCTGATGCAGAGTGTCGTGGCGCTCCTGACCGCGCTTAACCGCGCCATCGATCGCATTCTTCACATCCTCACGGTCCTGCTGATAGTTCTGCCAAGCCTGCTCGTTGTACTGGCGGAGCGCATCGGCGTCCTCGTGCGCGTTCTGATGCAGCTGCTCGGCGTGCTGCTTGGCGGTATCGATGTCCGACTTGATCTGCTGGTTGGTTTTGCGCACATGCTGTACGGCATCGCACGTTTTGTCGGTGCACACGGCCATATCCTGGTCGATCTGCCCGCTGATGGCGGTGCTGCCGGCCAATCCGTCCGTAGACGGTGCGACTTCACTGGCCGAAGCCGCGGAAGGCAAGGCGGCCATACCGATGGTTAATATTCCCGCCGCTGCAGCTGCTGCAATACGATTCCTCATGGTGGTTCCTCTCCTGCGCACGTTTGCATTCGATCTGTGATTGTGCGCTCGCGTTCGTTCCGTATGCCATAGTAGGAAGGGAATGTGCCTAAATAAACCGGTGGAAAAATGACATTTGTCTAGTTTCTGCGATGCTGCAGCAGTCTTCATAGTTTAAGCGGGAAACCAGAATCCAAACCAGAAGCCGGAACAGCCTGCTCAAAACATGACCAAGCAGGCCAAGCAACGGCTCAGACCGCCCGTACTTATCCCGCCCGTATTGGTTTATCTAGCGGCGGCCCCCAACAAAGATCACTCAACAATAGTGATGAATGGGCTAGCCGGCAGATTAAAGTCGTTGTACAGCATGCTCGCGCACTTCGGATTGCCGCTGAACAGGTAACGTACCTGGCTCATGGCGTTGAGATCGTTCAGTATTGAACCATCGGCTGCGGTGAGCAACACCTGATTGCCCCTGATAGTGGCATTGGCCGCCTGCCATTGACCGGAATAATTGGCGACCTCAAACCCCTGCAATGCCGTAGTGGTGGGAGCGGCGATATTGCTGATACCGCTTAACGGGGTCGCTTTCGGAGCGCTCTTATAGTTTGGTGCGATTGCGCTCGCGGTTTTCGAATAGTTAGGTTGCATGGCTTTCAGCCTGCTTGCGGTGCCGTTCCGGAAAGACAAGGCGATTGCGCCGTTCGCAGTGTGCCGGGCACGTTCGATAAGCGGTCCGTTGGGTACGGTGGTGCCGTCTTCCATGGCGAGATATTGCGCGGCCATGCGCGCCCCGAGAATATCCTTGCCGAGCGGATGGATTAGCGCGGATGTGCCCTTGTCTGTGTCAAGGGAAACCGTCATCGCCACGTTTGACGAATCGTGCAGGTTGGTGTTGCCAAGCGTGGTCCGCTGCGCTTCACGTACGTTTTGCGTGTACTGGTAGTTTGGCCAGCGCGCGAGCTGTACGTACAGGAACGGCAGGTCCTTGCGTCCGAATACGGTACGGTACTGGTTGATGAGCGTGGTCATTTGCGATTCGTATTGCAAAGCAGTTCCGTAATTATTGGCGTCATCGCAACCTTGATACCACAGCACGCCCGCCACATGGAATCCCTTCAACGGCGCGATATGGTTCGCATAAATATCGCCGCCTTGTACATGCCGGCGAATAGGCGTGCCGCCCCACGCGGTCTGGATGATGCCAATCGGCACATTGGGGTGCTTGGCGCGCAACTGCATGGCGAATTGCTGAGCCAGATAGCTGAGGTGCAGTGAATTCGTGGAATCTGCAGTCAGCCATGCATCGGCGCTCTGATTAACAGCGGACAGTGGAAAATCAGTGTCTTCAACATCATGATTTGCGATGACAAATTTCACGTTGTCATCTACGAGCGGTTTCGGCAAATCGCCTGTCGTGATTAGTCCATTGCCAAAATTGTAAGTAGCGTTTTCGTAATACTGCACATAGTTGAGTTCCATATTCGACTGGCCAGCGGCTACGAAGACGTCTCCCACATACACTTTGGCCAGTTTCAGCACGGTTTTGCCGGCGTACTGCACTTGCAGCGAATACGGATTGAGACTTGCCTTTTGCGCGCTCAGCGTGCAGGTGAAACTGCCGTTTTTCGCTACCTTTGCCTTGACACTCTCGGAGGTTTTGCCTTGCGTAAGTGTCGCTGACAGTTTCGAAACGTCGATGGGGTTGCTTTCCGTGGAGCTGACGTTGCCTTTGACTACGATTGGCTGATCGCGCTGGAACACCATATTGTCCATGTAGTATGAGGGCAGCTGCACATCAACAGTGGCCGCAGTATGGGCGGTGGCGGTGGATTGCGATCCGGTTTTACCGGTTGCCGTTCCGTTGCCCCATTTGGGGCCGCACCCGACGATGATGGCAACGACTATTCCTACGGTTACGATAACGGCAAGTGCCGTTCTTGCCAATCGTTTCGTATTCAATTCTGATTTGCTTCGTTCTTTGTCAACGCCCGCTCGAAGGTTCTGGCCTGTTTGTCATATGCGGCTCGTTCGGTGTTGGCTTTGCTGGTGGTCCCGGACGGGTCGGCTTTGCAGTCAAGCGCCTTCGGCGATTTGACTTCTTCCTGATACAAGGTGCTAAGCTTTTCCAGATCATATGAGGAATCCATGCTGGAAAATGCTTCGACAATCTTTCCCTTGAGCTGGAAATCCTTGGAATATGAAGCGTTCATAGCGGCAACCGCGTCTCTGCAATCGTTAATGGCATTCAGTTCGCGCATTTTCTGCGATGTTCTCACGCCCATGACGCCGAAGACCACAATGCATACCGCAACGACGATAACGGCTACGATGATGGAACGGCGAATCAAGTTCTTGACATGGTTATGTACCCAAGTGTCGCCATCTTGCACGCCTTGCGATATGGCGATTTGGAACGGATCTTCGGGAGCCGTTCGGTAGGAAGTCCCCGGTGCTTTTGTTCTAAGCTTTTCGTCACGATTGGTGGCATTGACGGAATTGTTGGATTTGCTGGTCCCGACGGTCGCGGTACTGCTGAAAGTCCGGGGCTTGCGGACGTTACTTGCTTGACTGTCAGCTTTATTTGGCTGCCTTTCGTGCCGTGCCATGCTTCCCTCCAGGAGTCCGTGATACCGTTCTGATGTTGTCTATTGGAGGTGGTCCGACAAGGTCCTCTGTTCCCAAATGACAATACATAAGGTATGTTACCCGTTCCACTTCCGAATGCCAGCACTTCATGTTGTGGCATATTCGGTAAATGTGAAATTTGGTTTGGAATCCATCTGCTTTATTTTGAGTGGGGACATCTCAGAATACACTTAAGTTTTGCGTGTGCAATTGCGTCAACGCGTGAAATGCGTTTTGTGAGAGAGGCTGACGATGATATCGCCGAAAAGCTTGATGAAGATTGCGACCACCGCTTCCGTGGCTGCAATAACGGTTTCCGTTGCCGTGGTGCCGGCTTACGCCATGCAGGATATTGCGATTGAGGATACGCCAAGTTCTTTTGCCGCAACTGTGGATGATGCGCAGGATTCGTCAAACAGCATGCCGGACAATCCGAACGCGACGCTGCCGGAAACGGTAAGCGAAAACATTTCGGACGATTCCACTGTGGTTTCGGAGAACCTTGCGGTTACGCCGGAAGGTGATGTACAGAACATTGAGACCGGCGAAACCGTGACGGACGCTCAGCTGGTCGGCACGCAATCGCAGCAACCTGATCCACTGGCCAAAACGGATGGCGAATCATTCATTCCGGTGAGTGCCTCGGATGTGAAAGATGCTGTGGAACAACCTGTGAAACAGTCTGCGGAGCAGTCGTCCTTGAAGGGTGGCTCGACTGTCCGGCTCACTAAATTCGAGAGCAACGAATACGGAGCACACTGGGGAACCGACAACGGAACAAAGGCGTTTTTCGATTATAGGAACAACCTGTTCGTTCAACAGGCCAAGGGCGTGATTGATGTTTCCTCATGGCAGGGAGACATCGATTGGGCTAAGGCGAAAGCCGACGGCGTGGAAGGCGCGATCATTCGTCTAGGATTTGGATGGGGCAATGACGCCGATACCAAAGCGCAACGCAACATTAACGAATGCAAGCGGTTGGGCATTCCGTTCGGCATCTACTGGTACTCGTATGCGGAGGATGCGAGCGGTTCCAGGCAGGAGGGCAACGATGTGGTGTCCAAGCTCCGCCAGTTTGGCGTGAGCCCGAACGACTTGAAATACCCCGTGTACTACGACCTTGAGAGTTGGACGTGGACCGGGCACACGCCGCCGACCAATCCGAACGTGTATAACGGCATAGTCAATGCTTGGTATGGCGCGTTGCAGTCAGGCGGTTACCAGAATCTCGGCGTGTACTCCTACACGAGCTACTTGCAGGGGCCGTTGAACAATGCGAACATCTATGCGAAGACACGCTGGGTGGCGCAATATGGTCCGCAGATGGAATTCACTGCATTCGGCACTAACGATCGTGGCTGGCAGTACACCAGCTCCGGCCAGATCAACGGCATCAGCGGCAATGTGGATATGAGCGCCTTTGGCAATAAGACTTTTGTTTCTGAGATGAATTTTTCGGACGTGGATGCAAAAACGCCGCATGCTGACGACATTAAATGGCTTGTCGATAATGGGATTGCTGAGGGTTGGTCTGATGGGACTTTCCGTGGGATGGATTCGGTGAAGCGTCAGGATATGGCGGCGTTTCTGTACAGGCTTGCCGGTTCTCCGGAGTATGCGCCTGGATCGGCCGTCGAGAAGCGTTTCGCTGATGTCGATGGACGGACTCCGCACGCGAAGGAGATTTGGTGGCTTGTCGATAATGGGATTGCTGAGGGTTGGTCTGATGGGACTTTCCGTGGGA
>ENA-UAZD01000588-UAZD01000588.1-human-gut-metagenome-genome-assembly--contig:-NODE-588-length-12590-cov-8.303470_pt1 | contig 12590 bp, 15 predicted proteins | sample MGYA00244112_ERZ654658 | MGnify/ENA primary metagenome ERZ654658 (study PRJEB26926, sample SAMN06164608) | human gut metagenome | biome: ENVO:00009003; feature: ENVO:2100002; material: ENVO:00002003... | reverse complement strand
TATACGTAAGTGGCTGTATGCCACAGCGTTTTTAAATTTTTAACGTAGTATTGTTGTAATACATTTCAATTCATAGGAATAATGAAGGAAGGTAAGAGGAGAATTTCAAGACGCCTGTCCAACAATGAAGGAAAAGACAGAATTAATTTAAGGAATTGTGGTAAGACGACGATATGCTCGAATAAAATGGAGGAATGACATTGTACATATTTCGCTAACAGTAAAAAATACAGTGTATGTTAAAACTAATGTATATCACTAATAAACCTTGGGTTGCAAAAATTGCAGAAGAAGCGGGAATTGACTGGATCTTCATAGATATGGAATACCTGGACAAGGCTGCTCGACAAGGAGAATTGGATACCGTTCAAAATCATCATACAATAGAAGACATTAGGACAATTCGTGCTTCTATTACAAAGTCAAAGCTTTTAGTTCGATGCAATCATCTTTACGACGACTCTAATACAGAGATAGACTCAATTATTGCCAATGGTGCAGATATCGTGATGCTCCCTTATTTTAAGACCGTTGGGGAAGTCGAACAGTTTATTGCCTATGTTGGTGGACGGGCAAAAACATGCTTGCTCGTTGAAACACCTGAAGCGGGGATGTTGCTAGATGAAATTCTTGAGATAGAAGGTATTGATATGATTCATTTGGGCCTCAATGACCTACATTTGGCGTTGGGCATGAAATTTATGTTCCAGCTTTTGGCCGATGGCGTTGTTGATCAAATGGCCCAGAAGATAAAAGCGAAGGGTATATCGTTTGGATTTGGAGGAATCGCCACTCTTGAAGGTGGCGCCGTACCTGGTGCAATGATTTTAAAGGAGCATTATCGTCTTGGTTCCAGTATGGTAATTGTTAGCAGAAGCTTTTGTAATACAGATATTGTGACGGATGAAAATGAGGTGAGAAGAATATTCACTGAAGGGATAAGCCAAATACGTCAATTAGAAAAAGAGGCATACCAAGCAGCTCATTATTTTTCAGATAATCACTTGGCAGTAGTGGATGCTGTCAATAAGATAATCAATAATTAAGTTTATGAGTTTTTATAAGAATTACGGAAAACGTGCTATTGGGTTTGTTGTGTCAGCCATAGCATTATTAATAATATGGCCATTATTGTTGATAATAGCCATTGTTGTAAAGCTGGATTCTAAAGGTCCGGCTGTTTTTGTTCAGGAACGCCTTACGCTGGGTGGGCGCGTCTTTAAGATGTATAAGTTCAGAACAATGGTCGTAAATGCAGAGAAGCAAGGTACAGGAGCCTATTCTTTTGATAAAGATCCTCGTATTACAAGGGCGGGTAATGTCCTTAGAAAACTTAGCCTTGATGAATTATTGCAACTCGTTAATATTTTTAAAGGTGATATGGCCTTTGTTGGGCCACGTCCGATATTAACTTACCATCCTTGTAAATATGAAGAATATACGGACGAAGAAAAGACAGTTTTTACTGTTCGGCCTGGTATTTCTGGTTGGGCTCAAGTTAATGGCCGTAATAGTGTTGATTGGGAAGAGCGCTTTAGGCTTAACGAATGGTATGTACAGCATGTGTCATTATGGCTTGACATCAAGATAGTATTCATGACCATAGCACAGGTGTTCTCTCGAAAGGAAATCGTTATTCGGGGAGAAACCGCAAAGACATTTAAACAAAGACATAAAGAGCAAAAATGAAAACAAGATGAGGTATAATATTGATAAGATTCGAGATCTGTCTGTTAATGAGTTGGTCGGCTGTAATCTTAGTAAAGAAGACTCAGAATTAGTGGTTGACTCTATGTTGGAGGCGGATATTAACGGTGTCAGCACACATGGAATAAGAATGCTATATGCATATGTCGATAAATTGAAGAAAAGGACAGTTGCCATAACACAGCCCCAAATAATCAAAGATAGCCCTTCATTTACGATTTTGGATTCCAACAATGCAATCGGGGCCATTTCGGCAACTAGAGCATCTCAGATATGCCTCGATAGGGCGAGAGAATTTGGAATGCATACTGTGTTTGCAAAGAATTGCAACACATTCGGACCGGCATTTTATTATGCAGAACTAATGTCAAAAGTCGGAATGATAGGATTTGTGTGTAGTAACACGCCTGCAGCCATGCCAGCTTTTAATGGACTTGAGCCAATGCTTGGAACCAACCCGCTAGCTTTTTCCTGTCCTTCAAAAACAAAGGGTACCATTACACTTGATATGGCCACAAGTATTGTGGCAAAGTCGCATTTCTCTACGGCTTTAGCGAATCATGAAAAACTAAAAGAAGGATGGGCATTGGATCAAAATGGAAATCCAACGACCGACCCTATGGAAGCTATCAAAGGATTTGTCTTACCTATGGCCGGATTTAAAGGGTATGGTATTGCGATGGCAATTGATATTTTGTCAGGTTTTCTGTCAGGTGCTGGCTATTTGAATAAGGTTAATAAGTTCTATTCAAAAGACAATAGTGGAATGAATGTGGGTCAGATGTTTATAGCCATTAATCCGAAGATGGTTTATGACGGTGACTTCCTTTCAGATATGGATGGCTATATTGAAACACTACGTTCTTCAAGGGTCAAGGAGGGGCAATCTATCGCAATTCCTGGAGATGATAGGATAAACAAAAGGGAAGTTTCATTAGAAAGTGGCATTGAACTATCTGATGATACGCGAGATAAATTAGAATTATTATTTAATACATCAATTTCATAATATGTCAGAATCGGCAAAGAAAAGACTGGGCTTTATTTCATTTATACAATTCATAGGTGTTTTATCTGTAATATATGGACACTCTATGAATAGTATAGAGGTACCTCATTGGCTGTTAGAGACCAAGTATTGGGTATATACTTACCACATGCCATTGTTCTTTTTGGTAAGTGCTTATCTGTTTTCATTTTATGGCGGGTTTGCTCATAAGGGCGGTTACAAAAAGACATTATGGGTTAAGTTTGAGAGGTTGATACTTCCATATGTCATTTGGAATGTTTTGTTTATTGCGCCAAAGTATTTCTTTGCTGATTACAGTGTTGATCATATTGACTTTACGCCAGGGTATTTCCTCCATATTATGCTATCGCCACGCGATAATATTTTGGGACATACATGGTTTCTATTCGCCCTGTTTGAGATGTTCGCGATAGCTCTTTTTTTTGAAAGATTTAAAGCTAATAAGCGACTGTGGATACCAGTAACAATGATACTTATCGTCATCAATTGCTTTGGTGCACATGAGAGGTTTTTGGCTGTTGGAGATTTGATGAAGAATGGCATTTATTTTTGGGTAGGATTGTTACTAGGAACGGTTGATTTGTCAAAATTGGAGGAATGGGCAAGGGATAAAAGTATTATCTTGACGTTTGTCTTTATTTGTGTGGCCGGTACAATAATTTGGGCATTTAATCATGATGGCATTGACAGTTCGATACTCGTTAATACTTGTTTTCTTGGTTTTTCAGTTATATTGCTACTCGGTATTATACAGGTAAAATATGACATCAATCATTCTTTTATAGAATTTGTATCTGTTAATTCATTCGCAATATATATAATGCACTGGCCTATATTGATGGTTATTAGAGCTGTTGTAAACTATAAATTACATTGGCCGCCAGTGGCATGTATGCTGACGATGTTCATTGGTGGATTGGTCATAGCATGCGGCATAGCATATATGTTAAGGAAAATGAACTGGCCCATCATGAAAGGTATTCGTAAATATGTATTTGGAATGTAAGTTTATGAAAAGACTATTGATTCTTGCAAATTCAGACAGTGCCATTTTCAAGTTTCGTTCAGAACTAATAGAAGCGCTATCTGCTGATTATCATATTGGTATAGGTGTTCCATTTGGACAATATATGGAACTAATAAAGAACGATAAATATGAGTTCTTTGACATTCCTATTAATAGACATGGCCTTAATCCTCTTGAGGATTATAAGTTAATAAGACGGTACAAAAAACTTATTAAAGAGTTTAAGCCAGATGCCATGCTACTCTATACTATAAAACCGAATCTATACGGTTCAATTGCGGCCAAAAAGTATAATATTCCTTGCCTTTGTAATATAACCGGTTTGGGAAGTGCATTGGAAAAAGAAGGACTTCTTCAGAGATTTCTTATTTGGATGTACCGCTATGCAATGAAAAAAGAACATACAATTTTCTTCCAGAACTCGCATAGTAAAGATTTTTTTATTAAGCATGGAATAGGAACTGAAACACAGTATTACTTGCTTCCTGGTTCGGGAGTCAATCTTGAAAGATTTAAAATGTTACCGTATCCAAGAGTTTCTTGTGTAAGGTTCTTTTTTATAGCGCGTGTTATTAAAGAAAAGGGTATTGACGAGTTCTTATATGTGGCAAATCGTTTCCATAAAGAAAAAAAGAACGCAGAATTTCATGTCTGTGGAGCATGTGAGGAATCATACGAAGATATTCTTAAAAAAGCAGATGCGGATGGTGTTATAAACTATCATGGACTAGTTAAAGATATGAGGGAAATGTATGAAATGTCATCATGCGTCGTATTGCCATCTTATTATCCGGAAGGCCAGTCAAATGTCCTTTTGGAAGGCGCAGCTTCCGCTAGACCATTGATAACAACAGATCACCCAGGCTGCCGAGAGGCTGTTACTGATGGGTTCTCTGGATATTTGGTGCAGAAAAAAAATAAAGAAGATTTATATAGGAAGACATTGTTGTTTTATGAAATGTCTCTTGATGTTAGAGAAACTATGGGCAAGAATGGACGAAAAAAGATGGAAAATGAATTTGACAGGAGGATTGTTATTAATGCTTATAAGAAAAGACTCGCCTTAAGCAAATAATATCAATAGAATGATACTCAAGTGGTATGACTTTTAATACTTTTATATTCTGGTTAGTGTTTCCGTGTATCTTTATGATATATTGGTTGCTTCCAGATAGAATTCTAGGGACGAACAAATTGTGTAAAGGGGACATTCGGCCAAGAAACTGGTTCCTTATGCTGGCAAGTTACCTCCTATATGCAAACTGGAGACCGTCATATGCGCTGATTCTTTTTGTTATTACTCTTTTAACTTATTTTGGGGCGCGATTCATTGAGGCGAAAGAAGAACATCGCAAGAGGGGAATCGTTTTAATCTTCGCAACGTTAACGGTAATCCCATTGTTGGTTTTCAAGTATTACAATTTCTTAAATGAGAGTATTTGGAGTTTTCTTTCTTCTGTTGGACTTCGCTATGAACTTCATGGACTGAACTGGGCAATACCTGTAGGAATCTCCTTCTATACATTTCAAGCATTAGGATATTTGTTTGATGTATATTATGGGAAAGAGAAAGCGGAAAAAACATTCGTTGATTATGCGCTGTTTGTTTGCTTCTTCCCGCAGATATTCTCTGGACCCATCAGTAAAGCAAAGGAACTACTGCCGCAGATAAAAGAAAAGAGAGTTTTTAAATACGAACAAGGTGTTTTAGGCTTGAAGTTTTTGCTTTGGGGTATGTTCTTAAAACTTGTGCTGGCAGACCGTTTAGGATTGTATGTGGATAAGGTAGTGGCAGACTATGCTATGTATGACGGCCCTACTTGTGTATTATCAGCAATCTTTTACTCACTACAGATTTATGGCGATTTTGCTGGATATTCATTGATGGCAGTGGGTGTTGCCAAACTAATGGGCTTTGACCTGATCAATAACTTCAGTCGTCCGTATTTTTCGATAAGTGTTACAGACTTCTGACGCAGATGGCATATCTCCCTATCTCGTTGGTTGAAAGACTATGTATATATCCCTATGGGGGGTAGTCGCTGCTCAAAGTTACGGAATTATTGGAATATCTTAATAACCTTCCTTGTGAGTGGCATATGGCATGGTGCCAATTGGACATACATTATATGGGGTATTATCCACGGAGCGGTTCAGGTAATTGAGAAAGCTTTTGGACTTAACAAAAAGGAGTCAAAAGGCGTTTGGCGATTTGTGCGCATAGTTGTAACCTTTACCATAGTAACATTTGCATGGGTGTTTTTTAGGATGCCAACTATTAGCGATGCTGTGGCGTATGTGGGGCATTCTGTCAGTGACTTTGGTATGCCAGAAGTGTTGTCTGTTACCAACTTCGCCATATATGTAATAGCCATTGCTATTTTGTTATTTAAAGAATCTCGAGAGGAGTTCTTCCCAACGAAGTTTAGGTTTTTGAACAACTGCTATGTGCAGTGGGCCGAATATGTTGTAATTTTTTGCTTGATATTGCTCTGCGGAGCATTGGATAGTGGCTCATTTATATATGGAAGTTTCTGATATGAGGCGATTTTTGATAAATATAGCGATATTCTTCGCAATAGTTGTTGTGGTGGATTTCTCTTTGGGAAGCGTGTTCCATTATTTACAAGCAAATGTGGCTCAGGGACGTACAGAAGTAGAGTATTATGCGTGCAAAAAATCAGACGAAGGTATTCTAATTTTTGGCTCATCAAGGGCTGCTCATCACTATGTGTCTCAGATTCTTACTGATAGTCTTAACTTGAGATGTTTTAATGCTGGGCAAGATGGTAATGGAATAATACTGCAATACGGTAGGTGGAAAATGATTTCAGAACGTTATTCTCCAAAGTTAATCATCTATGATATAACCCCTAATTTTGACTTTGCTATAAATGATAATATGACCTATGTTGATAGGTTGAAGCCTTTTTGTGGTGATCGCCATATCAAAGATTATATTGTAGAATTATTTCCTTTAGAAAGATTTAAATTATTTTCGCGATTATACAGATATAACTACAAATTTATTGAAATCTTATCCGATTGTACTTTCGGAGACGCAATAGAGGGTGGATATTCTCCTTTGTTTGGGTCGATAAGACAAGAAATTGTAGATAAAGAAGTTTTTGAACATAAAGAGATTTCTTTGGATACTGTTAAACTGATGTATCTGGAGAATCTTGTTTCAGAAACAGCGGATAAGGGAACAAGAATTGTGTTTGTTTTATCTCCTTCATATCGGGGAATTGAAAAAGATAATAAAGCTATAGAAGCACTGCATGATATCGCTAAACGGCATTCAGTACTGTTTATTGATTACTCCGATGATGCAATATGTAAAGATGCGTCTTTGTTTTATGATTCAACACATTTGAATGATAAAGGAGCTCGTATTTTTACTAATAAACTTATTTCCCAACTTAAATAAGGTATTCGTTTTGAGTTCTATTTGTAATACGGCAGCATTTCTGGCGTTATTAAGAGCCGGTCTCTGGGAGCATGATATCAAGTTTTCAGAATATAAAGGTGTAGATTATAATGAATTATATAGTCTTGCCAAGGAGCAAGCCGTATTGGGTCTTATCGCAGCTGGATTAGGGTATGTTTGTGATGTTAAAGTGCCTCGAGATATTGCTCTAACATTTATAGGAAACGCTTTGCAATTAGAGCAAAGGAATACATCGATGAACCGTTTTGTTGCAGAACTGATAGATCAGCTTCGAAAATTTGGAGTATATACTTTGTTGGTAAAGGGGCAGGGGGTTGCGCAGTGCTATGAACGTCCTCTTTGGAGATCTGCTGGTGACGTTGATTTGTTATTATCTGCTGAAAATTATTCTAAAGCAAAGTCGTTCTTTGATAAAGTGGCAGATTATTCAAAAGAAGGTTCAGTGAAGGAACAAGATAGTCTTCATCTTGAATATGGGGTAAGAGGATGGACTGTTGAATTACACGGTACTTTACACACAAATCTTTCTAAAAGGATTGACGTGGGGCTGGATTCTATTCAAGAGGAAATTTTCAAGAATAGAGATGTTAGAACGTGGGAAAATAATAAAGTGGTTGTTTTCTTGCCTGACCCAAATAGTGACGTGGTTTTTGTTTTCTGCCATATATTGCAGCATTTTTTTCAGGGCGGTATCGGTTTAAGACAGGTTTGTGATTGGTGTAGGCTGATATGGACTTACAGAGATGCGATAGAAAAAGATTTACTGCTTAATAGGTTGAAAGAGATGGGGTTGGTTTCTGAGTGGAAAGTTTTTTCAGCAGTTGCAGTAGAAATACTACATATGCCTATGGATTCGATGCCTTTATATGAAAAAGGGTATAATAATAAGGCAAAAAAGGTTTTTTCGTATATTCTTGAAGTAGGTAATTTTGGCCATAATAAGGACAGAGGTTACACTAACCAATACCATGGAGTAGTTAGGAAAATAATTACATTTGGCCATCAAGCGAAGGATAGTTTAAAATTAAGTTGTATTTTCCCGATTGATGCACCACGTTTCTTAATAAGATATTTGTTTGAGGGATCAAAACAATTTGTGAGATGAGAACTCTCTATTTTTTTTGATAGACATTTAGATAACGGGACGCGCTCATGTTAAATGAATTCAGAGCGTATCACCCCGGAGTATATCTATCGTATGTGGGTGGAGCGGTTTTAATGGAGGAGATTGAAGCCGGTTTGAAAGAAATCAGGAGCGCGCAAAACTCAACCTGATTAAGCACAACTGGAAGCTGATGAGTGCAGAAGAAATGAAGGAGGAAAGAGAGACTGTTTTTTGAGTTGTTGGTAGTGGGGGAGAAGTATGGATTGTGAATCAGTGAAAGTAATTTATTTGTTTTTATAAAATTATGCCATATACTACCGTTAGCGCTTGTTTTGACAAATTTCGCAATGAAGTAGTTGACTTGGGCTCTGGACAGACAAAGACTGCTAGTACTTTGTAACACTTAAAAGTTCAATATAGGATAGAGGTGCTTCAGCTTGGTGTGAGCATCGGCAGTCTTGAACTGCCAGTTCACACTCTTCTGACCGTCGTTTCGCCCGGTATGCCAAGACGAAAGTTCCTCGTTAAGTTTTTCGACACTGTTTATGCGCCTTTTTGCCAGACATTGGTTCTCGATGGCAGAGAGTTCAATCTCAGTTATGTCAAGCCAACTGCCATGCTTGGGAGTGTGGTGTATTTCAAGACGCTTTGCCAAGTGTTAACGGTAACTGCGAGTGCAGCATTTTCGGTAAGAAGTAGTGCAGCGTTTTGAGTAACAAGAGTACATCGTTTTCGGTAACAACGATGCAGCAGATTTGGTAACATGTATATTGCCACCGAAAATTGAACGGTTTTGCCACTGAAAAGTGAACAGGTAAAGACCCGAGTGCAAAGGTATCCATTTTTCTGTGGCCTTGATTCTGAAGGACGGACCAGCTTTATGGAAAGCTACTCATAAAAATGGAAAGTCTATGAGAAAGAAAAAGTAATATCTTTGTGGCTACGCTGCTGCCTGTTTGCAAGCAAACAGAGACTGCTCTTTGAAAGCCATACCCTCTTCGAGGGGGTCAATATCATAAGAATGCACAGTAAGAACTATAACAAAGACTGATGACAATGATGAAAAGCAACAAACCAATAGAAACTAGAGCGTATTACGGCGAATACACACTACGCTACTGGATAGACTTAATGTTAACCAAAGACATTGAACTTCCAGAGTACCAGCGTAGCTTTGTGTGGGATGAAGATGACGTGAAGCGCCTTCTCGCATCGCTGAACTCCGGCCAGTTTATTCTTCCCGTAACAATTGCTCACTACAAGGATGAGAACGGAGAGCAAAACCTGATTCTGGACGGGCAACAGCGACTGACATCTATTCTTCTAGCCTACCTTGGTTTCATGCCCATCAAAGAAAAGTTCAACTCTACGGATGTGGACTTGGCAAATGGAGATGATAGCGAAGAGGAAGGGAAGGGCAGTTCGATGGAATGGACTTACAAGATGCTTCTCAAAGAGATTCAAAGGGAGAATACCCCTCAGAAGATACAGGATCGTCTGCGTGTCAATGACCATTATAAAGAATTGAAAGTGGTTGTTGACGGAGATGTGGAAGAGTTTTACGACAGAACATTCCTAGGCTTTTCTTTCATAATACCTGCTGAGCAGGATGCAAACGCCACGCAGCGGTATTTCTCTGAGTTGTTTAGGAATATGAATTACCTCGGGAAGAAGTTATCGCCCCTGGAGAGCCGTCGTTCTTTGTATTTTATGAACAGAGAGTACAAGGACTACTTTGACGGAAAGACCACGGATGGAGATGATATCCTTTGCAACATCAAGATTCTTGAAAATATGCAGCCGCGAAAGATTGACTTCGTGCGGTATCTGTCGATACTGTCGCAACTGATGATAGTGAAAGATAACGAGTTAAAACGGGTGATGGTTGGCTATTCTGCATATAGTTCAAGAGAGAGTTATTATGCTGACTATGTGTCGTACATTGTGAATCTAGAGCAGGAAAACCGAAAGGATAAGTTTAACGGATTCAGTATGGAGAAGACTTTCCCGAATCATGAGTGGAAGGACAGATTCAAGACCGTAAAAGAGTTCTTGAATCGAAACAAGGCTAAATTAGGGCTGGACGAGAAATACGACGCATTTACATCATGGATAGATGCAGATTATTGGTTGTTTGGCTTGCTGGATACTGTGCTCTTTCAGGGGAAAATTCTGGTTCGGGAAGACAATTTGATTGAAGCTTTGGTTGGTGAGATAAGTGCAAAGCGTCAGCAGAAAGAAGGTGAGTCGGCCTCGGAGTATCAGAAGAATCCAAACAGGATAGGGAATTTGCGGGACAGAATAGGACGGTCATTGGCAATTTATGCTAGTTATGCACAATAGTTCACAGCGAGAGTTTATATTGACTCCTATAGCAAGTATTTTGCGGGACACTGTCACCGCTTGCAACGGGATTGGTCATGGGATTGAGACGCAATCGCTTGCAGAGTATGTTTTACAGACGACGTTCCTAAAGATGACTGGAGCGCAAGAGCAGAAACTGAAGTGTATTTGCTGGGATATGGCGACGAATGATTTTGATTACCGTTATCAGTATTTAAAAAAGAATTACGGAGAGTGCTCGTCATATGAGGATAAATGCAGTATTTACAGAGATTTGGTGAAGATGATTATCAAACTTGAGCCAGAGTTCTCTGTGGCTATGCTATTTGGAAATATTGATATAAGCGCTAAGGAGAACGAATTTATTGAGAAGAGGATAAAGGATACGCAGAAGAATCAGGAGAAGAAGAAGGGACGTAAGTTGAATGATGTGGAGGCGCATAAATTGTCGGACGGGATGAGAGCGCATTGGGCAAAAAACGGAATCTGCGAGAAGGAGCGAGCGAACTTCAGCCGGATTGTGTTGTTTGAAAGTATGCAGGATTTGGTGGATGGGATTGTGGGTAACACCATGGTGGCCCAGTGGGAGCAGCACAATTATCAGAACTATGTTGTAAACTGGAGAGGACTTGCGAGCGGTCGGTTTGCTACGGGGGATGTACTTCTTGATAAGGATTATCAGGACTTGTATATGAATGTGGTTTATAAGCATAGAAACCGGTGTGCACATAACCTTGCATCGTTCCAAAGTAATTTGCCGACACTAAAGACACTTACTGAGGAGGACTTTGTATATGATAATTACTATTATCGTTTTTCTTTGCTGTTGCTATTAGACGAGGTTTTTATGCAGCTATATAAAGCGTATATTGAAGCGATTGGTTAGTTGGTAGTTATTAGTGGTTTAGGAAGGCACGAGAAAGATATGACCAAAGAAGAATTGCTTGCCTTACATGTGTCGTGGATCTCCGGTACTACTTCGAAACAAGTGGTACACCAGACTCTGCGTAACGCCTTGTTGACTATCCGGAATGGAGGACAGAAGGATAAGATACTACAAATGAGGTCTTTGGTTGACTCAAATCACGATACATACGACAAGATAAAAGGAACGCTCCCTGCAAACATCTTCTCGGGTATGTTTGCAGGAGGTCACGCTGCCACAGATATTACAGAATACAATCGGCTGCTTACGCTGGATATAGACAAACTGGGCTCGGGAAAGTTAGAGCAAGTGAAGCAGAGTCTGACCAATGACGAGTTTGTATTTGCCTTCTGGCTGTCACCATCGGGGAAGGGCTATAAAGGTCTAGTGTTGTTGGACTATGGGGACATTGAGTACAAAGACATCGTGTATTGGCATAGAGTGGCCTTTAATCAACTGTTCGCGTACTTCTGTAACCGGAATCGAGAAATGCAGCAAAAATGGTAACCAGAGTGCAATATAAATAGTAACAGTAGTACAGCGAAATCGGTAAGAAGAGTGCATCAAAAACGGTAACAGGAATGCAACGTTTTTGAATATTAATCCGACCTTTGAGCCATAACTTTTAGCAAAGGTGTTATGACAACAAAGGACTACAAAGCACTCAGTCGACTGATTATGTACGGCAAAATCAAAAGGTTCTACGAAGAGGGCCACCAATCAATCCGCTGGATAGCCAGGGAGTTGAATCTAAACTTCAGGACTGTAAAGAAGTACCTGGAAATGGATCAGCGGGAGTTCGAGCAGTTCTCGGACACGGTTATCAACAGAGGTCATATCCTTGACCCATATAGAGACTTTATCATCGGGCGCCTAAGCCAGTACCAGGCAACTCCTGCCGCCCAGTATGGTGATTACAAACGCAATTTTGGATAATTTGACTGCGCAGTGCACTGCACGCGAGAAGTAGACACGAAAAGATTATTTCGTTACACGTTGTTT
>ENA-UAZD01000587-UAZD01000587.1-human-gut-metagenome-genome-assembly--contig:-NODE-587-length-12641-cov-4.844351_pt1 | contig 12641 bp, 9 predicted proteins | sample MGYA00244112_ERZ654658 | MGnify/ENA primary metagenome ERZ654658 (study PRJEB26926, sample SAMN06164608) | human gut metagenome | biome: ENVO:00009003; feature: ENVO:2100002; material: ENVO:00002003... | reverse complement strand
GTGAAGAACCTGAAAAAAGCCGCTTCTCTTTTGTGGAAAGCGGCTCTTTTTGTGTCTGTTGATTTGCACTTTTCAGGAATTAATACTATTTCCAGATTCACCTGCGCCATCTGGAAATAGTATAGCTTGTATTGCAGCAAGCCCTCTCCATCCGCTATGGCGGACACCTTTAGGTGACTGAGAGGGCAGATAAACACGCGGGCCCTGCCTGATAGTGTCACCAACCCAATCGCGCGAAAGGGTCAAGGGAGGAACTCCCTTGGAACTCCCTTGTGTTACATAAAATAGTGCTTGTAGGTGTCGTAGTAAATCGTCAGGCGGCGGGAACCGGAAATTTCGCGCAGGGTATCGCGAAGAGCGGAATCCTGCAGGATGAAGCGCACAATGTCCGGGTTGTAGCGAACACCCGCATCGCGTTTGAATTCCGCCAGCACTTCGTCCGTCGTCTTGGCTTGGTGGTAGTTGCGGCCATACTGATCAGTCGCGGCATCAAGACAGTCGCAGACGGTGATGATGTCAATCATGAAGCGCTCCGGCGAGACGGTGTTATCAAAGTCGTTCGGATAGCCGCCCTTGCCGTTGTAGAACTTGTGGTGACCGCGGGCGATATCCACATAGCGCGCCAAATCCTCGTCGATGCTCAGGTACTGCCCGCCGCGGTTCGGGTGGGAGCGAATGATGCCGAACTCCTCGTCCGTCAGCGGGCGGTGCTGCGTCTCGATAATCTCGAGCATGGAATTCTTGCCCACATCGTGCAGCAGGGCGGCGTCATGCGCAAATTGCAGGATTTCCGCGCGGTGCGCCTGCACATCCTCCGGCGACGTCACGCCGTGATACCCCACCATCAGCGCCGGTTCTTTGTCGATGATGGCGGAGAGAATCGCTTCCGCAAAGGCGGACACCATCAGCGAATGCAGGAACGCGGTGCAGTGCCGCGCGACAACGAGCCGGAAGATGTAGTCGATTTTCTCCTCCGCCGTGTCGAACAGCGCATAGGCATTCGGGAAGAACGCCAGCTCCTCCAGTGCGTTGTTCAGCGTGTTGCTATGCCCGGTGCGCGTGTCGTAATCCGCAATGAAATTACGGATATCCTGCTGATATTCGCGGAAATAGCGTTTCTTATCCTCCATCGGCATCGTCGTTTCCACAAGGAAGGAAATCAGCGCGTCCAGACAGGTCATGTAATAGGAAATAACGTCAATTTTGCGCACGTCCACTTCACCGAACTGCTTCACCTTCGGCTTTGTCTTACGGAAGAAAGTGTGAATCTCCTTCCAGCACTCATCTGCCGTGCGGCGGCCCGTCTCGCAGTCGAACTCACACTGGCTGGTGATAATTTGGAACATGTCGGCAGTGCTTTCCTCCGGCTTATCCAGCTTTTCGTAATATTCTGCCGTTATCTGCTCAATCCGACTCATCAATTCCGGCGGCACAAAGCGGGTGTGCGCCTCCATGGTGCGGTCAAACGATTTCGCCAGCGCGTAAGCATCCGTGCGGAAGCGCTCGGTGAAAATATCCAGCAGCCTGCCTACGTCCGGCTCGCTTTCGCGCGTCGCCGCCAGCGCATCCGACGCTTGCAGTTCCTTCATTTCCTCCCACATGCCAAACGCTTCTTCCATCGTGACCGAGCCTAACACGCAGCAGCTCATCACAAGGTTCGCGTAGGCCACCACAATCGCCTGATGGACGCTGTGCTCCTTGATTGCGCCGAAATTCCGCGACAAAACCGAAATCTTGCGGTAATAGTCCCTTGCGCGTGTGCCATATGGTTCACGCAGGATGCGGGAGAATTCCAGATTTGTGTACGCCAATGTCAGATCCACATCCGTCATCGCGGCAAGGTTGTTGCTGTGTCCATAGTGTTTCTGGAGAATCTTTGCAAGTTCCATCAGGAGCGCCAAGTCGTGCGTATCTGCGCGATAGAAGTCCATCATCGAAATTTGCAGCTGGTTCCATGCGTCATCGTCTAAAGCAGGTTCTTCCTTCGCGAACTCCGGCATCACGCTGCGCATCAGGGCATTCATGTGCGCATACTCCGTGCGGAAGAATTCAGCGCGCTCCCGAAGGGCAGCGCACCATGTGTCCCAGTCGGACTTGATGCGCATGGCAGCTTCGAGCTGCTCCACCCGCTTGAGGACAACCTGATAATCAGCGAAAAACTTCCGGATCTGCTCACTGTTCATATCGATAACTCTTTCTTTTCGTTCATCACAGGGCGTACACGTTTCTGGGGCAACGTTTCCTATTATATGGCGCAATTGCGCATCTGCCATTATACGCCCAATTTCAACAGCCGTCAAGGAAACAGACTGCATTTCAGAAAACGTTATCGGAAAGTCAGGGAGATAACAAGACATAGGGCAAGAAAGTTCAAAAATTGTTCAATCGGTTACACACACTCTGTTATTTTTTCAGCAAAAGTTTCTTGACAAATGTCCGAAATCGGACTATAATCGATACTGTCCGATTTCGGACAAATTGAAAGGAGCATTGTGATGAAAGCGTTAAGCACACGTCTGTTTGCGCTGAACGAGGCATGGAAAGAAAATGCCAATATCTACCGACAGATGGCGAAGCAGATGAACCTGACTGACATGGCGATGTGGGCGCTGTACACGCTGCGGGTTGAGCCGGGCGAAATGACGCAGAGCCGGATGTGCGAATTTCTGCACGAACCCAAACAGACAATCAACTCCGCGCTGAAGAAAATGGAAGCGGACGGGCTGATTACGCTGCAAAGCGGTTCAAATCGTCGCACGAAAACGATTCACCTGACGGCCGCGGGCGAAGCGCTGGCGCGTGAAACCGCAGACCGCGTTGCCGAAACCGAGCAGCAGGCGCTGGCGCAATTCAGCGAAGAAGAGGCGGATCAGCTGTTCTCCCTCTTGCGCCGCCTGAATGCGCTGATGATAGGCATTTTCCCGCAGACAGTGCGGAATCAAGAAGAGGAAAGTCAAGCTAAATGAGCAAGAAGAACCCGATTCAATTATCTGACCACTTTACCTACTCTCGGCTGTTCCGCTTCGTTCTGCCGTCGATTGTCATGATGGTGTTCACGTCCATCTACGGCGTGGTGGACGGGTTGTTCGTGTCGAATTTCGCCGGAAAGACGGCGTTCGCGTCCATCAACCTGATTATGCCGTTTCTCATCATTCTGGGCGCAATGGGCTTTATGCTCGGCACAGGCGGCACGGCGCTGGTCTCCCGCGTGCTGGGCGAGGGCGACAAGGCGTGCGCGAACAAGTATTTCTCCATGATTACGCTCTTCGGCATCCTGCTGGGCGTTATCCTGACGGTGGTCGGGGTGCTGGCCATGCGCCCGATGGCGATTCTGCTGGGCGCAACAGAGGCCATGGTGGATGACTGCGTGCTTTATGGGCGGATTGTCGTCTGCTTCCTTGCGTCGTTCATGCTGCAGAACATGTTCCAGTCGTTCCTGATTGCGGCGGAGCGGCCGAAGTTCGGCTTGCTGATTACGCTCGCGGCGGGCGTGACGAACATGGTGCTGGACGCGCTGTTCGTGGGCGTATTCCGCTGGGGCATTGCGGGCGCTGCGATTGCGACCGGCATCAGCCAGACCGTTGGCGGCGTTGTGCCGCTGATGTACTTCCTGTTCAGCAAAAGCAGCCCCCTGCGTCTGCGCTGGACGAAGTTCGAAGTGCAGCCGCTGCTGCGATCGTGCGCCAACGGCTCATCAGAGCTGATGAGCAACATTTCCGGCTCGCTGATTGGGATGCTGTACAACGCACAGCTGATGCGCTTTCTGGGCGAGGACGGCGTGGCGACGTATGGTGTACTGATGTATGTGCAGTTCATCTTCGTCGCGATTGACATTGGCTATTCCATCGGCTGTGCGCCCATCATCAGCTACCACTACGGCGCGCGGAATCACCCGGAGCTGAGAAACCTGCTGATGAAGGGGCTGAAAGTCATGGGCATCTTGGGCATCGTAATGACAATCGCCGCCATTTCGCTGTCTGGGACGCTGGCAAACATCTTCGTCGGCTACGACGCGACGCTCTGCGAATTGACGCGGCACGCCTTCCACCTCTTCTCCTTCGCCTTCCTGCTCGCGGGCTTCAACATCTTCCTGTCCTCCTTCTTCACGGCGCTGAACAACGGCGGCGTGTCCGCAGCAATTTCCTTCCTGCGCACGCTGGTGTTTCAGGCGGCGTCGGTCATCCTGCTGCCGATGGCGCTGGATGTGGACGGTCTCTGGTGGGCAGCCTCTGCGGCGGAAGCACTGGCGTTCGTCGTCTCGATTGGCTTCCTGCTGGCTCTGAAGGGGAAATACCATTATTTTGATGAAACCTAATCAGGAAAAACTTGCGTGTTCCCCTTGCAAACTGCTGTTCGCTGTGGTACGATAAGAAGCGAAAGAAACCCGGCGGTGATTGCCGATTGCATCCCCCGCCGGTATCCAGAAAGGAAGCGGTATCATGGCAGCAAAGAAGCCCGCAAAGACCGAAAAAGCCGCCCCGGTGACGGGTGCGCAGGAGGAGAAACTCAAGGCGCTGGAACACGCGCTGGCGGATTTGGACAAGCAGTTCGGCAAGGGTGCCGTCATGAAGCTCGGTGAACATGCGGAGCAAAACGTGCAGGTCATCCCCACGGGCTGCCTGACGCTGGATGAGGCGCTGGGTGTCGGCGGCATTCCGCGCGGCCGTATTGTGGAGATTTTCGGCCCGGAATCCTCCGGTAAGACGACCGTTGCCCTGCACATTGTCGCACAGGCGCAGAAGATGGGCGGCATCGCGGCATTTGTGGACGCTGAGCACGCCCTCGACCCGGTGTACGCCAAGAATCTGGGCGTAAATATTGACGACCTGTATGTCTCTCAGCCCGACACGGGCGAACAGGCGCTGGAAATCGTCGAAGCGCTGGTTCGCTCCGGCGCGCTGGACGTCATTGTCATCGACTCTGTCGCCGCCCTCGTCCCGAAGGCGGAAATCGACGGCGAAATGGGTGATTCCTTCGTCGGTCTGCAAGCGCGTCTGATGAGCCAGGCGCTGCGCAAGCTGGCGGGCATCATCAACAAAACCGGCTGCGTCGCGGTGTTCATCAACCAGCTGCGCGAGAAAGTCGGCGTGATGTACGGCAACCCCGAAACCACCCCCGGCGGTCGTGCGCTGAAGTTCTACGCCTCCGTGCGTCTGGACGTGCGCCGCGGCGAGCAGCTCAAAAACGGCAGCGAAGTCGTCGGCAACCACACGAAGGTCAAGGTTGTCAAGAACAAGGTTGCTCCGCCGTTCCGCGTGGCAGAGTTCGACATTGTGTACGGCGAAGGCATCAGCCGCGAAGGCACGCTGCTGGATATGGCGGTCGAGCGCGATATTATCCACAAGAGCGGCGCGTGGTTCAGCTACAAGGACCAGCGCATTGGTCAGGGGCGCGAGAACACGCGCCTGTATCTGCGCGACCATCCCGAAATCACGGACGAAATCGACGCGATTATTCGTCAGGAGATTTTTGCGGATAAGCCCGCGAAGCCGATTGCGCCCGAAGAAGACCCCGGCGAGCTTCCGGATGAGGACGAGGACGACCTTGCCCTGCTGGAAGCAGACCTCGGCGATGATGCCGGTGTCGCCCCGCTGGAAGAAGAATAATCCACAGGTTATCAAATTTGTCCACCCTTGCGTCTGCGGGGGTGGATTTTTTGTGGCAGTGCGCTTTTCCCTGCAGCAAAAAAGACCAGCAGCAGGAAACGAATTGCTCCCTATGCTGGTCGGTCGCGCCCATCAGCACGACAATGCTGCGTAAGTTGAAAGAGCCGCCCGGTCATATTCCTTCCGCGTGTTTATCCGCTTTTGTCCTCTTTTCCTTACAGGTGAAACACAAATTTCTTCTCATATCGCCGGAAAATGAGCAGCCCAATCATCAGCATTCCGAAAGCGCCTGCCGCGCACGCCAGCAAACGCTCCGGCGTCGGCGGGATTCCCGCAATCACAATCTGCCGCAAAAAATCAATCAGCTGATACATCGGGTTCAAATGGAAAATCCCCCGAAGCCCCTCCGGCCAGATTGTATCCGGATAAAAAATCGGCGTCGCATACGTCCACAAGAGCGAAATCACGCTCCACAGGAATCGCGTATCGCGGAAGAAAACGTTCAGCGTCGCCATCACCAGCGTCACGCCCAGCGCAAACAGAAACAAAAGCGCAATCATCAGCGGCAGCAGCAGCGCGGGCGACACCCGCACCCCCGTCAGCAGCATCAGCAGAAGCAGCGGCAGCAGCGAAATCAGGAAGTTGATAAGGCTTGACAGCGCGCGGCTGAACGGGAAAATCAGCTTCGGAATCGCGACCTTTGTGATGAGCGACGCGTTCATGACAATCGCGTCCATGCCCAGCGTGACGCACTCGGTGAAGAAGCTGAAAACGATGATGCCCGAAATCAGGTACACCGGGAAGTGGTCGATAGCGGAGCGGAAGAGCGTGGAGAACACAAGGTACTGCACGAGCATCGTCAGCAGCGGATTGAGGAAACTCCAGAGGACGCCAAGGATACTCTGCCGATACTTTGTATTAAAATTGCGGCGGACAAGCTGTTCGATGAGGAAGCCGTAGCGGCGGACGTCGGCTTGCAGGCGCAGCAGATGGTTCTGCCGTCCAGTGGCGGCGCAGCGTGCGGTGAACAGGCTTTCCCAGACGCAGAACAGCACCAGAACCGCCGCGAAAATCCCGTAGTACAGCATCGCGCAGGAAGGGCGCGTACCGGACAGGCGGATGCACAGCTGATTGCCGCTGCTCATGCCCAAAGCAGGGAGCGTGTTGCCGGAAAAGGTGAGCACAAGTTTGTCCGCATCCATGGGTTCAAACGAGAAGGTCAAATTTTCGCGGATGGTACTGGCGGTCAGCAGGGCGGTCTGCGTGAAAATCGGTAACCCCTGCCGTGTCAGGATCAGCGTCGCTGTGCCGCCGGATTCACTGCTCAGCGCCGTAACGGGCAGGCTGATTTCGCGGATGCCGCCATCCGGCAGGGGCAGCGTGAACGTCTCGCCGTCCGTCAGCGGATGCAGATGCGTCTGTGCCGCCGCGTCGATGGTGAACGCCCGCGTCTGCCACGTCGGGGCGAACAAAGCACCATACAGCGCCAGCACCAGCGCAATCACGAGCGTCACCCAAAGCCCTTTTTTCAGCACAGCGGAATCGCCGAAAATCGGCGGTTTGCACTTCGTCACGGCGTTCCCTCCTGTCGGTCAAGGTCGATGAACATGCTGCCGTCCGGGCGGAACAACGGCGAATAGTAGCGTTCCGGCGGGTGCGCGCCCCACGTTTGGCGGAAGCGGCGCAAATCCCCCTTCGGCGCACCCTGCGTCAGGCACGGCGGCAGCAGCGAAAGCCGCATATCCATTGCCATCCGCGCATACGGCGTGTAGACGTTGAGCAGCCCGATTTGCTGGCATTTCAGCCCCAAATCCGCGCCGCGAAGGTCACTCTGGTACGGCGAAAATCCGCCGACGGACAGGAACACGTCACGCCGAATCATCAGCAGTGCGCTGGATACGCCCGTCACGTTGCGGACGATGCGGTCAGTGAGCATGTACGGCCGCCCATAGCGCCACTGCCCCGCCTGATGGCTGACCGCGCCGCCGGGGACGTCCACCGCATACCCGGCGTGACGGAAGCAATCACGGTCATCCAGCAGCGCCGAGCCGACGCAGCCAACGTCCGCGCGCTGGGCGTACTGCATGAGTTCGCTGACCCAATCGGTATCCAGCGGGCGCAGTCCGGCGCGCAGAAACAGCACCGCGTCACAGTCCGTCCGGCGGACGAGGTCATTGACCGCTGACAAATCGCGGACGCGGATGCACGGCATCGGCAGCTTCGGCGCATCGCCCTCGCCCCAGAGGACGCAGACGCTGCGCATCTGCCGCGTTTTCCACCGAATGCGGACGCGCAGCTCTTCCACCGTCACGTCGGCATCCATGTGCAGGCGGCGGAGCTGATCCGCCACGGCGCGTGCGGCGGCATCCGCACAGGTCTGCGCTTTTTGATGGCTGAACGAGGTGTCCAGCATCCGCCAATGGTAGAGAATACGCGGAATGTGGGTGATTTTCGCCGCGTTTTCGGACAACCGAAGCGCCAAATCATGGTCTTGCGAGCCATCGAAACCGGGGCGAAGTCCGCCGACCGCGTTCATCAGCGCCCGTGACGCTGCCGTGATGTGGCAGATATAATTGCCGGAACGCAGCGAATCCGGCGCGAAATCAGGCTTCAAGTGCGGCTCAAAGAAGTGCGTGCCATCGGCGGACACCTTGTCCTCATCGGTATAAACGAAGTCCGCACCGTCCTGCGCTGCTTCAAGGATGCAGCGAACCGCATCCGGTGCGAGCAAGTCATCGTGGTCACAGAGCGCGACAAATTCCCCCGTTGCCATCGTCAGCGCGGCGTTCGTGTTGCCCGCAATGCCGCGGTTCTCCGCGCCGAACGTCACACGGAAGCGATTGTCCTCCTGCGTCAGCGCTTGCAGCAGTTCACGCGTGTCCACGCGGGTACTTGCGCCGTCATAGAAACAGGCTTCCCACGCGCCGCACGACTGATGCAGCAGCGAATCCGCCAGCGCGCGCAGCAGCTCCGGCGGCGTATTATAAGTCGGAATGAGGAAAGACAAGCGCATGGTCGGGGTGAAGGGGGCTGAAAGGGGCGCTTCATGCCGGCGGATGAAGGCTTGGTAGCCGTCTTCCTCCGCTTGACGCAGGGCGGTTTCCGTCTGGAGGAAGGGGCGCTGACGATGGAGCGCGATGCGGAACCGGATGGCTTCGGGGATGCAGCGAAAGCCTTCGCGATGAATGCGCCGGATGACGCGCAGGGGGAAGAGCATGACGGAAACCTCCTTTCGATGGATGATTGGCTTTATTATAGCATAAGGGAGAGAACGATGGAAGGGAAAGCGAGGATAAAAAGGGATAAACATGCGGGCAATGTAAGGCAAAGCGCGCAGCTCAATCGCGCGGAGGCAATACGGAGGGACTTCATCCGTTTTATTTTTCCAGCCTTGACGTTTCTATCTGCCGGAAAAAAATAATTTGCCACCCAAAAAGCGCGACGCATATCCATCATGCGCCGCGCTTTTGGGTGCGATACTATTATGTTCCAAGATGCGAATGGTATGTTATTCCGCTGCCACAGCCGCGTCCGCTTCCACGGTCACGCTCTGCTCCTGCTGTTCCTTCTCCGCAATCAGGTCTTCGATGCTTTCCTTCGTGCGCATCAGGTCTTCCACGGACATCGTCTCAAAGCCCGCAGTGGGCGTCTTGACCTTCACGCCGTGGCTGCGCAGGAAGTTATCCACCTTCTCCTCGTTGTGCTTGTAAGCGTAGAAACCAACCGCGCTCACGCCCACACCAATCAGAATGCCCTTGACCATCGGGCTCATGTTCAGGTTCAACATATGTTTGTCCTCCTTATTTTTTGCGAGTATCTATCGTTCAGGTCGTTTGACCGGACGAGCGAATGAAGTTACCCCTTGTGCGCTAAGACTTCCACGCTCCGGCGGAAGATGCTTCCGGCAAAGGCGCTGCCGTCCTCATTGCCCACGACGGGGGTGAGCGTCGTGGTGTGTTCGCCGTTCCGAACCAGATACACCTGTTCCCGCGGGCCGCGCGGCAGCAGGTGGCGGCTGAACGTGACAATCCACGCCAGCAGACTCGCCTGAAAGCCGTTGGGCTTGCCAATGGCGTTAATCAGGTAGACGACGGACATCACTTCCGGGTCGAAACTGCCGCGTGTGTGCAGTTCCTGATAGGCGTGCTCAACCACGGCGGTCAGCGTCGCCCCGGCGGACAGCCAGCGCGTGTAGCGTGTGAGCGTCGAACCCGCGAGGGTCATCATGCCGTCAAGGACAATGCAGCCAAGCGCCAGATAGCCGCTGGGCGCCATCGAGAAGCCTTCTTCCTCCGAGTGCTTGACGTGCAGCACCGCCGTCTGCTGCAAGCGGGCGTACAGCGCACCGATGCGCACAAGCAGGTCACTTTCAGAAATAACCGCCTTGTCGTAGCAGCACAGCATCGTCTGAATGCGCGGATTATACCGGCAGCTTTGCATCCCCGGAATGCTCAGGAAAATCGCTTCGCCCTCAATCGGCTTTTCCAATTGCAGGCGAAGTCTGCCGGGCATAGCGCTCAGCACTGTCAAATGCACCGCGCCCACGTTGTCATCACGCATTCATTATCCCTCCATCGGCGGAAACACCATCAGCCGCAGCGAGTTCGCCACAACAAGAATGGTGGACATGTTGTGCATCAGCGCGCTCGCCAACACAGAGATGCCGCTTGCCGCGCCGAGAATCAGCCCGACGGTATTGATGCCGATGACCATTGCGAAGTTCTGCTGCACAATGCGCATTGTCGCGCGCGCCAGGCGGCGCAGTTCGGGAATCATCATCGGATCATCGCGGTTGATAACGACGTCGCTGGTTTCCATGGCAATGTCGGTGGACTTGCTGCCCAGCGAGATGCCGACGTCCGCATACGCCAGCGCGGGCGCATCGTTGATGCCGTCGCCGACCATGACGACGCCGTTGCCCTGCGTTTGCAGCTTCAAGACAGCCTCCGCCTTCTGTTCGGGCAGCAGCTGCGCTTGATAGCCGTCCACGCCGACCATTTCCGCAACAGCCTGCGCCTGTGCCGCCATATCGCCCGTCAGCAGCTCAATGTCGCCCACGCCGTCGTAGCGCAGGGCGTTGATGGCGCGGCGGACGTTTGCGCGCGGGTTATCCATGGCGTACAGCACGGCGACAATCTTGTCCCCCACGCCAACGTAGTTCGGGATTGCGCCGTTCGCATCGGGAATTGCGCCGTCCGCGCGGACGCCGTTTTCCTTCATGTACTTGAGGTTGCCGACGCGGATGCACTTGCCGCCGACTTCCGTCCGGCTGCCGCGGGAGACTTCGGTCACAATTTCGCCATGCGGGGGAATTTTCGCTCCGTGCGCGCGCCCGTAGGTCAAAATCGCGCTTGCCAGCGGATGCGTGCTGGTTTCCTCCGCCGCCATCGCCAGCGAAAGCACTTCCGCCTCGTCCATCGTGTCGGTCAGCATCGTCATGCCCGTCACGCGCGGACGGCCCTCGGTAATCGTGCCGGTCTTATCCAGCAGAACAGTATTCGCGCTGCTCATCTGCTCGATGTACGCGCCGCCCTTAATCAGCACGCCGCGCTTGACCGCCGTGTTAATCGCGGCAGAGAACGCCGTCGCGGTCGAAAGCTTGATGCCGCAGGAATAGTCAATAACAAGCATCTTCAGCGCCTTCTGCGGATTGCGCGTCACGAGCCAAACCGCCGCGCACAGCAGGAAGTTCAGCGGCACGAGGTAGTTGGAGAACTTATCGGCATAGCGCTGGATGGGCGCTTTCTTGAGTTCGCTCTGCTCCACCATGCCGACGATGCGCGAGACAACCGTCTGGTCGCCGACGCGCTGCGCCTGAATCTGCATATTGCCGTTCTTGACGACCGTGCCCGCGAACACCTCCGCACCCTTGCGCTTTTCCGCCGGAACGAATTCGCCCGTGATGGCACTCTGGTCAACAACCGCGCTGCCAGACACCACCGTGCCATCTACCGCGATTTTCTCGCCCGTGTGCACCTCGATGGTGTCGCCCGCTTCGAGTTTACCAATCGGCGTTTTCTCCAGCCGACCGTCCGAGAGCACCTTCCAGACCTCGCCGTCTTCCACCGACAGCATCTGCTTGATGGACGACCGCGTGCGCTCGATGGTGTAGGACGTCATCAGTTCCGCGAGGTCAGACAGCGCCAGAATCATCAGGGCGGAATGCGGCGTACCGAGCAGCAGACTTGCGACAATCGACGTAACCGTCAGGAAATCGGCGTTCGGGCGCATATCGCGGCGCAGACCCGCCGCTGCGCTCCGTGCCATCGGCATCGTCAGTCCCAGACTGGTCAGCGCTTCCAGCGACGTGAAGCTTGCCATCGCACCGCCGAGCAGGCTGCCGGGCAGAATCGTGTGACCGAGCACCACTGCGCCCGCGTTGAGCGCCAGCCGCTTTGTCAGCTGCTTTGTCGTCATGGACACTTCCGGTTCTTCCGGCTTGCTGCCTGCCTGACGATTGCGGTAGGCGTTCATGGCATAGCGTGCCATCGTCACGTCCACGCCTTCACAGAGAATCGACGTATCCGTCGCGGTCGGATCGAAGCGCAGGAGGATGCCGCAGGTAATCGGCGTCACCTGCACGCACTGCACACCCGGCAGGTTGGCAAGCATCTGGGCAATTTCTTCCTTCTCGTCATTCAGGAAGTTCAGCCCTTCCACCCTGAGCCGCAGCCGCCCGCGAAGGCTATGCGCCACCTGACTCTTCATCCAGTTTTTCTGTGTTTCCCGATTGAACATGTTATCCCTTCTTTGATTTGGCAATTCAGATTCAATGATTCATGCTTTTTCGCGTCGATTGCGCAAACCCTTACCGTGAAAAGGCTCAACTAACAGGAGTGTGCACCGAGGGTTTCCAAAGGGTGATCGCGGACTTCGTCCGTTTCCATTGCCCTTTTGTCGCCTCCGCAGAGGCGAACCCCCTGCTTTCGGAAAAGACCAGCTATGGTCGGAATTCAAGCAATCCGGTCGCGCCCATCTGGCGCGACACAGCATAGGTGTCTGTCTCTTATACACATCTGACGCTGCCGACGACTA
>ENA-UAZD01000571-UAZD01000571.1-human-gut-metagenome-genome-assembly--contig:-NODE-571-length-12896-cov-7.479324_pt1 | contig 12896 bp, 9 predicted proteins | sample MGYA00244112_ERZ654658 | MGnify/ENA primary metagenome ERZ654658 (study PRJEB26926, sample SAMN06164608) | human gut metagenome | biome: ENVO:00009003; feature: ENVO:2100002; material: ENVO:00002003... | reverse complement strand
GAAGAAGGGGGATGGATGAAGGAGAGGAATGGATGAAGAAGGAGGACGGTTGAAGAAGGGGGATGGATGAAGGAGAGGAATGGATGAAGAAGGAGGACGGTTGAAGGAGAGGGATGGATGAAGAAGAGGGATGGATGAAGGAGAGGAATGGATGAAGAAGGAGGACGGTTGAAGGAGCGGATGGATTGAGGCGGGAGAGGTGTCTTATTCAACGGGTTGATAATAAGTAAGTTGGGTGGCAGGGGTGCTGCCGCTTAGGATTCGGATCAGGTCGCGGAGGATTAGGTCGGGGCGGACCACGCCGCTTTCCCAGAAGTCGTTGCCGCCTTTGGCGTTTTGGCGGGAATTGTCGTTCCAGACCACTTGGGGCGAGGCTTGACCATCTGTATGGGAGGATTCATCTCCGGACGCGGATCCTCCCACGGACGCGGAATCTCCTGCGGAGACAAATCCATCCACTGAAGCGGAACTGCCCACTGAAGCGGAACTACCCACTGAATCGGAACTACCTGCGGAGCCGAAACCATTCGCGGCGGCGTTTTTCTGAATATTCATTAGAAAGTCACCGAAGAGGGGGTTGACGGACAGGAGTTGGTCTAGTGTGCGGCACCATCCGACGTTCAGCCAAAGGGAGGCTTCCTTGGATAATGAATATGCCCGCTCGACGGAGATTTGTCCGGAGATGGAAGTGCCTGGCTTTGAGCCGAGAATCTCTCCACCGGCGTCTCGCACCAGGTGAGAGAGGTAATTCTCCTGGCCGGGAATGAACCACTGATCCTTGTAGGGGATGTTGACCAGAATCTTTCTCGCACATATTCTTTGCTCGGCATCAGCGCTTTGTGGACCCTCGCCCGGAACGGTCATCATGGCTCTGACGGAGTCCCTCAGGGCTTGATAATTCTTTGAGACCACGGCCAGAACCGAGTCGGCCGCGGACATATTTCCTGTCAGCGCTCCGAAAAGGCGGACATAGGAGGCGCGGGCGAGGGGGTGGCTTTCCAGATGCTCGTTGACGGTGAATGATCTGATTCCCAGGGACTCCAGCTTGGTGAGGAACTGTGATTTGACGGGTGACACTGAATATGTAAGGACTAGTTCCGGCTTCAGGGCCATGATCCTCTCATAGTCGGGGCTTGCGTCGTAGCCGATGTCAAGGATTCTGCCCTCGCCGATTCTTGCCCTCACGGTGGAGTCGTAGACATATTCAGCGCCCGAGACTCCGACAATGGCGTCTTCGCCGCCGATGGCGCGGAGGAAGCCGATGTGCGAGGTGCTCATCACAATCAGTCTGCTCAGCGGGCGGCTGATGATCAGCGTGTCGCGGGAACCGTCAAAAGGGGAGAGTGAGATCAGTGAATATCCTCCCTCCGGTAGCGGCCGAACAGCCAGAAACAACGGCTCGCTCTCGTCCGCAGCCGTTGCCACGGCGCTTTTCCTCGCACATCCGCAGATGCTGACGAGAAGGATCGTGGCCGACAGAATATATTCATAAGTCTTCATCGCTCGCAAATATAATTGTTTTTTGCTATCTTCGAAGATTAATTGTCCGGGAATAGGCAGAAACTGCCTTGCGCCGCGTTCCCGGAATCATTCCCCGCCTTTTGTTATGGCGGAAAGGAGAAGGTGGCAAGGCTTGTGATTGAGGGAAAATATACTTTTATTATGGGAAAATATAATTTTGATGAACTGACCCACAGGCGCGGAACCAACTGCGTGAAGTGGGATGCCGAGAGTCCGGTCGGGCCGATTGATGAGGATGTCATCCCTATGTGGGTGGCTGACATGGACTTCAAGGTTGCGCCGGAAATTGTGGAGGCGCTTAGGAACAGGGTCGATCAGGGGATTTTCGGCTACACGCATGTGCCGGATTCCTATTATGAGGCTGCCATCGACTGGTGGGAGCGTCGCAGGGGCTGGCACACCGAAAAGGACTGGTACCTTTACATTCCGGGAGTCGTTCCGGCGATGTCCGTGGTAGTCAAGGCTTTGACGCAGTACGAGATCGTCGGAGGCGAGGTTGTCGAGAAGCCGGATCATGGCCGCGGGCCCCACGGCGAACTGCCGAAAATGATCATCCAGAGTCCCGCCTACAACTGTTTCTTCTCCACTGCGAAGAACACTCTCTGCGAACTGTCCATCAATAAGCTCATCTACGACACCGAAGGCGATCAGGCCACCTGGTACATTGATTTCGAGGATCTTGAGAGGCGCGCCTCCGACCCTATGGCCAAGGTGCTGCTCTTCTGCAACCCTCACAACCCGTGCGGCCGCGTCTGGCCGAGGGAGGATCTGGAGCGGGTGGCCGACATCTGCCGCCGCAACGGCGTGATCGTCATAAGCGACGAGATTCATTGCGAGCTGGAAATGCCTGGCTATCACTTCACTCCGATGGCATCGCTCTCGCAGGCATCGCAGGACAACACCGTCACGATGAACTCGCCGAGCAAGTCTTTCAACATCGCCGGCCTCGGAATCTCCAACATCATCACCAACAACCCTGACTGGAAGAAACTAATCGACCGGGTCATCAACATCAACGAACTCTGTGATGTCAATCCTTTCGGCGTTCTCGCCCTTCAGGCGGCCTACAACGCGGGCGAGCCGTGGCTCAAGGAACTCAATGAATATCTTTACGGGAATTACCATACCTTACTGTCGTTCTTTGAGGAAAACCTTCCGGAGTTCCCGGTCACTAAACTTGAGGGCACCTACCTTGTCTGGGTGGATGTGAGAGCTTTGAATATGTCCGCGAACGACATCGAGAACAGTCTGTTGCTCAATGAGAAGGTCTGGATAAACTCAGGTGTGATGTACGGTCTCGACGGCTTCATGCGCATCAACATTGCCTGCCCTCGCGCCCGTCTCCAGCAAGGACTTGACCGCATCGCCAAAGGCTTCCGCCGCTTGATGGCATAGTAGGCCCTTGATCTTCCTGATAAAATAACTGGTCGCCGATTTCCCTGAAGGAGTGACTGCACGCTGGACTTCCAGAAGGAAAAACTGGTCGCTGGGCTTGTCGAAGCGATAAATATCAATTTGCCGTCGAAAAATAACCGCTGAAATCAGCCACCGAAAAAAGGCAAAAGTCAAATTTTGCACGTTACCAAAATTTGACTTTTGATTTTTCGGCGGCTTGCGTGTTTATGTTAGTTTATGCATAATTATATCATATTGCTATGCGATGACATACTTTATTTTGCTTTGTATTGCTTTATTTAGCCATCCAGGTTCAGAGAAGTGTCACCACAAACCTTAGCCACCCGCGGCTATAAGCGGGAGGGACCCAGCCGTAGGCTGGGAGGGACGGAGCGCGAAGCGCGGAGGGTTTGTGGTGACACTTCACTGAACCCTGGCCATCACGAAACGTCGTTCAGAAAATAATCTGAAAATCAATGATTTCGTTGTTGTCGAAAGTGCCGGTGATGTGAGAGCTGACATCGGGGCGGATTGTCAGCGGCTTGCGGGGTGCAAGTTCTATGGCGATGAGGTCGCCGGTGCGGATGTAGAGTAGCTTTGTGGCTTCCACGAGAGCGTCCTCGATCATATTCAAGGATGGGCGGTCGAAAGTGAAAAGCTCAACTTCATTTCTGAAGAGGCTGAATCGGCCATCTTCTTCCAGCCTTTGAGGCGAAAACATCGGCGTGGGCAGAAAGGATGTATGATCCAGACAGATGGCCTGGGCGTAACCTTCAGGGGTGCCGTCAAGCATATTTTCCGGGTAGAGGAGGACTCCGAAACCAACAGAGTCGTAGTATCTTGACGCGAATTTCCTGCCGACGCTCCGACCCGGCTTCAGGATGCGGGCGAAAAGTACCGGCGAATATGTCAGCTCGTCCACGAACTCAGGAGGGTAGAAATCCTCATTGTCCTTCTCCCATGTCGTGTCCGGCCGCACGACGATCCTGCCGGTCGATGTCTTTACGATTATATTCATGAATCAATCTTACGCGCTTGGTTGTCCGCGAGAAGGGGCGGGTCATTGTCGGGGCTTGCGACAAGCGCCCGGACGCCCTAGAAAAGCCTGCCGCCTCCGAATTTGTCCTTAAGACCGGCGATTGCGCTGTCGAACGCCTCACCCTCAAGAGGTTTGCTCATCTCTGCTTCACGAGCCTTCGCGGCCTCTTTCTTTTCCTTTTCGAATTTCTCTTTCAGACGCGCGAACTGCCGCTTGGTGTCCATAGTGAACTCACCGTTCTCTATCCATGCGAAGTAGGCCGGCTCTGTCTCATAGACCTCCCTTGCCGTGTGTCCCTTGTGCTTTCCGAAGCTGATTGTAGGCTCGTCATTTTTGCCGAGTATCAACCGGCCGGCATAGTCAACAGTACGTGGACGTCCGGCTACTCCGGCCAGAAACTCTACATCGTTCTTGAGCACCTGCTCGTGGTACTTTGTCGGTGTCTGGTACATATCGAGTTGCCCTTTCAGCACTTCGTAGGTGGCCAATGTGTCAGCCTCCGCGGAATGGGCGTTCTCGAAATCCTCCCCACCACAGTAGAATCTGTAAGCAGCCTTGAGGTTGCGCGGCTCCATGTAGTGGTAGATTGTCTGCACGTCTATCATCTGCTTGGAGTGTAGGTCAATGTCCGTGGCCTCAAGGGTCGCCTGTGCCTTGGCCTTGTTCTCCGGAGTGTTTCTCGGATCCGCAAGCCTGCGCATACAATAGGCACGCACTCTCTCAAGTTCCTCGGACAGCATGGGCAGGTCGAATTTGGTTGAGTTGTACCCGGCCAAATCGCTGTCCCTCAGCCAATCCACGACCTCTGCCGCAATCTCGATGAACTTCTTCTCGCCGGCGACATCCTCGTCCTTGATCCCGTTCACCTGACTGGCTTCGGGATTGATCGGATGCTGTTTGCGGAGAGTGTAGTCCCAAGGGCAGACCCTCCAGGTCTTCACATCATGGTGTCCGTCAGGGAACACCTTGACAAAACTCAGTTCGACAATGCAGTCATTGACAATATTAAGCCCCGTGCTCTCAATGTCAAAGAAAAGCAGAGGCCTTTCAAGAGAAAGTTCCATAGCTTTGATTCTCCGAAGGTTAAACCATGATAGGCATCAGGATTCCGCAGATCTTTCCGCTCTCATCATCCTCTTCTGAAGGAATGATGAGGGCAGCCCTGCGCGCGTCGGCGAACTTCATCACGACTGTCTCGCAGCTCATGTTGGCGAGGATCTCCGTGAGGAATGTTGACTTGAATCCGATGGTCAGCTCGTCACCGCTGTAGTCGCAGTTGATCTTCTCGTAGGCTGCGATGGCGAAACCGAGATCCTGTGCGGTGATCTCCATCTGTCCCGGCTTGAGATCCAGCTTGATGTGGTTGGAAGCCTTGTTGGCGCAGACGGCCACACGCCTTACCGTGTTCAGGAACATCGCCCTGTCGATCTTCAGCACGCTTGGGTTGTTCTGTGGGATGACGTCGCGGTACTTAGGGTACTTGCCGACAATCAGCCTGCACACCATGGTAGTCTTCCCGAAGGTGAAGAGGACGGTGCTGGAATCGAACGCGATCTCAACAGTTCCGTCGTCTTTCCCGAGGATGGACTTCAGGACGGCCGCCGGCTTCTTGTGAAGAATGAACGAGCATTTCTCCGGGGTCTTCACTTCCTTGGCCGTGTAGCAGATGAGCTTGTGCGAGTCTGAGGCCACGAGAGTGGTGGATTCCGGTCCGAAATCAAAGAATATTCCGTTCATCGCCGGCCTTATCTCGTCATCTGCCGTGGCGTAGATCGTGCTGTTTATGCCTTCTATCAGGCTTTCGGCCGGGAATTCAAGTTTCTCCGCGTCGTCGCTCGTCCCCTTGATCTCAGGATAGTCCTCGGCAGGAAAGAAAGGCAGCACGGAGTTGCCGCTGGCCCACTTGCACTCGATTGAGCTGTCGCTGGCGGTGCAGATCGATACAGGCTGGTCAGGAAGTTCCTTGAGAAGGTCGATGATGTGCCTTGCGGGAACGGCGATCCTGCCTTCCTCTTCGGTGGTGTCCACTTCGATTTCAGTCCTGAGGGTGAGCTCCGAATCCGATGCGGTGACCTCAAGGATGTTGCCTTTGAGGTCAAACAGGAAGTTTTCCAGAATCGGAAGGGCGGACTTGGCCGGGATGGCCTTGGAGATGTCCATCAGTCCTTTCAGAAGCTCGGAGCTTGATACGTTGAGTTTCATATTCGTGTGTTTTTTAATTCATTGTTTTCCGGCCGCCGGAGGGTGGCCTCTGTAAAAGGCAAATATACGAATATTCCCTTAATATTATGGCATCATATTTGATTTTTTGCCTAAGGCTTCGGAAACACCATCCGAAGAGGTTTGGACATGAATATTTGTAAAATTAAATTAATATGTCAGAAATGAAAAAAGGTTTGTTAACAGTGGTGCTGTCAGTATTGTTCAGCGTGCTGGCGGCATACGGTGTCGTCAAGGCGGCCACCGTGAATGATGGAGACAATGTGACAAGTACAGAGAACGGAACGGTCACAAAGACTGTCAATCTGGCACAGTCGGACTATCCGGATCTGACTTACGCCGCGGAGGCTGCGGTTGATGCTGTTGTTTATGTGGAGGTGACGGTGACTCAGCAATATCAGATGACGGATCCGTTCTTCCGTTTCTTCTTTGGGGATGAAGGCCCTCAGACCAGGGAGCAGCAGGGTAGCGGCTCTGGCGTGATCATCCGTCCTGACGGCTACATCGTGACCAACAACCATGTGGTCGCCAATGCGACGAAGGTTCAGGTCACCCTGAACAACAACAAAGTCTATGACGCAAAGGTCATCGGTACTGATCCGGCCACGGATGTCGCATTGATAAAGATTGAAGCTCAGGGACTTCCTACGCTTCCGTTCGGAGATTCCGATCAGTTGAGGCTCGGTGAGTGGGTTCTGGCCGTGGGCAGTCCTCTTGGCTATCAGCTCAGGTCCACCATCACAGCCGGCATTGTCAGCGCCAAGGGACGTTCGATGGCGCACGATCCTCGTGAGAGAAACAATGGCGGAATCCAGATCGAGTCGTTCATACAGACTGACGCGGCTGTCAACCCTGGCAACTCCGGTGGCGCCCTTGTCAACAAGACCGGTGAGCTTGTCGGCATCAACACCGCTATTGTTTCACAGACGGGAGCATATTCGGGATATTCATTCGCTGTGCCGGTGAATATTGTGAAGAAGGTTGTAGAAGACTTGATTGACTTTGGGTCAGTGAAGAGAGCCGTTCTTGGAATCGCTATGTCTGATCTCAGCGAAGGTCTTGCCAAGAATCTGAAATATGATTCTGTCGATGATATGTTGAAAAAATTGAAACTTTCTTCTCCGGAAGGCGTATATATCAGAGAGGTTGCGAAAGGCAGCTCCGCTGACAAGGCCGGAATGAAGGAAGGTGATGTGATTGTGGCCATTGACGGGACCGATGTGAAGAGTGGCTCCGCAGTTCAGGTCAAGGTCAATACCTTCCACCCGGGTGACAAGGCTAAGGTCAAGATCATCCGTGACGGCAAGGAAAAGGAACTTGAGGTCACATTCCAGGGCAGCAGCATCGAGAACGGTACTGTGGTCGGTGACGGAGAGATCGCTTTCTTCGGTACGACTCTGAAGGAGGCTTCCAAGGAGACTCTTGCGAAGTTCGGTCTGAAGAAAGGTGTCGAGGTCACATCTGTCGGAAGCGGCAAGATGCTTGAGGCTGGCGCTTCAGAAGGAATGATCATCACCTATGTCAACGATCAGCCGGTCGGCACACCTCAGGATGTTTTGAACATCGCCAAGTCCGCAAAGAGGGCGGTTTACATCGAAGGCTTCACAGCCAACGGTAGAAAAGCCTTCTTCGGATTCAGTAAAGAGTAGTTGATGAAGGTTATAGGATAGTGTTTCCCTGACGGAAACGGCTCCGCGCCTTCCGTCAGGGAAATTTGTGTATTACAAGATATGAGGCAATTAAAGATTACAAAGTCAATCACCAACCGCGAGAGCGCGTCCCTGGACAAGTACCTCCAGGAGATCGGCCGCGAGGAGTTGGTGTCTCCGGAAGAGGAGGTCGAGCTTTCACAGCGGATCCGCAAGGGGGATCAGAAGGCTCTGGAGAAACTTACAAGGGCCAACCTTAGATTTGTGGTTTCTGTTGCGAAACAGTACCAGAATCAAGGTCTTAGTCTTCCGGATTTGATCAATGAAGGCAATCTCGGCCTGATCAAGGCCGCCGAGAAGTTCGATGAGACCAGAGGTTTCAAGTTCATTTCATACGCCGTGTGGTGGATCCGCCAGTCAATCCTTCAGGCTCTTGCCGAGCAGTCCAGGATTGTCAGGCTTCCGCTCAACCAGGTCGGTTCCCTGAACAAGATCAACAAGGCTCTTTCACAGTTCGAGCAAAAGAACGAGAGAAGCCCTTCCAATGAGGAACTCTCCGAGATGATAGACATCCCGCAGGACAAGATCTCCGACACCCTCAGGGTGTCCGGAAGACACGTGTCCGTGGACGCCCCGTTCGTAGAGGGTGAGGACAACAGCCTTCTGGATGTGATTCCTAACGATGACTCGCCGATGGCCGACAGAGGACTTGTGAACGAGTCCCTCAGCACCGAGATCGAAAGGTCTCTCCAGATCCTGACGACCCGTGAGCGCGAGATCATCAAGTCGTTCTTCGGCATCGGCTGCCAGGAGATGACCCTTGAGGAGATCGGCGAGAGGCTTGACCTCACAAGGGAGAGAGTCCGCCAGATCAAGGAGAAGGCGATCCGCAAGCTAAAGAAACCATCCGCAAGCAAACTTCTTAAAACCTATCTCGGTTAATGACCCCGGAACTTTTTATCGCCTCTAAGGCTTCAGAAGCCATCAAGGCACTCTATAACGCCGACATCGAACCGTCGGCGCTTCAGGTCTCCGTCACAAGGAAGGAATTCACCGGAGACTTCACGCTCGTCGTCTTCCCGCTCCTGCGTCTGTCGCACTCCACTCCGGAGAACACCGGCAACGCCATCGGAGAATGGCTCAAGACCAACGTGCCTGAAATCTCTGAATATAACTGCGTGAAAGGTTTCCTTAACCTTCTGTTCTCCAATCTCTTCTGGAACGAACTCTTCGGAGAGATCGTGGCCGACAAGGACTTCGGTGACCTGCCGAAGACCGGCAAGAACATCATGGTCGAGTTCTCGTCGCCGAACACCAACAAGCCTCTGCACCTCGGCCACATCAGGAACAACCTTCTGGGTGACTCGGTGTCAAGGCTTCTGAAGGCCAGCGGCAACAACGTGATCAAGACCACCCTTGTCAACGACAGGGGAGTGCACATCTGCAAGTCCATGCTTGCATGGCTGAAGGTCGGCAACGGCGCGACTCCGGAGTCCACGGGGATCAAGGGCGACCATCTTGTCGGGGATATGTACGTGGCTTTCAACGACATCTACAAGAAGGAAGTCGAGGAGTTGATTGCCGGGGGAATGGACGAGGAGACCGCCAAGAAGGAGGCCCCTTGCCTCAAGGAAGCCCATGAGATGCTCCAAAAATGGGAGGCCGGCGACAAGGAGGTCCGCGACCTTTGGGCCAGGATGAACGGCTGGGTGCTCAAGGGCTTCGACGAGTCCTACAAGGCTCTCGGAATCACTTTCGACAAGGTTTACTACGAGTCCCAGACCTATCTTCTTGGTAAGGAGTTGGTTCAGAAGGGACTGGATATGGGCGTGTTCGTGAAGGATCCGGACGGCTCCGTCTGGTGCGACCTCACGGCCGACGGACTTGACAGGAAACTGCTCATCCGTTCTGACGGAACGTCGGTTTACATCACCCAGGATCTGGGAACGGCCGAAAGGCGTTTCGCTGAATATCACCTTGACTCTCACGTCTATGTGGTCGGCAACGAGCAGAACTACCACTTCCAGGTGTTGAAACTGATCCTCAAGAAGTTGGGATTCGAATGGTCCGACAACATATTCCATCTTTCCTACGGAATGGTCGAGCTGCCTGAGGGCAAGATGAAATCCCGTGAGGGAACCGTTGTGGATGCAGATGACCTCATTCAGAAGATGTACGAGGAGGCGAGAGCCACTTCCGACGAGTCCGGCAAGCTGGCCGACATGAGCGAGGAGGACAAGGCAAAGCTCTATCACATGATAGGTCTCGGCGCCCTTAAGTACTTCATCATCAAAGTCGATCCGAAGAAAACGATGCTCTTCAACCCGAAGGAGTCCATCGACTTCAACGGCAACACCGGCCCGTTCATCCAATATACCCACGCGCGAATCCGCTCCATCCTGCGCAAGGCCGCGGAGAAGGGCATTGAATATGCCGCCTCTCCTCTGCCAAAGGTCGAGCTCAGTGCCAAGGAGATCAGACTCATAAAGTTGCTGAACGCCTTCCCGGCCAAGATAGCCGAAGGCGCGCAGGCATATTCACCGGCCGTCATCGCCAACTATGCCTACGACCTCGCCAAGGAGTTCAACCAGTACTACCACGACACGCCGATCCTCAAGGAGGAGAACGAGGATGTGCTCAAGATGCGTCTGGTGCTGATCGACACGCTTTCCGCCGTCCTACGCAAGGCGATGGGCATCCTTGGAATCGAACTTCCTGAGAGAATGTAGGAATATCCAGATGTCCGAAACGGATTATATGTTCCCGACCTCCAAAAAGGAGGTTGAAGCCTTAGGGTGGGACTACATCGACATCATCCTGTTCACGGGTGACGCCTTTGTGGACCACCCTTCTTTCGGCACGGCCTGCATCGCCCGCTGGCTCCAGCATTTTGGCTACAGGGTGGCCGTCGTGCCGCAGCCCAACTGGAGGGATGACCTAAGGGATTTCAAGAAGCTGGGCGCTCCGAGGCTTTATTTCGGAGTGAACGCCGGGGCGATGGATTCGATGGTGAACCACTACACTGCCGGCAAGCGTCTCCGTCACGACGACGCCTACACGCCGGAAGGCAAGGCCGGACAGAGGCCGGATTATGCGGTCAGCGTCTACACGAACATATTAAAGGATCTTTATCCCGATGTGCCGGTCGTCATCGGCGGTGTCGAGGCTTCGCTGCGCCGTCTTACTCACTATGACTACTGGAAGGATGAGCTCGTTCCATCAATCCTCAAATGGTGCAAGGCTGACTATCTCTGTTACGGGATGGGGGAGAAGCCGATGATCGAGCTGACGAGAGCCATAGAGGCACAGAGGAATATTCATGAGATCCATAAGATCCCGCAGATCGCCTTTCTGATGAGCGGGAAATGGAAGGTCAAGGAACCGTTGGTGCTCCATTCGTTCGAGGAGTGCAAACGGGATAAAAAAGCGTTCGCCGAGAACTTTCATCTGATTGAGACTCATGCTAATATGATGCATCCTGCGACGATCATCGAACCTGTCGGAAACGGCTACGTGCAGATCAATCCGCCATATTCACCGTCCACGACCGAGGAGATGGATTCGTTCTGGGATCTGCCTTTCACCAAGTTGCCGCATCCGCGCTATAAGGGGAAGAGGATTCCGGCCTATGACATGATCAAGGATTCCATCATCACGCACCGTGGTTGCTTCGGAGGATGTAATTTCTGCACCATCGCCGCGCATCAGGGCAAGTTCATACAGTCCCGTTCGCAGGCTTCGATTCTGGCAGAGGTTAAGAAATTGGCCAGGATGCCGGGCTTTGCCGGGAATATCTCCGACCTTGGCGCCCCGACCGCCAACATGTACGGAATGAGGGGAAAAAATCCGGATCTCTGCGACAAATGCCGAAGGAAATCGTGCCTCTTTCCAGCTCCTTGTCCGAACATGAACCGGTCTCACAAACAAATACTTGAGCTTTATCGCAAGGTGGATGCTGTGCCGGGTATCCGTCATTCCTACATCGGCAGCGGAATCCGTTACGACCTCTTCCTCGATGAGAAGGGTTTTGTGGACGAGACATCCAAGCCTTATCTCAAGACTTTGATTCTTGACCATACATCCGGGCGTATGAAAGTCGCTCCGGAACACACGGAGGACAAGGTTCTTCAGTACATCGCCAAGCCTTCGTTCAAACTGTTCGAGAGACTCCGCTATGAGTTTGACAAGATCTGCGCGCAGAATGGCCGCCGCACCGGCATCGTTCCGTACTTCATCTCCTCCCACCCGGGCTGCACGATGAAGGACATGGAGAATCTGTCGAAGAATCCGGCTTTGAAAGGAATATACATGGATCAGGTGCAGGATTTCACCCCTACTCCGATGACCACATCTTCTGTCATGTACTACACCGGAATCGATCCCCGAAACATGAGACCGGTGTTCGTAGAGCGCGATCCGGAGAAGAAGAAGAGGCAGAAATCGTTTTTTTTCAGAAAATAGTTTGCCGATTGCTTCTCAATTCGGAAAAATGTCTTAATATTGCACCCGAAAACGATGCGGTCGCTTAATTTCCGGTGTTTTGCGGGAAGACTGGCCGGATGGATGGGCAGTCATCAGTGGTTTTGATTGTTTTCGTGATGTGTGAGTAATTGCCTGCTCACGTAATTGATAAGAACTTTTTTATTTGGTTTATAAATGAGTATGGCTCCAGATCAGAAGAAAAGACACGTGGTAAGCTACGAGAACATGTCCGAAGCGCTTGCCGCCGCGTTCAATGAAAAATATCCAAGAGGGTTCAGTGACTATCTTCCTGACTTAATAAAGTATCCGAAACCAGACGGCACGTCGTTCTATGCCGTGACCGTGGAGACTGATGACTCCATCAATTTGGTGAAGATCAAAGTCAAGACAGACGACGCAGAGGCTCTTGAGCGCTGGCTTGAGGGAGAGGAGGATGCCGAGAATGAGGATGTGGCCGGATCTTCAGCTGACGCTCCTGCCGAGACAGCTCTTCCGGACGACAACATCTCCCAGTACGGTGGCGACGACGACTCCACCGAGTCTGTCTCTTATACACATCTCCGAGCCCACGAGACAAGAGGCAATCTCGT
>ENA-UAZD01000565-UAZD01000565.1-human-gut-metagenome-genome-assembly--contig:-NODE-565-length-13034-cov-8.340165_pt1 | contig 13034 bp, 9 predicted proteins | sample MGYA00244112_ERZ654658 | MGnify/ENA primary metagenome ERZ654658 (study PRJEB26926, sample SAMN06164608) | human gut metagenome | biome: ENVO:00009003; feature: ENVO:2100002; material: ENVO:00002003... | reverse complement strand
TGGTCACTTCGACAGGCTCAGTGACCGACGTGGTGAGTTCAAGGTCCGATGCCCGGCGGGGATCACAGCAGGACAACGAAGGAGGTGCCGAGCGTGAGCATATTCATATATTCATTAGAAGATTTGCTGTGGGGCGGGAGGAGGTTGTAGTCCAGGAAAAGTCTCATTCCGTAAGAGGAATTGACCTTGAAGGACAAAGACATGCCGGTGCCGAAGGTGAAACCTCCGGCTGAGGGCACTGTCTTGCCGGCAAGGCTCAGTTTCGGATAGCGGACATAGCCGCCGAGCAGTTTTGCTCCGGCTGACCAGAAGGAAGACAATGGAAGGGAGAAGTAGCCTCCTCCAGAGAAAGAGACGGCATCAAAAGAGTTTTTCGCCTCTTCGTCATCAGTGAATATCAACGTGTTGGTAGCCGTGAAGCGTCCCCCGATCCCGAAATGCCGCCAAGGAAACCAAGCCCCCTCAAGGCCGGCGGTGCTTCCGGTGGAAGTCCGGAACTCGTTGGTCTCGTCTATATCGTAATCACTAAGCGGCAGATTCACCCCGAGATAAAGGCCCAAGAAAGAAGTACTCGGACTTACATCATCGGGATAGTCGGCATAAGTGGCAGACAAACCTTTATCCTTGAATATCAAGTCGGTGATCCAGTACCCGGCCTCCGTGGCGAGGATTCCGACCCCGGCTCCCGTCAGCACATCGCTGAGCCAATGCTTGTTGTTCGCGACACGCATAAGCCCGGTCGCGGCGGCCACGGAATAGGCCCCGACACCGATCCATGGACTCACACTGCCATATTCCTTGGTAAGCATTGTGGCGGTCATGAACGCCGTGGCGGTGTGTCCCGAAGGAAAGGATCTGTCATCTGAACCATCCGGTCTGGTGACGTTGGTGGTGTTCTTCAGCGTGCCGACGATGCCCGCCGTCAGAACGGCTGAAAAAGCGTCCGACACCGCCATCCTCCCCCACGAGCTTCGGCCTTCCACCCCAAGCGCCTTCAGCCCGACCATCACCGCGAGCGGGGAATATTGCAGGTAGTCATCTGCGCTCTTCTTGAAATCAGGAATATAATCGTTCCTCAATCCCCGGAACCGTCCGTCCAATTTCTTGGCCACCAGCCCTTCCGCGATCAGCGGAGCGCTCACGACAGCCACCCTTCCCAACCGCATCTTTGGAAACTCGATGCCTGTGCGGATGTTTTGAGGCGACTGTGAATATGATTGTGCGGCTGTCGGTGACAGGTCGGACAGGTCGGAACTGTTTGACGAAGAGGTTGCGTGACGCCCTGTCTGCCACCAAGGGAGCAGATTTGACGGAGCTGAACCGTCTGACAGACTCTGCGAGCCAGCCGGCAGAGCCAAAATCAAGGCTAGAGGTACGGATATGATTCTTCCAAGCATTATCTGTAGTCAGGTTGGTGATTTCCAATCGGCAAAGATAATCCTGTTTTTGAAGAAAATCTGTTTTTATTCAACTTTCAATCGAAATGATTTCTCAAGATACGTCCTTCCTTGACCCAAATGGCGGGATGACCGTCCCGACCAGAAGAGCACCCCGCTGAAAAGACTCCGTAAATAATAACCATGCGGAATGTGGTAAATAACCTAAGATTCCGCAGCCTTATTTTCGATAACCGTGCGGAATGTGGCAAAAATTCCAAGATACCGCAGTTATCTCAAATAATATTCATATTTTTGCAAAATGGAAACGCTCCAGAAAGGCTCGCTTCATAGAGGAGACAAACACGCGCAAGGCCATGCACATCACAATGGTGACAACCTACGGTGTCAGGCACAATGAATATATCAACGACATCCAATCCCAAGTCACACTGGATGACTTATTTGCCGAAGTATTACTTCTATATTTTTCAGGGATATGTCAGACGCGACATTTGAAAAGACACTGACCCTCGGGGACGCCATCCGCCTTTCCGGACCGATGGCGTTCAACATCATGATCAAGCCCGCCGGGTCACTCTGCAATCTGGACTGTAAATATTGCTACTATCTCGACAAGGCTGAGATCTACGGCGGCAAGGAACCCCGCATGACCGAAGCGATGCTGGAGAATGTGGTTAAGGAATATATCAGCGCGAACGGAGTGCCGGAGGTGACCTTCAACTGGCATGGCGGCGAACCACTGGTGCTGGGGCTGGATTTCTACCGCAAGGCTTTGGAATTTGAGAAGAAATATACCGGAGAAAAGGTCATACACAACACCATACAGACCAACGGCACCCTCCTGAACCGGGAATGGGCGAGATTCTTCCGCGAGAACAATTTCCTTGTGGGAATATCTCTGGACGGTCCCAAGGATATTCATGACAAATACCGCAAGGACAAGGGTGGGTTCCCGACCTTCGACAGGGTGATGAGCGGTCTGAATATTCTTAAAGGTGAAGGAGTTGAGTTCAACACTATGTCCACGGTCAACCACGCCAGCGAAGGTCGGGGATTGGAGACGTATCTTTTTCTGCGTGAGGTCGGCAGCGGATTTATGCAGTTTATGCCTGTGGTCGAGCACGTCAAGTACCCGCTTAACGGGGCGGGCAAGCCTGACAAGAAGAAACGTCCTTTCATCGTTGACCCGAAGACCGACGGAGCCATCATAGCTCCTTGGTCCGTGACCGATGTGGGCTATGGCCGGTTCCTCTGCGACATATTCGATTATTGGGTCAGGAATGATGTCGGCCGCATATTCGTCACCAACTTTGACGCCACCCTGGCCACTTGGGTCGGCGAGATGCCCGGCACCTGCACATTCGCCCAGACCTGCGGAGGCAATTCCGTCATCGAACACAACGGCGACCTCTACCCTTGCGACCATTTTGTCTATAAGGATTATCTCCTCGGCAACATCACCGAAAAGCCGATCGCCGAGATGATGCGCTCGGACAAGCAGACAGCATTCGGCATTGACAAACGCAACAAGCTCCCCACCAAATGCCTTAAGTGCGAATGGCTTTTCGCCTGCAACGGCGAGTGCCCCAAGCATCGGTTCAACACCTACGAGTCCCGCCAAGGCAGAGGCGGCCTAAGGATCGAGACCGGCCTGAACGCCCTCTGCGACGGTTACAAGATGTTCTTCAGCCACGTCGCCCCCTACATGGACTATATGAAAGACCTCCTGTCCCGCAAGATGTCCCCCGCCTACGTCATCCCCTGGGCCAGAACCAACTCTCGCCGTATCTAATCATTAGCCCGTGCGTGAAATCAAGCGAACCACTCACGAGTTCGCCAACAGCATCTTGTGAGCAGGATTGGGGCAATTTTGCACACGAACGGAGAGGAGAGATTATTCCATTTGCGTGGAGGGCAAACACCTGACATTCAATCAATAATACATACATCCTCCCCACCGATACAGCAGGGAGGACAGGCAATTATTCAATTGTAAAACAGCGTTTTAGCCTCCACGAACATCACCCGACCCCCCACCACCTCTTCGATGGACTTGATGCCGTCGCGGGAGAGGTCGATGCGGAAGCGTTTGAACTCGGTGGCGGTGTAGCGGTACATAAGGACGAGGTTGAGGTAGTAGCCCAGGTCGCACTCGATGGTCTGGACGGATCCGTCATCTCCGAGGGTGCGCATCAGCACGGCCGGGTTGTCCCTCTTCTTGATGAAGTTGGTGACATTCAGGTAGTAAGGTTGGCAGATAGGAGGAAATACTTATTTGGTCAGATAATGCCGTGTTCGTTTTTGCAAAAATGATTTTATTACCAATTTTCATTTTTGCAAAAATGTTTTTATTTTTGTCATCTAAAATGATTGATATGGAACTTTCAGACATTCGCCCTCTCATTGAATTTTATCACAGCAAGTTATCACAAGTATCGCTCGATTTCAAACGTTACTTGTACAATAAGATTAATTGGAAGGCCAGAATCATCGGCATCAGAGGCGAGCGAGGGGTGGGAAAGACAACTATGCTTATCCAGCGCATAAAGGAGAAGTACACCAATCCTGATGACACAATCTACATCTCATTGGATCATCTTTGGTTCAAAACGCACTCTCTTCAGGAACTGATAGGATTTCTGTACAATCGTGGAATCAACGAATTCTACATCGACGAAGTGCATAAAAACGAAGACTGGAGCCGTATAATCAAAAACCTCTATGACCAATATGCTGACCTTAGAGTTATCTACACTGGTTCTTCGATGCTTGAACTGGACAATTCTATCGTGGATATGTCCAGACGGCAGACTCCATATATTCTTAAAGGAATGTCTTTCCGTGAATTTATCGAATATGACGGCACTATTGACATCCCGGCATATGGTCTTGAAGATATTCTTTCCAACCACAGCGCGATAGCGTTGGACATTGTGTCACGCCTTAAAGTTCTACGAGAATTTGACAAATACCTTCATTATGGAGTATATCCTTTCTATAAGGAGGGAGGCGACGATTTTTTGACTATGTTGCAGAACGTGGTCAAACTTGTTGTGGAAAGCGACCTTCCAGCCGTGGAGAAAGTGTCCTACCCCACCATCGACAAATGCAAGAAACTGTTCATGATCATCGCCGAGAATGTTCCACTGCAACCCAACACGGAGAAACTGGCTTCATCAATGAGCACAACCAGAAACACACTCCTCTCTCTTCTCTATAAACTTGATGAGGCAGAAATCCTAAACCTTCTCACAACGGAACTTAAGAATTACAAAAGACTGGTCAATCCTGAGAAAATCTATCTCGGGAACACCAATCTTATGTATGCGTTTTCGCCGAAGATCAACATCGGAACCATGCGCGAAACATTCTTCATCAACCAACTGTCAGCGGTGTGTTCCGTGCAGATGCCGGCAAAGGGAGATTTTCTTGTAAATGGCGACTATCTGTTTGAGATAGGTGGCGACAATAAAAATTTTGAACAGATCGCGGACATCCCGACAAGTTACCTTGGCATTGACGGCATCGAGACCGGCTACGGCAACCGTATCCCTCTATGGATGTTCGGACTTTTGTACTAATTTGTGAACGTCTCGCGCGTGAGACCACGTGGAATTTATGTCAGAACTTGAACACACCCGAGTCAACATCCGAGTTCTCAAGGCTCTTGACGGAGTTGTTCTCCTTGCCGCGCTGGAAGAACCATGAGATGGTGAAGCCGAATTCGCGGTTCTTGGTGCGAAGGTTAGTCTGTGTCACGTGGCGGACCGGAGCGATGGAGACAGTCTCGTTGGAGTACTTGTCATCGTAGAACGGGAACAGGCACTGGGCTCCGAACTGCCAATTTTTCCAGTCGTAGGCCAGGGACAGGTACGACACCTTCTCCAAACCCTTCCGGTACAGACCGTCCAGCATCTTTCCGCCGATAGTCTGACGGCAGTACAGCGACCAGTCGCTGAAAGAATCGTGTCATAAACCTTACGTTACAGAGCACGCATTGGCTGAAATTAAGATCCACTATCTATGTAATGAATTCATATCCAAGAGATAACTCGACATAATAAATTTGAATTTAACCCATAATTCACATAATATACTAAATATCAAGATATTAACAAAAACCGTGTTAGAATATAATCTTACTTCATACTTAAAAACAACCTTAGAAAGCATCAGAAAGACAATTTTTTGGCATTCAAGAGTTAGGTAATATTTTATGAAAACAACATCAAACACATCTAACTTTGCAGCAAGTTAAAACGTTAAAAAATCATGCGCTTTTGGAGGATATCTTTTCACACATTATGTTTGGCAATTCTTCTATCACATTCATCCATCTGTGCCAAAAGTTTAGATGGTACTTTATGATTTTGTTTCAAGATATTATTTTTCTATCTTGGCAAGGATGAAGTACAAAGGAGAAAAGATAACCAATAATTTGTTTTAAATAATAACCGTATGAAAAAGAGTTTGTTAATCACCATTTTTGCAGCAGTCTCATTATTGCCGGTCCACGCGCAGCAGCCTGACAGCGTGATCACGGAGATCCTCTCGGCGTCGGTCATCACGGAGGGAAACATAACATATAAGGTTGACAGGACGACGCACTTTTTCTCGGCGGCGGAGGTGAAGGCGGCCAGGGACGGACGGGAACTTGTGGCGACGATTCCTAACCTGCTCATCGACAAGCAGAGCAACACGCTGGCGACTCTGACCGGCAAGAAAATCCTCATCCTGATCAACGGCATCAAATCAACTGACACGGACTTGCAGCTGATCCCGGCCTCGAAAATCAAGAAGGTAGACTTCTACGATGTGCCTCCTGTGCGGTACATGGACATGGCGGACGTGGTGCTGAACGTGGTGACCTCACGGCTTGACACTGGCTGGAACGGGAGCGTCTATACGAGGGTCGGGCAGATGTACTCCCACGGCGATGTGGCTCTCAGCCGGGTGAGCGGGAACAACAAGCTGACAGTCAACCTCGGGGGTCATTTCAACCACAAGCGCAAGGTCTGGGATGAGGAGACCGGCGAGTTCTCCTACCGGCTCGGGGGTGATGAATATAAGTATGAATATTCCCAAAAGCAGCGGGAATGGGGAAACCAGTACAGCGGCGGTGTGGCGTGGCTGAACGGAAAGCCTGGTGACTATATGCTCCAGATTTCGGCTGACTATTCATTCTTTAATAACAAGATGAGTCGCGACAGATACATCGATTTTGCCCTTAATGGTCTGAAAGACACTCGTTCTGGGGTGGCGAGCAACGATGTCACCACCATGAAGCCAACGGTGGATGTTTATTTCGAGAAGACTCTCTCCGAGACGAGCACATTGATGGCTGATGTGACCGCGACATCATATTCAAATGACCAGAACGCTTTCACGTCCGAGACCGATGCTTTTGAGGATTTGCTGGATTTGAGAACCAGAAAGAACTCCGTCATCGGAGAGCTGGTATGGTCATACGCCAAGGAGAACCGGACGTTCAACGCCGGGTACAGGGGTGCGTTCGGTTTTCTGCGGAGCGACCTTTCGGGAAGCGGCGTGACGAACGTGCGGACCGGACGGCAGAGGCTTTACGGGGAATATTCCTCACGCCACGGCTCGTTCTCGTACCGTGTGAGCCTCGGGGCGGAGAACAACATGAAGGCCGGTGACGACGGCTTTTCGAGATTCGCCTTTTCTCCGACAGTGCTCTTGTCTTATAGGTTGAATAAGAGGAATATGCTGCGTCTGCGTCTTGACTCGGAGACCTCGATGCCTGACATACAACAGATGTCCGGCAACAGGATTCTGATCATGGAGAACTTCTACCGCAGGGGAAATGCGGAAGTGCACAACAGCACCGGCTACCAGTCGAGGCTTATATATTCCTATAACATTCCACGGAAGCTGATTGTCCAGACCGACGCGCACTACAACCGCACCGCAGGCTTCCTCTATGACGCGTTCGTGCAGGACGGTGATGCTTGGTATCTGGAGACGCGGAACGCCCACCGTTTCTCCGAGGCGGGTATGAATATGATTGTGACATATATCCCTTGGAAGTGGCTGCGCCTTGGAGTGGATGTCTCCGCTGATCGCCAGACAATCAAGGAGACCTCCTCCGGTGAGGCTTTCAGCGACTGGTTCTTCCCGGTCTATCTGAACGCATCCGCTGTCTGGGGCAACTGGTCACTGTCATGCCGTCAGACTTTCGGCGGGAAGATGCTGGACGGACTGTACCGCAAGGGCTTGGAGAAGGTGTCGTACCTGTCCTTAACCTATGGATGGAAGAACTGGCAGTTCGGAGCCCAGTGCCTGTTCCCGTTCTACGACGACAAGTACTCCAACGAGACGGTCTCCTTCGCTCCGGTCCGCCACGTGACACAGACGAACCTTCGCACCAAGAACCGCGAGTTCGGCTTCACCATCTCATGGTTCTTCCAGCGCGGCAAGGAGAACCACTCCGCCAAGAGCCTTGAGAACTCGGATGTTGACTCGGGTGTGTTCAGGTTCTAATGGGTCTGCATAGGCATCATCCTGTCTGTCGTCAGCGTGACGCGACAGATTGTGGGGCGGCCTGCCTTAAAATGATCGCTGAATTCTATGGCAAAAGACATGAATTACATAGTTAGTATTTTTATAAATAAAAATCAAAACAGTATGCACCTTTCCAGAATAATAGGCATTACACTTTTGCCATTGATGCTTACTTATTGTACTAACAAGGAAACGAAAGAGGCATTAGCTTCCGCAGAGTCTTTGATGTGGGTCAAGCCCGACAGTGCGTTGACAATAATGGAATCTATAGACACACTGAGAATAAATGGAAGAGCATCTAAAGCCCTATATTCATTGCTATATTCAATGGCTCTAGACAGAAATCATGTCGTTGTCACAGATTCTCGTATCATCACTCAGGCTGTCAAGTATTATGAACGTCATGGATCTCCGGATGACAGATTCAAATCATTATGTTACCTTGGTCGAATCCAAAATGCCGCTAACGAATATGATAAGGCAGTTGTAACATTTTCCAAAGCACTGGAACATGCCGATAAAGTAAAAAACAGAAAATTTGTGGGGTTTGTCTATTCAGACATCGCTCTATCCTATACTAATACCTATAATTATTCAGAATGCAATGACTGCTATGATAAGGCAATTGTTTGTTTCAAAGAATCCGGTGATGATGACTTCGTGCGGATGATGGAAGTCAATAAGGCAAAAAACTATGTCAGCATGATGGACTATCATGCCGCTGATTCTCTTTTTCGGAAAATAATCAATGATGAGTCATTCCCCCTATATTATAGAGCTTATAGCATGGCAGCATACGGTCTTTTGCTATCTTTTGGTCAGTTGGCAGATGAAAAGAAAGCTTTAGGGTTGTTTGAGGAAGCGATAAGGTTGTCTGGGGATCATGACATCCTTAGTCTAAATCAAGAATGTGCCTACGCATACTTGCTAGATATGGTTGGCAGAAAGAACGACTCGAAAAGAATTATATCAGAGCTTCAGAAAAAAGGGCAAGGAGAAAGTACTGAATTTAATTACTGCATGGGACGCATCTACAGATTGAACGGAGAAAATGGACTGGCTTTCGACTATCTTGTCAAATCCACACAAGACTTTGATGCGAAGGTTCTTAAAATGCAGATTCAATCATCTTCCGTAGCACAGAAGAATTATTATCTTGAACGAAGTCATGAAAGGGAAAAGGAGTTGATTATTCATCATTTCTGGACAATTTGCTATGTGACGGTTTCTATAATCTTGATTCTAAGTGTGGGAATATTATTCTACAAAAAAGCCCGCAAGGTAGAAGAGGAACGCAGACGAATCCTCATATTGAAAGAGACGACTGATATTAGATTGGATGAGGCAGACAAATCCATTGCACAAATCAAGACTGACTATGATATCATCAAAAAAAATTATCTGGAACTATACCTGTCTCAAGGCTCTTGGTTGGAGAAATTGGCGGACATCCTCTATTCGGCTCAAGATAAAAATTTGAAGCCATATGGATTAAGAGCGGCTGTTTACGACAAAATCTCAGACATGATTGGTGGAATCAATGTGGATGATGCGGGACAAAAGCGTTTTGAAGCGGAATTGAACAAACTCTATGGTGGCATTATGACACAGTTCCGTCGCGAGTTCCACGATCTGCTGGATGAGACCGACATCCGTTTTTTCAGTTGTGTTGTCGCCCGTTTCGAAGCCTCTATTATACTGCGGATTTTTAATCTACCAAGTAAAAGTGCAGTTTACATGAAGAAAAACCGCCTTAAAGAAAAAATCCGCAAATCAAAAGCTCCAGATAAGGATAAATTCCTTTTGTTCTGAAAGATGCATTCCACGGCAATAACCATTATCCAATGGAAGTTAACCAATAAGTGATCACCTGACCTCTTCGATGGATTTGATGCCGTCGCGGGAGAGGTCGATGCGGAAGCGCTTGAACTCGGCGGTGTTGTCGTACTGGTACTGGAGGACGAGGTTTAGGTAATAGTCACGGTCACAATCAACGGTCTGGATGGATCCATCGTCGTCGAGGGTGCGCATCAGGACGCTCGGGTCGTCCATCTTCTTGATGAAATTGGTGACATTCAGGCGGATGATGTCATTGATGCCGCTGAAAGAATATTCAGAATTAGCCTGAAGCTTGTCCCTGTCGATGTGGACGGACTTGCGGTAGAGGATGATCTTCTCGGCGGTGACGTTGCCGCTCTCGACCTCGGTGAGGTGCGAGCTGTTGCGAAGGGTCATCACATCGGCGGGAACCTTTTCCGGCTCGATGAAGTCCACGCCCTCCTTCAGCCAGCCGAGCTCGGTGTCCTTGTGGATGATCTTCGCCTTGTTGTCGAAGTACTTGCTGCCGACACGGTGGGCGAAATAGTAACGCATCAGCTCCTTGATGCGGTCTTTCAGCATATAACTGATAATGAGAGCGATAAACAGCGGAAGTGTCAGCGAGCCGAACTTCTTCTGGAAGGCGAAGCTCACCACGGTGGCGAACAACATCGCCAGACCGGCGGCGATGCTGAAATAAAGCTGCTCCACGATCACCCCGTCCCGCCGCTTAGGAGCGCGGAGGTAAAGGTCGCTCTCGATGTACTTTTTCAGGATGCTGAAGCGATGAATGAATATGCGGTTGTGCAGCCGGTCATCTTTCCGGATCTCCGGGTAGCCGAGCTGCCTCATATGCTTCCCGATCCTGCGGTAAAGCGCCGTCGCCTTGCCGGCCAACTCATCCAACTTCCTGCCTCTCAGCCACTCGATGAGTTCAAGAATATGCTTGCAGGTGATGTCGCAAATGAATTCGTCCCCGGAAAGGTACATCCTCATCACGCCCTCTGGAACGGTCGGAGCGTTGATGATGGTGCGCAGTCCGACATATTCATCACAGATTTTTCCGGCGTTGCGGATGAAGCCGTCGCAGAGAATTTCCGTGTCCGAGCCGATGCGGTTCTGCTTGATGTGCGCCAATTCATCGCGCAGGGCGCTTTTGACGATGGCCGCGAACATCTTGATCTGATATTCATATTCAGAGATCAGGGTCCGGGTCGGGTTGGACGCCATCTGGATGAACGCCTCGCGGATGTTGCGAAGAGGCAACGCCGGGCCTTCCACTATCTCGCGGAGTAGGAAAACGGGGGTGATGAGGCGGATGTTCGACTTGACATCCTGGTAGAACATATCCTTTGGATAGGTGGCCCTGTTGATGTCGAGACTGCCGGGTACGAAGAACCACATCGCCAGAGAGAAGTCGTTCATCCGCAGTTTCTTGCGGGTGACGAAGCCGACTTTCAGCTCTATCGAGTAGCGGTCGTGGATTCTGGTGTCAATCTCGATCATAACAAAAAACCGCCTCATTCTTCACCGTCCGCCATAACGATGCGGCTTTCAAAAAAGCCTAGGCATACATTTGCGAATATAACAAATTATCCCACAAAGAACAAACCCGGGGTGATGCCGAGCCATTTGAGGACGGTCTCGCCCCAAAGGAGGATTATCAGCCAGGAGATGGTCATCATCGTGATGCCGAACTTGAAGGCATCCGTCATACTGTACTGGTTGGTGTTGTACAGAAGGGCGGCTGGCTTGCTGTTGAACGGCAGCACATAGACGTGCTCGATCAGCATCGAGACAGGAAGCGCGAGGCTGATGGCCGGATAGCCGAACCGTTCGGCGATGCCCATTGAGATCGGCACGAAGATCATTGTCCTGATGGTCTTGGACTGGAAGACCAGACCGGAGTACATCATCAGGAAGGTCAGGATGACGTACAGCACCCAAAACGGAGTGTTGTCGGTGATGCCCATTGAGTCGAAGGCCGCGTTTACCATCGTGCCGGGCAGACCGGTGATGTTCAGGCCGGCTCCCAAGGTGTAGGCTCCTGCGGAGAACAGCATCAGATGCCACGGGATGTCAACGTCGTTCCATTTCACGACCCCGATTCCCGGCATCAGGGCGATCACGGCACCGATGAAGGCCACGGTCGTTGCGTCAATCCCGTGCAGGCTGTCCGTACACCAAAGGATGAGGACACCCATGAATATTCCCACTGCCTTCCATTCCTCGACGGTCATCCTGCCCATCGCGTCCAGTTCGGTTTTCAGACGCTCCAGACCGCCGTCAATCTGAGGCTTCTGCTCGTCCTTCTTCATCGGGAAGAACACGTACATCCCCATCAGAAGACCGATGATCAGAATCAGGAAACTCATCGGGCCGCAGGACACCAGCCAGTCCGAGTAACCGAACTGGCTCGCCCCGGCGGCGCCGAAGATCAAGGAGATGGCCAACAGGTGGGCGCCGCTTCCGGTGTAGAAGGCATTCGCTCCGATGTTCACTTGGAACAGATTCTGGATCACGAGGTTGCGCCCGAAATTGTTTCGGTGACCGTCAGACGCTCCGTAGATGGCGCAGACAACCATGAAGATCGGAAGCATTATCGTGGCCTTGACGGTCGTGGCGGAGATGAACATCGATAGCACGATGTTGATTATGAGGAAACTCCACAGGACTCCCTTAGCGGTCTTGCCGAACTTGATCACGAACCACATCGCAAGGCGTTTGGCGAACTTGGTCTTGACAAGCATCGAGGCGAGCACGAAGGAAAGGATATTCAGCCACATCACCGGATGTCCCAGCTGGGCGAAGGCCTCCTTCTGGGTCGTGACACCGCAGAGGACGATGAGCAGGATGATGATCAGCGAGGTGAGATAGTTCGGAATCGCCTCGGTCATCCAAAGGATAAGGCCTGCCGTGAATATGGCCAACATCGCATAGTTGGACCTTATGAACGCGGGCAGGCCTATCTCGTTCAGCCGTGTCAGGGCCTTTCCCGACACGGATTCAGCGGTGAGGCTGTCGATGAAGCCGAAATGTCCGAACCAGTAGATAAGGACAAAGGCAAGTATGGCGAGCGGGCCGCCGAGACGCGCCATCCAGATCTCGAAGCCGCTTTTCTGCATCTTCGGAAGCTTTTCGAGGCGGTAGTTGTTCATATCCAGAGGGTCTGACATATTCGTGAATATTTTAAGTAAGCGTTAAAAAATAAGTTGAACTAAATTTTTATCAGATTTATGAGGATAGATTTCTTTTGGAAGAAGGAGTGTACTGGAGGTACACGACTGATGA
>ENA-UAZD01000541-UAZD01000541.1-human-gut-metagenome-genome-assembly--contig:-NODE-541-length-13684-cov-5.511189_pt1 | contig 13684 bp, 11 predicted proteins | sample MGYA00244112_ERZ654658 | MGnify/ENA primary metagenome ERZ654658 (study PRJEB26926, sample SAMN06164608) | human gut metagenome | biome: ENVO:00009003; feature: ENVO:2100002; material: ENVO:00002003... | reverse complement strand
CCGAAGCAGGCTTCCGAGCCGTCGAGCGTCCCTTCGGGGCAGATCTCATACTTCCAGCCGTCCGGAACCTGCACACGCAGCGTTCCGGCAGCGCCGGATACGGTCGCGGTCTCGGTGGGCGTGGGCGTTTGCTGCGGTGCGCCCGTTGTCTGAGTGCCGCAGCCGGCGGGGAGGAGCATCAGCAGCGCGAGGAGCAGTGCGGGGAGCAGTCGAGATCGTTTCATGGTCAGGCCGCCTTTCTATATAATTGTATGGTCAGACGGCCGCGCAGCACAAATGTTCCCCCAAAAGCAAAAAACCTCCGGCGGCCGATGCATCGGCCGCCGGAGGCGTGGTGCGCCTGAAGGGACTCGAACCCACACGCTGAAAGCACGAGAACCTAAATCTCGCATGTCTACCAATTCCATCACAGGCGCAAACAGAAAGCGGCGGTATCGGCCGCCGCTCTTAAGCCTCTATTTTTCCACGGGGAGGTTCCCGAGGCGGAGCAAAACGCTGTATCCGCATACCGTCACAGACGGTACATTTATCTTATCACAGCCGCCGCGGCTTGACAAGTGGGCAAACGAGAATGCCGCACAAAAACTTTACCGACGCAAATTGACAATGGTCTGAAAACCTGCTATCATGCATACGATTTTTTTCGTATGGAGGGGTGCGCAATGCGCAAGTATACGGCGTCCGTCATCGCGGCCGGCTGCCTTTGGGGGCTGATGGGACTGTTTACGCGCACGCTGGCGGCCTGCGGCGTGGACGCGACGGGCGCGATCGTGCTGCGCTGCGGCGTCGCCGCACTGTTGTTCGGTGCGACCATCCTCGTGCGCGACCCGAAGCAGTTTCGTATCCGGCTGCGGGATTTCTGGTGCTTTTTCGGCACGGGCATCTGCAGCCTCCTCTTTTTTACGTATTGTTATTTTCAGGCCATCACGATCATGGACCTGTCCACGGCGGCCGTGCTGCTGTATACCGCGCCGTCGATCGTCATGGTGCTGTCACTGCTTTTGTTTCACGAACGCATCACGGCGCAGAAGCTTGTCGCACTTGTGCTGGCGTTTGCCGGGTGCTGTCTGGTGTCGCTCGTCGGCGGGGAGCACAAGCTCTCCGCGGCCGGTATCCTCTACGGCCTCGGCGCAGGCTTCGGCTACGCACTCTACAGTATCTTCGCCCGCTATGCGCTCGACCGCGGCTATTCGAGCAGCACGGTCAACTTCTACTCCTGCCTGCTGACCACCGCCGGCGCGGCGATCCTCTGGGGCGCGGCGCAGCCGCTGGGCGTGATGTTCGCATCGTGGCAGGGCTTCGGCCTGTGCACGGCGCTCGGCATCGTCACGTGCTATCTGCCGTATCTGCTCTATACCTACGGTCTCACGGGGCTCGAGACGGGCAAAGCGTCCATTCTCGCCTCGTTTGAGCCGGTCGTGGCGACGCTCGTGGGCATCTTCGTGTTTCACGAGACGCTCACGCCGCTGAGCGCACTCGGCTGTGTGTGCGTGCTCTCGGCGGTCGTGCTGCTCAATCTCAAGCGCCGGCAGAAAGCAAACTGAATCCGACAAGAAAGCCGTCCGTTCCCGATCGGGAGCGGACGGCTTTTTGTGCGTGTGCTTAATGGTTATTGTAGGCCTCAATGCCCTTGGCCAGCAGCTCCATGGAGCGCTTGAGGGCGTCCTGATTGATGACGTAGGCCATGCGGATCTCGTTGACGCCGGTGTGCGGCGTCTTGTAGAAGCTCTCGGCCGGGGTGAACATGAGCGTGTCGCCGTTGTCGTCAAACTCCTCGAGCATGAACAGCTGGAACTTCTCGGCATCGTCCACGGGGAGCTTGGCCATGACGTAGAACGCGCCCTTCGGCTCGGAGTAGATAACACCGGGGATCTTCCTGAGCCCTTCGACGAGGGTGTCGCGGCGGGCCTTATACTCCTTGCGCACGGCGTCGAAGTATTCGGGGCCGACGGTGTAGAGCGCGGCGGAGGCGACCTGGTCGATCGTAGAGGCGCACAGGCGGCCCTGACACCACTTCATGGCGTTGTTGTAGAGATCGCTGTTGCGCGTGATCACGCAGCCGATGCGCGCACCGCAGGCGCTGAAGCGCTTGGACACGGAGTCGATGACGACGACGTTGTCCTCATAGCCCTCGAGCTGCAGCAGGCTCATGAGCTTCTCACCGCCGTAGACGAACTCGCGGTACACCTCGTCGCCGATGATGAACAGGTTATGCTCCTTGGCGATGTCGGCCATGAGCCGGAGCTCTTCCTCGGTGAGGATGGTGCCGGTCGGGTTGCCGGGGTTGGTGAAGAGGATGGCGCGGGTGTGCTCGTTGATGCAGGCTTCAACGCGCTCACGGATGGCAAACTTGTAGTTTTCCTCCGGCGTCGTGGTGATGGGGCGGATGGTCGCGCCGGTGAGCGTGACGAACGTGCTGTAGTTCGGGTAGAACGGCTCTGGGATGATGATCTCATCGCCCTCATCGAGGATGCAGCTGAGCACGATCTGCAGCGCCTCGCTGCCGCCGGTGGTGATGAGCACCTGCTTGTTGGTGATGGGCGCGTCGATTTTGCCGTAGTAGTTGACGACGGCGTCGATCATCTCCGGTACACCGTCGGACGGGGCGTAGGCCAGCACCGGCTGGCTGAAGTTCTTGACGGCGTCAAAATAGGCCGCGGGCGTGGCGATATCGGGCTGGCCGATGTTCAGGTGGTAGAGCTTCTTCCCCTTTTTCGCCGCCTCGTTTGCGTAGGGCGCGAATTTGCGCATGGGAGAGAGGCCGCACTTTTCGATTTTGCTGGAAAATTTCATGTTGCTCCTCCGTTTTTATGGATATTTCTTGTTCCTTTTTGCTCCTAAGCAAATTCATGATAACGCATTTCTTCGCAAACTACAACTGATTTTTTGGAAAAAACCGGACACAAATTTAACAATCGCGTCCTGTGGCGTAAGACGGAACAAAGAGGCCGCCGCAGCGTGCTGCTGCGGCGACCTTTCTGCTTGTCAAAGAACCTCGTAGAGTTTCGCCGCCGGCGCGGCGAAAGAAAGTCCAATCATTTTCTTCGGCGACATGTGCGGCGAAGAAAATACTTCTCGGCCTGCAAACGTGCGCGCCGTCCGCCTTCGGCGGACAGTGCGTGCGCTGCAGTCAGGCCGCAGACCCTTTTGTCAAAAAGTATTCCTTTTTGACAGACGCAACACCCCCTGTGCCGCAGCACAGGGGGTGTCCGCTATGGTGTTTTTCCAACCGTCAGCGCAGCGCGCTTACCGGTCGGGATACTTCTGCGACAGCTCTGCCTCCAGCGCATCCCAGTCGCGCGGCGGTCTGAGCTCCGTCCACGTCTCGGGCGAGGTGTTGTCCACGCGCTCGTACTCGTGGCCGTTGGTGGCCTCCTGCACGGCTGCGTAGTACCACGCCGTCTTGTTGCTGTTGTCCGGCCAGACGATCATGTCCGGCAGCAGATGATCCTTGTCCGGGGTACGGAAGAGGACGTTGTTGATGATCTCCATGACCTCGGCACGGGTGATCTGGTTCTGCGGGCGGAACGTGCCGTCCTCATAGCCGCTGACCAGACCGAGCTTCGCCGCGCGGTTGATGTAGTCGCGCGCCCAGCTGTCGGAGATATCGGTGAAGGCGTCGTCCTCGACCTCCGGCGCATGGAAGAACAGCGCCGCGATCGTCGCGAACTCTGCGCGGGTGATGTACTGCTGCGGGCGGAATGTGCCGTCCTTGTAGCCGGCGAGGATACCGCCGTTGGTGAGCGTGGCGACCTGACTGGTGTACCAGCTCTGAGCCGGGACATCCGAGTACGAGCACTTGGTGGTCCAGATCTCCTCACGGCCGTCATCTCTCAGGATGCGGTAGAAGATCGCGGCGACCTCGGCGCGCGTGATCGGTCTGCCCGGTGCGACCGTACCGTCCGGATAACCGGCGATGTACGAGTCGTGGTTATCGCGCTCCAGCGGCGGAGGCGGCAGCTCGTTGTCCTCTGCGGAGAAGACGAACTTGATGTGCGCAGCCGCTTCCTGGAAGGCGTTGCCCATCGCGGGGTCGATCTCAACGGTCACGTCCAGCTTGATCGGGTCTGCCTTCGGGAAGACCTCGGCAACGAGGACGTCGCTCTTGAGTCCGTCGGCCGCGTCGAGCTGGTCGAAGAGGCTCGCGTTCTTGTTGGTCGCGAGCACCTTGCCGTCCTGCGACACGGTCATGTGGATGTGGCTGAGCACATCGTCGTACTTGATGGCGGTGCCCTCCTTGGCAGAGGTGTCGCCGTCGATCTCGGCGCGGAGGTAGACCTTCGCGCCCTGCGCGCCGTTGGCGCTGTCGGCCTTGACGCAGATGGTCTGCGTGAGGCTGTCGCCGGGCATGCAGTTGGAGAAGTTGGCAAACAGGTCCGTCGCCGAGCCCTTGCCGGTGTTGGTAAAGGCAAAGCGCGCGTTGTTGCCGTCGTTGCCGTCATAGTAGGTGACGGTGGGGAGCTTTTCCTCGCCCGTCGCCCAGATGCCCAGCCCCGCGGCCAGCGCGACCACCAGCACGAGGGCGACGATCATGGTAAACTTTTTGTGTTTCATACCGCTGCCCTCCTTATGGTGTCGTGGTCGGCTGCGTCAGATAGCCGTTGCTGTCAACGCCCACGCCCCAGCTCTGCTGCACAGCCGCGCTCGGTGCGGCCTGAATGCTCTCGGCCAGCACCGTCACCTCAAGGTGGTAACCCTCGGGTGCAGCATCCTGCGTGATGGGCGTTTGCAGCAGGTTGGTCGTGAAATCCTTTGCCGCGACCGGCGTCTTGTAGTAGTAAATGCCGTCTTTCAGGAACCAGTTGTCCGTGATGCTCGGCGTGATGTTCACCGGCTCGGCGGAGACGTTGCCGCTCTCATCCACCCAGTTCATGACCAGCTTGACGCGGACATAGGACACGGCCGTGCCGGTATTTTTGACGATGATGCTCTTTTTCTGTCCGCCTGTCACGTCCTCATCAATCTTGATGTCGGACTTGGCCGCCGTGAAGGTGTTCTCCACGGGGGCGGTGCTCGCCTTGAGCAGGGCGAACGTCGTGCCGACGGCCAGTGCGAAGATCAGGCACAGGGAGAGGATGAGCGCGGTCTTTCTCCCGCCTGAACCGTTAAAGATACGTTTCATATGTCATCCCTCCTGTTCAGTTTTTCTGCGCGGCACTGCCGCTGATCCAAGTGTTGATCACGTCGGCAATGCTCGTGAGCCAGTTGTGCGAATTGTAATGGTTGGTGACATCGACCGTGGCGCTGGGCGTCGTGCCGCTGAGCGTAGCCGTCTTGTTGTTGTCGCCAACGATGCTGTAGCTCCACGACCAGTTTGTATCCTCAGTGACCGTGTACTTGCCGACGGCCAGACCGGTGATGGTCTTCTGTTCGCCGTCCTTGAGCACGATGGTGGTCACGACCTTACCGGCGCTGTCCTTGACATCGAACACGAACGTCTGGTTCGGGTTCGCGCCCTTACCCTCGACGGTCTTCGTGATCTTCAGGCTGCAGGTGTTGACATGGCACAGGAACGCTGTGCCGTCCGGCAGCGTGCAGGTCTTACCCTCGCAGGATGTGTGCTTGAATGTGGTATTCGCCGTCACATCGGTCTCACCGATCTTCACAGCCGCAGCCACACCGAAGTCCGTCCGGGTGTTGATCTTGCCGTCCACGACAGCGTCGGTGTCCGGCGTGTAGGTAAGCGTCAGAGCAGGGGCTGCGCCCATCGCATCGGTGTTGGCCTCGGTTTCGCCGTGCTTCCACACGGTGGCGGTCAGGTTGCCGTCAAAGCCGGGCACGGTGTCGCCGTAATAGCCCTCGCTGTCCTTGAAGGTCAGCTCCGGCTTGTAAACATAGACTGTGGAGGTCACTGTGGCAGTTGCCGGCTGGGCTGATGCACCAGCCGAATCCGACGCAGCCTCTTCCTTGGGAGAAACGGTCGCAGTCACCGTATAGCTGCCATCCTGCGTCATATCAACCGAACCACTCGTCGTATAAGAGACTTTCACAAAGGAGAAATCACTCCCTGCGGTGTCATACGGTGTGCACATCTGCTCAGGCGTCGGCTGCGTGCCCAGATAATAGACATGGCAGTCTTGCCCGGCCAATTCCGGTGCAATGATGGGGACATTGACCTTTGGAACATCAAACAGGCCAGCAGAAACACCCTTCTCCGTGTAAACGCCGGAAGTATCTCGGTTGGTCGGCACGTTGTTGCCGCCAACAAATCCGGGCTTTCGCTGCACAGAAAACTCGATAATCAGTTTCTTGCCATACGTACCCTCGTGCTGCTTGTCGGCGACGTAGTACTTATTGAAATCAAATCCGGTCACGCTCACCGTGTTCGTATTTGCGTCAATCGTCGCCCGCACGTCGCTGCCGGCCGGCTGCTCCATGCCAAAGCTCGTGCCGTTATAATCGGCGGTGTAAAGCTTCACATCTGCGGTGTTCGCCGGCATAGTGAAATACGGTGTCACAATGTCTTTAACAACCGTCGAGCTGCTGAGGTCAATGCTCGCCTGACCGATATTCTCGCTGATCGTCGTGAAGATTCGGCTCAGGGAAGCGGAATCATTCGCGGTCAAGTAGTAGCTGGAAGATGTGCGATTGAAGTTTCTGGTGATTTCCCAGCCAGTATAGACAGCTAAATACCAAGTTGTTCTACTGTAATTCTTGATCCCGATTTCTGACGCATCCCTGTAATTACTGGAGATATAGTTCAGGAATCGGTTTCCGGCCGGAACATCATAAGCTCCAACGTCTCCAATGCCAAGCCATTTCGAATCCGCCCAATGACTTCCAACCGTGCCATTCGAACTTTCATCAAATCCAGTATCACCATAAGTCTGCTCTGGCTTCGCGCCATTGAAAATACCGACCGAGTACACCGTCGCACCGGAATCCTTCAGGGCCTTTGCGCTCTTGATAGCGGTATTTGCAACGGCCGTATTGAAATCGCTCTGCGTCGTCGGCACACCGTCCGTAAACACGACCACAACCTTCTGCCGCGTCGTGTTGCTGCCCGTGTAATTGTAGCCGCTGCCCATCAGCGTCTCTGCCTGCTTCATGCCGTCACCCACATTGGTTGCGCCACTCGGAGTGCCGGGAAGCCCGGTGATCTTCCCTTGAAGTGTCTTTTTGCCGTCCTGCGATACAGGCGTCCAGCCCTGCAGCACGGATGCGTCCGAACCAAATGTCACAATCGAAATCCGGTGATCCGACTTCTCCGCGTCATATTTGTCCGCCACAGCGCCGATGAACTGGTTCACAGCCTGCTTCATCGCATACTGCCGACGGCTTGTGTCGTTGTTGGTGCTGTTGCCGTTGAAGTCATACGCCATCGAGCCGGACTGATCCAGCACAAGCACGACGTCCACCGGCGTTGTTGAGGTCGTCGTCGTCACTTTGCCGGTCGTAAACGCCTCCATGCGGATCTTATAGCTGCCATCCGCATTGGCAGTCGCCGTCTTGGACAGGTTCAGGCCGTCCTTGAGTTCATTTGCACCGCTGGCGCGCACAGCGCGCAAAACCGGCTGCACCGAAACAGCGGGCAGGAACGGGCCGGCCGCCGTATACACAACTGTCTGAGGCGCTTGGACTTGGGCTGCGGCGGTGCTCTCGGCCGGGGCATCAGAGGCATCGTCCACAACACCCGCGCCCATGAACAGGCACAGGCTCAGGAGCAGGGCTGCACAGAGGACGAGCGAGAGAATGCGTTTTTTCATGGTTTCGTCCTCCTTTCTCAGGGCGTCGGGATCGGGTCGATCTGCGTGCTCGAGGTGCTCGCCTCGACCGCTCCGACGTGCTTCCATACATCTCTGACATCATTGGCGGCGTACTGCTCAAGGTTCGCCGTCTGCACGGCCTCCGCCGTTACATAGATGTGCACCGTGGAATTCTGGTATTCGTTGCCCATTTTGGTGCTGAACGTGACGCGGCTGAACAACTGCGTCGTGGCCGTCTTTGGATCGACCGCACCATTATAATAATAGTACCCGTCCGCTCCGGCGATCCAGTCGGTATCGTTCAGATCCAGCACCAGCAGGTGCTCGCTCGGGTCGAGCGGCATGCGCTCGCTGTCGGCGTTGAGGATCTCGGGCGTGATCTTCACGCGGGTGTAAAACGCACCCGTGCCGACATTCTCCACATACACCACTTTGTTCACGACGCTGCCGGGCATGACGCGCACGGTCGTGAACGGATTGCCGTTACCGTCCTCGTCGTGCAGCGCGAGCTTGACCGAGCCCATCGTGATGACGTTGTCCGCCGTGCCGACGGCCGAAAAGTACGCCCACGTACCGACCGCCAGCAGTGCCACTGCCAGGAGGAGCACCGTCGCGATGGTCCACTTCTTCTTCATGCACAAACCACCTTTCTCCTTGCCGGGGGTTATTCTGCGCTGTGCGCAGGGATTCTCTTCCGCGCCCGAAGGCGCGCCGGGACTGTTTCTGCGGGATTCTCTCTTTCAGTCTGCGCGCGGACAGCGGCAGTCCCGCCGCCCGCGCCCGGATTGAAGCCGGGCCAGAGTCCCCGATGGGGGCGGCGATTTCGCCGCCCCTTTGGGGTCAAAATGTTGGGGAATTACTTGCCGTTGTTGTTATAAGCAGCAACAGCCTCATCCACCGCGTTAAAGCCATCCGCCTGGATCGCGTAAGCGGTCACGATGACTTCCCAAGAAGCATTCGCAGAGATCGGATCGCCAGCGGGCAGGATGTACTGAGTGCCATCTTCATTCATGGTCACGCGCCAATCCATGTAGACCTGAGCGAGGCAGGGCAGAGAGGTCTTGCCAGCGGGCAGGGTCTTTGCCATGGTCGTGCGGATTACAACATACTCGATGCCACCGATTGTTTCAGTGCCAACATACTTGTAGTCGTTCCAGAGGCCATCTTCAACAGCAACCATTTTGGGGTCGGTAACTTTGTGGTTTGCATCAACGATGCCGTCGTTGGTCGCGAGGCCCCAATAATTTCCGGAGTTGTACTCCACGTTGAAGCAGCCGTAGCTGTTCCAGTGCAGTGCGTTCTTGCTCTCGTTGGTGGGATATTCCTTGCTCACAAGGTACTTGGGAATCTTCAGCTCAACCCAAACCCAAGCATCATTCGCGCCCGTGTTCTTAACCGTAACGATCTTGGAAACGGCATTGCCGTCGTTGGACTTGCCGGGGACAAGGGTCTTGTTCTGTTCAAAGGCCTCAAGACCGTTTTCGCCCTTCTGCTGCTCATCCAGAGCAATCTTGACATTGCCCATGGTGAACGTATTGGTCGCGGACTTCGTATCGGTGAAGTACGCCAGCGTGCCGCCGACGACCAGCACCGCGACGAGCATGACTGCGATCGCAGCCATCAGAATGGATTTCTTCTTCATAAGTAGCGTTCTCCTTTTCTATTTTTGTGTACAGCTCTCTGTACAAGATATTCAAGGGATCTGCTCAGGGAAAGCTGCGAGGGAGTTACTTAAAAGCACCCGGCAAACGCGGCCGCAGCATCCGCAAAACCAGCGGACTGGCACAGATAGCCATAGAACGTCAGGCTGGCAGTCGCATCCGAATTCACGTCAAAATCGTTAACCTCGACAAGGTTGTTCGCCAGAATGTTGGTCGCAGTGACATCTGCAGTCACTCTGTTGCCATCGTTCGTCTTGTAAACGTAAACCGCGCCGCCGTTCTTGCCCGTAACACCAGCAAGCTGCTCCCACGTATCGGCCACACTATAATTCAGAACGCTACTCGCGTCCGAAGCCACGACCTCAACATAAAGATAGCAGGAAGCGCCGGCTTTCAGGCCGGTGACCTTAACAAACGGGTCTTTTTCGATCTTGGTGCCGGGGAGCAGGTTGTACTCATTGCCCGTCGCCTCTTCAGTGGTGACCTTGTAAGAATACTCGCCGGAAGTCTGCGCAACCGCCTTGTGCTCTTTCAGCGTCAACGCGCCGCCCTGATCAAACAGCTTGCCGACCGTGAACGTGTTCACAACCGGGCCGCTCTGCGCCGTCAGATACGCCCACGTCGCGCCAACCGCCAGCGCCACGACAAGCACGAGCGCGATGGCGATCGTCAAAGTTTTCTTCTTCATTTCGTGTTATCCTCCCTTACAAAAGCATCATGTTCCGAACTTACCATGTCCCAACAGCGTCCAACGTGCGCTGTCAGCGTTCATTGAGTTAATGCACGGAGATTTGAAAATATTTCATGCTCCCGTGAAAATGTTTAAATCTGACGGTTTTCGCCGCTATTTTCTGTGCATTTTGCCGCGTTTTCTGCCTCTGCTCGGCGCACCGCATCGCGGGCATCGGCCTCAGCCGCCTTGCGCAGCATGTCCGGCAGGAACGCCAGAACGATGAGCACGATCGCGATCGCAATGGCCAGATACATCCCCGGCGGGTTCGAGACCCAGTGCGAAACATAGCCCAGATACGGGATGGTGAACACCGGGCGGCCGATGAGGTTCTTGAAATAGACAGGTGCGCCGTCAGGCGCGTCGTTCGCGTCTCCCTGCGTGTAGAAATGCTCGTTTTCCGCATCGATGGAGATCACGCGGTGTGTGACGACATCCAAGTCCTCATTGAGTACGAACGTGATCGCGTCACCGACCTGCACGTCCTCGGGCGCACAGGGCTTGACATAGATCAGCGAGCCGGTGTGATACGTCGGCTCCATGCTGCCGGACAGGACGCACATCGGCCGCAGACCGACCAGCCGCACACCCACCAGAAGCAGCGCCAGAATGACCACCAGCACCACCGCAGCGGTGGAGATGGCATTGCACACTTTCTGAACCTGTTTTGACATCTTCGTTCTTCCTTTCCCTTCGCGGGCATCCCCCCTGTTGATCCCGGCCGGAGGGCAGACCTCCGAAGCGCAGCCTGTCCGAACCGGAAACGCGCACGGCGGGGCGGGGCGGGAACGCTTCGGAGTTTCCCGCCCCACTTCAGCCGTCACGCTTACTAACCAAAAGGATACCACGTTTTATTGCACACCGATAGGGGTATTATACACAAACTTCCAGCGGTATTTTTGTAAAAATCAAACAGCTTTTCCTTTTGCTGTCCAAAAAGCTGTACAGTTATCCAACACCCATTGTACGTTTCGGCTGCGGGTGCGTCAAGTGCGGAGCGCGGGCGCGCGGGAATCTTACCTTTTCTTAAAACTGTCGCGGTTTTGCTTGTTTTTAGCGGGGAAACATGATAGGATAATTGCCGATTATGGATAGATAACAGGAAGGAGCTGCACGCATGGATACAAACGTGCTCGACTGGCTGGAAGTCACCGCCGCAGCCTGTCCGGACAAGCCCGCCTTTCTTGACGAGGACGGCGCGGTGACCTTTGCCGACGTGCGGCGCGAGGCGCGCATCATCGGCACGGCGGCGGCAAGGCTGCGCGCCGGACGCAAGGCGCCCATCGCCGTGATGAGCGGGCGCAACGCACACACCCCGGCCGTGTTTCTCGGCGCGGTGTACGCCGGCTGCTGCTACGCACCGATGGACGGGACGATGCCCGTGCACCGGCTCAACTCTATTTTAAATACGCTTGACACCGATCTGATGATCGTGCAGCGCGCGTTTTACGACAAGGCCAGGACGCTGGAATTCGGCGGCGAGATCCTCATCGCGGAGGATCTGCTCGAGGGCTGCGAGGACGCCGCGCTGCTGGCAGACTGCCGCGCGCGCGCGCGTGAGCTCGACCCGCTGTACATCATCTTCACCTCCGGCTCGACCGGTACGCCCAAGGGCGTCATCACGGCGCAGCACTCGCTCATGTGCTACATCGAGGACTACGCCGGCGTGATGGGCATCGTGCGCGAGGACGTGCTCGGCAACCAGTCGCCGCTGGACTACATCGCCGCCGTGCGCGACATTTACCTGCCGCTGCGCTTCGGCGCGACGACGGCCATCATCCCGAAGGAACTCTTCATGTCGCCGGAGCGTCTGTTCGAATACATGAACGACAAGGGCGTCACGGCCGTGGGCTGGAGCGTCTCGGCGCTGACGGTGCCGGCCGCGCTGGGCGCGTTCGAGTGCAGCGTGCCGCAGCACCTGCGCAAGGTGTGCTTCTCCGGCTCGGTGATGCCGTGCAGCTGCCTGCGCCAGTGGCAGCTCGCGCTGCCGCAGGCGCGCTTTGTCAACCAGTACGGTCCGACGGAGGCGACCGCCTCGTGCACGTATTACGTCGTGCCCGGTCTGGTCGAGGACACCGACGTGCTGCCGATCGGCAAGCCGTACCCGCACTACGAGGTGTTTCTGCTCTCGGAGCAAAATGAGGCCGTGCCCGACGGCGAGATCGGCGAGATCTGCGTCAAGGGGCCCATCCTCGCGCTCGGCTACTACAACAGCCGCGAAAAGACCGCCGAGAGCTTCCTGCAAAACCCGCTCAACCGCGCGTATGACGAGCGCATCTACAAGACCGGCGACCTCGGGCACTTCGCGCCCGACGGCAACCTCATGTTCCACGGCCGCAAGGACCGGCAGGTCAAGCACCTCGGTCACCGCGTGGAGCTCGGCGAGATCGACCTCGCCGCGGCCAAGGTGCCCGGCGTGGAGGAGGCCTGCGCGCTCTACGATCAGGAGCACGAGCAGATCTGGCTGTTTTACACCGGCGCGGACGTGACCAAGCGCGACATCGCCGTGGCGCTGCGCGCCGACCTGCCGGGCTTTATGGTGCCGCGCAAGATCGAGCAGCTGGAGGCCATGCCCCGGCTCGACAACGGCAAGACGGATATGCGCGCGCTGGCCGGGCGCATCGCCGACGCCCACCGATAATCGCTTACATTACTCACATTTCAGGAGGTATTTTATTATGGAACAGGAACTGATGGACATTCTGACCGATCTGCGCCCGGACGTGGATTTTGAGACCGAGACCGCGCTCATCGACGACCACATTCTCGAGTCGTTCGACATCGTGTCGCTCGTCGCGGCGCTCAACGACGCGTTCGACATCGAGATCGGCGCAAAGGATCTCGTGCCGGAGAACTTCAACTCCGCCAAGAGTCTGCTGGCCATGGTGCAGCGCCTGCAGGACGAGGACTGATGGACAGGACTGCTCTGAAAACGGCGGCCGCGAAATACGGCACGCCGCTGTATCTGTTTGATCTGGATGCTTTCACGGCGCGCGCTGAAAAAGTGCGCGCCGCGTTCGGCTCTCACGTGCAGCTTTGCTACTCCATGAAGGCAAACCCCTTCGTGCTGCGCGGCCTGCCGGACGTGTTCCGCTGGGTGGAGGTCTGCTCCCCGGGCGAGCTGACGATCTGCGAAAAGCTCGGCATCGCGCCCGAGCGCATCCTCTACTCCGGCGTGAACAAGGGCGCGGACGATGTCGCGCGCGCCGTCGCGCTGGGTGCAGACCTGCTCACGGCCGAGAGCACGCTGCATTTTGATCTCATCTGCGCCGCCGCGGCCGCGCAGGGAAAGCACGTACGCGTGCTGCCGCGTCTGACCGCCGGCAGCCAGTTCGGCATGGATCCCGCCGCGCTGGAGGATCTCGTTGCGCGCCGCGCGGAGTTCCCGAACGTGACGATCGCGGGCATCCACTATTTTTCCGGCACGCAAAAGCGCAAGGACGCCGTGATCGCAAAGGAGCTTGCGCATCTGGACGAATACCTCACGATGCTGCACGACAAGTACGGCTTCACGGCGCAGCACGTGGAATACGGTCCGGGGCTGAACGCCGAGTGCCTGCGCGACGATGCCGAGGCGCGCGACGGCG
>ENA-UAZD01000538-UAZD01000538.1-human-gut-metagenome-genome-assembly--contig:-NODE-538-length-13723-cov-6.065555_pt1 | contig 13723 bp, 12 predicted proteins | sample MGYA00244112_ERZ654658 | MGnify/ENA primary metagenome ERZ654658 (study PRJEB26926, sample SAMN06164608) | human gut metagenome | biome: ENVO:00009003; feature: ENVO:2100002; material: ENVO:00002003... | reverse complement strand
CTAGTCGTCGGCAGCGTCAGATGTGTATAAGAGACAGAGTTTATCAATATTAGGTGTTTTGGCTAATTTTATTGCATTTCCATCTTTGTTTGGATTGTCTCCAAATCCATCTAATATCATTAGCATTGTTAATTTATCTTTCATTTATTACCATCCTTTTCTTTTTTAAATCATTTGCTATTTATTATAATTTACAATTTTACTAAATTCTTCTGCCTTAAGACTGGCTCCTCCAACTAAGCCTCCATCAATATCTGACATAGAAAATAATTCTTTTGCATTTGTGCTCTTTACACTTCCGCCATACTGTATTATAACTCCATTTGCTACCTCTTGTCCATAGATTTCAGCAATTTTGTTTCTAATTTCTTTAATTGAGTTGTTAGCATCTTCACTAGTTGCTGTTTTTCCTGTTCCTATAGCCCAAATTGGTTCATATGCAATTATTGTATTTTCTACTTGTTCTTTCGTTAAACCTTCTAATGCTAGCTCTGTTTGTTTAGTTATTTTTTCTACTGTTTTTCCTGCTTCTCTTTCTTCTAATGTTTCACCTACACATACGATTGGTTTTAATCCATTTTCAAATGCTGCTTTTATTTTTTTATTTACTGTTTCATCTGTCTCATTAAAATATTGCCTTCTTTCAGAATGTCCTATTATTACGTATTCTACATTAATTGATTTTAACATTTTTCCTGAAACTTCTCCTGTATAGGCTCCTTTTTCTTCAAAATGCATATTTTGAGCTCCTATTTTTATGTTTGTTCCTTGTACTGTTAATAATGCATAGAATAAGTCTGTGTATGGTACACATAATATAACTTCGTTTTCTGTTTCTTTAACAAGTGGTGCTAAATCCTCTATAAATTTCATTGCTTCATTTGGAAGCATATTCATTTTCCAGTTTCCTGCTATTATTTTCTTTCTCATATATAAATACCTCCTATATAATTTAAATACTCTATATTTTCGACAAATATATGGGACACTAAAGACCTGTCCCCTGTGTCCTATTTGTCTAGTAGACATTCAATTCCTGGTAATTTTTTTCCTTCTAAGAATTCTAGTGATGCTCCTCCTCCTGTTGATATGTGTGTCATTTTGTCTTGCAATCCTGCTTTTTTAACTGCTGCTGCTGAGTCTCCTCCTCCAATTATTGTTGTTGCATCTATTTCAGATAATACTTTTGCTATTGCATTTGTTCCTATTGCGAATTGATCAAATTCAAATAATCCTACTGGTCCATTCCATACTACTGTTTTTGCTTTTCTTATTTCTTCTGAGAAGATTTCAATTGTTTTTTCTCCAATGTCAAATCCTTCCCAGTCTGCTGGAATTTCTGTCCACGCTACTGTTTTGCTTTCTGTATCTGGTTTGAATTCTTTCCCTACTTTTGTGTCTACTGGAAGTATTAATTTTACTCCTTTATTTTTTGCTTTTTCCATAGCTTCTCTTGCTAAATCTAGTTTGTCTAATTCGCATAATGAATTTCCTACTTCATATCCTTGTGCTTTAAAGAATGTATATGCCATTCCTCCACCAATTATTAATGTGTCTACTTTTTCAAGTAAACTGTCTATTACTCCTATTTTATCTGATACTTTAGCTCCACCTAATATTGCTACAAATGGTCTTTCTGGATTATTTAATGCTTTTCCTAAAAATTTAAGTTCTTTTTCAATTAAGAATCCTGATACAGCTGGCAAATATTCTGCTACTCCTGCTGTTGAAGCATGTGCTCTATGTGCTGCTCCAAAAGCATCATTTACATATATTTCTGCCATGCTTGCTAATTGTTTTGCAAATTCTGGGTTATTATCTGTTTCTTCTCTATGAAATCTTACATTTTCTAATAACATTATTTGACCTGGTTTTAAGTTTTCAGCTTTTTGTTTTGCATCTTCTCCTATTACGTCTTTTGCCATTATTACTTCTTTGTCTTCTGTAAAAATGTAGGAATGTTTATTCCTTTTTCCTTAACATTACTTGTAACCTGTCCCGGCTGTTTTAAGCCCGGAAGCGGTGACTGTGAAATCGTTGATGCAGTCTGCTGTGTTGATGCATGTCCTGCATTAACACCTGTTGAAGCAGCAGCTGATGCTGAACCAGAATATGTATATGAAGGCTTAACTGCCTGTCTTGGTGTCTGTACTTTTGCCGAAAAACCTGCCATTGCATTATTCACGTTGCTGTCTTCAAGACCTGTAGCAATAACAGTGATTGTTGCTGTATCTGCTGCATTTTCATCAAACATGGCACCAAATATGATATTGGCATTCTCACCGGCAAGCTCCTGAACATAACTTGCAGCCTCATTTGCTTCAATAAGACTTATATCACCTGATATATTAATGATAACATGTGTTGCACCTTCAATTGTTGTCTCAAGAAGAGGACTTGTAACAGCCTGCTTAACTGCCTCAATCGCCTTGTCATCACCTGTGGCAGTACCAATACCGATATGTGCGACACCTTTATCTGTCATGACAGTCTTAACATCGGCAAAGTCGAGATTAATAAGACCAGGAACATTAATAAGATCTGTGATTCCCTGAACTGCCTGCTGTAAAACTTCATCTGCTTTCTTTAATGCATCCGGCATTGTTGTTCTTCTGTCAACAATCTCAAGAAGTCTGTCATTAGGAATTACAATAAGTGTATCAACACTTTCTTTTAATCTTTCAATACCAGCAATAGCATTAGTCATACGTGTCTTTGCTTCAAACTTAAAAGGTTTTGTAACTACACCTACTGTAAGAATACCTTTTTCTTTTGCAATCTTGGCAACTACAGGTGCTGCACCTGTTCCTGTTCCACCGCCCATACCGCATGTTACAAATACCATATCAGCACCATCAATAGCCTGTGTAAGTTCCTCTATATTCTCTTCTGCTGCCTTCTGTCCAATCTCAGGCTGTGCACCTGCACCAAGTCCTTTTGTAAGCTTCTCGCCAATCTGGATTGTTGTTGGTGCTTTACATAACTGCAATGCCTGTCCATCTGTGTTAATACCGATAAACTCAACACCGCTAATATTTTCATCTATCATTCTGTTGACTGCATTGTTACCTGCTCCGCCAACACCTACTACTATAATTTTTGCTGATGACTCTGCGTCATTTGTCATAATCTCTAACAAGGGTATTTGCCTCCTTAACCAATTTGCACTTATTAAATATAATATAAAATTTTAAACAAAATATCAATACATTTTTCAATTTTCTTTCTTAAATATAACCGAAGATTCACTTCCGTTATAATCTGACAAATATAATGTTCCTTTCAGATTGGCAATCTTATTTTCCATGCGTTTCAAAGCGTAAAGCCTGTCCGTGATGTCAGCTGCATTTCCAAGAATAATTTTGACTTCATTCATATAAAGTGTAACATTATAAGAAGAATCAAAATATACTTTATCTATATCAAGATTGTACTTTTCAAATGCCTGCGTAAGTTCAAGTATATCCGAAAATACACTGTCATCTCCAGCATCAAGCTTGCTTCCCAAAACGATTGATGTAAATTTCAATCCTTCTATCTGAGGAACACCGCTGTATAATTTTGACGAGCTTTCAACAACTATTCCATCCTTATCAAAATACATGTTGCAGCCCATATAATTAATATATCCTACAACCGCCTTCTCATATATTGTAACATTCATTTTATCCGGCCAGATTGTCTCAACTTCATATTTCTGTATAAAAGGAATCTGTTTGTTTTTTTTGCCGAAAATGTTATATACAACCGCATTCGGTGTATCCGTTCCAAATATGTAATTATTCATCTCCTCATCAGAGTAGTGCCTGTTTCCTTCGTATGATATATTATTTACCCTGAACAGGAAATAACCTGCCACCACAAGTGCTGCCACAAGGCATATAATAACAGGCACTACTATTTTTATAACTCTGTTGTTGTTTTTCTGCCTTTTCATATTTCTATTATTTCTGCTCCAAGTTCTCTGTAATTCGATACAAATTTCTCATATCCTCTGTTTATATATTGCGTGTTTCTGATTATACTTTCGCCATCAGCTGCGAGTGCTGCTACAAATAAAGCCGCCGTTCCTCTCAAATCAGTTCCGGCAACATCTGCTCCGGTAAGTCTGCTTCTGCCGGTAACATGAGCCATATTTTTATCAACCGATATGTCTGCTCCCATCTTTTTAAGCTGTCCGACAACGCCAAATCTGTTTTCAAATATGCTCTCTTCAAACACTGTCTTTCCATCACTATATGCAGCCACACTCATTGTCACAGACTGCATATCTGTAGGAAATCCCGGATATACACTTGTTTTTATATAATCAACCGCTTTGGGTCTTTCTTTCTGGAATATAGATATTCCATCTTTGCACTCTTTGTACTCAAGCCCCATGCCCGTGTATACATCGAGAAATCCCTCTGCATCACATATGTTACATCCGGTAAGCTTTATATTTCCCCTCGTCGCACATGCAGAAGCAATATACGTTCCCATCACCATCCTGTCAGCCGGAATTGTGTACACTGTGTCATTTAACTTATCCACACCTCTTACTGCAATTGTGTCACCACCTGCTCCTTTTATGTCAGCACCACAACCTGTCAGATAATCACAAAGGCCGACTATTTCCGGCTCTTTAGCTGCATTTCTGATAATAGTAATTCCCGGCACCTTAACCGATGCCATAATAGCATTCTGTGTTGCACCCACACTTGGAAATCTAAGATATATATCAGCCTCATGGAGTTTTAATGCCGAAACACTTACATACTCATCATCAAGCTCCCATGATGCACCAAGTCTTTTAAATACATCAAGGTGTATATCAATCGGTCTTTTTCCAATTTGACATCCTCCCGGTTTTGCCGTCTTGACGCTTCCGAATCTTGCAAGAAGCGGTCCCATAAGCACAGAAGATGCTCTCAGTTTTCCTGCCATATCAGCCGTAACAGGCTTGCTTACAGCATTAGCAGTATCAATTATCAGTGTATTTTGCTCCCTGTTAATTACACATCCAAGACCGGAAAGGATCTCCTGCATTATAAATACATCATCAATGCACGGGCAATTTTCAATAACACTGATACCTTCATTGAGAATACTTGCTGCCATAACTGGAAGACATATGTTCTTTGAACCCTGCACTCTTACACTTCCGTATAATTTTCGTCCACCCTGAACACACAGATTTTTCAAAACTCTGCCTCCGGAAATGCTATATAACATTATATGAATTTATTTACAATCTGTGCATCCATCCTGTCAGCTTTCCAGCCTTATTTTACTTGAAACATTAAGAACAAGCCCTATTTCAGCCAGAAGTATTGTCTCTGATGTTCCACCATAACTTATAAATGGAAGTGAAACACCTGTATTTGGTATAAAATTAGTTACAACTGCAATATTAAGGACAACCTGTATCGCAATATGTGCAAATACCCCTGATACAAGGAGTGTTCCGAATAAATCTGGTGCATTCTGTGCCACATGGGCAATTCTCCATAACATTACTCCAAAAACAATAATAACGAAAATAGCTCCAAAAAGTCCAATCTCCTCGCATATTATCGAAAAAATCATATCATTTTGAGATTCAGGTATGTATCCCAGTTTTTGCAGACTCTTTCCAAGTCCTTTTCCAAAAAGTCCGCCTGAACCTATGGCATAAAGAGCCTGCACAGTCTGAAAGCCTTTATCGCTTGCATAATTTTCAGGATTTATCCAGACAAGCAGTCTGTTAAGCCTGAAACTCTCTGTCATATTTCCACCTTTAATCATATTCGTAAGCCATGCATAAATACCTCCGACACCGGCAGCCGCAAGCCCGGTCAATGCCACATATATTTTATATCCCGGATATGCTATAAACGTCTGAACAAATGCAATAAGAAAAATTATTATAGCACTACTCATATTATTTGAAATAACAAATACAAGTGCAGCCTCAACGCCACCGGTAAGAATACATATCAGCATTACATACCGGAACTTCTTTAACTTTGTTCCATATGAGCAGACTGCTGAAGATACCATCATTATAACCGCAGGCTTACACACATCTGCCGGCTGTACACCAATTGAACCGAATCTTATCCAGCGGGTTGCACCATTTGCCTCACTGCCAAATGGAATTAATGCAAATACAAGAAGAGATGCACATATAAAAATCGGAAACGCAAGTTTATGCCATACATGATAATCAATCCTGTATGCAACATACATGGCAGCAAACCCCAGCAGCATAAACATAAGCTGTTTTTTGAAATAGTATTGTGCATTGCCGAATTTCATCTGGGCAGTATATGAACTTGTACTATAAATCATTATAAGACCAAAGCCGGCAATAAATATTGTAACAAATAAAAGGCTATAGTCAAAATATCTTTTTACCGATTTCTTTCTGGTTCTATCCACAACTGTCTCCTTAATAACTTTTCTAATTTATAATATTTAAAGTGTATTTACATAATCTTTAAACATTCTTCCACGCTGTTCATAATTATCAAACATTCCCCAGCTTGCACATGCAGGAGAAAGAAGCACTGCATCTCCTGGTTTCGCATTCTGTGCACATATTTTTACAACTTCTTCCATTGAATCAGCATAAATAATTGAATCAAATCCATACTTTTTGGCTGTCGCGGCAATTTTTTCACTTGTCTGGCCTATAAGCACAAGAAGCTTCACTTTATCCTTGAATGCTTTTACATATAAATCAAATTCAGAACCTTTATCATATCCTCCACCGATAAGAATTGTAGGACGCTGCATTGCCTCAATTGCTTTGACTGCCGCTTCCGGATTTGTTCCTTTTGAATCATTGTAATACATTACATCATTTTTTGTCGCAACATATTCAATTCTGTGTTCAACTGCTTTAAATACACGTACCTGATTTACTATAATATCATCAGGAACACCTGCTGCCTTGCTTATTGCTACAGCCGCACAAACATTTTCATAGTTGTGCTTTCCAAGCAGATTCATATCATGCACATTAATAATATCCTGTGTAGATGTGCCGTCTGTATATTTAATCATATCACCATCAACATATGCACCAACCGGAACCTTTCCATTACTTGAAAACCATACAACAGATGCTTTGCACTTGTTTTCGCCAAATTTTCTTAAACGCTCATCATCATAATTAAGTACACATGTATCCTGTTTTGTCTGATTAGCTGCAATCATTTCTTTTGTCTGTTCATAACATTCCATTGTATGATGTCTGTTAAGATGATCTGGTGTAATATTTAAAACAGCACTTACCTTAGGTGCAAATTTATGCACTGTTTCAAGCTGAAAACTGCTTATTTCTGCCACTGTATATGAATCTTCATCTGAATTTAATACTTCTTTTGTATAAGAATTGCCAATATTGCCGACAACAAATGTCTTTTTTGCCCATGCTCCAACAATCTGTCCTGTGAGTGCTGTTGTTGTTGTCTTTCCGTTAGTACCTGTTATTGCAAGCACTGTTCCTTTATCATAATTATATGCAAGTTCAACTTCTCCCCATACCGGAACGCCTGCCTTTCTAAATTCTACAACAACATGATTATCTATCGGAACACCCGGGCTTATGACAAGCATATCTATTCCTTCCATATACTCTCTGCTGAATTCGCCAAGAATAATCTGTGCTTTGTCTCCATTTAACTTCTTTATCACATCGTCTTCGCTAAGTTTTGAACCACCATCGTACAATACAACATCAGCTCCTACCTGATTAAGAAGATGTACTGCTCCGATTCCGCTTATTCCTGCTCCTACGACCATAATCTTTTTATTTTTTAAATCTAACATTTCAGCTTTCTCCCTTGCATGCTTTAAATTCGCTTTTATGTTCACATTTTACTCTCAATTATTCTGTATTTCAAGATAAGGCAGTATATTTTCAAAAAGCTCCCTTATAACGGGTGCCGCGATTGTTCCGCCATAATATATGCCCTGTGGTTCATCAATAAGACACATTGCTATTACCTTTGCATTATCAACAGGTGAAAATCCGATGAAACTTGAAATATATTTTCCCGAGCCTCGCGGAAGTTTCTGCGAGGTTGCAGTTTTACCGCCTATCGAAAATCCTTCTAAATATGCCTTTTTACCGCCTCCCTCTTCAACTACCTGCCTGAGAATATCTTTCATCATAAGACTTGTTTTTTCTTCTATGGCATTACTTTGAATTTCATAATTGAATTCAACCGCTGTTCCATCTGCCTCTGACACGCTTTTAACTGCAAAATGAGGTGTGACAAGATTTCCGCCGTTTATGATTGCACTTGCAGCACGAAGCATCTGAAGCGGTGTTATTTGGAATGACTGTCCGAAAGACATTGTTGCAAGTTCAACTTCACCTACATTTTCCTGCTTGTGAATGATTGTCGTTGCTTCACCTGCTATATCAATTCCTGTCTTTTCAAGCAGACCAAGTTTTCCCATATACTCAAAAAACCGTTCAGTTCCGACTCTTCTTCCCCACTCTATAAATGCCGGATTACACGAGTTCATTACGGTCTGTGTAAACGTCTGTGTTCCATGTCCTGTCGTCTTGTGGCACCTTATTTTTCTGTCAGCAACAATAGCACTTCCTCCACATGTGAAATGGTCATTTAATGTTACACTCCCCGTTTCAAGTGCGGCAGTTGCTGTCACCATTTTAAATATTGAGCCTGGTTCATATGTATCATTAATACAGAAATTTCTCCACATATTATTTAATAAATCCATTTTTGATGTTCCTGTTGATGATATCAGCAAATCACTGTTTAATTCATACGGGTTATTCAAATCATATTCCGGTTCATTTGTCATAGCGAGAATCTCTCCGTTTTCAGGATTCATAACGATTATTGAAACGCTTTTTGCCTGTTTCTGTTCAAGAGTTTTTTGTGCAAGCTGCTGTGCATATGACTGTATATTAATATCTATGCTGGTATAAAGGTTACTCCCCTTTTCAGGTTCATCACGTTCTTCATTACCATTTTTCACCTCAACACCCCACGCATCAGTCAGTGTGAGTATCTGCCCGGGAGTACCTGAAAGATATGCGTCGTATTTCGCTTCAAGTCCAAGTATCCCCTGATTGTCACTTCCTGTAAACCCAAGAACTTTGGAACATAATTTTGAATATGGATAATATCTTTTATAATCTTCATCCACTTTGACACCTGAATAATTATATTCTCTTATCCTGTCACCGGTCTCTTTGTCTACATTTGTCTTCACCCTCTCAATTGAGGATACTTTCTCAACCCTCTTTCTTGCAGCTTCTTCCGTAATATCAAGCTCTTTTACAAGCATTTGTATTACTTCCTGTGGCTGTGTAATCTGGCTATGTATAACCGAAACAGTACATACTGTTTTGTTTGATGCAAGCACAACTCCGTTTCTGTCAAGGATTTCACCTCTTAACGCTTTTATGTCACGCTCTCTTTCATGCAGCTTTTGTGCCTTTTCAAGATAGTACGATGACTGGAATACACATACATATAAAAGTCTTATGCTTATAAGTAAAAGTGCGAGAATCACACATGTAATACTAACCAGCAGCTTCTTGCGGTGATAAGTCTTAACCATGCCTTCATCACGGTTTTTCATAAACATCTCCTGATATGTCAGTGGCTTACATAATTTTATGTACTATATAACGGATATAATCACTCTTTTTAATTATTATTTGTATTTGTTGTATCCGGAAGTTCTACAGTTGATTCAACTGCACTATTGGTTGTATCAACCGGTTCTGCCTTAATATCTTTATAAATATTAAGATATGGAAGAGCCTCCTCGTAGATACTTCTTGAAAGATTAAGTGCATCAAGAGAACTTCCTGATGTTCCGTTTGTCTCAAATGGTTCATCAATTACTGTATACAATACAAGCTGTGGGTCATCAGTAGGTGCACATCCTATATAAGATACAACCCACTTCTTATCTTCTCGCGGCTGTTTCTGTGCCGTTCCCGTTTTACCACCGATAGCATATCCTGCAACACCTGACTTTCTGGCAAGTCCTTCATCTACGCCGGCTCTTAAATATGTGCGTAGCAGCTGTGATGTCTCTGATGTTACAGTCTGTCTTACAAGATTAGGTTCTATCGTTTTTACGACTTCTCCTGTACTCTTTTCAATTCTTTTTACTATATGAGGCTGATAATAATTACCACCATTTACAAGTGATGAAAATGCCGCTGCCATCTGAACCATATTTACATTGATATTCTGTCCAAACGAGTTACATGCTGCATCAATGACTGTCATCTTCTCACCGATTGTAAGACCGGCTTCCTCGCCCGGCAAATCAATGCCTGTCCTGTTACCAAATCCAAAAAGTGCCTCATATTTCGCAATTTTCACACCACCAAGCTTTGCTGCAATCTGCATCATAGTCGGATTACATGACTGGATAAGACCTTCTTTTACTGTAACAGTACCATGTCCGCTGTGTTCATGGCAGTTGATTATACTTCCGCTGACTTCCATGAAACCGCCGCAGTAAAATGTATCGCCATCATGTATAACACCTTCCTCAAGTCCCTCTGCTACCGTAAATGGCTTGAAAGTTGAACCCGGCTCATATATAGTAGAAACACAATAATTACTCCACAATGCATACATGGCATTAGTCATCTCTATATCAGTCATTGTGCTCAATTCTTCCTGTGTGTACACACCACTCAGGTCTCTCGGATTGTTAAGATTAAATGTCGGATAACTTGCCATTGCAAGAATCTCCCCCGTCTTTGGATTCATTGCAATTACAGCCGTTGACTTTGAGGGTCTTTCGGCATTTAATTCTTTTATTTTATTTTCAATTATGCTCTGTACTTTATAATCTATTGTTGTCACAAGATTATAGCCATCTTCAGCTTTTTTCTCCTGTGTCTCAACATCAAGATTTTCACCTACATAACTGTATGAAATACCATCTGTTCCGGACAGTTCCTCATCATAATAATTTTCAAGCCCAAGCTCACCGCCATTTGCAGCACTTGCAAATCCAATTACATCGGCCGCCAGTGTAGAAAATGGATATTTTCTTATATAGCTGTCTTCAAACCACACACCTTTTATATATGGATTATTTTTTGTATCTTCCACACGGCTCTCAAATTCTGAGATTTCATCTTTTGTCAGCTCTTTTAACAGCTTCTCATACTGGCTTGTGCTTTTAGTTGCAAGAATTGACTCAAGATCACTTCTTTTTAAATCAAAACATTCTGTCAATGCCGTAAGTGTCGGTTCTTTATACTTTTCATCAGACAATATAAGTTTCGGGTCAAGTATCAGGTTGTATACTCTCTCACTATACGCAAGAACTGTTCCATTAGCATCCTGAATCTGACCTCTCTTGTAAGGTATTGTTGTAGATGTATAACTCTGATGGTCAAGTACCGTCTTAGAATAAGCTTCTCCGTGATTATAGTTGATGAGAAGTATTCTCACTGCCAATGCAAAGAGTACAAGAATTATAACAAAAAAGGCAACGCCCATTTTGTTTTGTACTTTCCTAAGCATTGCCTTTTTTCTTCTGTATTTATTACGTCTAAGTTCTTCGTTATTCATATGCGTTCTGAATTCTCCCATATATCAAATGTAATATAATCTTATGGAATATCATGATACTGTTTTACGTACTCACTTACTCCCGCATCATATGTAATAACCTGATCTCTCTCAGGATAAACCATTCCAAGCTCATTTACAGCTGTATTATAAATCTGTTCGTAGTCTATGCCTGCATTAATTTCAAGTTCAAGTTCATCATTAGAATTAGTAAGTTCATTAAGTTCTGACTGAAGCCTTGTAACTGCTGTTGAGTTAGTCTTGACCTGTGACTGGACATTCAGATATTGTAAGCATATTGCAAATATTGTAATAACAATAGCTGACACTCCGACTGTATACAGGAAATTAAGTCTGTTGGCACGATGTATTGCCTTACGCTTTTTTCTGATGGCAATCCGGTCTTCCTCTGTTATTTCAACTTCCTTAGGTATCTCATATTCTTCATATCTTCTCTGTGGTGCAGCTGCAAGTTTTCTTACAGTATTTCCACTCACATATGAACTTGTGCCATATTTTTGTCTTCTTTGATTTTCAACTCTCCTACCAGCCATTTTTAAGCCTCCCCTGCTCTTTCAAACACTCTTAACTTAGCACTTTTCGAACGTGAATTAACACTAAGTTCTTCTTCAGACGGAAGTATCGGTTTTCTTGTAATAACCTTTCCCTTTGATTTCTTTCCACATACACATACCGGAAAATCTGGTGGACATGTACATGGGTTCTCATTATTTTTAAATCTTACTTTTACAATTCTGTCCTCAAGAGAATGGAATGTAATAATACATAATCTTCCATCCGCATTTAGGCGGTCTATCATTGTATCAATAGAACTTTCAAGAACATCAAGCTCATGATTTAATTCTATTCTTATTGCCTGAAATGTCCTTTTTGCGGGATGTCCTCCGTTAATCCTGCACTTCATCGGTATAGCTGCCTTTATGACATCATTGAGTTCAAATGTTGTCTCTATTGGCTTTTCAGTACGCCTTGCAACTATATGTTTTGCAATGTTTTTTGCAAATTTATCTTCTCCATAATCACGGATTATTCTGTATAAATCAAATTCACTGTATGTATTTACTATGTCTTTTGCTGTTATCTGCTGCCTTTGATCCATTCTCATATCAAGAGGTGCATCTACATTATATGTAAATCCACGTTCAGCTGTATCAAGCTGATAAGATGAAACTCCAAGGTCAAGTATTATTCCGTCAACCTTGACTATTCCCAGTTCGTCAAGTACATCTGCAATATTACAATAATTATTTCTTACTATCGTAACCCTGTCAGCAAATTCCTTTAATCTTTCTGTAGCTGCCTTAATCGCATCTGCATCCTGGTCTATTCCTATAAGTCTTCCTCCGGCAGTGAGTCTTTTAGCAATCTCATATGAATGTCCGCCTCCGCCAAGTGTTCCATCCACATAAATACCATCCGGCTTTATATTCAGATTTTCAATTGTCTCTTCCAATAAAACTGATTTGTGCTTAAACTCCATATCCGAATCTTTCCTTTACACTTAGTAAACTGCTATATACTAAATCCCAGACTTTCCATATTTTCTGCCACTTCATCCATGTCACCATCATATGTATTCATAGATTCATCCCAGCGTTCTCTGCTCCATATTTCGATTCTGCTTGCAACTCCGACAAGCACAACGTCCTTCTCGAGACTGGCAAACTCCCTTAAAACCTGTGGGAGAAGTATTCTTCCCTGTTTATCAACTTCGCATGCCGCTGCTCCGGCAAGGAAAAAACGTGTAAACTGTCTGGCATTTTTATTAGTAAGTGGTAAGCTTTTCAGCTTTTCTTCAAATCTGGTCCATTCATCATTCGGGTAAACAAAAAGGCAGCCGTCGAGACCTTTGGTAACAATAAAATTATCACCTAATATTTCACGGAACTTCGCCGGTACAATAAGACGCCCTTTGGCATCAATTGTATGGTTATATTCTCCCATAAACATAATTTCGTGCCTCCATTTACCACTTTAAACCATTTGCTACCACTTTCCACCACTTTATGGTCAATTTTATACTTATTTTAGCTAAAACACAAGTCTTTTTTGTACAAAAAAACAGAGCAAATATTGGAAATTCCTCAATATCTGCTCCTGTCTCTTATACACATCTCCGAGCCCACGAGACAAGAGGCAATCTC
>ENA-UAZD01000533-UAZD01000533.1-human-gut-metagenome-genome-assembly--contig:-NODE-533-length-13882-cov-10.002604_pt1 | contig 13882 bp, 17 predicted proteins | sample MGYA00244112_ERZ654658 | MGnify/ENA primary metagenome ERZ654658 (study PRJEB26926, sample SAMN06164608) | human gut metagenome | biome: ENVO:00009003; feature: ENVO:2100002; material: ENVO:00002003... | reverse complement strand
GTCGTGGTAATTATCATTTTAGGAAACACACTATGCAGAAAGTAATAACTTCCAGCTTGCAGAATTAAGAAAATAGGAATATACGGAGAAAACAAAAATGGATAAAGCTTTTGCAGAAGAAATAAATCCAGAAAAGTTTATGGAAACAGCGAGATTGATTCGTACGGAATTATATGGAGAGGGCTAGTAAAATTTCATCTATGTAACGAACTCGACAGATTAGCATTTGTAGGGATGACAGAATCACAATTTATGAAATGATGTATGAATTAACATTTCTTTCAAGCATACGAATTGTTTGCAAGAGAAGGCTTTAATAAAATTACTATGAAGGAGTAGGTTATGACATTAGAAACTGAGAGATTAATACTTCGTCCCTGGAAAGAGGATGATGCAGAGAGTTTATATAAGTATGCCAAGGATCCAAAGGTGGGGCCTATAGCAGGATGGCCAGTACATACAAGTGTAGAGAATAGCAGAGAAATCATCAAAAGTGTCTTGGCAGCAGATGAAACATATGCAGTGTGTTTAAGAGAAGATAATGTTGCAATTGGAAGTATCGGATTGATTACACCAGCGCAGTCGCACACAAAAGCAGCTGATGATGAAATAGAAATTGGATATTGGATAGGTGTTCCATACTGGGGGCAGGGCTTGATTCCCGAAGCGGTTCGAGCTTTACAGAAGCATGCTTTTTTAGATTTGGGTTGTAGTGCTATGTGGTGTGGATATTATGACGGAAATGAAAAATCAAAACGCTGTCAGGAAAAATGTGGATTCAAATATCATCATACGGAAGAAAATAAACCCTGTGCACTTATGGGAGATGTTAGAACGGAGCACTTTACTTATCTTACAAAAGAACAGTGGTCTGATAGTCAGGATAAAGTAAATTTTATGGGGGAAAGAACTGTGAAAAAGCACTATTGGTAATTGACATGCAAAATGTATGTGTTGGGGAAAAACATGCAAGGTTCTTTCAATATAATAATAGTGATTTACTTCATGAGGTTAATAAGGTTATTGATGCTAATGAAAACAACTTGGTTATTTATATAAAAAATGTAATGAAGAAGAATCTGATAAATAAGTTTGCACCATTTCATGCATATGAAGTAATCGTGAATGAAGCTGCAATCGGAACAATGTAGATGAAGCAGATTATTAAAAAGGAAGGATTGCCGGATGTGGTATTTCACAGCCTGCGTCATACATCGGAGACATACAAGCTAAAACTGAGTGGCGGTGATATAAAGGCGGTCCATGGCGATTCCGGTCATGCGCAGGCAGACATGGTAACAGAGGTATATGGACATATTTTGGACGAGGACCGCAAAAAGAATGCCCAGCTTATGAAAGTGCTTGGAAATCCTGAGATGGCAGCTTTGCTGACGAGTCTGGCGAAGTCAATGAACTTGAACGCCCCTCCAGAAATGGTGCATCGTTCAACAAAAATATGAAAAAAATACTAGACGTGGGCTTTATTATATAACGCCTGAATTTCAGGAGGAAATTTGTCAGGCATCATTTCGTGAATTGAGTCCTCGTTTCCGTCAGCTATTGCTTTTTCATAGTACCAGCATTTGAATTTAAGCATGGCGAGGGTCTTTTTAAGAGCTGCAATTTCTTCTTCAACAGCTATCTTGCGGGCTTCAAATATTTCTTTTCTCTCGGCATAAGTTGAGCTCCCGCCGGACACCAATTTAAAAAACTGTTTTATATCTTTGATTTCCAGTCCCGATTTTTTCAGACATTCTATGAGCTTAAGTGAAACAAGCTCGTTATCGCTGAATTTCCTGATGTTACCGCTTCGTTCAAGATTTGGGAAAAATCCCTCTTTATCATAATATCTTAAAGTTGAAATTGGAATGCTAAACATTTCCGAAACCTGTCCTATTGTATACATTTTTAAATCCTTTCAAAAAAGTATTGACCTAAAGTTAGGTTTAGGTATTACAATTACTTCATTATATAATAAAAAAAAGAAGGAGTAAATATTTATGTTGATTGATAATGTAAAATCCCCTGAAGATATCAAAGGGTTTAGTAAAGAACAGCTAGAGAAACTGGCAGAGGAGATAAGAAAAGGTCTTATGAACCGCCTCTCTAAGAAGGGCGGACATTTCGGACCTAATTTTGGATTCGTGGAAGCAACTATTGCACTCCATTATGTTTTCAATTCACCTGTGGATAAATTTGTATTTGACGTATCTCATCAGAGTTATGTGCATAAAATGCTTACAGGACGTAAAGACGCATATTTTTATGATGAGCATTTTGCAGATGTGTCAGGTTATACCAATCCTGAAGAAAGTGAACACGATTTTTTCAATGTGGGACATACTTCTACGTCAATCAGTCTTGCCTGCGGCCTTGCAAAGGGACGTGACTTGAAGGGTGATAATGAAAATATTGTTGCGGTAATCGGCGATGGTTCATTAAGTGGCGGTGAAGCATTGGAAGGGCTGGATTTCGCTTCGGAGCTTAACAGCAATTTTATTATCATTGTCAATGATAATGATATGTCAATTGCGGAAAATCATGGCGGACTGTATAAGAACCTGAAAGAACTTCGTGATTCTGACGGAACATGTGAATGTAATCTTTTTAAGGCAATGGGACTTGATTACAGATATGTCGCTGACGGTAATAATATTGAGTCATTAATCAAAGCCTTTGAAGAGGTTAAAGATATAGACCACCCTGTTGTTGTCCACATCAATACATTAAAGGGTAAAGGGTATAAGCCTGCTGAGACCAATAAGGAGAACTGGCACTGGTGCATGCCTTTTGACGTTGAAACAGGTAAAAGCAATGTGGACGATTTCGGTGAGGATTATGGCAGCCTTACCTGCGAATATCTTTTGAAAAAAATGAAGCAGGATAAAAGCGTTGTTGTACTTGTAGCCGCAGTTCCTACCTGTATAGGTTTTACCGGGGATAAGAGAAAAGAAGCCGGTAAACAGTTTATAGATGTGGGAATTGCCGAAGAACATGCAGTTGCAATGGCATCAGGAATTGCCAAAAACGGCGGCAAACCTGTATTTGCAACTCACTCAAGCTTTTTCCAGAGAACTTATGACCAGATATCCCAGGACCTTTGTATCAATAATAATCCTGCAACATTGCTTGTAAACACAGCTTCCGTATATGGCATGAATGACGTTACCCACCTTGGAATATATGACATTCCTATGATGTCCAATATTCCTAATCTTGTGTACCTTGCACCTACAAGCTGTGAGGAATATTTTGCCATGCTTGAATGGAGTATTGAACAGAATGAACATCCTGTGGCAATAAGAATCCCATGCAACGGCGTAATCAGAACAGGTAAAGAAGCAGACGCAGACTACAGCGTAATCAACAGATATAAAGTGACAGAGTCAGGACAGGATATTGCAATTATTGCACTTGGTGATTTCTATCAGATTGGTGAAAAGTTAGCAGAGTTAATTGCCGACAAGACAGGAGTGGCACCAACACTTATCAATCCAAGATACATCACAGGTATTGACACCGAAATGCTTGAGGACCTCAAAAAGAACCATAGAAAAGTAGTAACCCTTGAGGACGGAATACTTGACGGCGGGTTTGGCGAAAAGATTGCAGCTTTCTATTCCGCAACGGATATGAAAGTCTACAATTATGGCTTAAAGAAGGAGTTTATTGACAGATATTCAGTAGATGAGATTTTAAAGGAGAACCGTATTACTCCGGAACAGATTTTTGAGGATTTAAACATTGTGTCAGATTGAGATAAAGAAAATTCGTTAAACAACAGGAATGAACCGCAAGGAGTTCTGCGAGCATTTTAACATACCATACAGGACGGTTACCGAATGGGAGCGTGGAACCCGTAATGCACCGGATTATGTTTTGAGGCTGTTGGCTTACTATATTAAGAGTGAGAATATGATTAAGAAGGAGGAGCGGAATGGACAAGAATAGAGTTATCACGGTACAAAATATTCCTATCACAATATCCAGAGCGGATATTGATGATTATATATGTATAACGGATATGGCAGCAGCCAAATCTGATAATTCAAGGGCAGCGGATGTAGTTAGAAATTGGCTTAGAAATAGAGCTACTCTTGAATATTTGTCAACATGGGAGGGAATTTATAATCCTAATTTTAAAGTGTTCGAATCTGAACACTTTAAAAAACAAGCCGGATTATTGACTTTCACGCCAAGTATTTCTGAATGGGTAGAACAAACCAACGCTATCGGGTTATATGTCAAGAAGGGCAGATACGGCGGAACATATGCACATAAAGATATTGCATTTGAATTTGCGTCAGCAATAAGTCCGGTATTCAAATTGTATCTTATTAAAGAATTTCAAAGATTAAAGGAACAGGAAAATGATTTAAAAAATATTGAGTGGAATGCAAAAAGATTTCTTACTAAGAATAATTACCTGATTCAGACAGAAGCGGTAAAGAACTATTTAATTACTGTATGTAATTACAGGGAAGATTTGAGGTGGTTGCCATATCAGAAGAAGCTGATTTGCTGAATGTTGCATTATTTGGTTTTACAGCGAAAGCATGGAGAGAGACAAATCCTGAATTGGCGAAGAACAGCAACATAAGGGATTATGCGTCTATTAATGAATTAACGGTTTTATCAAATCTGGAAAGTCACAATGCACAGATGATACGGGAAGAAAAATCAAAAGAAGAGAGATTTATGATATTAAAGGAAATTGCAGAATATCAGATAAAAATATTGAATGAAGCCCAAAATATAAGTATCGGAACAGACATTTAATTCTCCACGAATCGTAGAATCCGCATAAATTCACCATATTCTACGAATTGTGGGTTTGAAATATGATGCATAAAGGATATTATTACCATGAAAGGAGGAAGAGGATGGACCAGATAAAGATTGGCGGATTTATTGCAGAAGAAAGGAAAAGGAAGGGATACACCCAGAAGATTCTTTCCGAAAAACTTGGAATAAGTGATAAGACAATTTCTAAATGGGAACGGGGTGTTTGAGTTATAATAGGACCAAGTTAGATGAAACCCAGTAAAATCAAGGGGTTATGCCTAATTTAGTCCTTATTTTTATACCATTTTAGCGGTAAAGATAGGGCAGCGCTGCAATATTAAACCGAAAATTCAAGTCAGCATCACAGATGTCCACAATCAGTCTGAGAGTGAATCTGTGCGCTTAGATTAGGTACAATTTTATATCAAAAACATTTAGTGAGGACTAAATTAGCACTTGAGATGGAATATTCCATCAGCTGATTTGGTCCTCTTTTTATTTGAGAGGAGTGGTCGAATGGGCAAGGTGTTAATTTGGTTCGTAATCATTATTAGTACAGTGGTTCTCTACTGTCTTATGAAAGTTAAGGCAGAGAGTGATGAACTGTATGAGAAATTAGTGAGAAAGCATTTTTATGGCAGGTCTGATGATATTCCTGCATCTGACAAAACTGAGCACTTGAAAGGGTGTGGGTAATTATATGAAATTTTGCAAAACAATAATGCAGACAATACAGAAAAGGAGTGAAAGGAACATGAATAACAAGTTAGAAGTAATCGGCATTGATCATGGCTGGTCAATGATGAAAACAATCTCTCAGGTATTTGTCACAGGTGTTAAGGAGATTACAACAACTCCGGCACTTTTCGGCGATGTACTTGAGTATGAAGGAAAGTTCTATAAGGTTGGAACTGTGAGGCAGGAAGTAAAGGATACAAAGGTCGAAGATGACAGCTTTTATCTTCTCACTCTTCCAAGATAAACTTCATCGTTTAATATATCCCGGATAGAAGAAGTACTCCACAGACTTTTTACTTCAACTGCATGAAAAACGTTTCTGCTTCCTTTTCTCTTTTTATATGCAGATGGTGTATCAATACCCTGAGCATTTAGGTAATTTGCCACTTCCGTTTTACTTTTGCCCTGTGCGGTCAGTTCAAATATCAGCTTAACCACTTCTGCTGCTTCCGGATCTACAATAATCTTATGCTTATCATTTGGGTCTTTGACATATCCATACCTTAACTGACCACTGATGTTCTCACCTTTCAGTATCCTTGTGTGCATTGCAGAACTGACTTTATTAGACAAGTCCCTGCTATAAAGCATATAGATTAAGTTCTTAAACGCAACATTCATACCGCCCGTCGAACCATCATAGTTATCGCTGTCATAATTGTCATTAACTGCAATAACTCGTACCTGATAAAGTGGAAGTATCTGCTCCAGAAGACTACCGACTTCAATATAATCCCTTCCGAGTCTGGATAAATCCTTTACAACAATGCAGGATATTTTATCAGCTCGGACATCCTCCATAAGCTTCATATAGCCCGGTCTTTCAAATTTTGTTCCGGTAAATCCATCATCACAGTATTCCTGTACCTTCGTATCCTTAAGCTCCGAATGATTGCCAATAAATGATTCTAACAATTCCCTCTGACTGGATACACTGTTACTCTCTTCCTTCTGATTTAATGATACATCCTCATCTTCCATAGAAAGGCGAATATACATAGCAGTTATCTTACTCATACAAATCACCTTCTCTCTTATTCTTTACCTGTAACAGTTCTTCCAGACAATCATCATAAACCAGATTTACGGAAATTCTTCCATCTTCAAACACCTGTACCTTGTCAACAAATGCATCTGCCAGCTCTTTGTTAAGCTTTCTGCATTTCAGATATTTATTGATAAGGTTTTCCCAGTCTTCATCAATCTTATAATTCTTTGAATACAGGTTCTGAGATACTAAAAGATTATCAATCTCCTTCTTCAAAGCTTCGCTTTTTAGAAGATACTGCTGTTTTAATGTCAGATATTCGCTCTCATTAATCAAATGTTCTGAGTAATCTCCATATAACTCAGAGAACTTGCGGTTTACTTTCTCCAGTTCCCTGCGCTGTCTGGTAATGGCTTTTTCATACACATCGTATTTTTTCAGTCCGCTGCTTCTTGCATTTAATTCCCGTATCACTTTTAATGCGTCAATACAGCAAACCTTGTAAGTGGTAGTCCTACGGCAAGGAATACCTTTGCCTCTGCAAGACCTCTTCTTTTAAGTTCCTTAGCAACTGCTGCAAAACTGATATGGAATAAAACTAAGAAGAGGATAGGTAGCAATAACACTTCAAGCTATGTTCCTAAAGACGAATGGATGGTGATAGAAAATTGCCATGAACCCATTATTACTCAGGAATTATTTGATATGGCACACGCTAATTCAAAAAAATGTGTTCGTTTAAAGCGTGGTAAGAGAAACTATAATCCGTTTTATTATTGTGGTGTGTGTGGCAGAGCCTTGGTACCCAGCAAAAGGGTAAAAGGTGACATTCTTCTTTGTTACTCGTCCAGAATTGAGGAAAATTCTCCATGCAAAAACAACAGGGTGGAAGTTGCCAAGGTTGAAGATGCAATCATGAAAATTGTAAATATGTATGCAACAGTTTATCTGGATGAGAAAGGAATAAAGAGAGCCGGTAAATCGAAAGAAGTATCTTCGGAAGAAAAGCTTGCAGTACTCGAAAAGAAGGTGAAGAGCCTCAGCAGTAAAAAGATGATGTTGTATTCTGATTATAAGGATGACAAGCTCACAAGAGAAGAGTATGTCAAGCGTTCAAAGGCGATGGTGGAACAGATTGATGAATTGCATCAGAAAATCGAGCAGCTTAAATCGGAACTGCCGACAGAAGATAATTCTGCTGGTAAGTTTGAGACACAGTTAGAAAATATCATCAATATGGAATCTTTTGACAGAGAGAAAATCCAGAAGGTAATCAAAAAAGTGATTATCAATGGAGAGGACAATATAGAGATTGTATGGAATACAGATGATCTATTTTTCAAGTAAGATGGATGGTTACAGAGTTTGGAGTGCCGAGAAAATGTGGCACTCCTTTCTTCTGCAAGTATAAATATTGCTTGCAATATACTGCAATAGCAGGTATAATGGGAAGTGATATTTGAGGGTACAAAAAAATCAATTTTTTTTTGGTCTGGAGTTGACACGAGCAGGAAACGGATTTCCTGAAGTATCACTTCTGATTCCATTATGCAGTGAACTTGATATAACAGTTAATGAATTGCTCTCAGGGGAAAGGGTTTCTGAAGAGCAATATCGTAATAAGGCGGAGGAAAACATGGTGAATTTAGTTAAAGAAGCACAGGAAAATAAAAAGAAAATAATCCTGTCGGTAATGGTAGGCATATTAACAATACTTGCCACCGTTCCTCTATTTATGGTTGCGGGAATGTTTGATATGAGGACTGGTGTCAGAATAACATTTATTGCAATTGGTATAGTTGTATTGATAATAGGAATTGCAGTTGCGTGCATTATGGACAGAGAAGCAGGGGCTTTTGAATGTCCGGAATGTCATGAACGATTTATCCCGGATATGAAATCATATATCATGGCAGCGCATACACTGACTAAGAGAAAACTCACATGTCCTAAGTGTGGTTCACATAGATATTGTAAAAAAGTTCTTACAAAATAATATTAAATTACCCCGGATTCATGTGAATCCGGGGCAGATAGCTTCTTATTTTTCACAGATATGTCTGGCTACATAGACACCGCTTGCGGAGGCGTGTGAAAGGGAGTGGGTAACACCGCTGCCGTCACCGATTATGTACAGACCGTCATATTTACATTCAAGATTTTCATTGAGTTCAACTTCCATATTGTAGAATTTAACCTCAACACCGTAAAGCAATGTATCATCATTGGCGGTGCCGGGAGCAATTTTATCAAGGGCATAAATCATTTCGATAATTCCGTCAAGTATTCGCTTTGGAAGCACAAGGCTTAAATCACCCGGCGTAGCCTTAAGAGTAGGTGTTACAAGACCTTCTCTTATACGGGTCTCATTACTTCTTCGGCCTCTGACAAGGTCACCGAAACGCTGTACGATTACACCGCCGCCAAGCATATTGGAAAGGCGGGCAATACTTTCGCCGTAACCGTTGCTGTCCTTGAAAGGCTCAGAAAAATGCTTTGCAACAAGGAGTGCGAAATTAGTATTTTCTGTCTGCATTTCCTCACCCTCATAACTGTGGCCGTTGACGGTTACGATTCCGTTGGTGTTCTCATTAACAACAATGCCGTGTGGATTCATACAGAAAGTACGCACATTATCTTCAAACTGCTGTGTTCTGTATACGATTTTGCTTTCGTATAATTCATCGGTAAGATGCGAAAAAATAACGGCAGGAAGTTCAACGCGGACACCGATGTCAACACGGTTTGATTTGGTAGGGATGTCCATTTCATGACATATCTTTTCCATCCATTTACTGCCGCTTCTGCCCACAGATACGATACAGTTCTCACATTCAAACTCATCAGAAGCTGTTTTAATAAGATACCCATTATCGGTACGGTTTATTGATACAACAGGTGTATCGAAGTGAAAATCAGCTTTTTCCTTCAATTCATTGTAGAGATTTTCAAGAACAACATAATTTATATCTGTTCCGAGGTGACGGACAGAAGCATCAAGAAGTTTTAATTTGTTCTGCATACAGATTTTCTTAAATTGTGTGCCGGCAGTTGAAAAAAGTCTGGTGCCCTCGCCGCCGTGCTCCATATTAATTTCATCTACATATTTCATTAATTCTATGGCTTTTTGCTTACCTATGTATTCATACAATGTTCCGCCGAAATCATTGGTAATGTTGTATTTGCCGTCAGAAAATGCACCTGCACCGCCAAAACCGCTCATGATGGAACAGCTCTTACACTTAATGCAGGTGGGAATTTTGTCACCGTCAATAGGACACTTCCTGTCAGACAACTGGTGTCCCGCTTCAAATACACCTATTGACAGGTCTGGATTCTTATTTGCCAGCTCGTAAGTCGCAAATATACCGCCGGGTCCTGCCCCGATTACAATAACGTCATAATGTTTCATTCAAAAACCTCCTGTGTTGTTTTAGACATAAAAAAACCACAGACAGTTCACCTATAAAAGATTATAGATAACTGTTTGCGGCAGCTAGTAGAAACATTCATCCTTATCATGAATATATATAACCTGCTTATAGAATAGCAAACCTGATAAAAAAAATCAACAAAATAAAATAAATTGACATTGCTTTTTTTGAGTATTACTATTCAGTTAGAAACGACTAACAGAAGTTATGAAAGGAGAACTACGGAGGTGAAATCAAAAAAACAAAGCACATTAAAACGGCTTATGGTGTATGCGGGCAAATACAGATATTTTACTTATGCGTCATGTATTCTTGCAGCGATAAGTGCCGCTATAGCACTTATACCATTTTATGATATCTGGCGGATTATAAGGGAAGTGTTGGAGGTACGGCCTGATTTTTCCAAGGCAGTACATATTAAATCTTACGGCTGGCAGGCAGTTATTTTTGCACTTACATCAATGATTTTTTATATAGGTTCGCTTATGTGCTCACACAGGGCGGCGTTTCGCGTACAGGCAAATATGCGAGTCGAAATGATGAGCCATATAATGAAAATACCGGTTGGAATAATTGAGACTGAGGGAACAGGAAAGATAAGAAAAGACATAACGGAATCAAGTGCGGCAACGGAGACCTATCTTGCACATAACTTACCGGATAAAGTCGTATCCGTTGCAACACCTGTATGTCTTATAGGCATGCTGGCATTTTTTGACTGGAGACTGGGGCTTATAAGCCTTATTCCGGCGGTAATCGCATTCGTTCTTATGGGTGCGTTTATGATGGGACCTAAGATGGCAAATGATATGAAGGAATACCAGAATGCACTGGGTAATATGTCGGGTGAAGCTGTTGAATATATAAGAGGCATTCCTGTTGTTAAGACTTTCGGGCAGACCCTCTATTCTTTTAAAAGATTTAAACAGGCGATTGATGAATATGAAAAATGGACCGTGGCATATACCAAAAACATGAGAGTCCCTATGACGGCATTTACCACATCCGCCAACGGAATATTTGCAGCTCTCATAATCGCAGCCTTCGCTTTTACGGGACATGGAATAACCGATAAGTTCATAATCAATCTTTTGTTTTATATAATCATAACCTCTGTTCTTACCGTAACCTTGATGAAAGTGGCGTATGCGGGAGAATCCAAAATGCTTGTGGATGATGCATTGAACAGGGTAAATAATATAATGAATATTAAACCACTGTCTGAAACAGCAGATGAAAAGGTGCCGAAGGATGCTTCTGTGGAGATAGATAATGTTGAATTTTCTTATGATAATAATTCGTCACGCAAGGCGATAGACGGCATAAGCCTCAAAATAGAAGCAGGCAGCCATATAGCACTTGTGGGACCGTCAGGGGGCGGCAAGACAACTCTTGCATCACTTATCGCAAGATTTTATGACCCTGAAAAAGGTACTGTAAAAATAGGCGGTGTGGATGTAAAAGATATAAGCAGCAGAAATCTTATGGAACGGGTTTCCTATGTATTTCAGGACAGCCACCTTCTTAAGATGAGTATTCTTGAAAATGTAAGAATGGGCAGACCTGATGCCACCGATTATGAGGTAATGGAAGCCTTGGAAAAAGCACAGTGCATGGATATAATCGCTAAATTTCCCGACGGTGTAAACACTATAATAGGAAGTAAAGGCGTATTTGTATCGGGCGGTGAAGCACAACGCCTTTCCGTTGCGAGGGCATTTCTTAAGGACGCACCTGTTTTGATTCTTGATGAAGCAACAGCATTTGCCGACCCTGATAATGAATGTAAAGTGCAGCATGCATTCGAGAACCTTGCAAAAAACAAAACCGTAATAATGATAGCTCACAGGCTTTCAACCATAACCTCGGCAGATTGTATTTATGTGCTTGAAAAAGGTAAAATTGCAGAAGCCGGCACATACAACGAGCTTATGGAAAAGCACGGAATATTCTGTCATATGTGGAATGAATACAATAAATCCGCAAACTGGAAAGTCGGAAAGGAAGGTATATTATCATGATGGAAAAATTGAGACACAAGTATGCCTTGTCAGAAAAAGGTGCAAAAGATATGGTGCGTGCCTTCATTGCAGTTACAATATCTAACCTCGTGCTGATGCTGCCGGTTGGACTTTTGTACAAGCTGTCATCATACCTTCTTGAAGGCGAGTTAAAAAAATCAGAATTACCCTTTTTTATAATTGCAATTGCTATTACACTCATATTGATTGCATTAACAGCACTTTTACAATATAACGCAACCTTCCTCTCAACTTATGTGGAAAGTGGTATAAGGCGTAGAGGACTTGCAGAAAAACTCAGAAAACTGCCATTGTCATTTTTCGGTAAAAAGGACCTTGCAGACCTCACAAATACCATAATGACCGACTGCGCCACCATCGAAACTGCGTCGTCCCATTGGATACCTGAGCTTGCAGGAGCACTTTTATCCACAACCATAATTGTAATAAGTCTTTTCTTCTTTGACTGGAGAATGGCACTTGCGGCTGTATGGGTAATGCCGGTTGCTTTTATCATTGTACTTTTATCAAGAAAAACCATGAAAAAAGTTCAGAATAAAACGGTAAAATACAGGGTTGAATGTCTTTCGGGAATACAGGAGGGACTTGAGTGTCTCAGGGATTTAAAATCCTACAATATGACGGATACATATATGGGCGGACTTGAGACCAAAATCCGAAATGTTGAGAAGCATGCCGTTACAGCCGAGTTCACAAACGCCGCATTTGTATGTTCCGCCCAGATGATTCTGAAATTCGGAATAGCTACGGTAGCGGTAACAGGAAGTACTTTGCTTATAAAAGGTGATATAAGTGTGCTTACGTTCTTTATGTTTTTACTTGTTGTTACAAGAATGTATGAGCCTTTACAGATTTCACTTCAGAATCTTTCTGCCATAATTAATATGAGCAACAGTTGTGAGAGAATGGATGAAATACTTTCACACAAGGAGCAGACGGGAACAGAAAAACTTACGAATGACGGTTACGATATCGTATTTGACCATGTGGCATTTTCTTATGGGGACGGGGAAAAAGTGCTTAGTGATGTTAGTTTTACCGCAAAGCAGGGCGAGGTTACGGCACTTATCGGCCCGTCAGGGGGAGGCAAAACAACGGTTTCGAGGCTTGCCGCGAGATTCTGGGACAACAACAGCGGTACAATAACCGTAGGCGGCATGAATGTTACGGATGTTGAGCCTGAAAAACTTCTTTCACTTTACTCAATTGTATTTCAGGACGTAACTCTTTTTAATAATACTGTTATGGAAAATATCAGAATCGGTAAAAAAGATGCTACGGACGAGGAAGTTATTGCAGCCGCCAGACTGGCGAATTGCGAAGAATTTGTGGAGCGTATGCCTGATAAATGGAACAGCATGATTGGAGAAAACGGTTCCGAATTGTCGGGCGGAGAGAGACAGAGAATATCCATTGCGAGGGCCTTCCTTAAGGACGCACCGATAATTCTTCTGGACGAAGCAACCGCCTCACTGGATGTTGATAACGAATCGCTCATCCAGGAGTCAATATCAAAGCTCATCGAAAACAAAACAGTCCTCATAATAGCCCACAGAATGAGAACTGTTGCAGGCGTTGACAAGATAGTTGTGTTAAAAGACGGCGAAACAGCCGAAATAGGTTCGCCTGCACAGCTCATGAAAAAGGGCGGTATATATAAACACATGTGCGAAACACAGCTAAAATCAGAAAAATGGAACTGCTTTGAATGATATTAATTTTTTTTATAAAATAATACATAAAAGGTTAATTAATTAAACTGCGTGTCCGATATAAAAAATGTAACGGGAAAAAAGTTACATAATCATATGATAATTGTGGGATGCCCAGGAATCCCATTATTATTCCGGCAAAAGGATTCGCCGGAGATAACGTTTAAGCGGAACAGAGTAAGA
>ENA-UAZD01000505-UAZD01000505.1-human-gut-metagenome-genome-assembly--contig:-NODE-505-length-14555-cov-7.333862_pt1 | contig 14555 bp, 9 predicted proteins | sample MGYA00244112_ERZ654658 | MGnify/ENA primary metagenome ERZ654658 (study PRJEB26926, sample SAMN06164608) | human gut metagenome | biome: ENVO:00009003; feature: ENVO:2100002; material: ENVO:00002003... | reverse complement strand
TGTCCGCCATAACCCTTCCAAGCAGATCGACTGCAAGTGCAGCTATCGTCCATAAAATGATCTTATACTCTTTTTTATTTTTCATTTGCATTCCCTCTTACTACTCTTTTTCCTCTTACACTATACACAAATCCACACAAATGATGTCGGAGTCAAAAGCCCGGGCTATGATGCCTGCGGATTGTTCCGTGCTCTGCACTCCCACAATCCTGCCCAATATTCGCATATCGTGGGATTAACATCCCACTTTTATGGAATCTCCCAGTTACCGCTCTGTGTCTGCAGGCTGTACATATGTGCAAAGCTTCTGCCTTTTGCAAGCATCTCCTTCGGACTGCCTTCCTCGACAACGCTGCCACGATCCAGTACGATGATCTTATCTGCCTGTACAACGGTACGCATTCTGTGGGCAATGACCATAACGGTCTTACCACCGATCAGGGCAGATAATGCAGCCTGTGCTCTTATGTCCCGGCGGTTGCTGCCTGACGGGGCGGTTCGATTGATAATCCTGCATCATGTGGTTCTTCTCCAGTCCAAGCGAAAGGGCGATGACGGCAATGTCCGTCACCGCCCTTTGCTCAAAGGTTCGCAGCTGATTTATTCAGCGTTTTCTTTCTTCTTTTTGCTGTAAACGTTGATGCCGATTACTGCGCCGCCGCTGATAAACAGCAGTGCGATCCAGAGGATCATATTGCTGTTGTCACCGGTCTGCGGAGAATCCGAATCGGTCGGCTTGCCCGGCTCAGTCGGTGTTCCGGTAGCCGGAATCTCAACTGCCGTCTTCTTGTAGCCGCAAACCTTGCACTCCTCATGCTTGGAGCCCTTTTGCGTTGCGGTCGCTTTCTTGTCAACAACCCACTTGAAGTCGTGCGCCGCCTTATCGGCCTTATCTCCACAGGAACACTCATGCCAGTGGTTGTCGGGATCGTACTTCCACTCGCTGCCGTAGCTGTGAGTATGCTCACCGTCGCCTGTGCCGCTATTGCGCAGAATCGTCAGCGTGTAGGTTTTAGCACCGATTTCCACGACAATGTCGGTTCTGCCGCTGTCGGGGATGGCAACGGTTGCGCTGCCGCCGGTGGACAGATCCTGTCCGTTGATGCTCACGGACTCGCCGTTTCCAGACACCGCTGTGACTAGCGTAGATGTTGCTCCGCTATCATTTTGTAGCGTATAGGTATAGTTCGTTCCGTTGGCGGTAAAATCGCCGAGCCCCACTGCCAGACCTTCAAAGGTCAGAAGGTCATTACCGGGCACTGCGGCTCGCACCACTACGCGGGTGCCAAGCTGGGAGAAGGTGACGGTTTCCGTCTGGAAGGTTTCCCCGGAGATGGCACCGCCAATACTGGTCTTTTTCGTTTCCAGAACGGTCCCGGCAGCATCCAGCAGCGTGGCCACCAGCACTGCGCTAGTCTGAGGCTGCAGGGAGTTGTTACGCAGGGTAATGTCGGCGGTGCTGTGACCGTTGCCGTCGTTCCCCTGTGCCACATCCACCGTCATCCGTTCTCCGGTGCGGGCCAGTGCGCCGGTCATATGGACGCTGGCCTCACTGTCACTGCCGTCATACTCCGGCAGGCGCTGATTGCTTCCCGTTCCACCGATCTGACCTTCCGCCCACGCCTCAGCGTACAGATAGGTACCCACATTTGGGATCTCTGTTTTGCCAATGGAGTTCATATACTTGCCCAAATCATAGGTCAGGTCCAGTGTAAAGGTTCCCTGATCGATGCGGGCGAGGGCGCTGTCTTCGGAAATGGTAATTTCATTATCGCGAACCGATACACCGTTTGTGGTGCAGGCTACCTCTGCATGTTTGGTATGCAGATCATCCGCATAGAACGCAAGCTTCACCTCGCGACCATTTTTGCCGGCCAGAGTGGCGGCAGAGGAATTATAGAGGGTCATGCGCACCGTGCGCTTGCCGGCACTCTCCGCAATCACTTCCATTTGCGAGATTCCAATGTCGGGATAATCCAGATACACTGTGCCTTTTTCGTTGATGCCGCTAGTGGCGGTGATGGTATAGCCCGGGTTGGTCACATGGTCCCCCACATGGTGCCAGACGGTAAGGGTGGTGCTTTCATTTGGCAGCAGTGTTTCCGTAAGGGTGGCGGTTTCCCCGCTGCCAATGCTGACCTTTAGGTTTGTCACATCGTTCAGCCCGGTGTTGCGTATGGTAAAGCTAATAGGTGTCAGGCTGTTCAGCGCCAGCGTTGCATAATCCACACCGATCTGTTCCACTTCCACCGCATCGGTGACAAAATCAGAGGTAGCGGTATAGAGGTTCGTTTTCTCACCCGGAACGGTCACGCCGCCGATTACCTGCGGGTTTTCATCGTCATAGAAGGTGGCCTGAATGACAGCCTGCGCCTGATTGCTGCCGCTGACATAGACATCAAAGTGGTCAGCCAGCGTGCGATCCGGCAGCTCTGCCAGTTCCAACGGTGCGGATAGAGTATAGGTATTTGTGGCATAACGCAGCTTGGCCGCCTTCAAAATGCCGTGATCTACCGCGCCGTTGACGTCATTGACAGTCTCATTCCAGACGATGGTAAGATCATTGAGGCTGCGATGATCCCCGCTGAGGGAAGCGAAGCGGAAGTCTCCGCCCACGACGGCGTTGCCGCTGCTGGTCAGGGCAGACAGAGAGCCGGGGAAACTGTTGGACATGGTGCCGCTGCCGTCCACAGCCAACAGCTGGATATCGCTGCTGCCGTCTCGGACGCTGTGCCAACCGATGACAAATCGGTCATCCCCGCTGCCGAAGTTGGCTGCAACGACCTGGGGGTTTTCGTCAAGATTGCTGTCACAGGTCGCCAGCATGGCTGTACCGGGAGTTCCGTCAGCAGCCACGGTACAATAGGCGATCTCGTAGGCGGAGGTATCTCCGGTTCCGCTGCGGTCCAGCGAGTAAACCGCCATAGCGGTTCCGTCGGGCAGCATGGCCGCCTGCAACGCCTTCACTCTGCCAGTAGCACCGTTATAAAGCATTTTGGCATTGCTCCAGTCGCCGTTACTGCTGTCATAGCAACTGTACATGATACAATCTCTGGTCGTGAAGTTCAGCAGGTTGCTGCCCTGCGTACCAGGATCGGGGGTGTAGACGCTGCGCCAGAACACGATGGCCTTGCCGTCGCCGCCCACTGCCGTGGCTGGTGCCAGATCCGGCGTGCCGTCGTTGGTTAGGCGGGTGGAAGTCCAGGTTGTGCCGTCATAGACGGACACTACGATCTCCGTGCTGTTCATCAGCAGGTTTTGCTCTTCCAATGTCACGGGATCACCGGCATTTTTACCTGGCAGGTTGGTGCCCATGCGAACCCAAGCCGCCGCCGCGAAGCGGTCAGTACCGGACAAAGAAACGCTCGTGTCGCCGTAGCCGGAGAACCCTGTAGGATCGTCAATTTGGCTGGAGACAGAATAGCCGCTGCCATTGAGGGTGGAGAAATGCGCCCGGCTGTCGTAAATACTGCTGCTGTTGCCGTCGTTAATGTAGGCCAATACCTTCCCGTCATCGCTGAGCTGTGGATAGGATGTTGGGTTGGCATTGGTCTGGATGTTTTCCAGCCCACTGGTGGAGTTCAGAGAGAACAGCATCATCCGCTGCTGGGGCTGGCCCCAAGTACGGGCATATTGCTCCAGATAGTCTCGGCTTTGGAGCGTTGCACTTCCAGAAGCCACCTGCATTCCGCTCTGGGCCGCCGCCATCCGCAGCGAGGCAAGGCTCAGCCCACTGGTGGCGTTATTCCAGTAGTTGTCGATTGTTTTCCAGTCATTAAAAGTCTTGGTGCCTTCAAGGGTTCCGGAGGCGATCACCGCCTCGTAGGAGATAAACAGGAAGCTGGCCACAAATTTGATTCCTACTTCGCTTTGGATCCCCAGGGCCTGACCGTTGATCTGGTGCTTTTTCTCGTCGGCAAGATAGGTGCGGGAAAGGAACTTATTCTGACTGTCCACATCCAAATTGCCGAATAGGCCGATCTTCAGCGCCACGACCGAATAGTCAAAGCCAATGCCGCCAAACGCGTGGACATAGGCGTTGATACGCAGCGTGGTCAAAAAGTCATTCACTGCCGTGGCTGTAGGATCGCTCCAGGCAAGCTCTGTACCCTCGCCCTGCTGGCCGTAGCGCACTGCGGTACGGAAATCCAACTGAATGGCACCACCCAGCTCAAAGGTTGCTGTCAACGGCACGGGGCCAGCCATGGCGTTCACGCTGAATGTGAAGCCCACGCCAACGCCGGCGGTAAAGCCGCCGCCTACGGTGAAAACCTCCCACTCCTTTTTTTCGGCGTTATAGCGGATTTCTGCTTCGTAAAAGCCCTCCAACTGCAAGTTGAGATCCGTGTTGGTGACCTTGCCGGCCATGGAGTTGGCTTTGTACTCACCCTTTGGATTATAGGTACCCTTGGCCATCTGGCTCAGATCCCCGGTCCCGGGCACGCCCACTTCCAGGTTCTGCGTCAGCACATTCGCACCCAAGGCCACGCCGTCCTCGGAATAGTCCATGTCCTCCATCTCCAGCGTATTGTACCCGGCCCAAATCATAGCACGGAACACGGATGGATCTTCGCTAGGGGTGATAATCATTTTGAACACGGATGTGTCCACCGGACCGCTCAGATCATCCAGCCGTCCGGTCAGCACCTTGAGAATGTTACTATCGCCCACTCCGCCAAAGTCAACGTCATTCACTCCACTGGAGTCCTTCATCGTCAGCAGAATACCGGTGACGCGGTCATCCTCTGTCACCTTGGGAACTCGGGTCAGATCAACGACCCGGAAAGGCATTATTTTCTCTTGCAACAGGCTGCCGTTCAGGCTCAGCTGCGTTTTCATACCTACATTCTTGCCGTCGGCGATCCATCCAGAGGTGGTCATGGTGGCCTCTGTGAGGGTCAGATCGTTTTCCGCTACAGGGATGGATGAGAATGGGTATTGTTTGGTACTGCTGCTCTGGGCGGCAGGAAGAACGCCGTATTCGTCTGCCAGCTTGAGACTGTAATTCTTCGCATTGGCAATATCCTCGCCCCAGAGGAACATGGTGGTGTGCAGGGTTGCTGTTTTAAAGCTGCTGTTAGGGCCAATCTTCCCAGTCGAGTTTCGGACATCCACTTTCTGACCGTTGGCAAGACCGTAATCAACGCTTTGCGCCACAATGAAGGGTTTGTTTTCCTCCCCCCCCGGCACGCGCTCCAGAGAGACAACGCCCTCTGCGGTGCGCATTACATCGTCCACGCCCAGCTTGCCGTTGACGGTCAGCAGCAGCGGATAGTACTTGTCGCCGTCAATTGCGCTGATCTCCAGAATGTACTCCAGCTGATCCAGAGCGGAAAGCGCCGTGGTGGTGCTCTCGCCCTTTTCGGCTGACCAGAACTGGGTGGAATCCAGATAGACGGTTATATTTCCCGCCGCATCCGTGGTATAGGTGTCGCCGGTGATGCCGCTGACAAGGGCTCCTGCCCTGGAGCCCAGCAGAGCTGTCTCGCAGTAGCCTCCGTTTTTATAAACGCCACCGCGAACGGTCACCGTTTTGTTCGCCAGAGGATTACCGCCAGGCGTGATGAGCGTCACAGATGCCCGGGCGACTCGACGAAGGCTGAAGGTATTCAAGGGATAAAGCTGCAGTTTTGTGGCATCCCGCTCGCCGGAACGCAGATTTTCTTTATAGATGGTACCTAAATAAATATCCTCGCCGGAGCCAGACCGCAGAGACACCTCACTGGCGATTCCGTTGGGTTCGTAAAGTGCCAGCACGCCTTCACTGTTGGTCGTGACCGTTTTAGGCACACCTTTGCCGTCGGTGTATTGCAGCGTTGTTTCCGCTGCAGGCGTCAACTGGAAGAGATAGAACTTATTTTGCAGCGTTTTCGCTGTCACCTGTACGTCGGCACGCATGCCCGTGGCGGCATGGGTAGCCGTGACGGTTGCGGTGCCGTTGGCCAAGGCAGACAGCGCCATTTTGGTTTCGGGAAGGTAGGAATCAAAGGAGAAGTTCCTGATGTCCTCATACAATCCTCCCTGCTTGTAGTTGACGGAAATGGCATTGCTGTTGCTGGAGAGCCACCGGATGCCGTCTTTAAAGGAGTTCCATCCGTACTCGTCATAGTTGATGCCTATGTACTCGATCAGCCCCAACTCCTGGCGCAGCTGCAAAATTTTAGCTGTATCGGTGGGCAGGTTGCCGCTGACCTTCGAGGTATTGTCCATGTTCAGCTTAGAAATCGTGTTTCCTTTGTCGTCCAGCACCTTCAGTGCGTCGGCATCGTAGACATACAGTGGGAAGGAGTCGGTGCTTGGAGATTCCTCACCAGGATTCTCCACGCTCAAAACCACTTGATAGGTGTCCTTTAGATTGCCGGCTTTCACACTCTGTAATGGCAGGGAGAAGCTTCCGGAGGTACCGAATAGGCGCTCTCTGGCCACCTCTTGGGTGTTTTTGTCCTCTGTGACCCGGGTAATGGTCAGTGTGGCCGGTTGAGAGGCGCCGTCAGTGGCGTTTTTCACCGACCAGTCGATATTGACGGCGACGTCGGTATCCTTGAGGTAAATGCTCTGGGGCGGTGTCAGCTTGGCCGTGGCAGGTGGTGCCTGCACGATGATCCAGGCAAGTGCCGACAGGCGGACGTTCTCACTCTCGGCGTTGGGGTGCGGCATGGATACCAATACCGTGTAGGCAGGGGTATTGCCGGTGGAGAGCTTGGAGAGCACATTCTCCTTGATCCGCACGCTGTTTTTATCCTTGCTGGCTGTATAATAAGTCGCAACGGGATTGAGGCCGCTCAGCGCCGCCTTATTCTCATAATTACCCTCATACAGGTCAATCCTGTACTTAAACTCTTTATTCGGTGCCATCAGCGCGGCGTTGGAGCTCCACAGTACGGTGGCGGGCTGATTTACCCGCGTCACGATGGACGAGCCGCCGGGAATCACCAGTGCCAGGGAATCGCCTGCCGTCACGGTATAAGGCTTTGACTCACCCGTCACATCATCGGCAGTGTCCTCAGTCCCGTTGTCCGCCGTAAAGGTAAAGGTGACGGCTCCCACCTTGGTTCCTGTGGTGGCAACAACGCCGGTATCCTCGTTGATGGTGGCAATGAGCGTGTCACTACTGCTCCATTTACCGGTGGTGTAGCTTGCCTGCTCACCGTTTTCCCCAAAAACCTCAGCCTTAAGCGTAGGGCGGGTGGTTTCGGCGAGGGAAATCGTATAGTCGGCGTCATTCGCTTCCTGGGCGATGGTCACCGTGTGCGCGGAAACTTTCTTTGCCACCGTGAACTGCCGGGTCAGGGGAAGCACATTCACCCAGTTAGGAGCGTCTTTCGTGCCCTCGTTGGCCTGCAGCGTCACCGTGTAGGTGCGCGTGTAAGCCGCGGGTGCGATTGCATAGTCGCTAATGGTGAAGGCTTCCTTCTCTGTGTCCAGATAGACCTGCAGATGGATTGGTTCAACCGTGGAGTCGTACCTCAGTTCGAGGCGGAAAGGGGCTTCCTTCGGCTCTGTTCCTTCCGGGGTGTGATAATTGCTGTATACGGTCTTGTAGGAGTCCTGCTCCATGTTGGCGTTCATCGTGAACGATGCCTTGCCGGTGGCGTAGGTGGCCGTCAGTGCGGTGGGAGCGTTGCGCATCAAGACGCTCTTCAGCGTAACGTCGGTAATCGGCTCGCTTGGATATTGTGTGGTATCCAGCGTATGACCGAAAACATCTTTCACACCGGTCATACCATTGACGGTGACCGTGGTGCCATCCGCATCCTGAACTGGGTACCAGAGCATTGCCGTGACGCCGTAGTCGTTCATGGAAAGCTCAGCGGCGGTATACTCTTTGCCATTGATGGCCACGCGGGCGTTTCTAAGATCCACGAACTCGTTAAAGGTAACTGTGATGGGCACATGCTGTCCGCTGGCATAGGTTCCCGCCGTGGCCGTGACGCTTTGAATGATGGGGGCGTCCGAGTCCAACAGCTTGGCGGTGACGTTGCTGTTCTTGGTGGTGGCGGAGGCATATTGTTGGTCGTCAATTACACTCTTCATATACAGTCGGAAGGGCAGCCAGTACTGCTGATCCCCTCTGTTTCGCGTGGTAGACTGCAGGGAGATGTTGACCGTTTCGCCATTTTGAATCGTACAGTTCAGTGCTCTCGTTCTGTCGTCTCTGAGCTCCAGAGATGTTCCATTGAACTTGTACTCCGTCAGATAGAATGGGGCACAGGGTTGGGCACTATTATCGCCATACGGCGGATTGCCAGTATAGGAAGCTACGCTGGTATTCCAGTCAAACTTGATGCTGGCGTCGATTTTGTATGGCTGATAAAACTTAGGGGAGCCGCCGGGAAGCACCGAGTTGCGGGCACCCTCCAGAATTCCGATGGTATTGCTGAGCGCAACGAAGTCCTGATTGTCGGCAGTGTATCTACCTGCCAGCAAAGGAATATACATATCCCCCTGTATTGTGCCTTTATTTTCGTATTTTTCCTCATAGTTCGGCGCAGTCATTGACGTTTTTATTGCGGGGACGCCAACCGTCTTTTTTAGCTTGAGCTGACAGTGGTCGGCATAAGCGGCGCCGTCATAGAACACCAGATTTTCCGCATCGTAAAATTCGATCATCCCCAACAGGTCGCCATAGGAATAAGAATCCTTGAGCCAGTCTGGGTTCCCTCCTCTGGTTGTAACCTCGACAGTGATTTTACAACCACCTAAACTGTAAGATTCGCCTACGTCATAGGCCAGCCTGTAGGACCCGTCGCTTTGCTTGACCCCACTCGTCTTGCCTATCGAGACCTTCACATCGGTGATATACTCGCTGAGCTGGCCTTTTTGAATGCGGTAGGAAAAGCCGGCCGGTTTTCCGCGGTATACAGTAAAAGTCCCGGAGCTCCAGCTGTTGTTTGCGGAAGCCCCCAGCGTTTGGCTCATCATGCCGCTCATATCCACCGTCTCAACGCCCACAGGCGCTGTGGCAGAGGCGGAATACTGCAAACTGATGCCCTGCAGCTCCAGCTGCTCCATCAGGCTATTGAGATTCTCCAGGGCTTCCCCGGTAAACTCCTTGTCGGAGAAATAGGTGTCCTTGATCCGCTGCAGCTCCTGTTCGATTTGGATCATAGTCTTCAAATCGCCCAGCGCCACCGGAGTCCCATCCACGTCGGCTATACGGGTGAGATCCGTGGCGGGATTTTCCAGCTGCTCCATGACAGCCGCCAGTGTCAACACCTGGCCGTCCAGCGTGATGGTTTGATCCACCTTTAAATTGCCGGCTTCATCCAGCAGCCCCAAAGCGTTCAGCATGGAAAGCACTTGGTCGCTGCTACCGCCGGTCAAGGCGGAGAGCTGCTCCAAAATCTCCTGATTTTCCTCAGGTGTGTTGCCCAGCGAATCGCTCACCGCAGCAAACGCAGTTGTCGGCAGCATGGTCAGCACCATGCAGCATATAAGTAAGATACTGAGTATTCGTTTTTTCATTGGATTTTCTCCTCCTTTTCGTGTCGTGCGGGCTTATCCGCTCCGCCTTTTCTACGATTTTCTCTGTTTCTAAGCCGAAAGCACAGCGCAGTGATGACCGCCGCCGCGGCAAAGGAAACGACGCCCACCAGCACATAGCCGCCTGCGTCCTCCCGCAGCAGCATCGCACCGAAGCTGCCCCATGCGGCGGTCTGTCCATGCACTACAAATGCGTCCGCCGCCTGCATCAGCACCGCGAACAGCAGCATACACGCGGCACTCAGCCCATAGATGCCGCGCCGCTGCCTTCGGCGGGTGTTTTCCCGCACCCGCTGCTTGACGAGTGCGACCCGTCTTGCGGTATCGTACATATCGTTTGAACCTCCTCTCTGGATTCTTTGAAATGCGGCTTAAAAACCCTTTCACTTATATAGGTACAAAAAATCGAAAAAACTCTCACCCAAAACGCAAAATTTTTCAAAAAAAATTGAGAGCCGCCAAAAAGCAGCTCTCAGGGAGTGGATATTCGATTATTGCTTCCGTGATAATCGGAAAACGGATAGCCTTCCTGCCGCCACCAGCAGCACCGGCAGGGCGTAGGCGATGTACTGCGCCGCGCCGCCGTAGGCGATCAGCAGATTATAGATGGCGTGGAGGGTGATGACCGCGCCCAGCAGTCCGCAGGTGCCCGCGACCTTCAGCCACGTCCGCCGCCATGTGTAGGCAAGCCCGCCGCCCACAATCAGGCCGCAGAGGACGTGCATGGCTCCCGTGCCGAAGCCCCGGAAGAAGATGAAGGAGAAGCGGTCAGCGCCGTTCTGGATGAGATAGCACACATTTTCAAAGGTGGCAAAGGCGAGGGCAACCGTGATGGCGGCAGCCTTGATTTTATCCCCCTCCGGCTCAAACACCAGCAGATAGAACACCAGCGGCAGCAGCTTCATCATTTCCTCCACCACCGGCGCAATCTCCGCCGTGGCGGCAAGGGCATCCGCCTGACACACCGCCGCGAGAAAGGTGTTGATATAGGCCGAGAGCAGACACACCCCCATTCCGGCAATGCAGAACAGGAATAAGCGTAGCTGCCGCCTGCCCATGCACAGAGCGGCCACCAGCAGGGGAGATACCATGCAGAGGAAGATGTTTTCAATATAGGTCATGCTTCCACCGCCCTTCTCGTGGCGGGTAGCAGCCCCAGAATCGCAAACGTCAGCAGCATATCGCACCAGAAGGTTGGGCTGGTCGGTGAGGTATCCGGCCAAAAGCAGCCCGCCGTCCAAAGCAGATACTCTGCGAACGCAAAGCACAGCACGCCGATGTGAAACCACCGCATATTCCGCGCCGCGCCCATCTGCGTTTTCGCATAGGCAAGCCCTCGAATGGCGCAGAAGGAGAGCCATATCATCATGCCGCACCAGATCAGGTTAGAGAGAATGTCTCCGAAAGTGCAGTAGAATGCCAGCAGCGGCACGCCGAACGCAAGCGCAAGCCATGCCCTTCGGCAGCGGAAACTGCGCTCATTTGTTCCGGTCAGCGTGGCCTGCAAAATACGCAGGAAAATTACGCTGGCCACCCAGCCGAACTCCGACACATAAAAAACCCGCGGTGTGGTATCGAACAGCAACAGATACAGCGTCCAGTAGAGTGCACCGAGGGCAAAGCAGCCGTAGAAGCACAGCAGCATAAAATACGCCTGCCTGCGGCTTTTCCGGTAGGATATGCCAGAAAGCAGTGCACCGACGAACGTGGTCAGTAATTGCAACAGGTTCTCAATCAGCTCCATGCGCATTCTCGCTTTCCTTATCCTGCCGGTCCTCATGATTCATCTGCCGCAGCCGGAAGCACAAAATAGTCACGCACACGCCGAGAAGAAAGGCCAGCAACCCGATAACAATGTATCCCAAAGCCGCGCCGCTGTGAAAGATGCTTGCCGCCGTTTCAAAGCCGGAGTAGTCGCCGGTCTGGATTTTCACGACAATACCGGGCATGGCGAGGGACGCACCTATGAGCAGCACAAGGCACGCCACCACAGCGGAAGCCATGGTAATCGTATTGCGCCGCAGCCGTTTCTCCCGCTCAATTTTGGCGATGCGCCGCTTTGTCTCCGCGACGCGCTCTTCATAACTCCGCATTTGTGATTCCCTCCCGTTCTAAGAGCCTTCGCAGGCTTTTCTTTCCGCGATACACCATGTTGGTGATCTGTTTTACCGTTTTTTCCGTGACCTCCGCCGCCTGTGCGTAGCTCATATCCTCAAAATAGGTGAGATAGAGGACTTCCCGATAGTCCGGATTCATTTCGCTCATGCAGAAGTGCAGAATGCGGTTTCGCTCCTCCGTCCGGATGACCTCCTCCGTCAGCAGCCGTCCGTCCGGCTCGTTGGTCAGTGCATCAAGGCTGAACAGCGGCTTTCGTTTGCTCTTATGGCGCAGTGCCATGTGCCGCGCCGCCTTATAGAGATACGCCTTGAAGCCGCCGTCCCGGATGCGGGGTTTTTTCGTGAACAGATAGGCAAAAACGTCCAGCATCAGCTCTTCGGACTCGTGAACGTCGTGCAGATATCCGTCGATATATAGGGTCATGGGGTCGCCGTATTTTTTCATCAGGGCATTGAGCCCTTCGTCGTCGCCGCTCAGATATTGGCGGTATAAAGCCTCGTCGCAAGTCATAGCGTTCACTTCCTTTTTGCGGATGCTTCCAATTCCAATGCGGAGGGAATCCGCCCCTCGGCGCAATACTGATTGACCCGCCGCTCCGATACGCCCCAACGGTAGGACGCCTCCCGAATGGAGATATAGCCCTTGATCTCGTTCATACCGCACCTCCGCATGTATAATAATCAATACAATACATTATATACGAATATCCGAATATAAGCAATCCCACACGGACGACTTTGCACGAAGTTTTTTAGGGGTTGTCAAATTCATCTTCGATCAATAATCGAGAGACGGTGTTGCATATCCGTCAGGCAGTATCCGAAACAGAGGATATATTTGCAGATTTTTCTCCATGATCAGGGCTGTGTCATACATTTTGTGGTCAATCTCGGTTGTTTTTGCGGCAGGAAGAAAAAGCAACGGTCGATTTCTTTCAAGCCGTTTTCTGCCCATTTCCGCAAATGGGCTTGTATCAAAGACGGCTTTTAGATAGATGATGGATATAGCGGTACGACCTTTGAGAGACCGGATTGGAAACGATTGACGGAAAGCAGAGAAAGAACGTGCTGAAAAAGAAAAAGCAGCTTTAGAAGCTGCAACTGATACTGACAAATCTAAAAAGGGAGCATAGGTAACTGCCGGAAACTCCCATTACATAAGGGTTTCAAGCCCACTTCTAAAAATATCCCTATGATTTTCTATATACGTTCATAATATCATTATGGTCTTTTGTTACGATTTCATTCATTTTTATCTCCTTTAATTGTCGACGCAACGAGTCGACAATTAAATAGAATGCAATTTGCTTTGTTTCTTCTTCGTTCCACTATAACGATGAGCAAATGCTCCTGTAACTAATCAATTGAAGCAATACAAGCAGAAATTGCTTTCTTCCAGATAACGTAGAAGATATTGATAGTTTCAACTTATATCCGATATCGTGTTATTGACTTCCAGTTTTCCGGGAATCCCATCTGTTTTAACAGATTCTTTTCTGTGATTCTGGAGCTGCTTCTTACATATTTATCTATCAGAAGAACAAGTTCTCTTTTAAACAATAAAAAGCTGTCTGCAGAGAGTAAATAACGAAATGCTATTACAACACCAAATAAATCCTTCTTCCCCTGATTATACTGATTTCCAGTTTGTGAAATATGTAGCTTTGAATGCAACACAGTATTCGGTATTTCAGAATACACCTTATGCGAAAAGAGACGCTCGTTATGTGCGCACACATTACGGTACAGTACAAGTACCTTCAGATATTGTTCCAATTCCCTTTCATTTACCTTCTTGAAATTCTTACTGATTTTACTTTGAATCCGGCTTGTAAGAAAAGAATACATCTTAGAAATCTGTCCAAATGTCATCGCATTAATCAAAACCCATAATGGTACATTCTGATACACATTTCGTTGATGAACAATATAATCATAATCTGTATTTGTCAGGGCAAGTCCATCTAACATACGTATTAATTTGTCGATACCTCGTTGATTACTTCTCACATAATTATAGCTGGCGGTGTCAAGATAATGTGTCTGCATCTCTCCGTATACTTCACAAAATGAATAACTGATGATATTACGAATTTTCTTTTCAATTTGACAGATATATCGAAATATAAGCTCGCGAAGTCTATTATCAAAATCGTAGAGTGCATATATATCTTCAAATGTAGTATTCTCAAGATATACCCGTGTCATTGCATCTCGAAAGGGTTCTTTATATCCGCCAATCAATGCAAAGTATCCAATGTCACGTAGCTTCTCTTCTGCAAATTCTCTATTGTTAATAATCAACTGTTTTTCATCTGTCAATTTATGCAATTGCTGCTCATAAGTAAGAAATGGCTTCAAACTACTCCCCCTTTATGTATGAAAAAAGGAGGGCCCGCAGGTCCTCCCCCGGTCTCAGTCCTCTCGAGTATCTGAAACCTAATCGCTGATTGAATTCTACAACAAAGCTACAAAACTGTCAAGCGACAAATTCTGCATTAACTCAGTGTATGTCATCAATCAATATTTATTTTATGAGTTATTTATGCTAACTATTCATGCCGAGCACACCTATAACAAACGTTAATATTACTACAATGCCAAAATAATCTTTTTCCCTTTACAGTTCTTCATTACTTGTTACCTTTCTTTCATTTTTGAGGATTTATTTTCCTAGTTATTCCATGGATAAATATCTCTTAAAGCACAAAATCATGGAAAATGGAATGGAATGTTCCAGCAGGATATTTACGAAACTGATAATTCCACTTGTCAACTACCCACGACCTGAAGGTCATGGGTTTGTAACTGCCCAGTCGTACTAACAGCTTACGCCTCCGGCCTTTAACCCCAATAGATATCGCTATCTAAAGTTGCGATGCATTCTCTTTCTTCTTGGGCAGAATATTTAAAGTTCCCACATCGACATAATTATCGACCAATACAAGACTTTTC
>ENA-UAZD01000499-UAZD01000499.1-human-gut-metagenome-genome-assembly--contig:-NODE-499-length-14784-cov-8.874262_pt1 | contig 14784 bp, 13 predicted proteins | sample MGYA00244112_ERZ654658 | MGnify/ENA primary metagenome ERZ654658 (study PRJEB26926, sample SAMN06164608) | human gut metagenome | biome: ENVO:00009003; feature: ENVO:2100002; material: ENVO:00002003... | reverse complement strand
CGAGATTGCCTCTTGTCTCGTGGGCTCGGAGATGTGTATAAGAGACAGGTACAAATACCACAATTAAAATAATCGTGGACAAAATAATTGCTGTTAATTTAAAATGTATAATTCTGCCGGAGTCTATCTTCTTATCAGGAGATACAATTGGACTCAACGCATCAATGGATACAGCGCTTATAACTGCTGTAACATAATAAAATATATCGCATGATACAAAAACGCCGATTGAGAATATTGCAAGATATGACAATGTAGAAACCACAAGACACAATTTAATACTTTTCAAGTGAAATCCTCCGCAGAAACTGCGGAGGACTACATAGGGAACTGCCATAAGTAAAGCCTCTGCCACCATCCTGAACACCATTCCCACAACAAGTGCAATTACAAACGGTGCAAACAGAAAGACAAGGCTTCTACAGGCATAATCGTACAAATCTCTGTCTTCTGCCTGTATTACATTACTCTTTATAAGCCAATCAGTGATTTTCCCTTTTTTCACGTTCTACAACTCTTTCGTACAAATTATCAGGTGTCTTTTCCTGATATGTAATAGGTGATGAAACAGTCACCACCTCGTTCCTGAGGACAACGTCAAGAAGTTTCTTAACTACATTTGCTGTTTTAGTTTTCATATAAACTACCACCCTTTCTAACTTTTGTAATACACATTGTAATTTATTTTTCTTCTAATGAAAAGGAAAAATTCGCTACAGATTGTGCAAAAATTGTATTTTTGTGGATTATATCTTTTTGTCTCCAATCCATTTAAGATATGCATCTTCAACATTTTCTTCATCATCAAGGGTACAAAGGAACTTTCCGTGGTTCATAATAATAATTTCATTGGCTATCATTTCTATATCTGAAATAATATGTGTGGATATTAGGACAATTCTGTCTTTTGCAATACTATGGATATAATTTCTTATATTAACTCTTTCCTGCGGATCAACCCCTGCTGTCGGTTCATCAAGAACTAACAGACTCGGATTGTTAAGAAGTGATTGTGCCAGTAAAACTCTCTGTTTCATTCCTCCTGACATCTTTTCCAATGTTTTATTGCGGAATTCATACATATTTACTTCATTAAGAAGTTCTTCCGTCCTGGCTTTTGCCTCTTTTTTATCAAGCCCTTTTAATCCGGCAAGATACATCATAAAAGCATAGGCCGTAAATTCACCATAATAACCCTGCTGCTGTGGCATATACCCCAGTTCATTTCTGTATTTCTTTCCCAGTCTGAGAATTTCATTTCCATTCCAGAGAATACTTCCGGAATCTCTCTTTATGTTATCTGTAATTGCATTAATTAACGTGCTTTTACCGGCACCATTAGGTCCTAACAAACCATATATTCCATTATGAAAAGTATAATTTATATTGTTTAATGCCTTAACGTCCTTGAACTGTTTATTTAAGTTGATAATTTCTAATTCATTTTTCATCATTTACACCATTTCCTATAAGCAATATGATACACCGAAGCTGTTGCAGCTGCTAAAAATACCATAGCATATATTATTGCATTTACACTGCCATGTCTGACAATATACGGAGAGACCGACATTACATCAATTATTGATAATTTTTCCATAAAATTAATCCCGATAAGGTACAATAATGATGGTATACAAAGAATAAAGGCAAACATAAACGAAATTGTCTGGCTTGTAATAACTGACAGCGAAGCAGCTACCATTGCAATCATCACGGTTATTGCTATTCTCATAAGGCACACGAATATGTAAAACATACCAATACTGCAATTCCATTTTACAAACCAGAACGTCTCAAGACTCTGTACAGGGGCTTTCATAACAATCGCTCCATATCCGTGTATAGCAGAACTTACTTCAAGTATTATTTCAAAAATTCCTACGGCTGACGCTGTCAGAATGGCATATCTCATCTTTTTGTTAAAAAGCTTCTCTCTACCGTTAATGCACTGCCTCAGGAGTCCATTCATGCCTTTTTTTCGTTCATAGTAAAAGATACCGCTGCACAACAATACAACAGCCACAAACGTCACAAGGTTTACCATGGTATTATCATTTTTAAACAGTCTGCCATATTTGTATTTATTGACATACCATCCATTTTTTGTATTTTCTTTAAGATAATCTGTCTGGCTTTCTATTTCCTGCAAAAACATTTTATCTTCCATATATGTCTGCATAACAAGCTGCATATTTATATATTCCGAATCACTGACAAGGCCTTTACTATGGGCTTCTTCAACTCTTTGATACTGTGCATCCACTTCGTCAAGTGTATTCCTTAAATCATCGATTTCTTTTGCCGAATCATATCCCGGAACACCTTCATACTTGTCCATAAATGCAAAATACATATCCTTTGCCCTGTTTTTTTCATTGACTCCAAAATATGTGCTTCTTATAACAACAAAAGCAAGCACAGCCAGTATGATTAATCCTTTTTCTATCCACATTATTTTATATGTTTCAGGAATTTTTAACTGGACCGAATTTCTTATATTACCTATTGTCTTACCAAGGATATTTATTTTTAAACCTTTAACGTAAGTTCTTTTGCAATGGCTTACCAGTATGCCCGTTAATGAGGCTATAGCAATGTTAATGCCCACAAATCCTGCCATCATTACATTTTTACCGACAGCCTTATTAAACACATTAATATTTTTGTACCTGGTAAAAAATGTATTGCTCGATGCGAGGCAGTACAAATTACAATATTTCAAAATATTACATGCCGTATTATCATTAGTGAGTCTCGTCATTCCATACTGGATTCCACCTATAATGGCAGCAATCCCCAGAGGAATAATTTCATTATTAAAAATAGTAAACAGCATATACAATATTGCAGATATTGCAAATAGAATAAATACTCTATATACATAATATTTCAGCAAAAAGATTCCTATCGTATCTGTTGCCGTCCAGTTTTTAAATATTTCTATTGATTGTATAGGATATGTAAGGCTTGTAAACACATTACCTTTTAATATTATTCCGCTGCATATAAGATTAGCCCCATAAAATGCCATGACAATTAAAGCATCCCATAAGAGAATAGCTGTCAGGCGTCTGGCTGCCATCACGCCCCGCCCATTTTTTGTCGCATATAAAAGTCCTTTTATGCCCTTTTCCTTTTCGGGTTTGTATACAAATACCACCAAAATTCCTGCAATAAGTACAAATCCAAAAAGTTCCTTATATTGGAAATGAGCAGTCATAAAATTGTCATCAAAGGAAGCAATCTTTACATCCTGCAGTTTCTTATAGTCTTTCAAAGTCTTTTCAATATTCGCCTTTGAAAACGAATCCGCTTTATAAAATATGCTTACTTTGGACATACTTTCTGCTTTTTTTACCACTTCTCCAACATAATCCGAATAATTCAGGGTATAATTTTCATCATGTACAGTTTTGACGTAATTCCTATTGATATATGCAAAAAACAGCAACTGTAAAATACATAAAAAGGCTATTCCTGCAAATATTTTTTTATAAATAATTACCTTCTTAAATTCCATATCAATTCTCTGTCTCGTAAACTTCTATCGGTATAAACGTGTCATCAGAAGCTATCTTAAAATATCCTAGTCCTTTTATTCCTTTAATTCCCGGTTCTCCCTTCTTGTAAATATATACAAAAACAGTATCTCCGTCTATTCCATATATACTGCTGATATTATCTTTATCCAGATTTCTTTCATACACCTTTTTGCCCGTAAAATCATATACCTGCATATTACTTTTATCATATACCGTTACATATTTATCGGATACAAGCATACTCTGTTCTTCGTAAATCTTACCAATAAACTCTTCAGATGTTTTCTTCTCAAAATCATACACCTGTACACCGCCATCCAGACTGTAATATAGCCTGTTAATGCCTATCCCATAGTAGGAAACCGCATTTTCCACTACTTTTTCAACCTTACCGGTATCAATGTCATACGAAAAAATGCTGGCATTTATATCAATATTATCTGCCGAGAAATTACCTGCCTGAAAGAAAATATGATTTCCATAGGCTTTTATTCTGTACAGATTCTGTCTGTCTCCTGTCATCTCATACACAGTCTCCGCTTCTTTACTTCCCAGTTTCATTCTCTGAAGTTTCATTGTACTTTGGAATGGAATCACATAATACACATATCCTCTGTGTATGCATATCTCAGGATATCCCGGAGTTTCATCATCATTTACCTCCAGCCTGTATAATGTCATATACTTTTCAAAAGATGTTCCATCATCTTTCAATCTGTATAAATTAATGTCACATCCGGTATTTTCAACTTCTTCTACACCGGTCTCATATACATATCCATCATTATAATAAACAGATGAAGATAATGTTATACCGTTTCTGTAAATATACGATACACATTCCTCAGTATTGTGTGTACAATCGGGATTACTGCAAAGCGGTACACAATTTTCAAGCTTACTATCTAAAAATTTAAGGTTATTTTGTAGCGAAACATAGTAACCGTCATGTGATTCACTCATATATCCCCATTCATATCCAACGGATGAATCAGTCTTTTCGTTATAGCTAAAGTCATAGTCTCCCACAACATAATTTATATTATTGTCAACATTATTATCTATATCTTTGTTTGTATTATTGTCATTGTTGTTTTTCCCACTACATCCACATAATAATAACCCTACAGCAATAAATGCTGCCAATGTCCTTTTTTTCATGATAAATTACCTCCATTTTACGGGATAATATGTCGGACATATTATCCCATTATTATTACTTATTATAAATCCAACCTAATGTTAAATCTTTGTTACCATTATTATATCCCGTAGGGCGAATACGGACATAATTATAACCTGCATCTGCATTCCTGTAAGCACTTACGCTGTCGTAGCCTCCGAAACTTCTTTCCTCAAAACTACTCTTGTATATCTGGCCAGTAGTAGGGTGCTTCTCTTCAAATTCGACCACTAACCTTATACTGTTTCCATAACTACCTGCCCCATAGGTTGCCTCTGCCCTTTTATCAACTACCGTTGCTATTAATCCTCTTGTGGTTGCATAGGCTGAACATGTTGAAAACGCAACTACAGCTAATGCAGATACACTTGCTAAGATTACATTGAATTTTTTCATGATAAATTACCTCCATTTAAATTTAATTTTATACTTGACCGGTCGCTTGTATTCTAACATAATTATTAATGCTAGAAAACCCTCTTTGCATAAACGGTGCGATTTCGTGCATAAACGGTATTACTATTAGTGAATAGTAAATGATATGTCATAGAATTCTCTACCTTTTCGGCTGATTTCCGCTATTTTGGTAGCGATTTACGGACGGCAACAATGGCAATTCCTGCAAATATTTTTTATAACTAATTGCCTTCTTAAATTCCATATCAATTCTCTATCTCGTAAATATCTACCTGTACAAGTGCATCATCAGAAGATATCTTAAAATATCCCAATCCCTGTATTCCTTTGATTTCAGATTTTCCCTTTCTGTTAATATATACAAAGACCGTATCTCCGTCTATTCCATATATCGCACTGATATCATCTTTATCCAGATTTCTTTCATACACCTTTTTGCCCGTAAAATCATATACCTGCATATTACTTTTATCATATACCGTTACATATTTATCGGATACAAGCATACTCTGTTCTTCGTAAATCTTACCAATAAACTCTTCAGATGTTTTCTTCTCAAAATCATACACCTGTACACCGCCATCCAGACTGTAATATAGCCTGTTAATGCCTATCCCATAGTAGGAAACCGCATTTTCCACTACTTTTTCAACCTTACCGGTATCAATGTCATACGAAAAAATGCTGGCATTTATATCAATATTATCTGCCGAGAAATTACCTGCCTGAAAGAAAATATGATTTCCATAGGCTTTTATTCTGTACAGATTCTGTCTGTCTCCTGTCATCTCATACACAGTCTCCGCTTCTTTACTTCCCAGTTTCATTCTCTGAAGTTTCATTGTACTTTGGAATGGAATCACATAATACACATATCCTCTGTGTATGCATATCTCAGGATATCCCGGAGTTTCATCATCATTTACCTCCAGCCTGTATAATGTCATATACTTTTCAAAAGATGTTCCATCATCTTTCAATCTGTATAAATTAATGTCACATCCGGTATTTTCAACTTCTTCTACACCGGTCTCATATACATATCCATCATTATAATAAACAGATGAAGATAATGTTATACCGTTTCTGTAAATATACGATACACATTCCTCAGTATTGTGTGTACAATCGGGATTACTGCAAAGCGGTACACAATTTTCAAGCTTACTATCTAAAAATTTAAGGTTATTTTGTAGCGAAACATAGTAACCGTCATGTGATTCACTCATATATCCCCATTCATATCCAACGGATGAATCAGTCTTTTCGTTATAGCTAAAGTCATAGTCTCCCACAACATAATTTATATTATTGTCAACATTATTATCTATATCTTTGTTTGTATTATTGTCATTGTTTTTTCCACCACATCCACATAATAATAACCCTGCAGCAATAAATACTGCCAGTGTTCTTTTTTTCATGATAAATTACCTCCATTTAAACTTAATTTTTTATTTGACCGGTCACTCGTATTCTAACATAATTATTAATGCACAAAACCCCCTTTGCATAAACGGTACGATTTCGTGCATAAATGGTATTACTATTAGTGAATTGCAAATGATATATCATAGGATTCTCTACCTTTTCGGCCGTTTTTTTCGCTGTTTGGGTAGAGATTTACGATTTTTGCATAAGAAATTTACTACAAAGTAAAATAAAAAAGGACTGCATCGTAATGCAATCCTCTAACTTAGTGAGCCATCGGGGACTCGAACCCCGGACAACTTGATTAAAAGTCAAGTGCTCTACCGCCTGAGCTAATGGCCCGTATTAAATTATTATTGACCTTAACTGGGCTAGTTGGATTCGAACCAACGTATGCAGCAGTCAAAGTGCTGTGCCTTACCGCTTGGCGATAGCCCAATGGATTAAAAAGGGTGGATAAAGGGATTCGAACCCTTGACCTCCAGAGCCACAATCTGGCGCGCTAACCAACTGCGCTATACCCACCATAATGTAAACGCCCATTGTATCAGCGTACTCGCAAAGCGAATGTGCCCGAAGGGATTCGAACCCCCGACCCACGGCTTAGAAGGCCGTTGCTCTATCCAGCTGAGCTACGGACACACATCATATCCACATAAAAGCGAATATTAAGCGGGTGATGGGAATCGAACCCACGTATCTAGCTTGGAAGGCTAGTGTTCTACCATTGAACTACACCCGCATAATTATTAAGTTGTAAAGTCGGGGTGACAGGATTCGAACCTGCGACCTCTTGATCCCAAATCAAGCGCTCTAGCCAAGCTGAGCCACACCCCGGTATTCTGTTGTGTTTGTCGTCTCTGTCAGACGCAAGTGTTATTATAGGGTATAATCCCCATAATGTCAACACTTTTTTTAAAAAAATTTTAAAAATTTTTAAAGAGCCTGAAAGCCCGCTTAAATACTGTCTTTCACAAGGACACTTTTGAAAAACAACCGATTGAGAGACACGCAGCCCGCTGACAATAAATCAGCGGGCTGTGTGCTTTGTTATTGGCTTCACTTAAAGTAACACAAAGCTACGGTAGAGGTATTATTGCTGATTATGAAAAATCAACTTTACTGCTCCCAAGCCAGTCCAACACGGTCAGACGATGTTTTAGCCGTGCCATATCTAACGATTTTTGCAGTATAATATCCTGCGCCATATTGAGCAATTTTCGAGGCCGGAATAATAATCACTTCATTGTTCCGGACTCCAGTGCTGAACGCCACTAAAGTATTTCCCTTGTAAATATAGAGATCATAATCTGTTACTTTGTTGGTGTTGTTAACTATCTCACCTTCCCATGCAATACTAATTCGAAATGCTTTGCTGGTATAATCCGCATAGATTGAATGCGTTTGTGAAGATGCACTACTTGGGGTAAAATCGAAATGCCATCTGCGTCCATTTTGAGCCACTCTGTATGTAAAATTAGCATCTACAACGCCGGCACCTTCCTTATTTGAAATGTTATTTGTGAAACCAGTTCTTGCATTAAAGTAACAACTTGCCATGACCGCAGCTTTGAGTATTTGTGGTTTATCACTCATTCCAGAATTACGATCTATCATTTGTGCAACAATGCCCGTGATAAGTGGTGTTGCCATGCTTGTTCCACTCCAACCGGTGTAACCGTATAAATTCAGATTTTCACCTGGGGCACAAACATCAGGCTTATTAATCACTCCAGAAGCTTCTGCATAATCCGAAAAAGATGAGAAGGTATATGTGGACGAGGACGCAGTAGTATATCCACGGTGATTTACTGAGCCAACAGTAATAACATTATTTGCAACTCCATACCCACTAACATAAGTGTTGTTATTACCAGCGGCAACGACAACGGTCACTTTGTTCTGTCTTACTAATCGATCCAGTCTGCGAGAGGCATCGTTATACTGTCCATAGCTGTTAAAGCCGAGTGACATATTGATGACTTGAACCTTATTTACCGTCATAAGCCGTTCCAATGCGTCCAAATCAGCAACAGTAGTGTTCGAAGCTGACTTAATCAAGTAGATATTTGCTCCCGGAACTAATGTGTGAATTTCTCCGGCAACAAATGTCGCATGATCATCTGTGCCTGTTGTTGGACCTCCAACATTTGTGAGTTTAGAGCCAATCAGATTTCGATTTGCCCAACCATGTTCCACAACACCAATTTTGACACCTGTACCATCATAACCATTGTTTCTACTGGTGTTAGAACGAATACAAGAATCTGCAGAAGAAAGACTATATCCGCATGAATATGTTTCGTAAATATCGACAATATCAATTCTTTCAACCGAATTGTCTTTTGAAATATTTTCGATTTCTTCTGCTGTTAAGTAGACGAGATTAATGTCAGGTAAAGAAAGGGAGACACTTTCAGCTTGGATATTATATTTTTGCAAAAATGACTGGTTAATATCCGCCACCTCATCGCATATTTCATCAATTCTAATCTGACGATACTCTTCATACTTAACTTCTATTTGTGCCTTGTCAAGAGTGGCGTCTATATTAAAATCGGAATTTTGCTTTACTGCGAAAGGTGTGATCACATTTGCATCAACAGAATAATTTTCTGCAACAAATACACTTGCATCCAATTCGACATAAGCAATTTCCTGCTCAGAAATATTGGACATATCCATAGCTTGTTTCTCAACAGATACCTAATCGACAGTATCCTTTAGCTGTATCTGAACAGGTATTTTCGCAGAAGAATCAGAACTTTTCTGTTCCATAACACTCATCAACCAGCTGGAGATTGTGTCAGCATTGCTGATGGGCAATGCTTGTGCAGATGCACCCAATGTGAACGGAACAATAGCAATTGAGAGAGCGAGAATAGTGCTAATAAATCGGATTCGTTTCATACCTTACACTCCTTTTCATTGTTTTTTCATGTTGTTTGGCAACAAATTGTAGACAGCCGAGAAATCAACAAGCTGTGCGCCGTCTTCTATGGTGTACAAAACATTCTTATCTTTATCAAAAAGATATAAAGCAAATGCTGAAGGCTGATAGCGTGTACCGGACACAATCGTATATCCTTGATATGTCTGATAAGTCATAATTGAATCGCCGCTTGCATTTTCCGGAATGATTTCATACAATTCGAATTTTGTACTAATCGTACCCAGCAATTTCACATTTTGTTCGGACAGAGATACAGAAGTCTGATCTCCTTTCTCTTTCCATAGTGAACGAAATGCTGAGATGACAAGACTATTGGATGTCGCCGGAGTATCTGATGCTTGCTCAGAACGCACATCATTTGCAATTGCTGATTTATTATCTGCCACTTCTTTTTTGTCTGCCTCCTCTTTGGGGAAATCCGGTTGTATGGTTGGCTGTTCTTCAGCCGATTTCACAGGATCAACAGGTGAAGAAATAATATCGTCCGGCGACGAAATCCCCATGCCTTTTGCCACATCCACATCCGAAGTGTTTGCAGAATGATTAGAACAACCGGAGAAAACAAAACAGCAACTCAATGCAAAACCCCCAACCAAAATCAAGAATCGTTTCATATAAATACCTCCTTTATTGAGCGCTCAAAAAAAACAAAAGTGCATAAACCGATTGTCGTTCGGCTTATGCGCTCTATCTGTTAAAAATCAAATGAAACCTTACGCTATTTAATAGAAGATCATATGATGTAAACCGCCCTTCACCGAAACATGAATAATTATAAACAAACACCATTGGACTCACCTCCTAAAAAAAATTTCTTCTTAACTGTTGTGTACCACATATGTCGGCAAGTTGCAATAGCTACTTTGCATAAATTTAAGATATTTTGTGCAATTTTTCATACGCCTGTTAAGTTGCTAAGTATAGTATCCAGAGTTTTCGTACTCATTTACATTATAACCATACACTACTACAGCGTGTTGCCCTGCATTTGGCAAATCTCCAAAAAGAATACAAGGCCTTTTGTTGTTTTTGATTTCACCTGTAATTCCCCAGCAGCCAACAGCCTAACTTGCATTTTGAGGAAGGGATCTGTTTTTACAGAAAGTATTCATTACTCTTGCAAAAAAGTTCACCCGGATTTCCGAACTGACGCCGGAAGTCCTGCACACCTTCATTGACAAAATCGTTGTCCACGAGCGCGCAGAACGCTACAAGCAAAAGTCCGAGCAGCAGATTGATATCTACTTCACGCACATCGGAAACTTGAATGAGTTTTAGCCGCAAAACCACCGCAGGACAGGCGGCGCATAAGCACTTCCTGTCCTGCAATGTCCTTCTTTTACAGATACTTTAACTGAAACTCCGGATTCCCTTTCTCGTCAATTTCTGCAACAATATAACTAGGATCATGTCCCGGCTGTCTCGGATATGTCAGACTGCCCGGATTAAGCATGGTAATTCTGCCCATTTTACGGATTTCGGGAATATGAGTATGTCCGTACATAGCAATATCGCAATCGTTAAATTCTGCATGTTCCCTTAAATCTTCATTTTTGCCGTCAGGATACACATTATAATAGTGTCCGTGGGTAATAAAGGCCCTGTGACAGCCTACCATAACGATGCTCTCGGAAGGCAGGGCAGACCCCCAGTCATTGTTGCCTCTGACCGCAAAGCATGGAATTCCCGTCACATGCTCAATATAATCTACATTTTCACAAATATCTCCAAGATGTATTATTTTACAAACCGGTTTTTCCTTTTCTATGGCTTTTAATAAATTACCATCTTTGCCATGGGTATCACTTACGATAAGTATTTTCATATCAGTGATTTTTCCTTTAATATCTTTTTCATCGCCATCAATGCTTTTCCTCTGTGGCTGATAGAATTTTTAAGTTCAGGTGACATTTCTCCCGTGGTCATACCATACTCCGGTACATATACTATAGGATCATATCCGAAACCATTTTCTCCTTTTGGTTCCTCCGCTATTATTCCTTCGATTGTACCTCTGGTTGTAATCACTTCACCATCAGGCAATGCTGCTGCTATTGCACACACAAATCTTGCACTTCTCTTATCGCCCTCAAGTCCTTTGAGATTATCGATAATAGCCCTGTTTTTTACCTCGTAAGAAGTATCTTTTCCCATGAATCTGGCAGAGTATATTCCCGGCTGTTTGTCCATGGCATCCACTTCAAGTCCGGAATCGTCGGCGAGAACCATCTGTCCTGTCATTTCCATAATCGTCTTTGCTTTAATGATTGCATTCTCTTCAAAAGTCTTTCCGTTTTCAACAATATCAACATCGATTCCTGCTTCTTTCAGCGAAACAATATCTTCGTTAATATTTCCTAATATTTCTTTAATTTCTTTAATTTTTCCTTGATTAGTTGTTGCAAATATCATCTTAATCACTCCATATCGTCTGTATAAAATTTTAAACAAATATTACAATTCTGCGTCTCTTCAACTCTTTCCCAGCTTCGTCCATTCGCACTTATGTAACCCTCTCCATCGTCAATCACAACATCCGTTGTTACATCCGTCTTACATTCCACCGCCACAGGATGAACGGAATTAGGAGTCTTAATGTATACAACTACTGCATATTTGATGTCTTTTTTCATAATTAAATCATCATTTAATTTAATAGTGTAATATCCTGCATTTTTTAAAAGGCCTTTTGCTGCAAGCCTTTTGGTATTGAAAGATTCCGTTCCTTGAAAATTCTCAATAAAATACACTTCATATTCGGTATCTTCACCTATTGCATAAAAACCAACGCTCTTTAAAATTTCATCTTTATTTGTAGTATATACATTGGCAAAATATGCACTATCCTGATTATATCCTATTTTGCCTGTCCACCCAAGTTCGTCGCTCTGGTATATATTATCATAATTATTTCTGTCTTCAACTACCGTATAGACAATATTTCTTATTCCAATGTTGCTGTCAAAATATGATACGTAAAAATATCCGTTCTCGCCGAATTTGTCACCCCAGCTGTTCACACAGATAAAAGCTCCATCCTGTTCCGGTTTGGTGGCAAAATTGTCCGCAGGGTACGAATCATCCCAGCCAACTATAACAATATCATGGTTAGGTTTTTCCATTCCGATATAGCAGTATGCACTGCTCTCCGGATTATAATACTGTGATTTTTTACCTCCTGCATCGTTAACGGACATATATAGTGAACTTTGAACTCCTCCGTATAAAAACACAGCCTCCTTAATTGCATTGTAATCCTTGCTTCCGATTATCTGCATTTCCTGGACATGTACTGCGGCTTTAAGATTATCCGGAGAATATCCGTCTCCGTAAGGGTCTTCCACTTCAAGAACCGGTCCTTTCCATGCTGCGAGGTATGCCATGGACATTGTATATTCGCCACCATCCATCTGTCCCAGATTATAACCATTATGAAAGCTCATATGATCTGCTGAAAATTCAAACCTGTGTTCCGGTAAAAGAGTAGATGACAATGCCGTAAGACTGGCAAATGCCCAGCATGTACCAAAATCTTCCTGATTGCGTACTGTGGTTACCTTCCCGTCTTTTCTGTAATCATAACAATACGGGTATATCTTTTCACCGCTTTTTTTATTGCTTATCTCAATACAGTTCTGTTCATAATTCCATTTGTAATCATAGTTAAATTTTTCACAAATAAACCTGAGCGGAACATATATATCATTGTCTACCATAGCAACTGAGACAGCCATCTTTTCATCCGTGCCGTTAACGCTTACGGTATCGCTGCCTGCCGTAAAAATAAGCCTGTTGGCACTCTTTTCAAGTACAAGCATGGTATTATAATATCTGTTGGATGCACAGGATATCGTATCTTTAAGGATATTGTAATTAACCATTATATTACGTTTATCATCCATATATATTTTTTCCTGTGTAACATTAACCGGACTTCCGTCTACAGACATTTTGATGCCTGTCATATTAACATAATTGGCAATTACGTAATTCCAGTCAGACGATTTCTCAATGACAGTCTGGCCTTTAACAATCTTTGCATGTCTTGACGTTATTACAAATCTGGCAACAAAAATCAAAGCAATGGCAAAGATAATATACAAGTAAAACTTTTTTCCAGGTCTCACGTTCAGTCTCCCATAGTTTTATTTCTTTTAGGTGGTTTTGGTCCCAAAAACTGATAATAAAATGTTTTTATCATTCCATTATATATTTTTCTGTTCTTATCCGCCTTACGTCCGATATATTTTTCCGCATCTTCGTATGACGTAATCATATATGCTGACCATGTATCAAGCAAAGCAAACTGTCTTCCCAGGTCCGAATATATAGCAGGAAGTGTGGCAGCCTCTTCAAGTCTTTCGCCATAAGGCGGATTGGTAATGATAAATCCGTATTTGCCATGATGTGACAGCTCGCTCACAGGTCTTACCTGAAAATGAACCAGTTTCTCAACACCTGCCCTGACAGCGTTCTCCTTAGCTGTTCTGACCACCTCAGGGTCAATATCATATCCCTGTATATCTGTATCTATATTGGTATTTATCTCGTCTTCAGCATCACTTACCGCATCATACCATAATTTTTTTTCAATAAAATTTGTCCATTTTTCTGCGGTAAACTCCCTGTTCATACCGGGTGCAATATTGGCTGCAATCATTGCGGCTTCAATAACAAAAGTTCCGCTTCCGCAAAACGGATCTACAAGTATTCTGTCTTTTCTCCAAGGTGTCATCAATATAAGAGCCGCTGCAAGAGTCTCTGATATAGGTGCTTTTCCGGCCTTAATCCTGTAACCTCTCTTATGAAGTGAATCTCCCGTTGTATCAAGACAGACTGTTACTTCATCTTTATTGATAAATACTCTTACAGGGTAATCTGCTCCGCTTTCATCAAACCATTCCTTGTCATATGTCTGTTTAAGTTTCTCCACCATAGCTTTTTTCACTATTGACTGTATATCTGAAGGACTGTAAAGCGTACTGTTCACCGTACTTGCTTTTGTTACCCAGAACCTGCCGTCCTCCGGAATAAATTCATCCCATGGACACGCTTTTACATTTTCAAACAGCTCATCATATGTAAATGCCTTAAATCTTCCTACGCATATCAGAACTCTTTCTGCTGTTCTTAAAAAAATATTAGTACGGCATACCGCATCCGCATCTCCAAGGATTGTAACACGTCCATCTTCGACCTGTTCTATATCTGTCTCTTATACACATCTGACGCTGCCGACGACTAGTCGAGTGTAG
>ENA-UAZD01000495-UAZD01000495.1-human-gut-metagenome-genome-assembly--contig:-NODE-495-length-14841-cov-12.654809_pt1 | contig 14841 bp, 19 predicted proteins | sample MGYA00244112_ERZ654658 | MGnify/ENA primary metagenome ERZ654658 (study PRJEB26926, sample SAMN06164608) | human gut metagenome | biome: ENVO:00009003; feature: ENVO:2100002; material: ENVO:00002003... | reverse complement strand
AGATCTACACTCGACTAGTCGTCGGCAGCGTCAGATGTGTATAAGAGACAGGCTAAAGATTACGAATCCTTCATTAAGGACACTTGTGCTTGCATCGGTGCAGGAGCTTTCAGACTGTATTCTGGCGGAAGAAATGTAGCATAAACACATGCATCAGAAAATAGTATCTCTTATATGTTTGCAAAATTACATTGATGTGGGGTATAATAAAATCACTTATTAATGTGATTAATTGTTAATGTAATTAATATACACAGCGAATTTTTAACGCACAAAAAATGTGCATATAAAGAGAAAGGGGTACAAAGATGGCACAATATAAATCTTTTTATAAGCTTCTTGAAAGCCTTGCAGATAAATATAATGATAAAACAGCTGTTTTATATGATACATTTGAAGTCAGCTATAGAAAATTATTTGATGATTCGGTAAAAAAAGCACTTCATTTGCAGCATTTTGACGGTAATAGAATTGCCATTTACGGACCGGCTTCATACAGATGGATTGTTAATCTGTTCGGAACGGTTCTTGCCGGAAAAGATGCGGCACTTGTCGATTTTTTTATTCCGCATGATATCAGATTTAAAATGATTGAGAAAATAGATGCGGATTATGTGCTTTGTTCTACAAATCAGTATATTTTATCAGACGCCAATGGAATAATTATTAATGGTGCCGAAAATGATAATGTTGATGGACTGACATATAATGCGGATGATGTAAAAGAAGGAAATATTTTATTATTTACGGCAGGTGAAAACGAGTGTGACAAAGCGGTTGTTCTTACTTCAGATAATATAATGAGTGCCATTGGTTATATAAATGCCCATTGCAACTGCACTGAAGATGATAGGGTTCTGGCACAGATTGAATTAAGTAAAATATTTGGATTGTTATACTGCCTTATATGGCCGCTAAGCTGTGGTGCATGTATATGTGTCGGAAGAGGACTGAGGCATATAGATGCTGACACATACTATTATGATGCAACTATTCTTCCGGCCAATCCATCAATGGCTGAGTATCTGAAGAAGATAAAAGGATTTAATGACAATTTGAAAAATATAATAATAGGTGGTGCACCATGTCCGTATCATCTGTATGAATGCCTCAGAGACAGAGATATTAATGTAAGTTCTGTTTATGGAACATCTGAAAGTACAGGTTGTATTGCAATTAATTATGATGAGGATGGTTCATATGAGCCGTTTGCGGATAATACGCTTAAACTTTCTGATGATGGTGAAATTCTTCTAAGCGGCGGATGTGTCATGAAGGGATATTATAATGATGAGGTACAGACAGAAAGAAAGTTAAAAGGCGGTTATCTTCATACTGGAGATTATGGAAGAATTAACAGCAGTGGAAGACTTGTTATTACAAAGAGAAATCCGGCAATTATCAGTCTTCCTACAGGTGAAAAAATATGCAGAAATGTCATAAACAGAGAAATAGAATCAATTAATGGAATTGCAGAAAGCTATATAATGTTTTATGATGAGAAGCTGATTGCGGTAATATCTGCTATCGACAAAAGTGAAAAAGTTGACAGATTTAAGCGTAAGATAGACAAGTATAATGATAAGAAAGGCTACAGATGGGAAATACAAAAGGTTGTTCTTCTTGATATGAAACTGCCAAGAAAGGATGATGGCAGTGTTGATGAAGAGGCTCTTGAGAAAGTGATAGATGAAGCTTAAGATTTTTCTCTTTTTGCCGATATAACATTCATGTAGATACAATATGACAGCTATTTGTTATATTTTAAGAAGAATAAAGGAGAGTTATAATCATGGAAGATTTACGTACACAGCAGATAGAAGCACTTGAGGTGGCAGTTCCATACTGTGCAAAGATAAGCAATGCATTAAATAATCTTATGGAAGAGCTTAACGGTCACAGACAGCCGGATACGGATGAATATATGAAGAGCGCATTGAACGGGCTTAACTGGATTGTTGAAGTGTATAATGGAACAAAAGATCTTATCAATAAAGACAGTGTAGTAATTAACAAAGAAGAGGTAAATAAGAGCGTTTTAGCACTTAATGCAGCCAATAATGCTAATGATGATGCTGCGAGAGTTGAGGCTCTTAAAGGACTTAAATCTTTTGTTGATACATTTTCTGCACAGGCTGGGAAAGTTATATCAAAAAAATAAAATATAAGCCCCGGCGAATTAAGTGATATGCTACCCTCATATAGGACAATGAAATATAAAAGTCCTATATGGGGGTATTTTCATGTCTAGAAAAAGTAAAATCAATTCAGCAGAAAAGGTAAAAATAGTTGAACAATACCTTAATGGAGAAATCGGAATGCGTCAAGCAAGTAAAGAATTGGGCATTAACCATAAAAGCATACAAGAATGGGTTTCCATTTACAAAAGTAAGGGGCCTGTTGGATTACTTGATCAACCACACAACAGCCATTATCCAAAAGAATTAAAACTATCTGCTGTAAATGATTATCTTAACGGAAAAGGTTCGCTCTCTACCATCTGTACAAAATATGGGATTCGTTCAGGAAAACAACTAAGAAATTGGATTAAGGTGTATAATTCTGGTGGAACATTTAAAACATCCACCGGAGGTGCATACATGAGAAAAGCAAGAACAACTACTCTTGATGAGAGATTAAAAATAGTTACGGAATGCCTGGCAAATGATAAGAATTATGGTGCAATGGCTTTGAAATATCAATGTTCATATCAACAAGTTCGTAACTGGGTAAAACGGTACGAAAAAATGGGAAGTAAAGGTCTGGAAGACCGTCGTGGCAGGCGAGCAGGTTCCTTACCAAGTCGTACACCAGAAGAAGAATTACGTGATAAAATAGCTGAACTTGAGAGGAAAAATTTTGATTTACAAATGGAGAATGACCTGTTAAAAAAAGTCAGAGAACTGGAAAGGAGGGATCGTTATCTTTAGTTCATCGTTTGGCTGCGTATAAGGCCATCAGAGAATTATCTTCTGGCAAGGGATATCCAGTAGCTAAACTTTGTAAGTGCCTTAGCATTACACGTTCTGCATACTATCACTGGATAAAATACCCAAAAAGCAACAATGAACTTCAAAACGAAAAGTTATTTATCGAAATCAAAAAAATTCATACAGAACACCCAGATATGGGATACCGTAGAATTCGTGATGAATTGGATGGACACAAAGGAATTCATGTAAACGACAAACGAGTACTCCGTATCTGCAGAAAATGTGATATAAAATCAAATATCAAATGGAAACCGAAAAGTTGTAACAGAGGTGAACGAAATCCAGACCATGTAGCCAAAAATTATTTACATAGGGATTTTCATGCCGATAAACCAAATGAGAAGTGGCTCACTGATGTATCTGAATTTAAATACTACAGTGGAAATGAAGTTCACAAGGTATATTTGAGTGCCATTCTAGATTTATATGACCGAAGAATTGTAACCTTTAAAATAAGTGATCATAATGATAATCCGTTAGTTATGAATACGTTTGATGAAGCAGTTCGCCTGGAGCCTGATGCACATCCACTTTTTCATTCCGATCGTGGATTTCAATATACAAGTATGCAATTCTATACAAGGTTAAAGAAACACCATATGAAACAAAGCATGTCCAGAGTTGCCCATTGTATCGATAATGGACCAATGGAAGGCTTCTGGGGAATTCTAAAACGAGAAATGTATTACCGCCAACATTTCAATGATAGAAGCACGTTAGTTGCAGCTATAGCTAATTACATTAATTATTACAATAATCAAAGATTACAAAGAAATTTAAATGTAATGACACCAATGGAATATCATAATCAATATATAAAAGTAGCATAAAAATATCGCCAGCCGTAATTCGGCTGACGATACAAAAATTTATTATTTTTTATTGTCCTATTGACAGGTAGCACACCATTGATGAAGCCTTGGGGGTTATTTTTATATTCTGACAGGATAAGGCAGCAGTACAAGAGGGGTAATACCACATTCAGAAAGTTTATATATTTTATGAGAAATGCTAATGCCGTTATCAATCCATATCATAAAACTTTGTTTCTGCAATAATTCAGAGTGGTTTGTAAAGACACAACCGCAATTTATGAGATTATCAGCAACCCACTTTTCGCATTCGGCGAATTTCTTTTCTATTCGGCGGTTATTTTCAACCGTTACCGCCTTACGGTCATTCATATATTTTTCATATTTTCCAAAATCCATAATATCCACCTCTATAGTACCGGGGCAGCAGTACCGCAACCCCGGATAAGTATTTAGTTGAGTGGTTGAAGCCAAACCACATTATCAAAATTAAAAAAACCGCCGGAACGGATGATAGAAAGTAAAGCCTTTTTGCCACCACAAGGCATATACGGCTCTGTATCACCCTTAAAAGCAAAGAAGCCTTTAACCGGGTGCTTGAAACAGTAACCGCTTGGACGAGTATAACCAAGCGGATGTTTAAATTTAAGTTCGCCTTTAAGTCTGACAACCTCTAAAGCGTTGTTGATAGTGATTGTTTCTAGTGTTCTTTCCATAGTGAATACCTCCTAAAATGTGGATACTGTGTATAACTTTGTGGGTCTGTCTTATTCCCTGTTCCTTATGATGCTATTATATACTTATATAAGTATATACGCAACCCGGAATAATTACCAAAATACTTATATAAGTATATAAAGTTATTTGTGCATTTTATATACTTGTATAAGTATAATGAATGTGATATGATAAAGAAAAACCAACGAGCAAAGGAGGTGCAGCAGTTGGCGGAGGAAAAGACAGGCGGAACGCCTGCGACAAAGGCAAAAAATAAATACAATGCAAAGGCTTACGACCAATTTCTTGTAACAGTCCCGACAGGACAGAAAGCAGAGATTGACAAAGAAGCGAAGAAACAGGGATATAAGAGCCGTAACGAATTTATAGTTGCAGCAATCGAAGAGAAGAAAGCGAGGGGATAAAATGGATGAATTGTTGAATTGCTGCCCTAAGTGTGGAAGCACATTAGAGTTTAGCAATTTAATGCAGTATTCAGACGTTTACAAAATAACAAGAAGTGGGAAATTATCTAAAAAAAGAATAAGAAAAGAAGATTGCGGGCCTATGGAGTGCGGATATATTTCATGCACTAATTGCGATTTTGCGACAGATGCGGAATTAGACTATCGGGGGAAAGATGAAGAGATAAGGATATATCAGAAAGAAGATAAGTATTACTACAAAAAAATACTTATATAAGTATAAAAAACTGTTGACAATATACTTATATAAGTATATAATGTAATTGTAGCAAGGAGATAGCAGGAAAGGAGTTAAACAATGGAGGATAACAAAATGACAAACAACCAGTTCAAAGGGATAATAAAAATGATAATAGCACTGATAAGAAATGATACACCGAAAGAAGAGTTAATCGAATATCTCACAGAATTGATTAAGGAATAAAAAACTTAATAAGGGTCAACACAAGGGGCGAACTTCATAACATTCCTGCTAATCGCCCCGAGTGCTTTAAAATATATTAGCAGGAAAAAACAAAAAAATCAAGGTCGAATAGACCGAATCGGACACAAAGGAGGTTCAACATGAAAAAACAACACATTATAATCATTGCTGTAATTGTGGTCTTTTGGATAGGTCACGGGATAATTGCAAGCAATAACAGGCAAACAGAAAACACCACAACCGAAAATCAAACAGATGTTCGGGGGGGGTACTGCTGAATTAGAAAAAACAGAAGTGCCGGAATCCGAGAAACAGGAGGAAACAACAGAGCAGAAAGAAACAACGGAAGCAATTACGGAAGAACCAACGGAAATAGTGGAACACAGAACAGGGGATAATATTGTAGGTATAAGCGATAAGGATATTACTACGATATATTCAACAAAGTACGATACTGTAAGGAATGATGTTACAGGTAATTGGAAATGTATTGTAATAGCAGAAAACAACTTTAATGTTGAAGATTATGCGTTATCGTGTTATAAAAACTACTTTGATTCTGATAAAACTATTTTGGCGGTTGAAAACTTAACCACAAAAACAAGCACGAGTATAAGTGTTGTATCCGGCTTGTTATATGTATCAGTGTATGAATATACCAAAGGCGAGGAACATGATGCCAAAGCAATGTTTGGCGGAACACATTTAGTAGATTACATTGTATACACAGACAACGGAGATATTGAAAAAGTAACCGATTCGGAATAAAAGACCGAGGGCAGCAGGCAATAACTGCTGCCCTTTTGGCGTAGGAGGTGCGATATGAAGAAATTTAAACAAATGAGTAAAAGTGACCGTATCAAAATGGAAGCACTTTTAAACGCCGGGTTGTCAAAGGCAGCAGTAGCAGAACAATTACATTTTCACAGAAGCACAATATATAGAGAATATGACAAAGGTAAGTATATGCACCGAAACTCTGACTATACAGAGGAAGAGCGTTATAGCAGTGATTTAGGACAAAAAGCACACGATTACGCCCAAGAGGGAAAAGGCAGAAGCCTAAAAATAGGAAATGATAGAAAATTAGCGGAATATATAGAAAACAAAATTGTAGATAATAGATTTAGCCCGGAAGCAGCATTAGCAGAGGTTGCACGTTCGGGGATTGAATTTAAGACAACAATAAGTGTTAGAACACTTTATAGATATATTGATAATGGAATTTTTTTGAAACTTACAAACAAGGATTTACCTATTAAAAGTAAAAAGAAAAAGCATAATAAGAAAGTACAGGTACAGAAAAGAGCCACCGCAGGAGAAAGCATAGAAAACAGACCAAAGGAAATAGAAAAACGAGAGATATTCGGACATTGGGAAATGGATACGGTAAAAGGAAAGAGAGGGGTCACAAAATCGTGTATGCTTGTATTAACGGAAAGAAAAACCCGTGATGAAATCGTTATTAAGCTGAAAGACCAAGGGGCAGCTTCGGTAGTAGATGCGTTAGACAGGTTAGAGAGAAAATGGGGGGATATGTTTTATAAGGTATTCAGAAGCATAACGGTTGATAATGGTGTAGAGTTTTCAGATTATGAGGGAATGGAGCGTTCTGCATTGAAAGAAGAAAAGAGGACTTTTGTATTTTACTGCCACCCGTATAGCAGTTGGGAGCGTGGCACGAATGAAAATAATAATAGGCTTATACGCAGGCATATACCAAAGGGGGTAGATTTTGAGGATACAACAGATGAAGAAATAAAATATATAGAAACATGGATTAACAATTACCCAAGGGGAATATTTGATTTTAAAACATCCGCAGAATTGTTTGATGAAGAGTTACAGAAATTGGCATAGAAAAGAATAAAAAACTTGTCGCAAAACTATTGACAAAATATAAATTACAAAAAAAAATAAAAAAAGTGTTGACAGATGTCACATATAATGATATTATAACTAAGCGTTGTGAGTGCAACGGCAAAACATAATAAGCAGTCGTGGCGGAATTGGCATACGCGCTAGACTAAGGATCTAGTCCATATTGCTTGGGTGCGGGTTCAAGTCCCGCCGACTGCACTAAAAGCACCGAGGTAACCTCGGTGCTTTTTTTGTGCGGGCAGCGATGAGAGAAAACATGGAAAGTTCACAGTCGTGCGGGCAGCGATGAGAATAGATGTCGAAAGGAAATTATATGAATACAGCATTAACAATAGCAGGAAGTGATTGCAGTGGTGGAGCAGGAATACAGGCAGACTTAAAAACATTTGCGGCACATAAGGTATATGGAATGTCAGCAATTACTGCCCTTACAGCACAGAATACTTTAGGAGTTACAGGAATATCGGAATCTTCACCTGAATTTCTTAAGGCACAGCTTGATGCAATATTTACAGATATATATCCTGATGCAGTTAAGATAGGAATGGTTGCGTCAAAGGAACTTATAGAAACAATAGCAGATGCGTTAATTACGTATAAGGCAAAAAATATTGTTCTTGACCCGGTTATGGTATCAACAAGTGGAAGCAGACTTATTAAAGAAGATGCAGCAGAGGTTCTTAAAGAACGTCTGATGGTGCTTGCTGATGTTATAACTCCTAATATTCCGGAGACAGAGGTTCTTACAGAAATGACTGTTGACAGTGCAGATTCAATGGAGAAAGCAGCGATAAAGATATATGAGAATCTTAAATCAAAAGGTGGACATGCGGCTGTCTTAGTAAAAGGAGGACATGCTGTTCATACGGCTAACGACTGTCTGTGTGTAGATGGCAGAATAGTGTGGCTTAATGGGGAGAGAGTTGATAATCCTAACACACATGGAACTGGCTGTACATTGTCATCAGCCATTGCAGCTAATCTTGCACAGGGATTATCAATAGAAGGAAGTGTAAAGGCAGCTAAAGAGTACCTGACAGGTGCGTTGAAAGCAGGGCTTAATCTTGGAAGCGGCAGCGGCCCGCTTGACCATACATACTGGCTTGATATTAATAAGTAGTAGAAGGAGATACAGATGGACAGCTTCTTATATAGTATAAATGCAACGGTACCAATATTTTTAGTTATGATAGTTGGCTGGGTAATAAAGCAGCTTGGCGTTATAGATGACCATTTTGCAAATGTGGCTAATAAATATGTATTTAAGGTGGCACTTCCGGTACTGTTATTCAGGGATTTAGCAGCAGCAGATTTTAAATCGCAGTTTGATGTTAAGTTTGTATTGTACTGCATGTTAGTCACTACCATAATGTTTAGTGGAATATGGATATGTACAGAGATATTCATGAAGGATGATACGCAGAAGGGTGCATTTGTGCAGGCATCATTCAGAAGCAGTGCGGCGATACTTGGAATGGCATTCATACAGAATATGTACCAGAGCACTGGAATGGCACCACTTATGATAGTTGCTGCAGTTCCGTTGTTTAATATATTTTCGGTAATAGTGCTTACATTTAAGGCACATCCTGAGTGTCATGGCAGCACAGAAGAACAATCTACGGATAAGAAAGAAAACATTAAAAAAGCGTGCTTTAATATTGTAACTAATCCGATAATTATAGGAATTGTGCTGGGGTTGTTATCTTCTCTTGCAGGATTAAGATATCCGGTAATTATCAATAAGACAATTAATAATATTGCGCAGACAGCTACACCTGTTGCACTTATATGTATTGGTGCGTCATTTGAAGGGAAAAAGGCAATTAAGAAGATTAAACCTACGGTTATTGCTACATTTTTAAAACTCGTGGGTCTAGCAGCAATATTTCTTCCTATGGCAGTAAAAATGGGATTTCGTAATCAGGAACTTATGGCAATTCTTATTATGCTTGCTTCACCATCTACAGTTACCTGCTTTGTTATGGCTAAAGGTATGGATAATGACGAGGTGCTGTCATCAAGCATAGTTGTGCTTACAACATTACTTTCAAGTGTGACTCTTACAGCATGGATATTTATATTGAGAAATTTTGGGCTTATTTAGAATATTTATAGTGTTTTTATCAGGTAATTCATGTTATAATAGACAGGCTTGATTTACTGTGGTAAAGTGAAAGCATATTAAAGCGAGAAAGGCATGGATTTTTATATGGCTAAGAATATCAGAAAAGCCGTCCTGTTACTGGCAATGTTGTCTGTGATTGTGGGAATGTTCACAGCATGCAGTAATAAAAAGAGCGATGATGGACGAACTACATTTACAGTAGGATTTGACGCGGAATTCCCACCTTATGGTTACAAGGATGACAGTGGAGAGTATGTAGGTTTTGACCTTGATCTTGCACAGGAAGTATGTGAAAGAAATGGCTGGAATCTGGTTAAGCAGCCTATTGACTGGGATTCTAAAGATATGGAGCTTAGTTCAGGATCTATTGACTGTATATGGAACGGATTCACGCTTAATGGAAGAGAGCGTGAGTATACATGGTCTAAGGCATATATTGATAATTCACAGGTTGTTATAGTTAAATCTGGTTCAGGAATAAAGAAGTTAGAAGACCTTAAGGGTAAGGTTGTTATTGTACAGGCTGATTCATCAGCTCTTGCAGCATTTACAGGAGAGGATGCGACAGAAGAAAATCTTGCACTTGCGGCACAATTTAAGACACTTCAGCAGGTATCTGATTATAACTCAGCATTTATGAATCTTGAATCAGGTTCGGCAGATGCTGTATGTATGGATATGGGTGTTGCAAAGTACCAGCTTGAGCAGAGAGGTAACAAGTTCACAATGCTTGATGAGACTGTTTCATCCGAACAGTATGGTATTGGTTTTAAGTTAGGTAATACAGCATTAAGAGATGAGGTTCAGACAAGCCTTAATGATATACTTGCTGATGGCACATTTGACAATATTGCTGAAAAATGGGGACTTACAGACAGCGTATGTCTTGGAGAAGAAGGAACAGACAGTGCCTATCTCCTTGACAGTACCAGTACAACTAAGGATTCATTTGGTGAAAGGCTTGTGGATATAGTTAAGCAGCTTTCATCAGGAATGTTAGCAACTCTTGCAATATTCTTCTTAACACTTATATTCTCAATGCCGCTAGGACTTCTTGTATGTGAAATAAGAAAGTCAAGAATAGGCATTGTAAGATGGATTGCGAGAATATACATATCTATAATGAGAGGAACTCCTCTTATGTTACAGCTTCTTGTTGTGTTCTTCGGACCATATTATCTGTTTGGAATGAAGGTTACGGCAACATACAGATTCTATGCTGTAATTATTGGATTTGCACTTAATTATGCAGCATATTTTGCAGAAATATACAGAGGTGGAATTGAGAGCATACCTAAGGGACAGTACGAGGCAGCAGAGGTACTCGGATATTCCAAGGTACAGACATTCTGGAAGATTATATTCCCTCAGATGGTTAAGAGAGTACTTCCTCCTGTTACTAACGAGGTTATAACACTTGTTAAGGATACATCACTTGCATTTGCACTTGCTTACACAGAAATGTTTACTCTTGCCAAGCAGGTGGCGGCTTCAACAGCAAGTATCATGCCATTATTCATAGCTGGATTATTCTATTACATTTTCAATTTCCTTGTTGCTATGGTTATGGAAAAGTTAGAAAAGCGTATGCAGTATTTTAATTAAGGAGGATTTTAATTATGAAGAAATTATTAGAAATATCACATTTAAAGAAATCCTTCGGCGATACTGAGGTGCTTAAGGATATATCAATGGAAGTTAACGAGGGTGAGGTTGTTGCAATTCTTGGACCTTCCGGCTCTGGTAAATCAACACTGCTTCGTTGTTCAACACTTCTTGAGACAATGGATGCAGGAACTCTTAAGTTAGGTGGTGAAACTGCATGTGAGGACAAGGACGGAGCTTCAGTGTATGTTGGAAAGAAAGAATTAAGAGAAATCAAGAATACATATGGACTTGTGTTCCAGAACTTTAATCTTTTTCCACATTATACAGTCATGAAAAATGTTACTGATGCACCTGTTTCTGTTCAGAAAAGGGACAAGAATGAAGTAGAGAAAGAAGCCAAAGAGCTTTTAAAGAAAGTTGGACTTGATGGCAAGGAGAACAGTTATCCATGCCAGTTGTCAGGAGGACAACAGCAGAGAGTTGCGATAGCAAGAGCACTTGCGATGAATCCTGAAATGCTTTTCTTTGATGAGCCTACATCAGCACTTGATCCTGAGATTACTGCAGGAATTCTTAAGGTTTTAAGACAGCTTGCTGATGAAAAGATGACAATGATTATAGTTACACATGAGATTGAGTTTGCAAGAAAAGTTGCAGACAGGGTAATATTCATGGATGGCGGGGTTATTGTTGAGCAGGGCAGACCGGAGGATGTTATTGACAATCCAAGCAATGAAAGAACCAAAGCATTTTTACAGAAGATGGAAAAATAATTATTTATGTGTATACAAACTAAATAGCTGGATATAATTATGAATGGGAAGTTTTTTAATGAGAAAACTTCCCATTTTCTTGCATTGTGGATTTGGGTGTATAATGCTAGAATTGTATTGTTAAAGTTAGAAGAAACTAACTTAAAAAATTACAAAGCATTTGTATTAGGAGGATTATATGGCAGCATATTTAGAGATTGAAAAGGTTATAGGCAGAGAAATTCTTGATTCAAGAGGCAATCCTACAGTTGAGGCAGAGGTTTATCTTGCGGATGGAACTGTTGGAAGAGGCGCAGCACCTTCAGGAGCATCTACAGGTGAATTTGAGGCGCTAGAGTTAAGAGATAAGGATAAGTCAAGATATTTGGGAAAGGGTGTTACTAAGGCAGTAGAGAATATTAATACAGTTATTAATGACTGCCTCTTTGGAATAGATGCATCTGATATATATGCAGTTGATGCAGCGATGATTAAAGCTGATGGAACTAAGGATAAGTCTAATCTTGGTGCAAATGCTATTCTTGCGGTATCTATTGCAGCAGCAAGAGCAGCTGCTGACTCTCTTGATATTCCTCTTTACAGATTCCTAGGCGGAGTATCAGGAAACAGGCTTCCTGTTCCAATGATGAATATTATTAATGGAGGCTGCCATGCATTATCAAGCGGACTTGATGTTCAGGAATTCATGATTATGCCCGTTGGGGCACCAAGCTTTAAGGAATGCTTAAGATGGTGTGCAGAGGTATTCCATGCACTTGCAGCTATACTTAAAGAAAGAGGGCTTGCAACCTCTGTAGGTGATGAGGGTGGCTTTGCTCCGGCACTTAAGTCAGATGAGGAAGCAATTGAGACAATATTACAGGCAGTAGAAAAGGCTGGATATAAGCCGGGCAGGGATTTTAGGATTGCAATGGATGCAGCTTCTTCAGAGTGGAAGAGTGAGAAAGGAAAGGGTTATTACAAGCTTCCTAAGGCTGGAACAGAGTATACAGCAGAGGAGCTTATTGAGCACTGGGCTAAATTATGTGAGAAGTATCCTATTATATCTATTGAAGATGGTCTTGATGAAGAGGACTGGGAAGGCTGGAAGAAGCTTACGGACAGACTTGGAGACAAGGTTCAGCTTGTAGGTGATGACCTTTTTGTTACTAATACAGAGAGACTCTCTAAGGGAATTGAACTTGGAGCAGGTAATGCAATTCTTATCAAGCTTAATCAGATTGGTTCAGTTTCAGAGACACTTGAAGCTATCAAGATGGCTCATAAGGCAGGATATACAGCAATCAGCTCACACAGATCAGGTGAAACAGCAGATACAACAATTGCAGACCTCGCTGTTGCTCTTAACACTTGCCAGATTAAGACAGGTGCTCCTTCAAGATCGGAAAGAGTTGCTAAGTATAACCAGCTTTTAAGAATTGAGGAACAGCTTGGCGCTAGTGCAGTATATCCGAGGATAAGGGCTTTTAATGTTAATAATGATTAATCATTTGAAACAGATATTGAAAAAATATTAAGAAAGCCTTATAGTTGTGTATGATTATAATATATGTAACAGGAAGGCAGAATAATGATTAAGAAATTAGGAAGAAACGACCATTGCTGGTGTGGCAGTGGTAAGAAATACAAAGCGTGTCATGAAGCATTTGACGATAAGTTAAGATATCTTGAGGATATTGGACATATTGTGCCATCACACAAGTTAATCAAGACACCTGAACAGATTGAGAAGATTAAAGAGAGTGCCAGGATAAATGTAGCATGCCTTGATGCGGTTGCAGCAGCAATACATGAGGGCATGAACACTGCTGAGATTGATAAGATTGTATATGATGTAACTACTGATATGGGAGGAATTCCAGCACCACTTAATTATGAAGGATATCCTTACAGTGTGTGTACATCTGTTAATGAGCAGGTATGCCACGGATTTCCATCTAAGGATGTTATCCTTAAGTCAGGTGATATTATCAATGTTGACTGTTCTACAATTCTTCATGGATATTTTTCAGATTCATCAAGAATGTTCTGCATAGGTGATGTTAAGCCTGAGGTAAAGAAGCTTGTTGATGTTACTAAGGAATGTGTTGAATTAGGACTTGAGCAGGTTAAACCTTGGGGCTTCTTAGGAGATATGGGACAGGCAGTACATGACCATGCATATGCTAATGGATACACTGTTGTAAGAGAAATCGGAGGTCATGGAGTCGGACTTGAATTCCATGAAGATCCTTGGGTTGGGTACAACACTAGAAAAGGAACAGACATGGTTATGGCTCCGGGAATGATGTTTACAATAGAGCCTATGGTTAATATGGGTAAGGTAAATGTCGTTACAGATGAAAAGAATGGCTGGGAAGTGTCTACAGCAGACGGACTTCCTTCAGCACAGTGGGAAATTCAGGTTCTTGTAACAGAGGACGGACACGAAGTAATAAGCTGGTAAAGAATAAAATAAGTTCCTGCCAATCAGGCACGCTTTCGCTGCTCTCGCCTCGCAGCGGTACTAAATTCGCGTTACACGCTCATTAAGTACCGGCGGGCTCAAAGCGCCTGATTGGCAGGAACTTATTTTATTGTCATGGTGCCCTGAGGGGGCGTTCGTGTCGGATGGAGGTGCGCCCTTGTGTCGGACAGAGGTGCGCCCTCGTGTCGGGGACACATCGGGCTGGACATTAGAGCTGCGGGAGGCAAGAAGAAGTCCAAAAGAGAAGTCAACGCGAGGTGGATTGGACGTTAGAGTAGTGTGAGGCACGGAGAAAGTCCAAAAGGAAAGTCGAAGTGAGTCAGATTGGACGTTAGAACTGTGGGAAGCAAGAAAAAGTCCAAAAAGGAAGCCGGAGCAAGGCAGATTGGACGCTAGAGTAGTGTGAGGCACATAGGAAGTCCAAAAAGGAAGCCGAAGCGAGGTGAATTGGACGTTAGAGTTACGGGAAGGCAAGAAAAAGTCCAAAAGAGAAGTCAATGAAGTGGTAATCTAAAAGTAGACACCAACCCAATTATTGTAGACATTATTTATA
>ENA-UAZD01000485-UAZD01000485.1-human-gut-metagenome-genome-assembly--contig:-NODE-485-length-15251-cov-4.904251_pt1 | contig 15251 bp, 11 predicted proteins | sample MGYA00244112_ERZ654658 | MGnify/ENA primary metagenome ERZ654658 (study PRJEB26926, sample SAMN06164608) | human gut metagenome | biome: ENVO:00009003; feature: ENVO:2100002; material: ENVO:00002003... | reverse complement strand
CTCTGGCGTCCGTCGTGGCCAGCGCCTCCGGCAGCTCCCCGGCTGCGCGGCGCAGGCTCTGGCTGACGGGGTGGTCGGAGAACCGCTCCGCCGCCGCTGCAAGCTGCAGCAGCGCCTGCTCGGACAGCTCCGGCTGCGCGGGGCACACCGCCGTGACGGCGAACGTGCCGCGCGTGAGCGTGCCGGTCTTGTCAAAGACGACGCGGTCCGTTTTGGCCAGCATCTCGAGATAACTCGAGCCCTTGATGAGGATGCCGCGTGCAGACGCGCCGCCGATACCGCCGAAAAACGACAGCGGGATCGAGATCACGAGCGCGCACGGGCAGCTGATGACGAGAAACGTCAGCGCGCGGTAGATCCACTCGCCCCAGTCGGCCGGGATGCCCATAATGAGCCGCACGACCGGCGGCAGGATCGCCAGCGCCAGCGCCGCGCCGCACACGGACGGCGTATAGACGCGGGCAAACTTCGTGATGAAACGCTCGGTGTGCGCCTTTTTGAGCGAGGAGTTTTCCACGAGCTCAAGAATGCGCGCGACCGTGGACTCGGCATACACCTTCTCCACACGCAGACGCAGCACGCCCGACAGGTTCACGCTGCCGCTGACGACGCCGCTCCCCTCCGCGACGTCCACGGGGGCGCTCTCGCCGGTCAGCGCACTCATATTCAGCGCCGACGTGCCGGTCAGCACCGTGCCGTCGAGCGGGACGCGCTCACCGGGCTTGACAACGATCGTGTCGCCGACGGCGACCTCCTCTGGCTTGACACGCACAATGCCGTCAGCAGTCTCTACATACGCGAAATCCGGGCGGATGTCCATCAGGTCGCCGATGTTTTTCCGGCTGCGGCCGACGGCATAGCTCTCAAACAGTTCGCCGATCTGGTAAAACAGCATGACGGACACGGCCTCGGGATAGTCCCCGAGCACCATCGCACCGACAGTGGCCACAGCCATGAGCAGGTTTTCATCAAACGGCTGGCGGTTATAGATCCCCTTGCAGGCATCGACGAGCGTCTCGCCGCCGACGAGCAGATACGGGATGAGATACAGCACGAGCTTGAGCCAGCCCGTGACCGGCACAAAGTGCAGCCCAATGAGCAGCACGGCCGCTGCTGCTATGAGCAGCAGCGACCTTTTCTGTTCGCGCGACATGAGATTCAGTCCTCGAAGCGGAAGTCCGGCTCGACCTTGCGCGCGGTCTTGAGGATCTCCGCCTTGGCATCGGCTTCGTCCACGCCGGGGGCATATTCCACCAGCATCTTCTGCGCCATGTAGCTCACGGTCACTTCCCGGACGCACTTGAGCTTTGCCACGTTGCGCTCGATGATCGCCGCGCAGTTGGCGCAGTCTACTTCGATCTTATAGGTCTTTTCCATGATGATGTACGCTCCTTCATCTGTCATTGAATGTTATTTGAAAAGATGGCCATGCCATCATTTTTCCAGCACATGCTCCATGCCGAGGGCCAGCACGGACCGGACGTGATCGTCATCCAGGGAATAGAACACGGTCTTGCCCTCCCGACGGAAGCGGACGAGGTTCGACGCCTTCAAAATGCGCAGCTGGTGGCTGACCGCCGACTGCGTCAGATTCAGCAGGCGCGCAATATCGCACACGCACAGCTCGCTCTCAAAGAGCACATAGAGGATCTTGATGCGCGTCGAATCGCCAAAAACGCGAAACAGCTCCGACAGATCGTAGAGCGTCTCGTCGTCCGGCAGGGCCGCGAGCACCTGCGCCACCGCGTCCTCGTGCACGTTGAGGTATTCGCACGTCGGTGCGCTGTCTTGTTTCGATTCTGCCATGGAATCTCCTCGCTTTCGTTTGAACATATGAATGATTGTTCATGTGTTTATATAACCACTTCTCGCCTTGTTTGTCAATAGCATATTTGCGATTTCCCGAAAAAAATTCCCGGATGTGTGTACATCCGGGAATGGGTCTCAGTTTTCTTCGGTTTTCGGGCTGCGGAAGGCGAAAAAGCGCTGGCCGAGGTAGTTGAGGCCGTTGAAGAACACCATGCCGGCAAGCATGGCCACGTTGTCGCGCGTGCCGACCGAGGCGTTGGCAAGCAGGCGCAGGCACAGCGGCTTGGCAGCGCCGTAAGCGATCAGGTAGCACACGGCGATGTTCGCCGCGAAGCGCACGACCTGTCCCACGCTGCGCTCGCGGCTGCGGAACGTGAAGTATTTGTTGAGGAAGAAGCTCAGAATACTTGTCAGCACGTAATTGGCCGCCGAGGCCACCCAGTACGAGCACCCGGCAATATTATACAGGCCGAACATGATCGCCGTGCCGACGAGCGTGTTGATCACGCCGACGAGCAGAAACTTCCACAGCTTTGCATCAAAGAGCGTACGCAGGCGCTTCAAAGCTCCGCCTCCCGATCATCGAGCTCCGTCTCGATCCGGTAGCGGGGACGCGCCTTTGTCTCGAGATAGATCTTGCCGATATACTCCCCCACCACGCCGATGGCCAGCAGCTGCAGCCCGCCGATGGCCCAGATGGACACGGCAAGGCTCGACCAGCCGGCGACGGTATGGCCGGTAAAATAGCGCACGAGAAAATAGATGAGCATGGCAATGCTGACAAGGAACATCACAACGCCGATGCGCGTGATGAGCCGCAGCGGCGACACCGTCAGCGACGACACGCCCTCCCACGCGAACGAGAGCATCTTGCGCAGCGGGTACTTGCTCTCGCCGGCAAAGCGCTTGCCGCGCTCGTAGTACACGACCGCGCTCGGATAGCCGACAAGCGGCACGAGCCCGCGCAGGAACAGGTTCACTTCTTTGTACTCCGCGAGTGCCTCGAGCGCGCGGCGGCTCATGAGCCGGTAGTCAGCATGGTTATACACCACGTCCGCGCCGAGTGCGCGCAGCAGGCGGTAATACCCCTGCGCACTGGCGCGCTTGAACGCAGAGTCCTGCTTACGGCTGGCGCGCACGCCATAGACGATGTCATTCCCGTCCCGAAAGGCCGCGAGCATGGCGTCGATGGCATTGATATCGTCCTGCAGGTCGGCGTCCATGGAGATGACGCAGTCGGCGCGATCGCGCAGCGTCATCAGTCCGCACAGCAGCGCGTTCTGGTGGCCGCGGTTGCGCGAGAGCCGGATGCCGGAAAAGACCGGGTCCTGCGTGTGCAGGTCGGAGATGATCTGCCACGTCTCGTCCCTCGAACCGTCGTCGATCATGCAGATGCGGCTCAGCGGGCCGATCGTCCCGGCGGCGCGCAGAGCGGTGAATTTTTCGCGCAGGCGGCGCGCCGTCTCCGGCAGCACCGCCGCCTCATTATAGCAGGGGATCGCAAGATAGAGCGTCACGGGCATGGCCGCGCCTCCCTTCGTCATAGCATTTCAGTCGATCGTGCCGCCGCCGAGCACCGTCTCCCCGTCGTAGAACACGACGGCCTGACCGCGCGTGATGGCGCGCTGCGGTGTCTCGAACGACACGTGCACCGTGTCCGCGCCCGTGACCGTGACGGTGCAGGGCTGCTCCGGCTGGCGATAGCGGATACGCGCTGTCACGCGCAGCGGCTGCTGCGGCACGTCGCCGGAGATCCAGTTGCAGCCGCTCGCATCGAGCTCGGTCGAAAACAGGTCGGCATTGCGTCCGAGCACGACCTCGTTGTTCGGCACGTCGATGCCGCAGACGTACAGCGGCGCTTCGGCCGCGATGCCGAGCCCGCGGCGCTGTCCGATCGTATAGTGGATGATGCCGCGGTGCGTGCCGAGCACGTTTCCGTGCGCGTCCACAAAGCGCCCGGGCACGCTGCGCGCACCCGTCAGCCGCTCGACCGCGGCGGCATAATCGCCGTCCGGCACGAAGCAGATGTCCTGGCTGTCGTGCTTGTGGGCGTTGCAAAAGCCGCGCGCCTCGGCTATGGCGCGCGCCTCGCTCTTGTGCAGACCGCCGAGCGGGAAGCGCGTGTGCGCAAGCTGCTCCTGCGTGAGCCACGCGAGCACATAGCTCTGGTCCTTTTCGGGGTCTGCCGCCTTTTTGAGCGTCCAGCGCCCGTCGGGAAGCTGCTCGATGCGGGCGTAATGTCCGGTCGCCAGCACGTCGCACCCGAGCGCGCGGGCGCGCGATTCCAGCAGGCCGAATTTCAGGTAGCGGTTGCAGTCCAGGCAGGGGTTCGGCGTCGCCCCGAGCTGATAGGCCGCGGCAAAGCGCGCCATGACCTGCTCACGAAACGCGTCTTTATAATTGAACACATAGTGCGGCATGCCCAGCGTGTAGGCCACGCGGCGGGCATCCTCCACATCGTCGAGCGCGCAGCAGGTGCTGCCCTGCGCCAGACCGGCGTCCTCGTTTTCATACAGGCGCATGGTCGCGCCCATGCAGGCATACCCCGCCTGCTGCATCAGGTATGCCGCAACGCTCGAATCCACGCCGCCGCTCATGGCGATCATCGCCTGCGGGCGGCCATTCAGCTCCGTCTGCATCCGTACACCTCGTTTCCTTTGGAATTCTATATAGTTTATACCGCGCAGCCCCGGCTTGTCAACGCAAAACACCCCGCCTGCACGCGGCAGACGGGGTGCGGAAAGGCGCAGACATCAGCGCTGCGGGTCGTTCGGGATGTCGGTGAACGAGCCCTCGATCACGTGTGCCCCGCCCCGCGCGGCGATCAGCCGGTTATAAAAACCGGCGTTGGTGATGGCGCGGTACGGGTCGAGCCAGATCGACACGGGCGCGAACATCGCGCTCAGCATCGCCCAGCCGAGAAAGCTCAGATCGAGCACGAACAGCTCCCACTTATGCCCGCTCATGAGCGCGCCGCTCTCGCGCAGGCACTGCCACGCGGACTTTTCCGGGTGATCGAGCAGCAGATACAGCGCCTGCCGGTAACGGTAGGCCGCCACAATGCCCGGCACGACCAGCAGCAAACTCCACAAGAAGATCAGAAGCCCCTCCAGAATGCCGAGCCACAGCACGCGGAAAAAGAGGCCGAAGCCGTCAAAGAGGTTTCCGAACTCGGCCTTTTCGTCGCGGCTGACGTGCAGCGCGAAGATCACGAAGCCGACGCTGACCATATAGCTCATGATCCGCAGCGCGATGACGAGCGCGATCGCAAAGCCGGACACACTGTAGTGCTCAAGGAAGCTGAGGTACGCCTGCTCGACCGCCTCCGTGCCGAAGCGCGCGGCGTTTGTCAGCGCCGTGGCCAGACGATCCATGCCCATCAGGTACGACGTGAGCGTCGAGATGAGCATACCGAGGGCAAAAACGATCAAACCCGCGAGGATCGGGCTCGGCTGACAGCTGACGGTGCGGCGGCGTGCATCCGCCTTGAGCATAACGCGATTTGAATCCATGAATATCACAACTCCGTTCCCGGCACGGCCGGGTCTCTTTTTCTTTTTAGTATAGCAGATGCCGCCGGATTTGAACACCCGGACCGGTAAAAATTCACGTTTTCGACACACGTTGAGATTTTTTCGGGAAGTTGCGGAAAATACGCTTGACAATCCCCGCGCGAAATGCTATATTAAACAAGCTTTGATTCACAAAGCCCATGCGCGAGTGGTGGAATTGGCAGACTCGCTAGATTCAGGTTCTAGTGTCCACTCCGGACGTGCGGGTTCAAGTCCCGCCTCGCGCACCAAGACCCCGAGAGCTTCGGCTCCCGGGGTTTTTTGCTGCCGTCCGTTTTCCGTCGGATGCGAAAAAGCGCCGTGCGGATGCAGGGCGCCTGATTACTCATCACTCTTTTTCTCGTAGCCTATGCCGTTATTGCATTCTTTAAGATTTCGTATGTTCGTGCGATAAATCCAGTCCGGTGTGCCATCCGGGAATGCATCGCAGGCGCATCTCCATCCGTCAATATTCTCTCGTTGGTGGACGCACCTGTCGCATGGATAATCTATATAAATCATTTTCTTTCCTCATCAGCAACTCTATCAGATAGTGCTTTCGCACCTTAAGCAGGCAAACACGTCTTGTATTCCCCGCCGCATCTGCGCGGCGTTCCCAAAACAAACAGCGGCGCCGGTCTCCGAACAGAGACCGGCGCCGGTTTTTTACGCGCCGAAGCACGTGAACATGATGACGAGATACGCGATATAGAGCGCGCCGATGAAAAAGCCGACCCAGCGCTTGAATTTGCCCTGCACAAGCGCAGGGATGAGCGCACCTGCGCACACGACAAGGCACGCCGGAATATCCAGCAGCATGCCCTGCCGCTCGACCGGCAGCGGCTTGCCGAGGATGAGCGCGCACAGCGGCATAATGAGCGTGAGGTCCATGATGTTCGCGCCGATGATGTTGCCCACCGACAGCGAGGACTGCTTCTTGCGGATGGCCGTGATGGTCGTGACAAGCTCCGGCAGCGACGTGCCGATGGCGATCATGGTCGCACCGATGATGGCATCCGGCACACCAAGCATCTGTGCGAGCGCGGTGCCGTTGTCGATCAGCAGCTGCGCACCGAGCACAATGGCCGCAGCGCCAAACACAAACTTGCCGATATTGAGCGCGACCGTCCGGCCGTCCGTCTTGGGGCGGGCATCCTGCTCCGTGGCCTCAAGCGACTGCTCACGCCGCGCAGAGACAAGGCTCTCGGCAATAAAGCACACAAAAATGACAAGGATCAAAACGCTCTCAAGGATGGACAGCTGCCCGTCGCGCGTGAAGCCGAACAGAACCGCGATCGCCGCGAGCAGCAGCACCGCCTTGACCGCATACTGCCGCCGCGGCATGGTGCACTCCATGCAGATCAGCGACAGGCACATGATCAGGCCGGTATTGGCCGTCACCGAGCCGACGGCGTTGCCGATGGCGATGTCCGCATTGCCCTCCAGCGCGGAAAAGATGGACACAAGCATCTCCGGCATCGTCGTGGCAAAGCTCACAACGGTCGCGCCGATGATGAATTTGGGAATACCGGAGGCCTCGGCGATCCATGTGGCGGCATCGACAAACAGGTCGCCGCCCTTGATGATGCAGATCAGCCCCACCGCAAACAGCAGCAGGACAAGAAAGAGGGTACTGCCGGTAAAATCGAGGTTCATAACGCATTCTCCTTTGTGACCGCGCGCAAAAAATGAGACTTCCCGCACGATCATAGCATATGATGTGCTAAAAGTCTCATTACCTATCATCATAGGCGCATGACCACCGGCTGCTGCCGGGAGATTGTTGACCATGCATTCGCAACTACTCCCTTTTAACGAGAAAGCATCTTAGCACACCGCGCAGGGCTTGTCAAGCAATGCCATATCAAAACCCGCCGTTTTTGCACACCGGGCAAAAACGGTTTTATACGGAAGGAGATCACGGCCGCCGGCATTGTCTTTGCCTGGCAAAACCTCACAGCGTTTGCCGGCGTATCGAAAAGGAAGCAGCGGCAAAACGCTGCTTCCTTTTTACATTTTGCCCGGGTTTGTCAGGCCGCCGGAAATGACGATCCGGCAGATCTCCGACGTGCCCTCAGCGACGGTCAGCATGTGCGCATCACGGAAAAGGCGGTCAACGCCAGACTGCGCGCTCAGACCGTGCGCACCATGTATCTGGCAGGCGGCCTTGCACGTCGCAAATGCGCTTTCCGTGGCAAACAGCTTGAGCGCAGCAACGTCCCGCGTGTGCGGCATTCCGTCGGCCATCATGGAGGCGACTGTGTAGAGCGAATTTCTTGCCATCAGCGTTTTCGTGTACATATCCGCAATCGGGAACGACACGCCCTGATAGGAGGACAGGCTGCGGCCGTACAGCCCGACACGTCCGGCAAAGCTCACGGAATCATCGAGCGCCGCCTGCGAAATGCCGACCGCCACAGCGGCCATATCGAGTCTGCCTTCGTTCAGAAGCGGCTTTATCAGCGGATAGCCCACATTTTCCTCGCCGACAAGACAGTAGTCGGGTATCGAGCACTCGTCGAGGATGATATGTCCCATCGGCGAGTTGTTGAGCCCGATCATGCTGCGGTTTTCCACGACCGTCAGCCCTGGGGCGTCTTTGGGAATGAAAAACATGCTCATACTGCGGCTGCGCTCGGCAGACGGGCTTTTTGCCGTGACGACATAGCCATCGGCGACTCCGGCATTCGTGACCCAGCATTTTTTCCCAGTCAGTATCCAGCGGCTGCCGTCCTTTACGGCAATGGTGTCCACGCCCAGCGCATCGGATCCGCCGCGCTCCTCGGATATGGCAAAGGCAAAGAGCTGCTCGCCGCGGCGCGCCGGCTCGATGACCTTTTTTTTCAGCGTCTCCGTGCCGCAGCAGGCGATCAGCTCCGTGCACTGATAGTGCGGGCTTACGATCAGCCCCAGTGAGGCCAGTCCACGCGACAGCTCCTCAATGATGATCGCGCCCTCAAGACTGCCGTATTTTGCGCCGCTGCCGATGTATTCAAACTCCGCATCCAGATAGCCCATTTTGCCAATGCGTGCGTATAAATCGTGCGGAAAGCCGCCTCGGTTATCCAGCTCTGTGGCCACTGGGCACACCTCGTGGTCGACAAACTCCCTGAGCTCGGCTCTGAGCTTTTGCTGTTCCTTCGTCAATAAAAACATAGCTTTGTTCCCTTATCGTTCCGTAAAAATGAGCATGGCCTTTGCAAACGTTGCCGTTTCGGTATAGACCTCCGCTTCGACCGAAAAGCCCGCCTTGCCGTTTGATGTGAGTGCCGTGCAGAGCATAAGCCCGCCGACCTGCGTTATCTGCTCAGGATAGAAAAACGAGCTGCTGCTCAAAGTGCAGTCAAGGCAGCCCTGCTGCGCAAGATGCTTATCGGCGGCGACGAGCATCAATGCAGTCGGCAGAATGTCCATATTCGCAAGCTCCGCCTCCGGGACGCGCAGCTCATACACCCTGCGGTCCTCGTTGGAATACTCCGGAGCCGGCACCAGAAACGACGCATAGTCAGACATGCTCTCCGTGCCCAGATACATGAAATAGCGGATCAGATCCGAGGCATAGAACACGCCCTCCATCTTATCATCGCGCAGAACCGCCGCAAACGAACTGCCGGAGAGCATCATCTTCCTTGCCGCTTCGCGCACGGAGCTTTGTGCATCGACCGTCAGGAGCCTGGCGTCCTGCGACACGAGCGTCGAGAGTTTCTGCGTATGCCCGGCTGCAAAGGTACGCGGAATATCGATTCCGCCGCACAGGTGCAGCTCCTCATCGACGACGGGAAAGGATCTCATGCCGGGAAACTGCTCGTCATAGTACCGCTGCCAGTCGGCGACATAATCGTTGCGGTAGAGGTAGTTCGGCGCCTGCATCCACTCGGACACAGGGGCATCCTCGTCCGCGAACCTTGCCGAGGAAAACTGGCTGTCAAACAGCTTCATGATCGCATAGGTGTTCTGCAGCGCCGTGAGGATGCAGACGCCGTTTTTTTCAGCCTTGACGATGTGATAATCGCTCGGGCGGCCGCCGCCGGTGATCAGCATATGCGCACGGGACTGTATGATCAGGGTCTGGAAATCGGGGCGTTTGCCGACGATGCACAGCGTGCGGCTCGGATCCGCATATTCCAGGCGGCTCAGAAGCTGCGCCTCATCGCTGTCACAGATCACAATATTATCAATGGTACAGCCGAGCGATTTTCTGCCCGCTGCACAGCTTACCCCGAGCGCCGACACGAGCTCGGAAAGCGTCACGGCGCAGCTGTCCGAGTCAACGTCAGACTCTATGCGGAACGTGCCGGATTTCGGCTTTGTGATGACAAGGCCGCGCTGCTCGGCCTCCTTTATGGCCTTATAGACCGTCCCCTCACTGACATCGAGTTCGGAGGCAAGGCCCCTTACAGAAATTTTCGTTCCCGGTTCTGTCGCCTCGATGCGCGACAAAACGATATCATTTTTAATGGAAATGGTACTCCCCCCAAGCAAACTGTATCATCAAGTGATACTGATTATACATTCCGTGGGGAAGAAATACAAGAAAAATGATGAATGACAAAAGATTGTCGAGGTGTTGTATAACAATTTCGGCATCCGGAAGCGAAAACGCGACGCTGTCCGTGTAACTGTTATACAAAAACCGGTGTATACTGTTGTTGTCGTGAAACACACTTTGTTGCAAGCGCCAAAAAGCAAGTAAGTTCGCTAAAAACTGTTGACTGGCTGTGTTTTTGATGTTAAATTGTTCACACAGAAACCCAATAGCAAGGCCAAGCTTTGAAAAACAGTTCGAGCCTGTAGTGGCACAGAATTGGGTAAAAAGCAGTTAACAGTCACAATCTGTTGTACAACACTCGGAAGTAAGCAGAAACGAACACTTTCTTAACGGAGGAATGCACAATGTACAAATTCACAGAAGAGCAGATCATGATCAGAGACATGGTCCGGGAGTTCACAAAGAACGAAGTCGCCCCCTATGACAAGGCAATGGACGAAACCTTCTCGTTCAACATGGAGGTCTACCAGCAGATCTACTCAAAGCTTGTCGAGACCGGTCTGATGGGCATCCACATCCCCGAGCAGTATGGCGGCGGCGGCGGCGACGCCATCACCTCTCAGATCGTTGTCAACGAGCTTGCAAAGGGCAGCGCGAGCATCGCCCTTTATCTCGACGCAAACTGGCTGGCCTCCGACATGATCCTCGTTCACGGCAGTGACGAGCAGAAGCAGAAGTACCTCCCCCTCGCAGCCGCAGGCAAGGTCTTCGCCTTCGGCCTGACCGAGGCCTCCGCAGGCTCGGATGCAGCGGGCATCAAGTCCATCGCCGCAAAGCAGGACGACGGCTCGTACATCCTCAACGGCGGCAAGGCCTGGATCACGAACTCCGGTGTTGCCGACTACTATCTCATCATGGCGAAGACCGATCCCGACGCAGGCGCAAAGGGCATCTCCGTTTTCATCGTCCCCAAGGATGCAGAAGGTCTGACCATCGGCAAGTTCGAGCACAAAATGGGCATGAGAGGCTCGGCCACCTGCGAGCTGAGCTTTGACAACATCCGTATTCCTGAGTGCGACCGCGTCGGCAGAGAGGGCCTGGGCTTCAAGGTCGCCATGATGGCGCTCGACGGTGCCCGCATTTCCATCGGCTCCATTGCTTCCGGCCTCTCCCAGCACGCGATGGAGATCGCCAAGGCATACGCCAACGAGCGCACCACCTTCGGCAAGCCCATCAAGGCATATCAGGGCATTTCCTTCAAATTTGCCGATATGGCGGCAAAGGTCCGTGCTATGGATCTGATGGTCTGGGATACTGCCGAAATGAAGGCGAATGGCCAGCGTCACTCGGCAGAGGCGGCGATGCTCAAGCTCATGAGCTCCAAATGGTGCAAGGAGATCTGCGATGAGTGCATTCAGGTGCTCGGCGGCAACGGCTACAGCGCAGAGTTCCATGTCGAGCGTCTGTACCGCGACGCGAAGCTGCTCGAGATCGGCGAGGGCACGAGTGAGATCCAGCGCATGGTCATCAGCGGCTCCGTCCTTGGATGACCGGTACACAGCACAGAGCAAATGGAGAGATAGAGATGAAAATACTTGTCTTCGTAAAGCAGGTGCCCGACACGGACGATGTCAAGCTTGACGAGCGCGGCAATCTGAAGCGCGACGGCGTTGCCAGCATGATCAACCCCCTCGACGCAAACGCAGTCGAGGCCGCCATCCAGCTCAAGGAAAAGTACGGCGCAACGGTCGTTGCGATCAGCATGGGGCCTCCTCAGGCAGAGGACGTGCTCAAAAAGGCGCTTGCGCTCGGCTGCGACGAGGCATACCTGCTGTCCGACCGTGCTTTCGGCGGCGCAGACACCCTCGCCACCGCTTACACCCTTGCCAAAGGCGCCGAAAAGATCGGTGACTACGACCTGCTGCTGTTCGGGCGCCACGCCGTTGACGGCGACACCGCTCAGACAGGTCCGGCGACCGCAGCCTTTCTCGGCATCCCGCAGGTTACCCTTGCATCGAGCATCGATGTAAAAGACGGCTGGGTCTACTGCGACCGCGTGCTCGAGGACAGCACCGAGAAGGTGCGCGCAAAGCTCCCGGCCCTTGTGACGGTAACAGCGGAGATCAACACGCCCCGTTATCCCACGCCGATCAACATTATGAAAGCGCTCAAAAAGCCCCGTGCCGTCTGGAACGCACAGGATCTCGGCGCAGACACGGCGCAGACCGGCATCCCCGGCTCCCCGTCGTCTACCAAGGTCGTGTTCGAGCCGCCCAAGCGCAATACCGACACCACCTACTTTACGGGCAGCGCCGAAGAGATCGCAGCAAAATTCGTTGACATGCTCGAAACAGAGCACCTGGTCTGAGGAGGTTTGGCAAATGGCTAAGGAAGATTACAAAGGCATATGGGTATTTGCCGAACAGCAGAACGGAACGCTCAATCCTGTGACCTACGAGCTGCTCGCAAAGGCGCAGGAGCTCAAGGCGCATAACGGCGAAGCGATCACCGCCGTCCTTCTCGGCAGCAAGGTCGCGCATCTGGCAGCCGGTCTCATCGCCGGCGGTGCCGATCAGGTCATCGTCGCAGAGCACGAAAACCTTGCATCCTACAGTGCAAGGCCCTATCAGCAGGCGCTCACCGAGCTTGCGGAGAAGCACAAGCCCTCGATCATCATGTATCCGGCGACCAGCCTCGGCCGCGATTTTGCGCCGCGCATGATGATCTCCCTCAAGACCGGCCTCACTGCCGACGCCATCGACCTCGGCTACGATGAAGATGACGTGTTTTATCAGACCACGCCCGCATACGGCGGCAGCATCCTTGCGCACATCGTCATCCTCGAGTGCCGGCCGCAGATGGTGACCGTTCGTCCGAAGATCTTCACGCCCCTGGAGCCGGACGAGAGCCACAAGGGCGAGGTCATCACGGAGCACGTCACGGTCGACAAGGAGGCGTGCTACGAGGTGCTGAATGTCGAGCCGAAGGTCGTTACCGGCGTACCCATCGATCACGCAGACGTTCTCGTTGCCGGCGGCAGAGGCGTAAAGGACGAGTCAGAGCTTGCGCTTCTCAAGGAGCTTGCAGACCTCCTCGGCGGTCAGCTTGCCGCCTCCCGACCCCTGGTCGACAACGGATTTCTGCCGCACGATGCTCAGATCGGCCAGTCCGGCACCGCCGTCAAGCCCAACATGATCATCAACGTCGCCATCTCCGGCTCCGTGCAGTATCAGGTCGGCATGCAGAACGCCAAGTGCATCGTCAGCATCAACCACAACGCAGCCTCTCCGATCTTTGACATCTCCCACTACGGCACAGTGGCCGACTTCAAGGCCGTCCTGCCTGCCGTCATCGCAGAGATCAAAAACCGCAGGGCATAACAGGCACACGCTGCGGTCACCGCACCCCCGGCGGCCGCAGCATATCATGAGACTATTTTGTTAAAAAAATATTATTACAAAAGGAGATTATTCAAATGAGCGAACGTAAACAGATCATCCCTCAGTACGGTCCTTTTGCAGGCATGCGCGTGATCGATTCCGGCTCTCTGATCGCAATGCCTTACGCAGCCACGCTGCTTGCCGACTTCGGCGCAGAGGTCATCCACATCGAACGCCCCGGCGTCGGCGACACGCTCCGTGTCCTCGCTCCTTTTGCAAAAGAGGACGGTAAGACCGTCAGCACCTCCTGGGCGCAGGACGGCCGCAACAAGCTCTCGCTTTCCCTTGAGCTGAACCTGAAGCATCCCGAGGTCAAGGAGCTGTTCTTCGGCCTGATCAAGGAAGCCGACGTGTTCATGGAGAACATGGTTTGGCTCGAAAAGCTCGGCATCCGTGACGAGGAGCTGCTCGAGGTGAACCCCAAGCTCATCATCGCCCACATCAGCGGCTACGGCAACCCGAGATTCGGCGGCCTGCCCGAGTACTGCGACCGCGCATCCTACGACATGATCGGTCAGGCGTTCTCCGGCTGGATGGGCCTCAACGGCGAAAAGGGCGGTGAGCCCGTCGTCGGCAAGCCCTGGCTCAACGACTTCACCTCCGCATACGCCACCGTGTTTGCGGTTCTGGCTGCATACATCAACGTCCTCAAGGGCGGCGACGGCCAGATCGTCGACATCGCGCAGTTCGAGGTTCAGGCGAGCTACTGCTGCGACCTGTACACCTCCTACACCATGGCCGGCCGCGAGAACACCCGCTCCGGCAACAAGTCCGCAGCCTTCCAGCCCTACGGCCTGTTCAAGTCCAAGGACGGCTACGATGTCGCGCTCGGCGCGTTCGGCCCCGGCGTCTACAAGAGAGCCATTCAGGCAATGAATCTCGACCTTGAGTACTTCAACTACAAGGATTGCTCTTCCGGTATCGAAGCCGTCGCCTCCGAGAAGGGCAGAGAGCTCGATGCAAAGACCATCGAATGGTGCGCAGCCCGCACCGCACAGGAGATCGAGGACGCAATGGCGCAGTTCAAGGTCCCGTGCAGCCGTGTCATGGGCGCAAAGGACTGCCTCGCAAACGAGCATTATCAGAAGCGCAACGACTTCATCAAGTACGAGGATCAGACGCTCGGCAAGGAAGTCACCGCATTCGGCATCGTCCCCAAGATGTCCGGCACCCCGGGTCAGGTCTGGCGCGGCGCTCCGAGCCTCGGCCAGGACACGAACACGATCCTCAAGGAGCTGCTCGGCTATGATGACGCCAAGATCGCAGACCTGAAGGAAAAGAATCTTATTTAAGTCATTTTCTTCTTCCCGTCTCCCCCCTCGCTCCACAGGGCATCCGCCCTGTGGAGCACCATCCCGTGAGGTATGCCGCTTCCATGCGAGGACAAATCCCATACCGCTCAGAGCATCAACCAATCACGCCCACACATGAGCCTTTCATATACGCTGCACGCGCCCTTTCATCCACAATTCCCCTTCCCCCATTCACACTCCTTCACCGGTTTGGTCTGCGTTTTCATGTGGCGCAGACAGCCAAATACCCCGACGATCTGCTATCGTCGGGGTATTTCTTTCTCCTGTGTGTGCCGCGCCGTCCGCCGTTCAGCGCACGAGCTTCATGAGCAGGCGCTCAAACTCGCCGAGCATACCCACGGAATCGGCAAAGAGGATGCTCTTTTCATACATCCGGCGATAGGCGTCCACGTTCTTGTCCGTGCGCGCGGTGTAGATGATCGGGATCACAAGCAGTCCCCGGCGGCGCGCCGCCTGTACGGCCGTGCGCACGTCGTCGATCGCCTCCGCCTCGCTGAAATAGCCGGACGGCAGACCGTCGGAGAGCACCACGAGGATCTTGCGGCGCTCGGTGCGCTTGGCGAGATCGAGTGCGGCGGCGCGGATGGAATAGCCGTCCTTATTGCCGTTTCCGGCGGCGATCCTGTCTCTTATACACATCTGACGCTGC
>ENA-UAZD01000481-UAZD01000481.1-human-gut-metagenome-genome-assembly--contig:-NODE-481-length-15456-cov-8.579638_pt1 | contig 15456 bp, 10 predicted proteins | sample MGYA00244112_ERZ654658 | MGnify/ENA primary metagenome ERZ654658 (study PRJEB26926, sample SAMN06164608) | human gut metagenome | biome: ENVO:00009003; feature: ENVO:2100002; material: ENVO:00002003... | reverse complement strand
TATACGTAAGTGGCTGTATGCCACAGCGTTTTTAAATTTTTAACGTAGTATTGATTATGTTTTTAATGCAAAGGTACATTTCGATCCCGCCAAAAAGCGGCAGTGCAAACCAAAGGCAATCAAACACATTATTCTTGATCGTCCTGACTCGTTACGACAAACGCTCTGATGCTGCCGTCCGTTATTCGGTTGTCGGAACAGACCTTGAGAACAGAACGCTTCAGGGACCTTCCTGTGATCAGCAGATCCTCAACGGCGGAACGCAGAGAAGGGCTCACCCTATCAGCGGCCGAAGAATAAAGCACAATCACAACACTGTCATATTCAGATTGCGTGAGGAGGCTGTATTGGGATATTGATTCACACAAAGTCGCAGGCTTATAGCCTCCACGACTCTCCTGCTGGCGGAAGTTCGACTCGGTAATTGAATATGTTCCAAAAAGATATTCAAGATTATGCCGTTCGAGGTCCGGGCAGAGGCTCAGGAGTCGTTGGATGCAGTCCTCAACCTTCGCCATTCTGTCGAGGCGTTTGATCGACCGCTCCATACGGGTGTCACGCATACGCTTGGCGCGGTTCCTTCGCCGCTCACGTTCGCGTATCTTTTCGCTGATATCCCAAGACATGGCTCCACTGAAGCATTGGCGCTTCTCTATTCTGCCACGAGCGTACATGCTGATTTTACGAGAAGATAATTCCGAGGCTCTCTTTGAATACTTGTTGTCCGGCCTCCCGAGATTTTCAATAAATGAAGATTGCTCCTCTTGAGAGAAACCGTAGAAGGTCAGTTCCCAAAGAATATATGCGGCCAGAGCATTGTCATCCAACCGGATGCCCTCTTCTACATGAATATTCAAGTCGAGCAGGTTCTCCCAGATGTCGTTGCATCCGCTCACCCAGATATAATGTTCATCTTCGTCCCGATAAACTTTGATAATCCCATCGTCCCGTCCGATCGGACGGAGAGGATTCAGTTCATCGAATGCCTCCCTGTAGGCATAGATGTCGGTTTCGACACCGTACACTTTCTTTAGCGTCGGTATTAGGTCATCAAATGACACACTGTGAAGCAGTTCGGATAATGTCATGGCATATTTGTTTTAAATCTTCGGCAAAGATGGGATGCCTGAATGCAATTATTCGGCAGTATGGTCGACTTACGATAACTGAAAGGTTTTGGCAACGCTGTTGTATATCTTTGCAGAAAAGGAGAATACAATGAGAACGTTTAGAGTAATCAGCCCGAATTTCGAGGAAACGATAAGGTTAGCCGCTGCGATGCCGTCCATAGAGATGACTCTGACAATATACCACAGTGAATTGGCAGAGAGGGAACGGAAAATCCTTTCGATCACAGGTGATCCTCTCGGCTGGGACTTTTCATGGCTCAAGGATGAGAGCAAGAAGGAAGAAGTGCAATCCTTGCTCTTGGAGCGTTATCGCATTCTGTCGGAGATGTTTGAGTTGCATTGTTCTGATTCGGAAGCCAAACGGTTTGAAAGTCAGAATGAACGGTTATATTCACTTACTAGGGACATGTTCTCCAGAACAGGGAAGATGTACCGTCAGATGTTGTCATCTCCTTTAGAAGAGAAGGATGACGACTTTACGGTGGAGGGATGCCTGCGTTATTGGGGAGACACCGCTCAAGATGTACTCCACCTGGAAGACGATGAATATTACCGCTCGGATTTCACCAAAATGATAATTGTGAACGCCCTGCTCCAACAGGAGAAACAGGGCGACATGGAAGTAATGACCTGTAATCCTTACTGGGACGCCTCCAAAGGCCTGAAAGCGACAATGAGCGATAAGGAATTGGGCCTTGAGAACACTCTTGACGATGGAACGACTTGGGCCGAAGGCCAGATTCGTCATCCAAAACTGGAACACATCTGTGTCTGCTATGCCACCCACGCGCTTATCACCCACTCGGGCTATTCAATCCCGGATTTCCTTCGTTTGAACACCTTTGAGGTGAAAGTAAATGCGATGATCCAGCAGATCAGCGAGCAGGATGGCTCACGTCTCTGGTGGTGGAAAAACTGTCGTGAACAGCAATTCTCCGACAAATTCCTCCATGAAGCGAAGCACCGTCCATCAGGGCAGTCACTCGGTGATTTCATTTGGGGCAGGGGCATTGAATATTTCGACCTGAACGAGGTGGACGATGTAAGCAAATTACCCGACTGCCGGCATGATGACACTCTGGTTCCCACATTTCTGCATACCCTATGGCTAATGGCCACGAGTATGCTTTAGTCTTACTCTCTTCCAAGTGAATTGTCCAGATTCGTATTCGAGAATAAACTTTCACTTCCGTGTTCTCAAGTATGTCTTGCTAAAATTCACAATCATTTTTGAATAGACAAGGCTGCCGCTTATCTTTTTTAAACCATCATAAGCCACCCATTGGAGCTATTCTGGTGATTCTTCCGCGACAAAGGTAATACCGCTAATTGCTATTTAGCGGCAGTGTGAGCAGTCGAGAAAACGATCGATAGATTTTTATAAGGGCTGCTTAGTAATCATTAAAAAATAACTTGAACAATTTGTACATCTTTATGGTCTATATTTCTTTTCTCATCAGTCATGTGCCACTGGCACGCTCCTTCTTCCAAAAGAAATCTATCCTCATAAATCTGACACAAAATTTAGTTCAACTTATTTTTTAACGCTAACTTAATATTTTTGTCAAAAAAGATGATCTCTTGTCATTTCGAAGCGGCACGAAGACCAACTCCCTCTGCCAACGAATAATACGAAACACCTTCAGCACAATCGCCACCATAACGACCCAGAAGCGGCATTCGGGTGAAAAACTATTGCCTTCATTGTGAAGCAATTCAGCCTCAACCTATGCACAGCCTTCTGGATTGGTGATCGCGCTGAAAGTGTTTTGCAAAATGGATGATTCAGCAAGAAGGCAAGGCCACGTCTTGGTCAGGCAACACATCGCTTGGCGAAGATGTTCAGGAATACTCGTCCCTTTCCTCGGCAGGAGGATAAATGTTCGCATGTCGCAATGTTACAAGCCGATGGATGGATTTCAAGTGGTGGTGATCCCTTGAAGATCAGTTTTTGTGTTGGGGAGTGCAATACCGTCGCGCTCCTTAGAAGGAGAAACTTAGGCCGCCTTGGATGGCGAACTGCCAGGGGTGTGCTTTGTCGGAGGTGTGGGTGTCGGTGCTGCCGTCGTGGGTGGTGCGGGAGATGCTCACCTCCCGGTAGTTGTCTGTGATGAAGTAGTGGAAGGAAGGGATTACGCTCAGTCTGAACCGCCATAGGTTGAGTGACAAATCCAGACCCGCGTCGTCCGTAAGGCTGAAACGGTTCTTGATGTAGACGTAATGCTCAATCTCCTGTTGTCCGATGTAGGAGAAGCCGTGCGGCTCTTCCCGGTGTCCGAAAATGTAGCCCGGAGTCAGTCCGGCGAAGAATTCGATCCTGTTGAAGAATCCGGCGAAGAAACTTCCCAGAATGGTGCCGGCATCCGGATTCGTTCCGAAATAGCTCTTGTTGTGGTATGCTCCGTAGGCGGCGTTGTTGGCGCCCTGCCTTATTGATTCCTTGAACGATGTGCGTTTTCCGTTGCTCCACGACACGGACAGAGGAATCCCGAGGTAGTCGTTGATGTCCATGTTCTCGAACATCCACTGCACGCCTCCCCGCACTCCGAAGCCTTTGTCGTTGTACTTCCCGTAGGTGAGGCTCATCACCTCTCCCGAATTAGCACTGGTGTTCTTAAGCGGAATCCTCACTCCGGCGGTAAACTTAAAGTCTTGATTGTCAGAATGAACCCTTTGTGCGAAAGCCGCACTTCCTGTCAGCGAAACCAGCGCCAGCACCACTAATAACTTTTTCATCCAATTAATTGTTAGCCTGTCCTCCCCGTTATCCAAAGAACATGCCGTTCCTTGACCGCAGGTAGTTGGCGAACAGCCTCTTGTCCCTTGAGAAAACTCAACCTAAGACAAGGGTTTTAATTCATTCACAGACAATGGGTTGTCTGCTAACCAAAATTCTGGCGTTCTTCCACAGCATCCGCCCCTCCGGAGTCCTTGTGTCGCCTCTTTCTTTTCCGCAAGAAGCCATCGTCAACGCCACGGACAGGATTACAAGTTATGATATTTTCATATAAGTCTCATGATCAAAGTCTTCTGCTTGCCAATCACACGCAAAAGCATGATCACTTCACATAGTAGCCGGACTGGATCTCAAGTGTCTCACCTCTCTTGACGGCGATGTTCTTTCCGGTGCAGGAGGTGCCTCCAAGTCTGTACTGGACAATGTAGGTGCCCTCAGGGAGGCTGGTCTCGTAGCACTCCTGATAGGAGTAGACACTGCCTGACGGATCGAAATGATAGCTTTTAGGATCACTTATGCTCTTTGAGTCAATAAAGACGATGTCCGTCATGTACTTGCCTTTCTCGCTGTTGACGAACTTCACATTGCCGCAAGGAATTCTGTTCGGAACCGGGAGATCGATGAAAAACTCCTTTTTCGCGATAGGCCGGTTCTGGACGCCAGGCAGACCGCCAGGATTATTGGTGCAAAGGTCACGGTAGTTCATCTCGCTCAATGTCACCTTCATACGGTAACGGGTGGCGGCGTCGGACTCCACAGTGTTCTCCACACTCCAGACCCAACCGGAATGGAAATCAAAAGTGGCTCTGGATATGGCCGGAGGCTGAGTGTTGACCAACTCCGGCAGGTTCTTCACCTCCAGTTTGTAGTGGATGCTTCCGTCAGACGAGTTGTCGATGATGGACAGGTCCCTGATCTCACGCGTCCTTGAACTGCTGAAGTTGCAGCCTGAACTCAAGGAAAGCCCGGCGCCGGCGGCGCCACCGGACAAACCGGCCTCGAACGACCATGTCACACCGGAAGTGTAGGTCTGGGAGTTTATCGTGGTTGAAGGGGACGGAACCTGATTGAAGCGGACCGGAACCTGATTGCCTTTGTCATCGACCAGAGAGATGTCCACATTGTAGCCGGTCAGGAAATAGCCCATGAAATCGCCGGTCCAGCCATTCGGCAGCACCTTGTTGAACTTACCGGCGTACATCCCGGACGAAGCCACCGAGAACGTGGCGTCAACGATGTAGAAGTCCCCGATGTAGTTGCTCTTGGACGTTTTGAACGCATAGAGCGGGATGACCGAGTAGTACTGCTCGAAGCGGCCTTCGCCCGTCACCCTGAACTCCTTCTTGCCGTCCTTGAAGATCAAGCCATTGTCAATCTTGTAGTCATGGGACGAGAACAGATGGATGGACTGGAGCAGGTCGTCTCCCGAGGTGTTCGCGGAATGCGCGTCACCGACCCATGACACAAGGCCGTTCAGGTTGGTCGGCGGGAAATCATCCATTGAGAAGACCTTGCCGCTCCTGTGGAACGCCACGAAAAGGCAGTCGTCCAACGTCTCGGCGGACAGAAAACCGATGTTGTGCCGCGAAAGGAACGTCAGCAGATCCGAAGTCGGAGAGACCACGACCACCGCCGCCCCACGCTTGTAAGCGTTCCAGACCTCATCGTCCTTGACATCCTTCTCGCTCACAAAAACCACCTTCGCCTCCTCGCAGGAGACCCTCTTCCCGGTGAATCTTGAATATATCAACTCAAGGATGTCGCCATCCAGTTCAGACAGTACACAATAGGGCAGGTCCGAGGTGCGGTTCTCCTCGACGGGCTCCGGCTCCGGTTCCGGATCGGGGTCAAGGCCTGATTTCCCTCCGCAGGAGGCCAGCAGGCCAAAAGCCGCGCAAAGCGCAAGTATATTCAGAAAATCAATTATTCGTTTCATGGTCATTGGATTTCATTCAGAAGGTTCATGAATATATTCATAGTTTTACTTGAAGCCGTAGCCGGTTGATAGTCTCACAGATCCTCCCGGCCTCACTCTGACAAGTCCGGTGTAGTTGCGTTTCCTGGTCTTGCCTTTCGCGTCCTTGATGTCGCATTGCAGCTCGTAGTCGCCGGCCACCAGGAACAGGGAGCAGGTGTTGCCTTGGCCATAGACGCTTCCGTCATGGTAGCTTCCGGTCTCGGGGTGGCTCTTGTTGTACAGTCTGACATTGGTCATGAAAGTGCCCTCCTCGCTGTTCGTGAGGTCGAATTTCCCGGTCGGCCCCCTGTTGGGTACAGGAAGGTCCTTGGTGACGGAATACTTCTTCTGAACGAACTCAAGATCGTGGTAGTCAACACTTCCCGAGTAGAAATAGGAAGCGCCGTAGACAAGGTTGTAAAGATCTATCACGACCCTGTACTTGGTCTTCACGTCGTAGTCCTCCGCCGGGACAGCCCACACCCACTGGCTATAGAAATTGACGGTCGAGGTCGAGACAAGCGGAGGGTCCGTGATTTTCAGGGATTTCAGGCGAGGAAGATTGTTGATCTCGTAGTCGTAGCCGACCGTGGAGCCTTCGTGCCTGTTGAGCACATCGCAGTCGCTTATTGTGCGGGATGTGCTTGAGGAGATGGAGAATCCCGTGTTTGAAGAGATCATCGGAGACGTGCCGCCGGTGATTCCTCCGCCGATGGAAAAGCTCCAGCCGGTCGTGTAGCTGGTCGAGCCGATGACGGTCTCCGGTGTCGGTGTCTGGACAAAACGTCCTACTGGAGTTCCAGCGGTGTTTAATATGTAGATGTTAGAACTGAGAGACTTGAGATAGAAACCGCATATCCTCGCTTTCACCAAGCCGTGCGTCTTGGTGAAATTTCCCGTGTACATCTTCCCCGACACGACAGAAACGGTGGAGGTCATGAGGTAGTAATCCATGGCCTCCGAGTCACCACTCTTGAATCCGTGCATCGGCGTGACCTTCAACTGCACATCTATGGAAAACTCGCCCTCAAGGTAATCGTGTTTGGAGGCCGCTACGTTGGTTATCTTCTCGCTGACCTTGTCAGAATAGGTCGTGTACAGGCATGACTCCTCCCAGAAAGAGGACGGGTCGAAGTTGCCGGCCACGTTCAGGATGGCGTTGTTGGTCCAGGAGACAAGGCCGTTGAGGCATTCGTCCACCTCCAGACCCTCCGCCGGAGTTCGCACGGCACAGTGGCCGGAGCGTCCCTGCTGGAAAGCCACACAGAGAAAATTCCCCACCTCCACACCGAGTTGTTCAAGCAGGATTTTTGACGGATCGCAGACAACCACGACGCGCCCCTTGAGTGTGTCAAGTCCGGAATAGCCGGCCATGTCCGTGACAATCACTTGTGCGTTGTCAGCCGAAGGAGCCGTCTCTTTCAGCCGGCCTTTGACAGCGTCCGCGAAGTCCTTGGAGAGGCCTTCCGAGATCCATGCCGGGAACGCGATCTTCTCGCCGTCGGCGAGTGATGAAGGCTTGCGGTAGTCGCCTTCAATGATGACCTCGTCACCGTAGTCCGGACTGTCCTTGGAACAGGAGACAAGCGTAAGCACGAACGCCGGTATGGCCAGATAAAGTAAAAGAGAGTGTTTCATGGTATTACAGTCTGTAAGGCAGTTTGCGGTTGTAGTCCTTGTCCACACAGATAGTCGCCGTCTTCTTTGTGAGATTGTAAACGACTGACCATTGCGTGTTGCTTGTGATGTCTCCTCCCTCGGATTGCAGATCTGTGTGCACGGCATCAAGCAGAGACATGCATTCATCTTCCGTCATCACACGGTTCTTCTTTTCCAATGTCTCGTGGAGCTTGTCGTACCGCTCTTTTCCTCCTCCGACATTCCGCCATCCCTCGGACAGATAGAAATTGGTGACGTGGTCGGTGTCAAGCAGGTTCATCGTCCAATCCTTCGCTGACGGATCACTCAGCGGCGGCACCTCTCCCGGGCGGTAATATTCCACGACAACGCTCTTTCCGCTTGCGTCGGCGATCAGGAAATGATAGTTCGAGTCCGAATTCTCACCGTCCGCGAAAAAATTGTGGGACCGGAAAACCTCCACGGCTTGCTCAACGCTTGTACACCTGTCCAGAGCCAGCCTGATGGCTAATGTCGGAACAATGTCACTCTTCCCGGGGTCATGCTGTACCGCCCCGCCGGTACCTCGAAGAGACAGGACACCTATGAACAGTCCCGCATCATTCATCCCGTCCAGACAGCAGTAGATGGATGCGGTCACAGGGATGGAAAGATCCGTCTTCCCGTCCGACAACGCACCGGCCACATAAGTGTCTTTGTCCAGAAATGGAAGGGCTGAGATGCAGATGGACTCATGCACTCCCTTTGTGACATTGTGTACAAGCACATTGGAAGACGACACGAATCTATAGTCAAAGTTACGTCCCACCAGCACGTCTCCTTCCGGGGACTTGACACAGAAAGCACTGCATCCGAAATCCACGCCACCGTCAGCCTTGCCCAGCGGAACTGTTGTCAGCATCGGCACCACTTTTCCGAGAAGTTGCATGCTGGAACTCGCCCCTCCGCTAGACATGACCTCATCGATGTGGTACTCCGAACTATATTTCACTGAATATAAATGCCCGTCCGCCAAATTCTTCAATGTGGACACCATAGCCTTCTGATCATCATTCCTCAGATAATCGGCAGGGTTTGCGGCGGTTTCGGTTTCTCCCTTATCACAAGAGGACATAAAGAAAACCGAGACTGAAAGACAAGACACAAGATAGATAAGACGCTTCATCGTTTTGATATTGTTTGAAACATGCCCGGAAGCCTCAGGGTGGCTCACCACGCCCAAGGAAGAAATTTGTGAGACAAAAATACTAAAAAAGCACCCGAAGAAAAGACGGCTCCGACAAATCTTGCCGAGCCGTCAAGAAATTGTCGTACGGACAACCTTATTTTGTCAAATCAGCATTTTTTTGCCGAACCGATAAATTGCTTATCCGCCATTTTGTCGGGGTCATACCCTCTCTCTCCTTGAAGGAAGCATTGAAATTGCTCACGGAAAGAAAGCCTGATTTTTCCGCGATTTCAGCGATGGACCTGTCAGGACTCTCCAGCAAGGCGCGTTTTGCATGGTCGATTCTCATTCCGCAGATCCATTCCCGGAAAGTCACCTTGTAGGTCTGATTGATGAAAGCGGAAAGATACGTCCTGTTTGTGTACAGGATTTTGGAAAGATCCGCTATCGTGAGTCCCGGCTTCAGATAGCCTTCCGCCTCCACCCATTCCTGCACAAGACGTTGCATTTCAGGATTGCAGGAGAACTTTTCTGTCACAGGAAGATCCGGCCCCGGGTCACTTTCGATGGCATGTTCGACGGTTTCATAAAAAAGCATGTAGTTCTGGTAACTGACATACAGATAAATGTAGAACGGAACGGAAGACAGCACCCAAACAAAAACAAGATTGTCAGGAAGGAAGGTCAGCACAGAACAACCGATGCCGAAAATGAGCATCCAATATGTCAGTACCGACATCCATCTGACATAGGTCGCGATATGGTCAGAATAGGTGTCATCCATCTTTTTGACGGCCCGATGGTAGGCCTTGAGCAGGTGTGAGGCCAGAGAGAAACCATACAGGGCAAGCATCAGGGCTAATGAATATATCAGGCCGGCTTTCAGTGTGCCGTCTTCGCTGAACAAGAGCGCGGAGACGGACAGGATGACATATAAAAGCCATGACAGACAATGTCTCACAATGATCTTCCGTGTGATGTAGGAGCGGTTCAGAAGTGTGTGCAGAGCCGCGACGAACAGCCCGTAGCCGAAGAAATACGTTGAGAGATTCATCACAATCGCGGCATTGACATTAACCTGCCTTATGTCAAAGCACAGATGGACGGCATAATTTGCCGCCAGCACCAAAAGCGCCGCCCCCATTAAATTCCTTGACCGCAGGTAGTTGGCGAACAGCCTCTTGTCCGGGACCTTCCCGAAGAAGAACCTAAAGACAAAGAACGCCATCAGGGTCAAGGCAATGCATAGGGAGTATCTGTACAGATCGATGTTCATGGTGTCAATGCGATGGAATGCCTTTACTCGATGCAACTGGTGAGACAGGTCATCGAGGCGTCGGGACGGAACTCGATGCCGGTGGAGGTGGCGGGGATGAGAACGGTCTCGCCCTGACGGAGGGTCACGACGTGCTCCTGGCCGTCATTCTCATGGTCAACAAGGCTGCCGCCTCCGGCGACGCACATCACGACCACAAAAGAGTCCAGTTCAGAGAGATCCTTGGCACAAGGCTTGTCCAGGTCGAAGAGCGAGGTGGTGAAGTACTTGCAGCTGACCAGTTTGGTCTCGGCGTCCTTGACACGGGAATATTCAGTCCTGTAGTCCGGGTAGACATCGTAGTCGATGGCCTCCTTGGCCTGCTCGATGTGCAGTTCGCGGGGCTTTCCGTCAAGACCCAGGCGACCATAGTCATAGATCCTGTAGGTCAGGTCGGATGTCTGCTGGATCTCGGCGACGAAGGCTCCGGCCCCGATGGCGTGGATCCGGCCGGCAGGGAGGAAGAACACATCGCCGGGAGCGATCCTGTAGCTTGCAAGCACGTCGGTGATGGTGTGTTCGTTGACTCTTTTCTCATATTCATCGGGAGTGATCCACTCGGTCAGGCCGCTCAGCAGATGGGCTCCCTCGTCGGCTCCGACCACATACCACATCTCGGTCTTGCCTTTCATCCCCGGATGGGTCCTCGCGGCAAGCTCGTCGTTCGGGTGGACCTGGATCGACAGGTCGCTCTTGGCGTCGATGAACTTTATCAGTAGCGGGAATTCCGTGCCGGTCTTGGCGAAGACCTTCCGCCCGACGAGTTCGGGACCATAGTCATTCATCACTTCGGTCAGGCTCTTGCCTGCGAAGGTTCCGTTCGAGACCACGGAGACGCAGCCTGGCACCGCCGAGATCTCCCAACTCTCGCCGATGTTGCGCTGTTTAGTCTTGATTCCCTTGAACGGGGCTATCTTTTCTCCGCCCCACACCATCTCGCGGAGATAGGGCTCAAATTTCAGAGGGTACATATTCGTTAAGTTCTTTTTAAACAATTATTTATCCAGCTCTGTCAATGCGAACGCATAGGCTCCGAGCGAGATGGCCTTGCTGGCTCCGATCTTGGAACGCATCACGCCGACGCGCTTCTGAGGGTCGTAAACCACCTCACGGTCGCTGCCATAGACCTTCAGGGAACGGGCCTCACCGCGGGCGAATTGCTCGAACTCGGCCGGATCATCGAGGTTATAGACCTTCATCTGAACCCGGTTCAGTTCCTCACCGGTGAGCTGGTGCATCTTGCCGCGCATGGTGCGTAATATTCCTGGCATCAGGTACTTGTAGTTGTTCATCACGCCGCCGCCGATCACGATCAGGCCGTCGATCAGGGTGACCGCCGTGGCCATCGCGTCGCCGGCGACCTCGCCCATCTTGTCGAAGGCTTTGATCGCGGCTTCCTTGTCGCCAGGTCTCTTGCCCTCGCAGATCTCCGCGATATCCTTCGGCTCAAGGCCGTGGTCCGGGTTGCCGGTCAGCTCGCCGTAAACTCTCTTCACGGCGCGGATCGAGGCACCGTCCTCGACGATGATGTCCGGCATGTCAGGATGCTTGAGGCAGAAAGTCTCCACGCAGGAGTTGTCGCCCCGGTTGAGTTCGCCGTTGATCACCGTGCCTATTCCCAGACCTGTGCCGAACGTGTAGCCGATGAGGTTGTGGTAACGCTTCACGCTGCCGGCCTTGGCAAGCCTTTCGTTGATTTCAGGAAGCACGCCGCCGAGAGCCTCTCCGTAGGCGTAAAGGTCGCCGTCATTATTGATATAAACCGGGATTCCAAAAGTGTCCTCAAGGAATGGTCCGAGAGCGACACCGTCACGGAAAGACGGGAAGTTAGGAAGATAACCGCCGATGATTCCGTCCGGGTAGTCGGCCGGGCCAGGGAAACAGAAGCTGATCGCGACTGGTTTCTCCTCTCCAAGTTCCTCTTCGATCTGACGGAATCCCTTGACCATCGTGCCGAGGCAGCGGTCAAGGTTGTCGGCGTTTGACGGAAGCGTGATCGGTTCGCAGCAGAACTCACCACCCTTCATCGCACCGAAGACCATGTTGGTGCCGCCGGCGTCAAGGGTCATAACGACTCTGCTGTCATTTCTGATATCAGACATATTCTTGTGTTTAAATTATTGCCGAACCTCCTTGAATATTCAAAAAAATCAAGTCTTTTCGTTGCAAAGATAATCATTATCCGTCTTTCGGGCTCACCGTTTGCAGGGAAAATTCGTACCTTTGCACCAATCCTCTATTCTTCACCACTTGTGGTGAAAGCAAGTACCTCCCCCGAGGGGAGGGATTTAGGGTAGGGGTAACGTGAATGAATGTGGGTGGGCAATCACCTTCGGACGTGAGATAAGGTAGTTTACAGCGGGTAGTTGCCTACTTGCGAGAGTTGAAGTTATCTATGCAGAAAAGAAGAAATCGCCAAGGTGGCGAGAACGGCGGCAGGAAGAGCCGCGACAGGAAATTCGGAGCCAGACAGAAGAGCAAAAGAGTGCTGGAAGAGGTGACCGGCAAGGTTCAGATGACAAGGGACGGCTATGTCTTCGTGATCATTGAGGGCGAGCCGGACAACGATGTGTTCGTCAAGGCGTCCAAGACCCGCGGAGCATTGAACGGAGACATCGTGAAATGTGCGGTGACAAGCGAGAAAAAGGAAGCCGGAGAGGCTAATGGACGTGGCAGGAAGGACGCGGCCAGACGCCGCGAGGGAGAGATCATAGAGATTGTAGAGCGCAGCCACAAGCCGTTCGTCGGCGTGCTGCACATTGTCGGAAGGCAGGCTTGGGTGCTGATGCAGTCAAGGAATATGCCGTACGACATCTGCATAGATTTCGACACCCTTCCTGAGGGTGCGAAAAGAGGGATGAAAGTGGCGGCTCTGGTCGACGGATGGGACAAGGGTGAGCCGACTCCGAAAGGCCACATAGTGGATGTGCTCGGAATGCCGGGCGAGAACGACACGGAAATGCACGCCATCCTTGCCGAATATGCCCTGCCTTACAGGTTCGAGCCGGAGGTCGAGAACGCGGCGGATCAGATTTCGGACCAGATCACCGAGAAAGATCTCAAGGGTCGTCGGGATTTCCGCAACACCCTGACATTCACCATCGACCCTACGGACGCAAAAGACTTCGACGACGCATTGTCCTTCAAGAAACTGGACAACGGCAACTACGAGATCGGAGTCCACATCGCCGATGTGTCCTACTATGTACTTCCGGGCACAATCGTGGACAAGGAGGCACAGGAGCGCGGCACGTCAGTCTATCTGGTTGACAGGACGGTCCCGATGCTTCCGGAGAAACTTTGCAATAAACTCTGCTCTCTCCGCCCACACGAGGACAAGCTGACATTCTCGGTAGTGGTCGAGATGACTCCTCGCGGAAAAATCGAGAACCGTTGGTTCGGCCGCACGGCGATCTGTTCTGACTACCGTTTCGACTACGACGGAGCGCAGCAGATCATCGAGAGCGATGGTAAGGAGCCTGCGGATCCGGCCATCGGTCAGGATGTCAGGGAGGCCATCGTGACGCTCAACAAGCTGGCATTGACACTCCGCAAGCGTCGTTTCGCCTCAGGAGCCATCAGTTTCGAGCGTCCGGAGATGAAAGTCGAGGTGGACGCGACCGGAAAGCCGATCAGGGTTTACGAGAAAATCACCAAGGAGGCCAACTGGCTGATCGAGGAGTTCATGCTTCTTGCGAACCGTTCCGTGGCCGAGTTCATCGCCACTTCCGGCAGGATGGACGGCAAGGCCGACAAGAAGGCCAAGACCTTTGTTTACCGTGTACACGGCGAGCCTAACACGGAGAAGATCGCGAGCCTCGGCCAGTTCGTAAGCAATTTCGGGTTCAAGTTCGGGCCGAGCGGCAACGGACGCGAGATCGCCAAGTCCCTGAACACGCTTTTGGCCGAGGCCAAGGGCACACCGGAGTGCGACGCCTTCCAGATGATCGCCCTGCGCTCGATGGCAAAGGCGATCTACACCACCGACAACATCGGCCATTACGGCCTTGCGTTCAAGTTCTACACGCACTTCACATCCCCTATCCGCCGCTATCCTGACACAATGGTACACAGGCTGTTGGCCCTCTATCTCGACAATGCCGAGAGTCAGAACAAGGACTATTACGAAGCCCAGTGCCAGCATGCCTCCGAGCGCGAGCAGATAGCCGCGAACGCCGAACGCGACAGCATCAAGTACAAGATGATCGAGTTCATGCAGGACAAGATAGGCAATGAATATGAAGGGAATATCTCCGGCCTGACCGAGTGGGGAATGTACGTGGAGATCAAGCCTACGATGATCGAGGGTATGGTCGCCCTGCGCGACGTGAAGTCCGACTTCTTCGAGTTCGACGAGCAGAACTACCTCATCCGTGGCCGCCGCACCGGCAAGGTCTTCCGCCTCGGCGACCCGGTCAAGATCCGTGTGAAGGCCGCCAATCTGGAGCAGAGGCTTCTGGACTACGAACTGGTTGACGCCACCACAGACAATGGCTCCTCCAATGATGGTTCTGGCAACGGTTCCAACCATGGCCCAAGCCACCGTTCCGGCAATGAGGATACGCGCCACGTCCTGGATGGAGAGGGTCGTTCTAACCATGACCCCAGTCACCGTTCCGGCAATGGGTCTGGCAAGGGTTCCGACAACGGTTCCGGTAGCGGTTCCGGTAGCGGTTCCGCTGACGGCAAAGCCAAGAAAAAGCCTTTCTACGCCGTCATCGCCCACAACGATGACCAGCCTAAGCGCAAGTCATCCAAGGACAAAGGCCGTCCCCGCAAGAAGTTCGGCCCCAAGCCATCCCGAAACGAAAAGAAGAAAGCCAAATAACCCTTTGCCCGACACAGCACATCAAAAAGAGTGACCGTCTCATTGCGGCCACTCTTTTTTGTCCGGTGAAAACCTTGCTGGCCGGACGAATTGTAAAAATCATACTCTTTGTCCTGTGAAACCACAATCCGCCGGACGAACAGCGAGGAGTGAAAAGGCGACGGCGAGAATCTTACAAAAGGCTTTCAGCCACATAACGAGTCTGTCGCGGCAAAAGCCATATCGGGCTGTTCTTATTTCGGGTGCAGAAGAGGCTGCTTTGCACCCGATATGACTTTCTTATTGGTTTTGGGGTGCGAAAAGCCGCTTCTCGCACCCGATACGGTAATTCGAGCTATTTCCCCGAACCTTGCCATTCAGCCCATAACATAAAAGGTCGAGCCTATAACACAGAGTGACCGCAAGGGAAATAATGTCATTGACAAACAAATCACCGCCAAGAGGTAATCCCACATAATCGCCTGAATATAAAGACTATAACATGTAAATAGTCAACTTGTCTATAGTAATGTTGAAAAAAATAAGTTGCATCAATCGATAAAATTGAATACATAGAATCATCCTGAACATCAGGATTGTGCAAACCACAGGCACGCAAGAATGGCTCTGGTAATGCCGGGAGGCCATAGTGTGTGGCTGACCCCCATATCCCGAGGGAGGGTCAGCCACAGTGATAGTGGATT
>ENA-UAZD01000480-UAZD01000480.1-human-gut-metagenome-genome-assembly--contig:-NODE-480-length-15477-cov-18.020879_pt1 | contig 15477 bp, 14 predicted proteins | sample MGYA00244112_ERZ654658 | MGnify/ENA primary metagenome ERZ654658 (study PRJEB26926, sample SAMN06164608) | human gut metagenome | biome: ENVO:00009003; feature: ENVO:2100002; material: ENVO:00002003... | reverse complement strand
GAGATTGCCTCTTGTCTCGTGGGCTCGGAGATGTGTATAAGAGACAGCAAATATATTTTGTAAGTTTATAATAGAAAAAGTTTTGCATAGGAGAATCTATTAGATATGAAAAAATTATTAGACAAATGGATTAGTATTAGTCTCATTAAGAGAATTATTGGCGGACTTGCACTTGGTATCATACTTGGTCTGCTCGTGCCTAAAGCAACTGGTATTTCTCTTTTCGGAAGTGTTTTCGTTGGTGCACTTAAGGCTATTGCTCCGCTTCTTGTTTTCGTGCTTGTCATAAGTTCTTTATGTCATTCAGGAAAAAGTCATGGCGGTGTTATTAAAACCGTAATTATTCTGTACATGTTCAGTACGGTTCTTGCCTCTGTAATCGCAGTATTTACAAGCAAATTATTCCCGGTTACGCTCACTCTGACAGAAGGCATTGAAGAAATGTCATCACCGGGAAGTATTGGTGATGTATTTAACTCTTTATTAATGAATATTGTTGAGAATCCTATTACTTCTCTTACTAAAGCTAACTATGTAGGTATTCTTGCATGGGCTGTTGTTATCGGTATTGCATGTAGACATGCCAAGGAATCTACTAAAGATATGCTTGTAGATATCTCTAATGGTCTTTCCAAGGTTGTTACCTGGATTATTAATTTTGCTCCATTTGGTATTATGGGACTTGTATTTGATACTGTGTCAAATAATGGTATGTCAGTATTTAAGGAATATGGAAAACTTCTTATGCTTCTCGTTGGTACTATGCTGTTTATTTATTTTGTTACCAACCCGATTCTTGTTTTCTGGTGTACACACAAGAATCCTTACCCACTTGTATTCAGATGTTTAAAAAAGAGTGCTCTCACTGCATTTTTCACAAGAAGCTCTGCTGCCAACATTCCTATTAATATGAAGGAATGTGAGGATATGGGACTCGACAGAGATACTTACTCTGTTACTATTCCGCTCGGTGCAACTATTAACATGGACGGTGCGGCAATAACTATCACTGTTATGACTCTTGCCGCAGCTAATACTTTAGGTATTACTGTTGATATTCCAAGCGCAATCCTTTTAAGTATTCTTGCAGCGCTTTCTGCCTGCGGTGCTTCTGGTGTTGCCGGTGGTTCACTCCTGCTTATACCTATGGCATGCTCATTATTCGGTATTCCTAATGATGTTGCTATGCAGGTTGTCGGAATCGGCTTCATCATCGGTGTTATTCAGGATTCTGTTGAAACTGCACTTAACTCATCATCTGACCTTTTACTTTCTGCTTCTGCTGAATTCAGACAGTGGAGAAAAGAAGGCAGGGATATTACTTATTAATATGACTAATGCAAAAATGTCTGGCATGCCGCACTACTGCGACACACCAGACATTTTTAATTATTATTGGTTTCTTTATCTGTTCTTAATCATGCTTACAATTGCTAAAACAGCATTTATAAGACACCATACTGACCAGATTACTAGGTCACTGTAATTGCCGTATCCTGCAAATCCGAATACAGCGGCAAGTCCGAAAAGTACAATCAACGCTATATCGTGTCCCTTACCAGTCTTATTTCTTGTAGCTATCGAAACGATTCCACCAGCAAGCATAAGTATTCCAACTATTACGCCGACACTTCCTGATATGCCACCATTGTCCTCAAGTGCATTAACTACTCCTGCAGCGCATGACTGAAACATAACTACTGCAAATAATATAATTGATAATATTCCTGATACCAGTTTCCAAACTCTCATCTTCTACTCCTCCTACTGAAGCTTTATTATTACTTTTTCGCTTGACCATATATTGGTTGTGTATTCCAGTTCGATAGATTCTGCATCAACAGGAACTGCAAATACTACACTGAAGCTTATTTTACGACCAGTTGATAATGTATCTCCTGAGAACTCATTTACAGATGCGATAAAACTTTGGTCACAGCTCTCATTATCTGCATAACAGCTAAAATCTGCACTACTTACATAAGCATCAGATTTACCGTTATTTTCAAATGAAAAATCTGCTTTGACATATTTTTTCCCATCACCAGGCTTGTAAAATCCATATGGATCATCGTAATCGGTAAAATCTGTATCTGCATCATTAACTGTACCCTTTAATCCATCTTTCTCAAAGCTTCCACCTACCATGACAACATTATCACTTTCTGAGCCTGTCTTATCCGAAGCACCACTCGCATTACTGTTATCTACGCTTGTGTCAGAACCGCTTCCCATCGCCATTGCAGCAAATACTATCAGACACAGCAGTACCCCTATGTACTTCCTGATTCTTTTCATATGATTTCCTCCTCATATCATGTCTTTTTATAATAAAAACAGCCATCAGTTCTGCAATTATTTCCACAATAATATCCATCACATCAAATGTCCCCTTTACACATCCGGTAACCTGACAGACTTCCATAATTGTCGAAAACATGCCTGCTATCACAAACATTTTCCATACATAAGCTGTTTTATTACCTGTAACCAGCATTAATGAAAATACCAGTGCATACGCCCACAGCATATCTGGCATATAACTACGCAAATTTACTACAAATGTGTTCTCCATTCCAACATGCAGACTGACTCCAAGCAGCCTGTCAATATTCTGTACAAACATGACTTGTGGTGAAGTCACATAGTATAGCAGACTGCCTGCCAGTATTGGAATTGAGATATTTGCGTATACGATATATTTTTTCATGCATATACCTTTATTTCTGAATTTACATAATTAACTTTTCTTCATAATATCATTTATTGCGTTCTCGTGCAATTATTTTTTTACAAATCAACATATATTATTGCATAGAGGTGCAATTTTATGAAAAATGAAAACAGTATTGACCGCATAATTCAGGTTAACGATACTAATATTGGTAATAATATAGCCGCTCTGCGTAAATCGCTGAACATTAAACAGACTGATATGATTGCGAGGCTCCAGACAGATGGCATTGATATTTCAATTTACTCATACAACAGAATAGAAAAGGGATCTCAGAATCCTACTGTTTCTTTTCTCTATGCATGCTGCCGTATCCTTAACTGCGATATGAATACAATATTTAATTTTCATTGTGATATGTAATTATTTTTACATTCTGAATGTTATCACAGTGAAGCTTACAATCTGTGTGCTGACAGCACAAAAAAGACAGGACATAATATTGAATGATTTCAACATATATCCTGTCTTTTTATAATTACAAATATCCTATAATTGCCATAAATATTGCAAAAAAAGCTAAAAACATAAAACTAATCGTAAATGCATACCCAAATGTCAGAATAGTGCTTAATACATTTATCTTCTTCATTCCCGGAAGCTTTCTCCTTATATTAAGATAGTTGCCAAACCACATTGTCATTCCCATAAAGAGTACAAATACAGCTATCTTATACATTGTAAGTTCTCCGCCCGTTACCGGTATTCCCGTTTTACTGTCCGTAACTGCAAAGCTTATTGTTAGCCATACAATAACCGCATACCATACTAGCGCAATCAGACAATACACAATATTCAGCCGTCTGAATCCCGGAGGCAGATATCTGCGCCATGAATTGTTAATATCGTAATTCCTTTTCTGATATTTTCTGTACATTTTAACAATTGTATCTCTTATATTACGATAGGTTCTTACAACTGAAACATTATTATCTTTACCAAATGCTGTTTCAGCTTTTTTCCTATTATCCTGTACTATACTATAATTTAGCATATCCAGCACGCCGCGAAGCTCTGCTGCTGACTGATATCTGTCTTTGGCATCTACCATAAGGCATTTCTTAAGAATATCTGAAAATCTGCACTCTGCAATTCCTGCTCCCGGCTTGTCACCTGTCATAATATAATTAATTGTTGCTCCCAGACCATATATATCTGTACGCTCATCAGACTGCCCGAATCCAAACTGCTCTGGTGCAGCAAAATACACTGTTCCCAGCATTCTGGTATCTTCATTCTTATCTGCATTAACATGTCTTGCCGCATTAAAATCTATAAGATTTACATGTCCGTTTTTTTCAATAATTATATTAGATGGTTTAATGTCTCTATGGACAATTGCCGGCTCTAACTGATGCAGTCGCACAAGTATGTCCACAAGCTGGACTGCTATTTCATATGCCTGTTCCGCATTTAATAATCCCTGCTCATCTAATACCTGCTTAAGGCTCCTGCCTTGCACATACTCCTCAACTACTATAAGCTTTCCATCATCAGCAACACATTCCTTTACCGCAGGAACACCCTCAATTCTTACAGAGGCAAGCTGCTCATATACATCATGCGAATATATATCAAGTGTCTTTTTAACGCAAAGCTCACTGTTCCTTATATCCTGCACCAGCACTATATTCTTTTTTTCATCAAGTACTGTCAGTTCCCTGTAAAATGACAGCCTGCTCTCTTCTTCTAAAGTCATATTTTTATCCTTATTGTAATTTAGTGTTTATTATTATACACTATATCAATAGAAAATGTGTACTCTATTGTGAAAGGCGGAATTAATAATGAACGAAAAGCCGACTTATGAACTTGATAAAATCTTAAGTTCAGTTGAGCCTGAACATTTTAACAGATATCGTAATGAAGAGGATATGACTCACAGATGTCTGTCAGCGAATTCTTTAACTGGTATATAGGAAGCCACGGACTTCAATTAAGTGATGTTATCCGGCAAAGTGATATTCCAGCTAATTATGCATACGGAATACTTAATGGTAATCGTGCCAACCCAAGCCGTGACAGAGTAATTGCGCTCTGCATTGCATGTCATATGAATCTTACTGATACCAACCGTGCGTTAAAAACTGCAGGCCTAAGCCCTCTGTATTCCAAGGTCAGCCGCGATGCTGCAATTATAATTATGATTAACAAATGTGAATATGACATTGGAATTATTAATGAATTTCTGTATGGACATAATCTCAATATTCTTTCAACATCTAGCAACAAGGAGGCTTAACAATGAACATAATTGACTCACACATTCATATATGCCGCTGCATTAATGGATTTGGAAACAGCGGAGAAATGCAGGCTATAGGCGGAGGTTACGCAAGCTACGCTGATGGAACTATATTCCAGATGATACCAGAGTGTCTTGGTGAATATGATGTAACTCCGGAAGCGGTTCTTAAGGTTATGGATGAAGCTGGCGTCTCCAAAGCTGTTATGCTTCAGGGCAATTTCTTAGGACCGCAGAATCTCTACACTTATGAGGCTGCAAACAAATATCCTGACCGTCTTGCTGCGGCAGCTACTTACGACCCATTCTGCAGAAATGTTGATTCTATAAGAAAGCATTTGTTTGAAGACCTCGGAATTAAGATTGTAAAATTCGAGGTAAGTACCGGAAGCGGTCTTATGAGTTATCATCCTACTATTCCCCTTGACGGTGATGTTATTGAGGAAATGCTGTCATATGCTGAAATGCATAATAATACTGTTGTGTTCGATATCGGCCGCTACCCTGCCGAGTGCTGGCAGCCAGAAGCTCTCGCCCGCGCAATTAAGAGACACCCTGACACGCAGTTTGTTGTGTGCCATCTGCTCGCCCCAAGAGGTCTTGTTCAGGAAGATGTCTGGCTTAAAGGAATGGAGGCACTCACGCTTGACAATGTTGTATTCGACCTTGCAAGCCTTCCTTCTAATCAGGGTAAAGATGCCACATACCCTTATCCTGACGCAATCCATTATATTAAACGCGCCATCGAACTTGTCGGAAGCGACCGACTTATGTGGGGAAGTGACCTGCCTATGAATCTGTGCAAGGACAGCTACAGACACCTTATTGATTACATTGTCTTAAGCAATGAAATATCAACATCCGACAAGGAAAATATCATGTCTGCTACTGCAGCTAAAGTATATTTCAAATAATCCACATTTTTAATATATCCCTCAAAAGCACTGTTTACCTGCTTTTGAGGGATTTTTATATTCTCCTGTTGACATATTATGCATATCATGTTATATATACTACGACAGATGTACTACGGCTGTCGTAGTATCGCCTGTCGTAGTAATTATCATTTATTTAATATTTATTATCAGGTGAATCATCACCTTCAATTAATTCGAAGGGAGGAATATGCATGGCTGGCATCAGCAGCGACATTATACGAGGCTACAACGATACAATTATCCTGTATCTTCTGCTTGATAAGCCATCTTATGGTTATGAGATTTCCAAGCAGATTAAGGCCATGACCAATGAGAAATATATTGTTAAAGAAACTACTCTTTACTCCGCATTTACACGAATGGAAAAGAACGGATATATCACTTCTTTCCCCGGTGTAGGCGAGAATGGGGGAAAGAAGCGCACCTATTATCAGATTACTGACGAAGGACGACTGTATTATCAGTCAAAATGTGAAGAGTGGGCTCTCACTAAAGAAGTTATTGAAAAATTTATTGTGAAGGAGAATTAATGTATGGATACTATTAAAAGTTATCTTGAAACTATGTTTGCCAATCTCCCCGCAACTGCTGAAGTTTTAAAGGCTAAAGACGAATTGTGGGGCATGATGGAGGACAAATATAATGAACTTATCAGTGAAGGTAAAAGCGAGAATGAGGCTGTAGGCACTGTTATCTCAGAATTTGGCAATCTTGACGAACTCGCAGAAACTCTCGGACTTAACAGGCAGTCTTCTGCTCCTGTTGATAACAGACGCACTTTAACACAGGATGAAGCCAGAAGCTTTGTAAGTGCCGGCAGCCGACATGCATTTCTGACTGCATTAGGGGTTTTCTTATGTATTTTCTCAGTAGTTCCAGCGGCAGCCTGCAGTGCATTTCATAATAATTTTCTCCAGACAATGGGCACTGTTGCTCTGTTTATTATAGTTGCCTGCGGTGTTGGCATATTTATAATAACCAATTCTTTAATGAATAAATACGACTATATTAAGAAACACGAATGTATCATCGATTATGCCACTGTCGGATATGTGCAGGATAAGAAGGAACAGCTTCGCAACATTTCTATTATGTGCCGCACTCTGGGAATTATTATGTGTATCATAAGCTTTGTCCCTGCTGCTGTTTTTGACGCAATCCCAATACAGGGACTTGACGATATCGGCGGTGCAGTAATGATTTGTATAGTAAGTGTCGGCGTATTCCTTATTGTTTTCGGTTCAATGGCTGAGACTTCATGTAAGACTTTACTTGCCCTTAATGGTGACAATGTAGCCGGCAGCTATGTTAAGAAGGAGAATAAAGAAGTCAGATATATTAACAATACTGCAACAACTATTATGTCTGTTTTCTGGCCTACCGTTACATGTATATATCTGTCAATCAGTTTTATCACATTTGCATGGGCTTTAACATGGGTTATATGGCCTGTTGCGGCTGTAATACACGCTATATTCAAGAGTATACTTAAAGACGATTCCAGGGAGGTGTAATTATGAGTAAACGAATTTATCTGTCAATTATATATTTTATTACACTTATATGCATAATTATTGGCGTTCTTGGTAATGTATTTAACATTTCTCCTTTTACACGCATAACTATGGCATCCAGTGGCAAATATATTGAAAATTCTTCCACTTATGATAATGTGTCAGACATATCTATTGATATGAATCTTGGCAGTGTTGAGATTAAGAAAGGCAGCAAGCTTGAAGTTATCTATACAGGTGCTGAAAAGTTTAAGCCTGCTGTATCTGTTTCTGGAAATTCATTAAATATTGAACAGCATGTAAAAGTACATCTTATGACTAATATCAAAAACTCAGACTGCACACTTACAATTACTATTCCTGACAATGTCAGTCTTAATTCCATTCAGGCTGACCTTAATATGGGTGATATGTCTGTGAACGATATAAATGCTTCTTCTGCTGATTTCTCTGTTGATATGGGTTCTCTTAAGATTGCTGATTCTGCCATTAAGAATTTAACTGCTGATGTTAATATGGGTGATATTAAGCTTACCAATTGCAACAGTGATGTTCTTAACCTTTCTGTTGATATGGGCTCACTGAAAATAAGCGGTATGGATATTGATAAATACAGTGCTAATCTCTCTGTAGACTTAGGCGACATTAAGGTTAATGATTCTACTTATTCTCACAGCTATACTAATAACGCCGGCAGCGGTAAAAGTATAAACGCTGATGTTAATATGGGTGATATTAAGATTAACAGGTAACAAAGAACCGGATTGGAAGTGAATCCCACAAAGGATTCTCTCCGACCCGGTTCTTTGGCTTGTTTATAGTTTTATTAGATTTAAGCGTATCAATTCAATTATCTGATATCTTTAATCTTACGTCTGCCTGTTACTGCTACCCCTGCTGTTAAAGCAAGTACAGCTGCTACGATGTAAGCCATCATGTTGTTAGAATCACCAGTCTTAACATTTGATACAGATGTATCTGATGTACCTGCATCAGTTGTGTTGCCAGACTCTTCTGAAACAGAAGGTGTACCTGCATCAACCTTTACTAATGCATTGATTGCTGCTGTAAGATGCTCTGTTGCCTCATCAACATCTGCCTGATATTCTGCAACTGCAAGTGCATCGACTGCTTCCTCATACTCGAGTTTCATAGCTGCCCAGGATTCTGCTGTGTAATCAGCTTCATTAAGTGCATCTGCTGCTGCAATAGCTGCTGAAAGCTTAGATGTATCACTTACAGGTGCTTTAACTTTAACAATATTAGCATCAGTTGCTTCAAAATCAATTGTAGTATCAGTATATCCTAATGCATATACAGTAAGTGACCAGTAACCTGTTCCATCATAACCTGCTGGTAACTGGCAGCGTGCTGAATCTGTAAGTCCAAGCTGGATTCCCATTGATTTGTGCATCCAGTTGTCTGCTGCGAATTTAGTACCATATGTAGCAACTACATTTGTTCTTGTTGCATCATTTCCATAGTATGTCCACTTAACAGTCTGCATCATAGCACCTAATGTGCCATAACCATCGCCATTAATATCAACTCTTAAGAATTCACCGTATGAACCTGTAGCATCTTTTACTGTAGATGTAATGTTAGCAGCTACACTGATATCCTGCTCTGCAAATGATTTGCCATGGCCAGTCTGTCTTGCAGAGAATGAATATGTTCCGTCTGCATTTTTAACTGCTGTCTTAAGTCCGTTAGTATCTGCATTAACTGCAGCTGTATACTCATATGAACTAAGCTTGACCTCACCGAATCCTCCGTATAACTTCTCACCATTCTTGACAACTTTGTAATGCTGCTCAAAATCAGCAAGATCAGATGTCTTAACCTTAACCGGAACATACTTAATACCAGTTACTTCATAAGAAGAAAGCTTAGATGTTGTACCATCTGTATTAGTAATTACTCCCTTACTATATGAAAGCTGTGTACCATCTGTAAGAATCATTATCTGATTCTTTGCATCACCAGTCCAGCCGGCAAGCTCATACTTCTTACCATCTTCTGTATCAATTGTTGCCATGCACTGGTAGCTTCCTCTGTGAAGACCATGATTGGTTGTAGCTCTTGTTACTGTATCAAAAGCGCCCTTATCATACTCACCATGTGTATCCTTCTCATTAGATGTTGTTACATCTCCTGCGTTATATACGCCCTCGTTAGCCCAGTATTCCTGCCATGTAAGTCCAGCATATACATATGAATACTCATCATCTGCTGCATGTGTATCAGACACAAGAGCTGGAAGTGCTGTAACTGCAAGAACAGTAGCGGCTGCAACAGCAGCAATCTTAGTAAAAATGTTCTTCCTCATAAATCCTCCTTATAATTTTTTCTATTACAAATCTGCTCTACTTCTTAGCAGATTTATAAGCATAGTAAAATGCCTTCTTTATGGCATTGCTTGATTTAGTAGCCCCAGAAACACTGTCAACGCCTGATGTACTCTGATTTGCAAGAAGCTGTGCAGGAACCTTTGCATTTGCCATATTAAAATATTGCTCGTCCTGTGCTCCTGCTTCTGAAGTTGCTGTAACTGATGTAATCACATCTCCTAATACGACTATTGTAACCGTTACATTGTAATTATAAGCATCACACACAGCAGAACCCGTATAAGTTCCGTCTGCTTTAAATGTTGCATTAGCCGGTGTATCACTGGCAGTATTACCTCCCTGTGAATCACTACTGCCATCTGATAAATTTCCTGGCTGTGCTGCCTGATTACCGCTCCCTGAATCATTGCCAGATGTATTACCAGAAGCATTTTCCGAACCTGAATTATCCAAACCCGAATTGTCGGCCTGTGTATCTGACTGATTATCAGTCTGTCCAGCCTCTGTCGTTCCTTCGGCTGTTAAAGCTGCGTCATCTGCCAGGCTGCTCTCTGCCTCTTTAACCAACGCTGCAACTGTCTCATCATTAAAGAATTCTTCCCATTCCTCGTCCCCGCCAGAAGCCATAGCAGTTGTCTTTCTTCCTGCAAAGCATAAAAATGTCATAACTACACATAAAACCAATGCAAGACCATACAGAACAGTCTCTGGTTTCTTACCGTATGTCTTTCCGGCTCTTGTTGCCTTTGCTGATACAGCCTTTGCTATTCTCATAGCTGCATATCCTAAGAAGACTATGCTGTAGATAACAACATTTGCAATATAAGTACCAAGTCCAAGTCTTGCATAAGGAATATTGATAAGCATTATATGTACATACATAAGACCGTAGAATACGTATGCTGTGCGCTGTAACTGTTTCCACTTCTTAGCCTTCATCTTCTTTCTTACAGCCTGAAATGAAGTTACTGTAAGCACAATCATTATTATGATAAGCACAAGGCTTATTATTGCTGCTGTAAACTGTGTTGCTGATAATGCCTCCGGCTTAATAAAAAGCATTTTAAAATATGTTATTCCATATGTGAAATTATGACACAGGACAAGTATTGCCGCTGTAATTGACAATTCACCTCTTATCTTCATAAGCGGTGCAATCAGCTTGCTGCCCTTAGGAAGTGCACCTGCGTACATTACTGCAACAAACATTGCCGTTCCAAGAGAACCCTTTGCAAATATCCCCAATATATTATTCTTTAAGAATAAAGGCATTGGCAGAAATCCAATCAGAAATACTGCAATAGAGATTACCGCTGCCCCTATATAGTAGATACCTGCGTGTTTTTTAAGTGAATCTTTAAGAAAATATATGAATAAAGATACGATTATAAGTGATATTATTAATAACATGTCTGCTCCTTCGGGTCTTTATATCCAAGGTTAGTTTCCATAAACAAAAGTAATTTCTTCTATCTTTAATTAGTTTTTTCTAACTGTTCTATAGAATATATTTTAGCCCCTGCATTTGTCAATACAGACTGTTAATAATAATTCTCATTAAGGCTGTATGGTAATTATTTCCGTGTTCATATTTGTTGAAAAACTGTCAGCTATTCCCTCTGACACATATACTCTGCTTCCATCATAAAGTATCATCTCAAAATCAAGCGAGCCGCTTCTATACAGCTCTTTCGCACCATCAAGCCCCATTACAAAAAGCGCAGTTGATAATGCATCTGCTGTTGTTCCGTCAGAGCATACAATTGTAACCGAAGTCAGGTCGCTCTCTGATGGATAACCTGTCTGTGGGTCTATAATATGATGGTATACCTGTCCGTCCTGCTCAAAATATCTCTCATATCCACCTGATGTTATGACAGCCTTATCAGCAGTGCTTAATACGCCAAGATAACTGCTTTCACTGTCAGGATTCTGTATGGCGACCCTCCAGTCCGAGCCATCGCTCTTTCTTCCAAGCACCTGCACATTGCCTCCAAGATTAATGATTGCTTGCTCTATGCCGCAGTCCTTCATAATCTGAATCACCCTTGAAGAAGTATAACCTTTGGCAATTCCACCAAGGTCAATGCTTGCACCATCTGACAATGTCACCTGCTGCCCGTTAACCTCCACATTTGTATAAGAAACATGCTTAAGTACCTCTGCAATCTCGCTGCTTTCAGGCACTCTATAATTCTTGGTGGTAAATCCCCACAGTTCCATAACCGGGTATATCGTAATATCGAAAGCACCTTTAGTTTCTTTAGATACCTGCATTGCCCTGTTCATTATAAATGCGGTTTCTTCCGATACTTCACCGCTTCCATTTTCATTTATCTTAGTAACATCACTGTCCTCATTTCCTACCGAAAACATTGCATCAAGCCGGTTAATCTCCTGAACTGCTTTACTTACTGCTTCCTCTGAATTGCTGCCATATGCAGTAAGCGACATATATGTATCCATTGCAAATATTTCCTGTGTACTCTGGACTGTATCGTCCTTCTCTGGCTTGCTGCCTCCACATGCTGTCAGAACAACCGCCGCAAGAATTGCTGTAATTCCTGCCAATATATACTTTCTGATATTATATTTCATGCTTTTAAGTTTTATCCTCCATCTTATACTGGTTAGTCCTATAAAACTTTATAGCATAATAATTAAAATGTCAATCACATACGGTCACACATTCACTACGCAAAAACACCCGCAATATAATTGCGGGTGCTCCTGTAAAGAAAATTTTTATGAAATTAGATATCTTTTCTTCTTCTCATGTATACTGCTGCCATTCCAAGCAATGCACAAAGGCTTGCTGTAGTTAATGCGGCATACATTCCTGCATGGCTCATATCGCCTGTCTTAACTGTTGTATCTGCTCCTGTTGAAGTTCCTGTTGAATCATCTGGTTTCTCTGCCGGATTCTCGTTATCTGATGGATTTCCTTCAACATATTCAGGGTTCTGGTTGTTCTCACCTTCCCATGTAATATCTAAATTATGAAGCATTGTTGTATTCTGCCATCCACCAGTTCCTGTTGTTCCTGTATGCTGTATTGCAACACCGCCAAAGCTGTTAGCTGCGATATCTGCTGTAAGGTCAACTACATGAGGATATCCCTTAGCTGCCTGATCTGCGAGCTGTTCTGTTGGTGTCTCAACATGAGCAGTGAGCTTATTACCTTCAGTCTTTAAACTAATTGTACATCCTGTTACATAGCAGCTTGCAATTACTTCATCAGAGATTTCTGTTACTGCTCCATTGTCATATTTTACAAGTACAAATGTTACAGCATTAGATGACGCTTTAGTTCTTATTATTCTTAATCCGTATCCTGTAAGTGTAGATGTATCGAACTTAAGAAGTACATCCATATACTGTCCTGCACTACCAAATCCCTGACCTGCTGTCTTAGCCGGGTCAACTACAAGCTTAAGTGACATATCACCATATGTTCCTTCTACTGGTGTATACATAAGTCTTGAACCCTGTGTTCCCTGATATAATCCTGCTCCTACACAGCCATTACCTGTTACTCCGTATACCCATGGCTCTTCTGTATCAGCTCCCTGCCAGCTTCCGAAGCTCTCTGTATCTGCTGGACGGTTGTAATCTACTGTCCAGAATCCAGCTTTGATTTCTGACTGCTTTATATTAGGGAAGTTAGAGAAATCTGTAGAAAGGTTCTTGCTTCTTACATCTTTCACTCCGATTGCCTTGTCATATACTGTATTTACTGGTGTTCCATAATCACTTCTGATATTCTTAGATTCTACCTTAGCCATGATGTAATATCCAACATCACCTGCTGTTAACTTATATGTATATTCTGGTGAATCGTTTCTTGTTACTGCTACAAGTACCTTATTGCTTCCCTCTGCATCTGTACATCTGTACCATGAGATTGCAGACATGTCTTCTCTGCTTCCTAAATCAAGTGAGTAATCTACTTTAAGACTACCCTGTCCGTCATTAGTAATAACTGGTGTCTTGATATACTCTGGTGCATCAAGTTTGCTTGGCTTTACAGTAATTCCAACTGCTGCTTCAAGACCTGACTCTGTAGATGCATTTATAATGACCTTCTTAGCTGCATCATCATTATTAGTACCTTCTACTTTGCATGTTCCGTCACCATTATCTGTTAACTTCACATATGCCTTATCTTCGTCTGATACGCTGTATGTTATTTTCTGTGTTGTATCATTAGTTCCATAGAAGTAGTTAACTGTTCCTCCAACTGAAGCTGTTTCTTTTCCAGATTCAATCTCTGAAACATCTGATTTTATTGTAAGCTGTGTTGCAACTGCTTCCTGACCTGCTGCAGCTATTACATCTTTAACTCCTAATGGATCCCAGTCGTCAGTGCCCTTTAAAAGATTATATGTATTGTAATATGTTTTGCCACCTGATACTACCTTGTAGGCATTAAGCACTGATTTTCCTGTCATATCAACGGTTTCTTTAGCACCTTCTCCGCCGATTGTGATATTCTTTCTATTATGTATGATGTTACTCTGGTAACATTTTAATGAATCAGATGGGAATTTTGTCCATCCCATTGTTATAGGCACACTTAAATTACTGTTATATACACAGTCTACTGCAGTTATTGTACCGCCTTCCTTAGTAAAGAACTGTGTTGGTTCTGCCTCTACATTTAATATCTTACAATTAAATGTGCAGCCTAAGAATGTTGAACCAGTATTATAAGATGAATATAATGGTCTGTTTCCATAGAAATCAAAATCACATCCTACATATACAGCATTTCCATTAAGAGCATCATCAGTACTTTCAAAATGACAGTTATTGTAAAGATTTCTTGAAGCACCACTGATTGGGACAAGGTTAAGTCTGCTTATGAAGTTACAATTATCTGCAAACATTTTGTCACCAGACATATCAGCAAGCTGTGCCTGAGTGATTGTATCTGTTCTCTTTGCCTGATTAAGTTCACTCATAAGTGGATAATCAAGGTCAACACTACAATAATTACCTATTGTTATATTCTTAACTGTGAGTGCGCCACTGCAGTTGAATCTGAACATAGTATAGTTACCGTTAGAGGCATGTGACTGTCCTCTGTTTCCAGCTAATACAACATTATCAGGATTTCCTGTAAGACCTTTGATAGTAAGATAATCTGAATTAACAACCATTCCATAAGGTACTGAATATCCTTCTGTCTTCTGTACTGTATCTGTTGCTGCCGGATCATCTATCCAGTATACATATGGTGCAACATATACTGTCATTGGATTGTCTGCTGTTCCATTCTTTAATGCGTCTGCTGACAATGCCTTAGTAATGTCGTTATATACATATGGGTACTGGGCAGCAAGCTCGTCTGATAACGAACCATCAACATATATGGCTGTCTCCGACAACTGGATTGTCTCGCCCTGATACTTAATGTAAGTTCCACCGAATTCAACCGGATCAGAAATGTCGATTGGTGTGTAACCTTCTAATGTTTTGTTAATGTCTTTTACTGCTGAATATCTCATAGCTGTTACTCCTGTTTCCTATGCAAATGCATAATATCCCTGTAATGGAACTAAGTTACCTGCAACAAGAACGCCGGTCATAACACTGACGGCAACAGAAGCAATAATTTTGTTTCTTTGTATCATATTATTCCTCGTATTATATAGTAGTAGTTTTTATAGACCCTCTCCAAGGTCTTTACAAC
>ENA-UAZD01000472-UAZD01000472.1-human-gut-metagenome-genome-assembly--contig:-NODE-472-length-15611-cov-5.401903_pt1 | contig 15611 bp, 14 predicted proteins | sample MGYA00244112_ERZ654658 | MGnify/ENA primary metagenome ERZ654658 (study PRJEB26926, sample SAMN06164608) | human gut metagenome | biome: ENVO:00009003; feature: ENVO:2100002; material: ENVO:00002003... | reverse complement strand
CAACGGGATGTGCTGCCGAAGGGATGGTTTGAATAAGGATATGAAACTCAGGCGAATACTGGCGCTGTCTCTGCTGCTGCTTTCGACGCTGACGCCCGCTTCGCTGGCGGAGACGGCGCATCCGGGCTTCTATCAACCGCAGGAAAACGCGGCGATGGACTACGACGATTCCGAAAGCCGCTGGAGCTTTGCCCGGAGCGTCGAAAGCGAGCACTTCCTGCTGTTCTGGGAGGCGGGGTTCTGCGAGAATCCGCTGAACGCCGCACCGGACATGCGGGTGGATACAGCGGATTTGCTGGAAAAGGCGGAGCTGTTCTACGCGGAGAACGTAGATCGGCTGCACATGGCGGATGAACCCCTGCCCGGCGGCGACAAGCTGCAAATCTACCTGCTGTATACGGCGGATTGGGTCGCGACGGGGGCGGGGTACGACAACCGCATCGGCGCGTTGTGGATTTCGCCCGCGACGTGTCAGCCCGCCGGGTCAGTGATTGCGCACGAAATCGGGCATTGCTTTCAGTATCTGACATACTGTCAGGCGCTGGAAAGCGGTGCGCCGGATGACAGCCGCGCCGGATTCCGCTACGGTTACGCGGAGAACGCGGGCAATGCGCTGTGGGAAATCGGCGCGCAGTGGCAGTCTTGGCAAAGTTATCCGGAAGAAATGTTCACCGATTACGAGATGGAAACGTGGTTTCAGCAGTACCACCGTGCGCTGGAAAACGAGTACACCCGCTATCAGAACTACTGGTGGTTCTACGCGCTGACCGAGCAGTACGGCTTGGATGTGTACAGTCGGATTTGGCGGGAAAGCGCCTACCCGGAGGATGCATATCAGACGTTCATGCGCATGTACCTTGCTAACGACCTGAACGCGTTCTACGACGCGCTGTACCGCTATGCGTCCCATGCGGTCACGTTCGACTTTGCGGCGGCTGCACCATACAGCGCGGCGTGGCAGGGGCGCTATGACGCAACGCTGTACGATGTCGGGGATGGCTGGCAGCGAATCGCCTATGCATCCTGCCCGGAGGCGAACGGCTTCAGCGCGATTCCGCTCGACCATCAAGGCGCAAACCGGGTGACGGTGTCGTTCCGCGGCTTGCAGCCCGGTTCAGCGCTGGCGGCGGACGACCCCGGTCTGTACTATATCGGGGACGATGCCACCCCGGAGAACCTGACGGGTCACACACGCATTTATAACGCGGTGGATGCCGCGCCGGGCTGGCGCTACGGTTTCGTGGCATACTTGACGGACGGCACGCGCGTGTACAGCGACGTTTGCGCCGAAGATGAGGGCGCTGTGTCCTTCGACATCCCGGAGGAAACGCAGTATCTGTACTTCGTCGTGCTGGGCGCGCCGGAAAGCTATCAGGTGCACGTTTGGGACAACGATGAAGCGACGGATGCGCAGATGCCGTTTGAGATTCGGGTGGAATGGAGGAAGTGAAAATAGTATAGCATACGAGAACCCGCTGCCCATCCCTGCATTGGGGGTGAACAGCGGGTCTTTACGTTATATCCCTTACAGAACCGTCAAATCTTCCTTCTCGCAAGCGGCAATCGCGCCGTCATGTCCGACGACGCACACGCCGCCGTCCTTTGCCATCTGGTCAAGCACGCCGCACCACTTGAGCAGCGCGTCCTTGGTGGTGGAGAGCATTTCCGCGCGCTCACGGCAGAGATCCTCCGGCGTGATGCCGCACAGCAGATTTTCGTCGCTGACAAGAATCTGATTCTCCGAACCCAGCGGCGGTTCGCTCTCGCCGACGGTGGAAATGATGTACTTGTCAATCCGTTCGTCGCCCGCCACGAAGTCACGCAGGCCCTTCGACATGCTGCGGTTGATGCCCAGCGTACGCGCCGGGGAGGGGTCGCGGTAGGAGTAAGTGACCATGCGCCCCGTCTCGCTGGTGTTCAGCCCTGCGCCGTATGCGCCGCCCTGCACGCGGACTTCGTTCCACAGGTAGCTTAGGGACAGGATGTTGCTCATCACGCGCGCAATACCGCTGTACACCTTGCCCGCACGACGGTAATCATAGCCCAGCGACGCAAAGCTGATCTGCGACGGGATGCGGTAAGCGCACTTGGCAGGCAGGTCGCTGACATACGGCGCGGCATCCGGGATGGGCATGCCGACCGGGTAGGCGGAGAGAATCGCGGCGGGGTCAAGCGCCTTATTCGTGGACAGGCTGAACGTGACGCGGGACTGCACCGCGCTGTCCTTGCTGAACCGCTCGCAGAGGGCAAAGAAATCCGGGTACTGCGCGTCGAAATTCTCCGCCAGCGCCTTCTGCACCATGCAGGCACTCAGACCGTTCAAGGCTTCCCGCGCTGCCGAGGCCGCGCTCATCGTCGCCGATGCGGCGTACATTGCCATCCTGTGGCCGTCGCTGATGACCTTTTGCTTCGCCATCTCGCTCAACTGGAGAATCAGCGTCTGCACACGCGCCCTGTCGTCAAAGCACGTTTCGGTCAGAATTTCCCGCACGAGCGCGGCTGCCTTGTCCACGTTCGCATCCAGCACGGAGCAGCTCACGTCCAGCACGGGCGTCGCCATTTCCGCACAGCGGGACATGACGCGCAGCTGGAACGTCAGCTTGCCGATATCGCGCTTGATGGCTTGGAAGAGGGATAGCGAATCGTGACGCTTCGTCGGCAGCTTGCCCAGCAGTTCGGGCAGTATCGACAGGCGCTTGAGTTCATCCAGGGTGAAATCGGTCAAGGAGATATACCAGTGCATGATGGTAACGCCGTTCATGGGCAAATCATGCGTGATAACCTTTGCCGCGCCGCACTGCGCTTCCGCCGCGGGAATCAGCAGCGGGTCTGCGCTGATTTCGCTCAAGGACAGCACGGGCAGCGTTGCCAGCTGCTCGGCGGTGTCGGGGGTCTGCTGCCACGCGGTCAGCTTCTCGTTCTGCACGCACAGCGCTTCCTTGTCCGCGTCCGTCCACGATGCCTGAATCGCCTGCAGGCGCACCGTTTCCTCCGCGCGGAGTTTGTCGCCTTGCGTGTGGGACGGCACGGTGCGGATGATGCTCATCGTGCTTTCATCCAGCAGAAGTTCTGCCATCAGGCGGTCAAAGTCGTCGCCCGCCGCCATTTCCCGCAGCTTTTGATAACGCTCTTCGGACAGGAGCGGCTGCATCGGGTCGCCGCCGTAAAGCCACGCGTCAAGCGCATGGATGCAGCGGAGCAGCCCCGACGGTTCGCCCGGCTGGCGGGCAGAAAACTCGCTGCTGTTGATGGAGGCAGTCAGCGCGTCCTTGTCCAGCCCGGTTTTAACCAGCTGCTGCACGGTGTCGCGGATCATCTGGCGCAGCTCCTGCTCACTGCCATCGGCAATGTTGCGCAGGGTCAGCATCATGTACGGCTGCGCCATCGCGTTGTCCAGAGACATGCCTACATCCTGACACTTGCCCGTCGCCAGCAGCGCCTTCTTCAGCGGCGCGTCGTTGCTGCCCGTCAGCACATCAAAGAGGATTTCCGTCGCCGTGACGCGCACCGTATCCGACCACGGCGCAACAATCTTCGCCAGCGTCAGCATGGTCTTGTCGGCAGTATCCTCCTCGGCGCCGATTTCATACGCCTGTTCCGCTTCAGCGGCGAAGGGCTTCTGCATGGGAATTTCGTGCTTCTCGTCCAGGCGGTCAAAGCGGCTCAGGTACTCCTCCGCCAGCGTCAGCACCTTGTCCAGCGGCACAGCACCATCCAGATAAATGCGCGCATTCGACGGGTGATAATAGCGGCGGTACATGCGCAGGAACTGCTCGTAGGTCAGGTCGGGGATGTGCTTCGGGTCGCCGCCGGAATTCCAGCCGTAGCAGTTGTCCGGGAAGAGGACATCCAGCGTCTTCTGGTAAATCTGCTCATCCACATCGCTCATAGCGCCCTTCATCTCGTTGAACACAACGCCCTTGTACAGCGGCGCGCCGTTTTCGTCCAGCTCGATGTGCCAGCCTTCCTGATAGAAGATGTTCGGGTCTTGCAGGATGCGCGGCGCGAACACAGCATCCAGATACACTTCCGCCAAGTTCAGGAAGTCCTGCTCGTTGCGGCTGGAGACGGGGTAAATCGTCTTGTCGGGGAAGGTCATCGCGTTCAGGAACGTCGCCATGCTGCTCTTCATCAGCTCGACGAACGGTTCACGGACGGGATACTTGGCGCTACCGCAGAGGACAGAATGTTCCAGAATGTGGAATACACCGGTCGAATCCTCCGGCAGGGTCTTAAACGCGACGCAGAACGTCTTGTTCACCTCGCCGTTATCCACCCAAACCAGCTGTGCGCCGGTCTTTTCGTGGTGCATTTCCACCATCTTTCCGTGCAGCTCTTCGCTTTCACGCACACGGTCAACGCAAAAGCCGTGACGCGCCGCAGTTTCGTTCAAATTCATCATGGGGACTCCTTTCCCTGTGACCCCAGGCGGGTCATTCATTTCCTTTATCATAGCACAACGGGCAGTTGAGTACAAGCGCGAATTGGCTGATTTTTGTCAAACGGTTATCGAATGCGCAGAAGTTCCGAAACATCCTTGCGCTTGGGGGCGGCAGGAGATTCCGCCGGCACGCCAATCGGAATCAGCGCCGACACGCTCTCCGTTTCCGGCAGATTCAGCACGGTCTTGACCTTCGCTTCATCATAAATGCCGAGGATGACTGTGCCAAGCCCCGCATCATGCGCGGCGACGCAGAAGGCTTCCGCCGCCAGCCCCGCATCGAAGGACTGCCAGTGCGTCCCTTTGCTGGTGCTAAACGAGCCGTCGCGTTCGTAGCCGCTGCGGTCGTTCACGGTCGTAAGGACAACCAGCGCGGGCGCACCGTGCAGGGTATCGATGTTCTTTTGAAAGCCCATCGTGCATTCGTCCGCTACGCGGTCAATTTCCTCGCGCTTGGTCAGCAGGGTGTAGCGGGTGGTCTGGGAATTCTTCCAGCTGGGCGCATACGCGGCGACGGCGACGATAGCGCGGATGGTATCGGGCGACACGGGCGTTGGCTGGAACTTGCGAATGGAACGGCGGGCGGTGAGGGGATTGGGCATAGCGTTGTCCTCCTTTATGTCATAGGATGAATGTACAGGCGATTTTGCAGTGTTCTCCATGCTGATTATACCACATCCGCCGCGCGCTGCATAGGATGGCGACAGGAAAAGAACAGCGGAACACATCCACCTATCAAAAACGCGCCTCCCGAAGTTTCCGGGAAGCGCGCTTTTGTCTGACAAGTTTTGAGAAAAATCAGTGGCAGCCCTTGCATTTGCCGCAGTCGCCGCCGCAGCTGCAAGCAGAATTGCCGCTTTTCTTGTCCTTGATCATCTTCCAAATGACTGCGCCAACAATCACCAGAAGTACACCGCCAACAATCCACGTTGCCATGATTCGTTCCTTTCTGCGCCTGTGCGGATGGAGGAAAACCGCTTTTGCGCGATAGAACATATGCCGGAGGGAAAGCGCAGATGATGCAGAACCCGCGCCAGCCCTCCGGCGTTCACAAGAGGGGTTTCAGAAAGCACCGGATGCAGCGGGGCTTTCCTCGGTTAAGCCCGATGGAAAATCAGGCAGAAACCTTCTGCGTGAGGTGGTTGTCGTTGTAAGGATTCTTACGAACGACCAGATACACCAGACCAGCCAGCAGCAGGATGGCAATCGCCGTCGCAACGGTGAAGCCAGCGCCGCTGAAGAGCAGGCCAAGCTGATAGACGATCAGGGCGACGACGTAAGCGAACGCGCACTGATAGCCAACCGCAGCCAGCGTCCACTTGGCATTGTTGAACTCACGCTTCATCGCGCCGATGGCCGCGAAGCAGGGAGCGCACAGGAGGTTGAAAATCATGAAGGCATACGCCGCCAGACGGCCATGACCGTTGGAGGACTCGTTGAACGCCGTCGCAATCGGGCTGAGGGCTTCCGCCTTCTCTTCCTCGGTCATGTCCTCGTCGTCAACAACGTCCGCCGCGTCATCCGCGCCATACAGGACGCCCAGAACACCGACGACTTCTTCCTTCGCAACCAGACCCATGACCGTAGCGACCGTGGACGGCATATTGCCGAAGCCCAGCGGCTTGAACACCACGCTGACCGGGTTGCCGATCTTGCCAAGGATGGAGTTGTCCATATCCGCCACAGCGCCCCAGGAGCCAGCCGCGCGATCCATTTCAGGCGCGAGTTCCGGCGCTTCCTCGTCTTCTTCCAGCGTTCCAGCTTCCGCCTTCGCGTTGTAATCAGCCAGTTCCGTCTGGTAGGTCTGCTGCGCTTCCAGCTGCACGTCCGCCGCGGGCGCCCAGCCGTAGGTCTTCGCAAACCAAATCACAATAGAGGACAGGAGGATGACCGTGCCAGCGCGCTTGATGAAGCTCCAGCCGCGCTCCCACACGCTGTGGAACACGTTGCGACCAGACGGGAAGTGATATGCCGGCAGCTCCATGACGAAGGGAGCCGGGTCGCCCGCGAACATCTTCGTCTTCTTCAGCATGATGCCGGAGATGACAATCGCCGCCACGCCGATGAAGTATGCGGACGTCGCAACCCACGCGCTGCCACCGAAGACCGCCGCGGCAATCAGACCGATAATCGGCATCTTCGCGCCGCAGGGGATGAAGGTCGTGGTCATGATGGTCATCTTGCGGTCACGGTCGCTCTCGATGGTACGAGAAGCCATGATGCCGGGAACGCCGCAGCCAGAACCAATCAGCATCGGGATGAAGCTCTTGCCGGACAGCCCGAATTTCCGGAAGATACGGTCCATGATGAAGGCGATACGAGCCATGTAGCCAACGTCTTCAAGGATAGCCAGCAGGAGGAACAGCACCAGCATCTGCGGCACAAAGCCCAGCACCGCGCCGCAGCCACCGACGATACCATCAACAATCAGACCGCTCAGCCAGCCTGCGCAGCCAACGCCATCCAGCCAAGTCTGGAGGTTGCCCTGCACGATTTCCGCAACGAACACATCATTCGTCCAGTCCGTCAGCAGCGTACCAATCGTCGTCACGGAAATGTAATACACGAGGAACATGATGAGCGCGAAAATCGGCAGCGCCAGCACACGGTTGGTCACCACGCGGTCAATCTTGTCCGAAACGCTCAGGCTGCCCTTTGCCTTGCCCTTCTTCACCGCGTTCTGCATCAAGGTGTTGATGTAGGCGTAACGCTGGTTGGTGATGATGGACTCGGCGTCGTCATCCATTTCCTTTTCGCAGGAGGAGACGGCTTCCTCAATGCCCTTCTTGACATCTTCGGACAGCTTCAGTTCCGCAACAACCTTCTCGTCACGTTCGAACAGCTTCACGGCGTACCAGCGCAGGAAGCGCGGTTCAACCTTGCCGCCGATGAGGTCTTCAATATGCGCCAGCGCGTGTTCCACCGAGCCGGTGAATACGTGCGGATGTTCGCCCATCGTGCGGTTCTTGGCAGCAGCTGCAGCCTTTTCAGCCGCCTTCACGCTGCCTTCGCCCTTCAGCGCGGAAGTCTCGACGATTTCCACACCCAGCGCTGCGCTCAGCTTCTTCATGTCGATCTTGTCGCCGTTCTTGCGGGACACATCCATCATGTTCATCGCGATGACCATCGGCGTGCCGAGTTCGAGCAGCTGCGTGGTCAGGTAAAGGTTGCGTTCGATGGAGGTGGAGTCCACAATATTCAGGATGGCATCAGGCTTGTCGTTCACCAGGTAGTTGCGGGCGACGACTTCCTCCAGCGTGTAGGGAGACAGGGAGTAAATGCCGGGCAAGTCCTGAATGACCACATTGTCATTGCCCTTGAGCTTGCCTTCCTTCTTTTCAACCGTAACACCCGGCCAGTTGCCGACGAACTGACGAGAACCCGTCAGCGCGTTGAACATGGTCGTTTTGCCGCAGTTCGGGTTGCCTGCGAGCGCAATCGTAATCGCCATTTTCGGCGCCTCCTTATGCGAATTTGTCTTAACTAACCCCACCAGAGACTCCGCCTCTGGACTCCGCAAGGGGCATTGCCCCTTGACCCTTTCGCGCGATTGCGTTGATGACTTCTTCATACCTATATGCGCGTGCTGATGCAGGGTTTCGCGTCTGCGGACGCGACCAGAGGGCTTTCCGATCGCCCTCTGGACTGCTTCGGTTGCACCTATGTTAGTAGGTTTGAAACGTATAAGGTAGGAAAAAGCCTGCGCGAAATCAGGTTTTATCGTAAGGGAAACAGAATTACTGAACCTCGATCATTTCCGCATCCGCCTTGCGCACGCTCAGCTCATAGCCGCGCACGGTCAGCTCCATCGGATCGCCCAGCGGCGCAACCTTGCGCACATGGACTTCCGTCCCGCGGGTCAGTCCCATGTCCATGATGCGGCGCTTGACGGCACCTTCACCATGCAGGCGGACAACCACCGCGGTTTCCCCGACCTTGACATCCTTCAGGGTTTTCATGCCTTCTGCCTCCTTTTCCTCAGTTCACCAGCACACGCATAGCCATGGATTGGCTCAACGCAACACGGCTATCCTTGACAGCGCAAATCAGATTGCCGCCCATTTTGCTGACGACCGTCACTCTTTCGCCCATCACGAAGCCCAGCTCCGCCAGATGCTGACGCACCTCATCCTGTCCGGTGATTTTGCCAATCACGCCAGACTCGCCAATTTCCACCATGCCCAACGGCATCATGTTCCATGACCTCCTTGTGTCAGTCCTTTCGCGGATAGTTTATTCCAACTAATCCGGCGATTCGCAAGCGTTAGTTTAGCATAACTAATAGGCTATGTCAAGCGTTTTTCGCGTGTTTTTTTGTTTTTTGTCCACCTTTTTTCTGGTCTTTGCATCGTTTGCCCAATTCGGGGGAATGCTGACCAGCAAAAACAAAGGGCAGCTCTGCTTTGCAGGGAAATCAGTTACTTTTCCGAACAAAATCGAACCACCCCCTATCAAAAACTTCTGATTATCACCACTATGGCTTAAAGTGCCGAAGGGAGCAAGCAGAAAGCCCCTTTGTCACCTCCGCAGAGGCGAAATCCCCTGCATGATCGTGCGATTCTATCAGAAAATGAAAACCGCAAAAAAGAGGTGCGAGAATGAAGGAATGGGCAGTCTGGATGGCGAACAAGATGGAGGAGCAATTGCTGCGGATGGAGCAGCTGCGGCTCAGTGAATTTGTTGCATATGAGAAGAACTGGAAGAAGCGTCTTCTGATGCAATTTGTAGGCGGAATTGCAAGAGGATTAGGGACAGCGGTTGGGTTTACGCTTCTGGGTGCGCTGGTGGTGTGGCTGCTGCAAGGACTGGTGCAAAGGAATCTGCCGATTATCGGGGATTTCCTGACCCAGCTGCTAAACCTCGTGGAAGGCAAGGGCAGCGGCAGCTAAAGCGCAGGCGACGAAGCGCCCCTGCCCGTAACTTCGCGCTTCCGCAGAAGCGCCCCAAGCTGCTCTATCCGCCATTTCCACATTGTCGCGTCAATGGGCGCGACCTGATTCCGCCGCTTCCCCCATCATTATCACCAGAAAGGGCTATCATCACCATGCGCAAACCCGTTTCCCAAAGGCTGCTGCCTTTCCTGCTCATCCTCCTGACCCTCGCGCTTGACCGCTTCACCAAAGCCCTCGCCGTCGCGCTGCCGGATGAGCGCACCCTCATTCCCGGCATTCTTCGTTGGATTTATGTTGAAAATACGGGCATGGCGTTCAGCCTGTTCAGCGGGCGCTCGTGGATGCTGGGCGTGGTGTCCGTCATCGCGGTTATCGCCGGATGGCTCGTCCTCCGCCGCTATCAGCTCAGCGGATGGAGCAGAACCGCGGCGGCGCTGATGATCGGCGGCGCGCTTGGCAACGCCTACGACCGCTTGGCGCTGGGCTATGTCGTCGATATGCTGGATATCACCCTGTTCCCCTTCGCAGTGTTCAATATTGCGGACGCGGTGCTCGTCGTCGGCACGGTGCTGATGGCGTACTGCATCGTGTTCCGCACGGAAGATTGGAGGAAAATCAATCATGACGCAAATGATGCCTGACGCACTCGAATCGCGCACTATCTCCATCCCCGGCGACGGGCGGCGGCTGGATGTTGCCCTGTCCGAAGCCGCTGGGCTGACTCGCTCGCGGGTGGCGGCGCTGATGGCGGACGGAAACGTCACGGTGGACGGGAAAGTCGAGACGAAATCCGGCGCAAAAGCAAAGCAGGGTCAGATTGTTATCCTGACGATTCCCGCGCCGAAGCCCGCCGTGCCCGTCGCGCAGGAAATCCCGCTCACAATTCTCTATCAGGATGCCGACCTCGCCGTCGTCCTGAAGCCCTGCGGCATGGTCGTTCACCCCGCCGCCGGCAATGAGGACGGCACGCTCGTCAACGCGCTCCTGCACCACCTTGACCACTTGAGCGGCATCGGCGGCGAACTGCGCCCCGGCATCGTCCACCGGCTGGACAAGGACACCAGCGGTCTGCTGCTCGTGGCAAAGAACGACCAGAGCCAACTCGCCCTCAGCCGCCAATTGCAGGAGCGGCAGATGGAGAAGCACTACCGCGCGCTGGTTGAAGGGAATCTGCGGGAGGACAGCGGGCGCATCGACCAGCCCATCGCGCGGAGCAAGAAAGACCGCAAGAAAATGGCAATTGACCCCGAAGGCCGCCCGTCGATTACGGACTGGACGGTGCTTGCGCGCGGGCGAAACGTGACGCTGCTGGACGTCCACATTCTGACCGGGCGGACGCACCAAATCCGCGTGCACATGAAGTCCATCGGGCATCCGGTCTGCGGCGACCCGATTTACGGGTCAGGAAGAGGCGTGAAAGTCCCCCGCTTGATGCTCCACGCGTACACGCTGGCATTTACGCACCCACGGACGGGGGAAAGGATGACGTTCACCGCGCCGCTGCCGGAGGAGTTTGTGCAGGGGCTGCGGGGGAACGGTGTGGAATGGGAGAAATAACGTTTCCTCACGGAAAGCCGGGAACGTTACATCGTGCGGTGATACTATTTCCATCATGAGAATGCGCCAGAATGGAAAAGCACGGACAGATGGCACGGATGAATTTAGAAAGAGCACAACTGGATAATTGCATAGAAAAGCGCCCTGCTCCGGAGATGTTCCAGAGCAGGGCGCGGTTTTTTGATTCATCACGAAAATCCGGGGAGCGTAATACTATTTCCAAATAAGAACGCGCCAAGATGTGAAGCGAATTTTTTATTCTGGCGAACGGGCGTGAAACGCGGCGCAGCAGCACTACGCTCAGTAGAACGACCGAAAGTCAGAAGGGAAAAGGCGCAAGCAGCTGGCGCGGGTGCATTTGGAAAGCGTATTATTCCACAACCTTCGCGCCGGCAGCGATCGCGTCTTCCTTGGTTCTGAAGAACTGCCAAGTGCTTTCCACGGTGGGGGTGATTTCCTTCTGGTCGCGGATGTACTGCGCCAGAATGTTACGCACCTGTCCGTTATCGTTGCCCAGCGTATCGCCGGTGTACATATCCGTGAGGCTGTAATCCTCAGGGGTCAGACCAGCCGCCTGCATGAAGCCGGCGCCGCCGGTGAAGCGGTAGTTGTTCATCACCACGGAGAACACCTGATCAGGCGCCACGGGCTGACCCTGATACTGCATGTTCTGGATGCGCTTTCCTTCGGGCGCATAGTAGTGGATTTCGTAGTACAAACCGTAGATTTCATCGGTGTAGTAGCCACCGCCAAGGTAATCGGGGTTCGACGCACTGGTGTAGTTGGTGGTAGCATGCTCCAGCCACAGCCGCAGCTGTTCGCCGGTCATGTTCACGCGATAGAGCCAGTTTTCAAACACGTACAGCTGATACAGCAAACGCATCGGAACGTCGCCCGCAGGAATCAGGTCGCGAACCTCGGCGCCGCTGGTCAGAGGCGCGCAGATGGACAGCTGCGCAGGAACCGCAGACAGCTGCGCCTTGTTCAGCAGATCCATCAGCGCGGTGGGCTGCAGGGAGATGTTCTTATTGGAGAAAGCGCCGGTAGCAGTGCCCAGAGGCTGATCCAGATAAGCCTGCAGTTCCTCGTTGTAGGGAGCCAGCGCCGTGGCAACCTTCTGATTTTCCACCAGGCCTTCCTGATCCGCCAGGAAACGGTAGCCGTTTTCAGCCGTCACAGGGGTCACGGTCTTGGTCGCCGGGTCGTAGGCGAGCTTCATGAAGCCCAGGCCTTCACCGCCGCCGCCCGCCAGCACGGGCACAACCTTGCCCTCGGCATTGAGGATGTCCTCACGGTAGTCGGTGTTATGGAAGTGACCATACACAACCGCGTCAATCCCGGTGGTCAGGTTAATCATTGCGCGAACCTGGTTTTCGTAGTCCGCGGGGTTGTTGCCATCGGTAGAAACAGCGTCTTCCACGCCGGAGTGTGCCACGACAATCACCACGTCGCAGCCCTCCTGCTCGCGCAGGATCGGCACGAAGTGCTCAACCGTGGGAACCAGATTGCGGAAGTCGATGCCCTCATAGTGGGACTCAACCTCCCAAGCGGGGATGTTGGGCGTATCCATGCCGATGACGCCGACCTTCACGCCCTCAAATTCCTTGACGATGTAAGGGACGCCCATCCAGGAATCCCACTCGGTGCCCTTCGCCACAAAGTTGGCGGCGGACATGGGCACGGAATGCTCCTCGCCGTTGTCGGGGCTCATCACATACTCAATCTGACGCTTGAGAATCGGCAGATCGTTGTTGAACTCGTGATTGCCCAAGCACCACATGTCGTAGTCCATCAGGCGCAGCGCCTTCATCATGGGATCGTCCTTTTCAGGAGCGAAGTAGGAGTAGTAATAGGTCATGGCAGAGCCCTGCACGGTATCGCCGCCATCCACCAGAACGACGTTCTTTTCCGTAGCACGAACCTGCTCGATCATGGAAGCGATCATGGACAGACCCACGTTCGGAGAAGGTTCGCCAGTGGCGTAGTTGATGGGCAGCACTTTGCCGTGCACGTCGCTGGTCGCGATGACGGTAATCATGATGGGATCCGCATTCTCTGCGAGCGCCGCGCAGCCCACCAGGGGGAGAATCATGGTCAGCGCCAACAGAAGGGATAGGAGCTTCTTCATGATGGGCACCTCTTTTCCTTATTTCCCGCTCGAAGCAGGATTAAAATAATTATATTCCATATTCTTTCGTTTGTAAACAGTGCCGTCAGATGCAGACTTCGCCGCGCCAAGGAGTTGGTTTGTCGGAAAATGAATTTTGCGTCGAATTCAGTTGCAAATACGGCAGATGAGCCAATTGAAAGTCAAGTTTTTTGCAAGCCGCAAACAGTACGAACGTCATTGTAGGCAGCGAGGCAAATTACGCCGGTGTGGTGACAATAATATATTTTGTATTCTGTAATTTATAGGTGGCAGGCAGAAATCAAGGGTTGTCTCGGTATCTTCTTCTGCAAAATAAAGGGGCGGCGGGGAAACGCGATGGAAGCATCATTCACATATAAAAAACACCGGTGCATTTGACTTTGTTGCGCCGTTGTTTTCTGTTCTTACAGGAATCAATAAGCAAAAACGCCCACCCAAAACAAAAAACCAATAATCAATGAAATAACCGTCAGTGTGGTGAAAAACACACAACATTTCTTTATCGTTCGCAACTGTTGCAGCATACCATAGAAAGTATACTCTATCCTCTCGTTTTCAGTAAGTCCGGCATCATAAATTCTGAAGAATTCGCCCGTTACAAACCCGTTCACATCTTGATATTCTCGAACACCTTCTGGAAGTGCTTCGCCATTTTTCTTCATTTGCCGAAACTGTTTGTTCTCTTCCTTTGAGCAAGCAATATCCTGTAAAAAATTCATGTCGAGCCAGATATTCCGCAAGTTTTTCTTCATATCTATCGGTTTTTTTGCCATAATCCTTGTTACTCCTTTGTTTTGTGTAAAAAAACAGTCCTGCCCTTCTTGAACCAGAAAGGCAGGACTGCGGGACTTGAATTACTTCAGTTCCGCGAAGTACTTGATGGTGCGGACCATCTGAGAGGTGTAGGAGTTCTCGTTGTCGTACCAAGACACGACCTGCACCTGATAAGTGTCGTCGTCGATCTTCGCGACCATGGTCTGGGTAGCGTCGAACAGGGAGCCATAGCGCATGCCGATGACGTCGGAAGACACGATCGGCTCGGTGTTGTAGCCGAAGGACTCGGAGGACTGCGCCTTCATGGCGGCGTTCACGGAGTCAACGGTCACGTCGCTGCCCTTGACGACAGCAACCAGAATGGTGGTGGAGCCGGTGCAGACCGGGACGCGCTGCGCGGAGCCGATCAGCTTCTTGTTCAGTTCCGGGATAACCAGGCCGATCGCCTTCGCAGCGCCGGTGGAGTTCGGAACGATGTTCTGCGCACCAGCGCGGGCACGACGCAGGTCGCCCTTGCGATGCGGGCCGTCCAGAATCATCTGGTCGCCGGTATACGCATGAACGGTGGTCATGATGCCGGACACGATCGGATACTTGTCGTTCAGAGCCTTCGCCATGGGCGCGAGGCAGTTGGTGGTGCAGGAAGCAGCAGAGATGATCTGGTCTTCCGCGGTCAGGGTGTCGTTGTTGACGTTGTAGACGATGGTCTTCAGGTCATTGCCAGCGGGGGCAGAGATGACGACCTTCTTCGCGCCAGCCGCGATGTGCGCCATGGACTTTTCCTTGGAGCAGTAGAAGCCGGTGCACTCCAGCACGACATCCACGCCCAGCTTGCCCCACGGAGCATCCGCCGCGTTCTTTTCGGCATAGATCTTGATTTCCTTGCCGTCCACGATGATGGAATCTTCGGTCGCTTCCACGGTGTGCAGGTTTTCACCGATCTTGCCGCAGTAGGAACCCTGAGCGGTGTCATACTTGAGCAGGTGAGCCAGCATCGCGGGAGAGGTCAGGTCGTTAATCGCGACCACCTCGTAGCCCTCAGCGCCGAACATCTGACGGAACGCCAGACGGCCAATACGGCCAAAGCCATTGATAGCAACTTTCACTGCCATTGGAATATACCTCCTTTAGTCGTTCAAACGGGGTTATACTATTTCCAGATAAGAATGTGCCAAGATGCGCCGCGAATTTTTCACTCTGGCTAACGGGAGTGCAACGCAGCGTAGCAGCGCTACGCTAAGTGGAACGACCGGACGCCAGAGGGGAAAAGACGCAAGCAACTGGCACAGGCGAATCTGGAAAGAGTATCATTTCCCACCTCATATTCTACCCAATTTGCCGCCATTTTGCAAGAGGTTGCGCAGGATTTCCATCACTTTTGACACTTTTTTGACGCTTTTTTTTGAGAATTTCTCATCCGTTCCCCTCTTCTTCCCAATATGCGCCCCAATTCAGCTCGTTCGTCACATTGAGTTCCTTCAAAATCAGCTTGCCGTTCTCGTCCGTGATGATGCCGCCGCCTTCGCCATATACCCCATAGGAGACATACCCCGTGCCGCCCTCGCAGGTGATGAGGCTCATGCTGCGGCAATAGTCACCCTCTGTTACCTCGTAATCAGCGGATTCCGACACGCCGACGCCGTAGCGGTACACTGTGCCGTTGACACAGCGGAAGACGATTGTCGGAATGTCGCCCCTCCAGTAGAGGTTGCTGTCCGCGGGTGTCTGCACAACGCTCCATGTGCCGTGATCTGTCTCTTATACACATCTCCGAGCCCACGAGACAAGAGGCAATCTC
>ENA-UAZD01000463-UAZD01000463.1-human-gut-metagenome-genome-assembly--contig:-NODE-463-length-15773-cov-5.405777_pt1 | contig 15773 bp, 16 predicted proteins | sample MGYA00244112_ERZ654658 | MGnify/ENA primary metagenome ERZ654658 (study PRJEB26926, sample SAMN06164608) | human gut metagenome | biome: ENVO:00009003; feature: ENVO:2100002; material: ENVO:00002003... | reverse complement strand
CTAGTCGTCGGCGGCGTCAGATGTGTATAAGAGACAGCTCCTCGACCATGCCGCGCCCCTCGTCCGAGAGCGTTTCGCCCTCCTCGACCGTTGCACTCAGGCCCATGATCGCCGCGAGCGGCGTGCGGATATCGTGCGAGACGCTGCGCAGGAGGTTGGCGCGCATGCGGTCCTTTTCCGCCTCGTAGCGCAGCTGCTCCTGGCGCTTGATCTGCGTGGTGAGGGTGCTCACGAGCACGCTCACGACCAGCATGACCGCAAACGTCAGCGGGTAGCCGTCGATGGAGAGATTGAACTCATGAAACGGGTAGGTGAACAGATAGTTCACGCCCACCACGCCGACCGCCGCCGCCAGCACGCCGGGCAGATAGCCGTTGGTAAAGCGCGAGATGAGCACCACCGCCAGAATGAACACCGACGTGGCAAACGGATTGTTGTCGTCATAGCACGCCGACAGCAGCATACAGATGCCGACCGCGCCGCCCATGACAAGAATGAAAACACCCAGATCGCGCAGCCACTGCGGCGCGCGTTTGCTCGCTCTTTGCATAAGCACCCCTCTTTGTCCCTCTCGTTGTCTGGTCTCCGCTCCCACGTTCAGCATAGCACAATGTGCGCCCGTGCGCGACTGTCTTTGCAGCGCAGCGCCGATTTCTTTCCGCCTTCTTAACGACTGCGTGCCGTTTTTGCCGCGTCTTTCCGGAAACTTAGCGCGGGTTCATCTTATAATGAAGTAACTTCAAGGTAAGTCACTTTGTTGCCCCGGTCGGACACCGGCCGGAGCTTTCGGGGGAAAGGAGGCAGACACATGATCTTTGCAGCAGTCGGCGGTGGTATGATCCTTGCCTGCGGTGGATTTGTGTGGTACATCCTCAAGCGCTGATGCGCCCGCGCGTCGAGAGAGACCATGAGAGAGCACAGTGACCGCACAGTCACAAAAAAGCCAGCCGGAACGGTTTCCGGCTGGCTTTTTTTCGTTTTCAGCGGACGATCGCCTTCGTGCACAGCCAGTCGCACCAGTCCAGATCGTACTTTGCGTAGACATGGGTGCTGTCGCCGCTGGCATCGGCGCGCAGGTTGCCGTTTTCGTCGTCGAACACCTCGTTGATGTCGATGTAGAAGATGTCCTTCCCGTCGGCCAGCGCGGCAAGCTTCTCGTTGAGGCGGTCGATGCGGGGGTTGTTGAACGTCGCGTCCGTGCTCGAGCGCGACGGGCCGACGTGCAGGTTCGCCTCGACATAGACGATGGCGTTCGGCTGCGCGGCGCGCACGGCGTCGATCAGCGACGAGAACTTCGCCGTGATGTCATCCAGATCGTTGCCGAGCTCGTTGATGCCGAGCATGATGTAGACCTTGCCGAAGGTCTTCTGGCTCAAAAGCTGCGGCAGCGTGACCGTGCCGACATTTTTCACCGAGATGGACTTCGTCTGCGCGACGTAGACATTGAGGCCGACGTCGGCAAAATAGGTCGCGTTTTTCAGGTTGCCGTATTCGGCGATGCCGACAGTGCGCGAGTCGCCGATGAAGAGCGCGTCGTCAAAATACGACGCGTCCACGGTCGTAAACTGCAGTGGGGTCGGCTCGGGCGTGGGCGTGGGCTCGGCCGTGGTCTCCGGCGTGGGGGTGACGGCGGCGGTCGGCTCCTTGCCGGAGTCGCTGCGGTCGATCAGGCCGCGGATGAGAAACGGCGCCGCCGCGAGCGCGGCCACCAGCAGCAGGATGAGGAAATGTTGCGGTTTGATGCGTTTCATGCGTCTACGCTCCTTAGAATCGGAAGTACATAAAGGGGTCGTTCATGCCCTTGCTCAGGCAGTACAGGCACAGCCAGAACAGCACGGCCAGAATGACCGCGCCGACCCACGTGCTCTTGAACCGCCGGTACAGATACGCCGGCAGCGACGTCGAGCACAGCAGACCGAGGATGAGGAACACGCCGTAGGTCTTGCCGTACTTGAGGAAATCGAGCGGATACGCCGCCGCGGTGCGCGAAAACAGCGGGAACAGGCGGCCGAAATACGCACCCAGCTGCCCGAAGTCCGACACGGAGAACACCGCCCACGACACCGGGATGAGCACGAGCATGTACAGGTGCCCGAGTATCGGCCAGCGGTCGAGATACTTCTTGAGCCAGAGCTTTTCCACGACCAGCACCGCGAACAGCCCCAGACCCCAGAGCAGGAAGTTCAGGTGCGCGCCGTGCCAGAGACCGGTCGCAAGCCAGACGACGAGGAGGTTGAAGATCATGCGCTTGCGGCTGCAGTGGCTGCCGCCGAGCGGGATATACAGATACTCGCGGAACCACGTGCCGAGCGTGATGTGCCAGCGGCGCCAGAACTCCGTCATGCTCAGCGCCAGATACGGGCAGCGGAAGTTCTCCGGGATGTGGAAGCCCAGCATCCGGCCGATGCCGATGGCCATGAGCGAATAGCCCCAGAAGTCAAAATAGAGCTGGAACGAATACGCGAACGCGGCCATCCACGCAAGCGGCGTCGAGAGGCTCTCGAAGCCGATGGTGGTCACATCTCTCCAGAGGCCGCCGAGCTGGTTGGCAAGCAAAACCTTGAGCGCCATGCCGAACACGAACAGCTTGAGCCCGTCGACCGCCTGACGCAGCGACACATTGCGCGCGCCGAACTCCGGCTGCAGCTCCGTATAGCTCGCGATCGGGCCGGAGACCAGCTTCGGGAACATGGTCAGGTACGTGCCGAACGTGAGCAATGAGCGCTCCGGCGCGACCGTGCCGCGGTAGACGTCCATGAGATAGCCCACCGCCGAGAACGTGTAGAAGCTGATGCCGACCGGCAGCGCCCAGCGCAGCAGCGGGATCGCCGCCTTGCCGCCGGACACGAGCCCGAGCGCACCGTTGACGCCGGTGAGCACGAAGTTGAGATATTTAAATAGGAACAGCCACAGGAAATTGTAGCAGATGCCGAGGATGAGCCACAGCTTCGCGCGCGGCTTGTCGCGCACGATGGCCAGACCCAGCCCGTAGTTGACCAGCACCGATGCGGCCAGCAGCGCAAAATACGCCCACTGACCGTCCAGCCCGATGATATAAAACACGCTGCTCCCCGCCAGCAGCACGGCATTGCGCGCGCCGGCCGGGCGCGACGGTGTCAGATAGTACACCAGCAAAAACGCCGGGAAGAAGCAAAACAAAAACGACAGGCTGCTGAAAACCACGGACCTTTTCCTCCTGAACCACAAAACAGAGCATCAAATTTACATAACAAATTCGCATGGAAAGGGTATCATACTTTTTGGGATTTGTGTGCGTTTTCGGGCAAAAAAACTGCACAAACTTTCCGGTCGAATTTTGGTGGTTTTCGTGGTAGTTGCCGCGCGGACGGAAATTCTGTCCGGCGGAAGAAAAAATCTCCGGCGCCGGTACGCGACCGGCGCCGGAGCGGCTGGATATGCGGATGTTTTTGCGTGCAGACGCGCCCGTCAGCTCAGCAGCACCTCGTCGGATTCGACCTGCATGCCCGCGACCTCGGCGAACTTGTCGAGCAGGTCGCGCTTGGTCAGGTGCTGCTTTTCCTCGCCCTCGATGTCGAGGATGATGCGCCCCTCGTTCATCATGATGAGGCGGTTGCCGTGCACGATGGCGTCTTTCATATTGTGGGTGATCATCATGGCGGTCAGCTCGTTTTCGCGCACGATGCGGTCCGAGAGCTCGAGCACCTTGGCCGCCGTCGCGGGGTCGAGCGCCGCGGTGTGCTCGTCGAGCAGCAGCAGCTTCGGCTTTTGCAGGGAGGCCATGAGCAGCGTCAGCGCCTGACGCTGACCGCCGGAGAGCAGACCGACCTTCGCCGTCATGCGATCCTCGAGCCCGAGGCCGAGGGTCTTGAGCCGCTCGTGATATTCCTCGCGCTCGGCGTTCGTGACGCCCCAGCGCAGGGTGCGCTTTTTGCCGCGGCGCGCGGCGAGGGCGAGGTTCTCCTCGATCTGCATATTTGCGGCCGTGCCCATCATGGGGTCCTGGAACACGCGGCCGATGTACTGTGCGCGGCGAAACTCCGGCATGGCGGTCACGTCCACGCCGTCGAGGATGATGCGCCCGTCATCCACCGGCCAGACGCCCGCGACGGCGTTGAGCATGGTGGATTTTCCGGCGCCGTTGCCGCCGATGACGGTCACGAAATCGCCCGGCTTCAGGTGCAGCGACAGCCCGTCGAGCGCCCGCTTTTCGTTGATCGTGCCGGGGTTGAAGGTCTTGGAGATATGGTCCAGTGTCAGCATATCACTTGCCTCCCTTCTTCAGACGGTGGAACGAGCTCTTGGCCTGCCCCTTGAGATACGGCACGGCCAGAAACGCCGCCACGATCACGGCCGTGAAGAGCTTGAGATCGTTCGGGTCGAGCTTGAGCCAGAGGATAAGCACCATGACGAGGTAATACACGATGCCGCCGAGCACGACAAAGCCCAGACGCACCGAGAAGTTGCAGCCCTTGCGGAAGAAGGCGTCGCACAGCACCTCGCCGATGATGACGGCGGCGAGGCCGATGACGATCGCGCCGCGGCCCATGTTGATGTCGGCAAAGCCCTGATACTGCGCCATCAGGCCGCCGGAGAGCGCGACCATGCCGTTGGAGAGCGACAGGCCGAGCACCTTCATGGCGTCGATGTTGATGCCCTGCGCGCGGCTCATGGCGGGGTTGGCACCGGTGGCGCGGATGGCGCTGCCCTGCTCGGTGCCGAAGTACCAGTACAGCAGCGCGATGAGCACCGCCGCGAGCAGCAGTCCCTTCCAGATCGCGCCGGGCACGCTGCGCAGCGTCAGAAACAGGTCGTACTTATCCGGGTTGACGGGGGTGTTGGCCTTCATGCTCATGATGCGCAGGTTGATCGAGTAGAGCGCAAACTGCGTCAGGATGCCGGCGAGGATGGCCGGGATGCCGAGCTTCGTGTGCAGCAGGCCGGTCACAAAGCCCGCAAGCAGGCCCGCAGCCACGGCGACCAGCAGCGCCGCCCACGCCGGCCAGCCCGCGACGATGAGCACGACCGTCACGGCGCCGCCGGTGGTGAACGACCCGTCGACCGTCAGATCGGCGACGTCGAGCAGGCGGAACGTGATGTACACGCCCAGCGCCATGATGCCCCAGATGATGCCCTGGGCAACGCCGCCGGGCAGGCGCGAAACCAGATTCGGCAGGCTCAGGGACGCAAGAACCAGTGAATTCATATCATTACCTCATATCGTGGAGTATCCCTGCCGCAGAAGCTGCGGCAGGGAGCGGGGAAGATCGAAGCGGTGTCAGCCGATGGCCGCGTAGTCGCTCGGGATGGTGAGGTTGTAGAGGCTGGCCATCTCGGGGTTGTACTTCTTGACCGGGTTCGGGTAGTACTCAATGGCCATGGTGGAGATGTCGGCCTCGCCCTTGAGGATCTTCACGGCCATCTCGCCGGTGGTGCGGCCGAGCTCGTAGTAGTCGATGGACAGCGTCGCAACGCCGCAGCCCTTGCAGATGCCCTCCTCGCCGGCGACGATGGGCTTCGTGGCAGCGCCCTTGATGGCCTCGGCGCAGGAGGCGGCGGTGTTGTCGGTCGGGACGTAGAGGACGTCGTTGGCGTCGCTCGCCGTGCCGGTGACGGAGACGACGTCGTTCGTATCCGCGAAGGTGTAGATGGTGACGGTGCAGCCGGCCTTTTCAAGCGCGGCCTTGACGACGTCCGCCTGGTAGACGGAGTTCGGCTCGCCGGAGCAGTAGATGATGCCGACGTTCTTGGCATCCGGGAACAGCTCCGTGATCATGGCCGCCTGCTGATCGAGCGGGGCCAGGTCGGACGTGCCGGAGATGTTGCCGCCGACCGTGCCGGAGAAGTTGTCGATGCCGAGCGCAACGCCGTACTCCGTGACGGCCGTGCCGAGGATCGGGATGTCCTTCGTGGCGGCGGCCGCAGCCTGCAGCGCGCCGGTCGCGTTGGCAAGGATCAGATCCACGCCGCTGGACACGAAGCCGTTGCAGATGGTGGCGCAGGTGGCGCTGTCACCGGCGGCGTTCTGCTCATCGAAGGTGACGTTCTCGGCGCCGAGCGCGTCGGTGATCGCGTCGCGGAAGCCCTTGGTGGCCGCATCGAGCGCGTCGTGCTGCACAAGCTGGCAGATGCCGACGGTGTAGTGCTTATTCTCGGCCTTGTCGCCGCTGCCGCCGCAGGCGGCCAGCGACAGCACCATGACCACGGCGCAGAGCAGAGCAGTGAGTTTTTTGATGTTCATGTGTTTTCTCCTCCTAAATGTAAGTTCCGGCAAAGAAAAAAGCCACACAGTCGTCTGTGCAGCCTTGTCAAAACCGGACCGGGAAGTCTCAGATGGTTCTGGTATGATCGCAGCACAAACGACTATTACCCTCGATAAAGTAATAGTAGGAATATGCGCTTGCAAATCGGACCAGACGCATGATTGCGGCCTCCTGTAGTGAAGATGTGCCTACTTTAGCGCTTTTAGCTGTTGAAGTCAAGCGCATTTGGCAAAAAACTTCACTTTTAGCATTTCGCACAATTTCCCGCCGTGCTCTCCGCTTTGTTTTCGGCGTTTTGTTTCCTCCCGGCGCAGCATTGACGCTCTCCGGCCGGTGTGCTATATTAAGAACAGGATTTTCTCCCGGAAGGAGGCGCGCCATGAAAACACCGCAGGAGCTGCTGCAGCAGGCGCTGGAGGCGGGCGAATGCCTGCTGCCGGACGCACCGCCCGGCGGACGCAGCGCGCACCCGACCGTGTTCGTGCACGGGCTGCTGGGCTGGGGCGCGCAGGATGCGCTCTACCGCGCCGTGCCCTACTGGGGACTCGCGGCGGGCGACGTGCTCGGCTATCTCAACCGCTGCGGATACGACTGCCGCGCGGCCTCGGTCGGCATCATCTCGAGCGCGTGGGACCGCGCGTGCGAGCTCTACGCCGCGCTCACCGGCGGCAGGGCCGACTACGGCATTGCGCACGCGCAGCGCTTCGGTCACGCGCGCTTCGGCACGGCATATCCCGCGCCGCTCGTGCCCGGCTGGGGCGCGGACAGGCCCATAGATCTCGTCGGGCACAGCTTCGGCGGCGCAACGGCGCGGCTGCTCATGCAGCTGCTCGCGCACGGCTGCCCCGAGGAGGTGCAGGCGGCCGAGGCCGCAGGTGAGACGCCCTCGCCGCTGTTCACCGGCGGCAAGACCGGCTGGGTGCACGCGCTGGTGGCCATCGCCGCACCGCACGATGGGTCGACGTTTCTCGACGTGCAGCCGGATGCTGCGAATGCGCTCTCGACGCTGTTTCTCGGCGCGGCGCGCGCGCTCGGCATCTCGGCATTCAAGGACGTATATGACTTCCGGCTCGACCAGTTCGGCATCCGCCGCGACCCGGACGAGCCAATCACGACGGCCGCGCTGCGGATGCTGGCGCAAAACCCGCTCCCGGCGGGCGACAACGCCTTTGACGACCTGCGCTGCGCCAGTGCGCGCGCGCTCAATGCGCGCATCGACACACTGCCGGACGCCTGGTATTTCTCCATCCCCTGCTGCCGGACGCTGCCGCGTCTGCTCACGCACGATCAGAAGACCGACACGGCCATGACGCCGCTGCTCTGGCCGTTTTCGACCGCGATGGGGCGCGCGGGCGGCGACGTGCCGTCCGACTGGCTGCCGAACGACGGACTCGTGAACACCGTCTCCGCCCGCTGTCCCGGCGGCGCACCGCACACGGACTTCGCGCCCGGTCAGACGCCGCAGCGCGGCGTGTGGCAGGTGCTGCCGGTCGAGAATCTCGACCATCTGGCCGCGATCGGCGGTGTGATGAACACCGGCATCGTGCGCACACGGATGTTTTACCGCCGGGTCATGGCGCTGCTCGACGCGGCCGCCGCAGCCGACGCCAACTCGTGATCCCCGCCCGGAACCGGGCATACGATACCGCAAAGTGCACAAGATAAGATAAGGAGTGTATGGATTATGGATTCTATTGAAAGCTATCTGCGCAAGCTGATCGTCGCCTCCGTGGGCGCGGCTGACCTCGGCTGCGAAAAGCTCGGCAAGCTGCTCGATGAGTGCGTCGCGCGCGGCGAAGTGACCGTGGAAAAGGGCCGCGTGCTCAACGAGGAGCTCAAGCGCACCTGCAAGCAGGCCGCCGCCAGGGACGCGGACGAAAAGCCCGCCGTGGACGTGGACGCCATGAGCGCCGACGAACGCGAGGCGCTGCTGCAAAAGCTGCTGGCCAAGAAGGAAGCAGACTGATGGCCGGCCCCGCCGCGCAGCTCGACGAGGCCAAGCGCTTCGCCGAGATCGTCGCCATACTGCAAAAGCATCACCTCGTTCAGGGGCTGACGCCGGAGAAGGTGCGCGATATTTTCGTGGACCTCGGACCAACGTTTGTCAAATTCGGACAAATTCTGTCCATGCGTTCGGACATTCTGCCCAAAGAATACTGTGCCGCGCTCGAAACGCTGCGCACGGACGTGACGCCCATGCCGCTGACCGAGGTGGAGGACATCCTCACGCAGGCCTATGCCCGCCCGTGGCAGGAGGTCTTTTCGGACATCGGCATCCGGCCGCTCGGCTCGGCCTCCATCGCGCAGGTGCACGCCGCGACGCTCACGGACGGCCAGCGCGTGGTCGTGAAGGTGCAGCGCCCGGACCTGTACGACATCATGAGCCGCGACGTGCGCCTGCTCAAGCGCGCTGCCGTGCTGCTCAAGTACACGCCGCTTGCAAGCGCGCTGGACTTTCACGCCGTACTTGATGAGATCTGGCGCACCGTGCAGGAGGAGCTCGACTTCACGATCGAGGCGGACAACATCGCCGAATTCAAGCGGCTCAACGACGGCGTGGTCTATGCCGACTGCCCGGCGACCTACCCGAAGTGGTGCACGAAGAACGTGCTCGTCATGGAGTACATCGGCGGTCACCAGATCGACGACGCCGCCGGTCTGCGCGCCGACGGCTACGACCTCAACGAAATCGCCGTCAAGCTCGTGCACAACTATATCCGCCAGATCACGGTCTACCGCTTCTTCCACGCCGATCCCCACCCCGGCAACATCCGCGTGCAGGACGGGAAGATCGTCTGGCTCGACCTCGGCATGATGGGGCGCATCAGCCCGCGCGAGGCGGAGCTGTACATGGGCATCATCCGCACGATCTATGAGCAGGACGTGCCCGCGCTCACGGACACGCTGCTCTCGCTCGGTCAATATACGCGCATGCCCGACCGGCAGGCGCTCGCCGAGCGCATCGGCATCTTCCTGCACAAGTACGAGGCCATGCCGATGGCCGACATGGACATGGGCGTGCTGGTGGACGAGTTCGTGCAGATCCTCAATGAATACGGCGTGTCCGTGCCCGGCTCGCTGACGATGCTCGGGCGCAGCCTGCTCGTCATTCAGGGTATGCTCACGAGCGTATCGCCGGACGCAAACGTCATCGAGATCGTGGCGGAGTATGTCAGGAACACCGCCCTGAGCCGCGAGCACATTGAAAAGAAGGTCAAAACGCTCGCGCAGCAGCTCGTCCGCTCCGGCGAGAAGCTCACGGTGCTGCCGGCGCAGCTGTCGGAGTTTTTCGGCAAGGCCAACGCCGGACAGCTGACCGTGAACGTGAAAAAGTCGTGGTCGGATGCGGCGCGCGCCGCGCGCTCGAAGCTGCTGGGCCGGCTCATCTTCGCGCTGCTGGACTGCTCGCTGCTGTTTTGCGCGGCCATCACGTGTCTCGCCCCGCTGCCGCGGGTGCTGGGTCTGCCGTGGCCGGCGCTGGTGTTTTTCGCCGCCGCCATCGCCATGACGCTCGCGCTCTTTGACCGCCGCCGCTGGGCGGTGTGAGAGGCCTGAATACAGAAAAAAAGACCGCCTGAGGGTAGTTTCCAATAAGACAGTATGAGAGAACATTACTGACATAGGGTAGCTGCCGTACAGGAGTGCGACAAGAAAAATTGGCGATACTTGGTTTTCACAACCAGGTATCGCCTTTTTCTATCTTTAACAGAATGTTTGAATCTTATTGGAGGTACATATGATGCAGGAACTGAACTATATCCGTTGCGGTGATTACTATATTCCCGATATTCGCTTGCCGGAAGAAAATAGACCTATTGGTCGTTGGGGACGCATGCACAGAGATTATATCAAGGAGCATAACCCCATCCGCTTTAACGATCTGTGCCTTAGTGGCGAACTGTGGACGTATCTGGCTGATTTGAACGAGCAGGCACAGAACCGTCTTGAAATTATCATTGAGCAAATGAAAGCTGCTGAGGGCGTGACAGAGGACATGAAGCAGCACGATCAGATGGCATGGGTTAGAGCTATGAACAGCATCCGCAACCGAGCCGAGGAAATCATCCTTCATGAAATGATTTACGAGGAGGATGCCGTATGAGAATCCTTGAAGAATTTTGGTACGGCAACATTGAGCCGACTGAGTATGACACATCCTCTTGCAAAGAATACAAGAAACTATTGGAGCTGATTTGCAGGAATGAAGAAAAGCTCAAAGCCACCATGACGGACGAACAGAAAGAACTATTTGAGAAATACGCCGATTGTGTGCGAGAGCATCAAACCAATACAGACTGTTTGATCTTTCAGAATGGCTTTAAGCTGGGCGCACGAATGATGTTGGAGGTAATGGAAGAATAACGGAACATATAGCGTAGCGCCCATCGGCCAAACTCTGGACGATGGGCGCTGTTTTGTCTTTTCCGCGCAAAAGTGACGATATTTTTTCGTTTAGAAACTCCAGCCTTCTTTCTCGCACAAGCCTAAAATATCGACACAAGGAACACCCAGACTATTACATACAAATGGAATCTTTTTTTGCCCGGTTTTGTTTTCCTCTGTGATGACAGTAAGATCGTATTTCATCGCCGTTGCAATGAGGAATGCATCTCCAGAGGACTTCACCTGCTTGAAGTCAACAAGTTGAGGGTTAGATGTTACGACTTTTTTTACATTTTCCTGCACTTCATCGTCAATGGGTAAAATATCTCCTTGAAGCCCAACAAACCACTTCTTCAATGCATCGTCGTTTACTTCCTCAATAATTTCAGAGCACGTAACAATACGCTTTTGCGAAATCAATTCGTCAATATGCTTCCAAAGAGTTTTGTTGATTGTGCGGCGGTGAGGCTCATTGTCTTTCTGTGACAAGATGGAAGAGGTATCAATGATATACTTAACTTGTGGCGTATTATTTACCATTTCGACACCTCCCACATGAACTTGTCAATATGGTTTTGCTTTACACCTAAATACCGTGCAACATCCTGCTTATCAAAATAACCCTCTCTAAATCCATGATAGAACGTCTTGCAAAGAGATGAGCTGTTCTGGTCAATTGCCTCGCGGGAAATATTCCGAGGGATGGTTTTCCCGGTAATTCGTCGATATTCCCGCATTTGTTCTCGCTCATTCTCAAAGGCGGTCCGGATGGTCGCCATCAAAGAAGAGTAATGAGCTTGTGAAATCTTTTTGGTATCAAGAAGTCTCCTGCAAACCACTTCTTTGCTTACCGAAAACTTGGCTGCAATAGTTTCCACCATATCAAGGTCGATTTCGTCTGCCGTATAGCTTCCAAGTTGCTTAAGCAAATTAGCCTTGGGAACAAGAACTTCTCCAGCAACGGCATTGCAAAACACCTCTTCTTTTTGCGCTGAAAAAGAACTCATCATTTCATTACACACGGCAGAACTTCGCTTGATGAGATGAACCAATTCATGAATAATGGAAAATGTTTTTGCCGGATATCGGTCCTCATTATTTAAGCCGATCATCGGGAGAACATCATCATAAATTGCAAAGCCACGAACAATTTCAGTGTCAATCCCGGTAAAACAATGCACGAAGACGCCCGCTTCCTCGGTTGCATTACGAATAAGCAAATACAACTGCCGAGCACTCGGACATTTATACTGTACCTCTGAAGTCAATCCCAATTCGTTTCGGATTGTCCTCGCCCACAAGCTAACATCATCGCCCTCGTTTATCGAGATTGAAAAAGCAGGAATTGTTTCTTTCAATGCCTTCTTTGATTCGATCAGCAACTCCCGTGCGCTCAAAATATCTGCAATGGCCAAATTAAGAGCGCTGTTATCAACTGATGCGTCAGGCAAAGTTCGCAAATTTCGCATCTGGGGCAAACGAAGAATTGCTCTGTGAAGAGTGGTTCAAAGAGAAGATCATTGCGATTGCAAATACAAAAAAATCAGAGAGACAGACGCAAGTCACTCAGCGTGATGTCGCAATAGATTATTCCCGTATCCGTGCGAAGTTCATCCTGAAAAATGAAACGGACGTACAGCTCATACTCCCGGATATTCGCTTGAAGAACGAGGAGATCAAAAAGGCAACGCTTTACGTAAGCTGCAATGGCAGAGAAGTAATGCAGCAGAACCTTAGTTGGTACGGGAACGAGCTCGGAAAGACGCTAAACGGTGTCGCCGCTTCTATTTCGGTGGGTTCTCAAGAGGATAGTTTGCTGAACATATGAAGCACGCCTTGTTGACGCAGGCGAGGATCATCATGCACAGATACGTGCGAAAGGCTTTGATGGCAAACGCGGTGTAGTAGCTGCTCTCGTTGGCCGCGCCGAAAATGGCAATGAGCTGACGGGGAAAGCCCTCTGCCAGCACAAGCGCCACCGCGCCCACCAGCGCCTCGGCCACCAGCAGTCTGGTGAACAGATCGCGCACGCGCAGCGTCTTGCCCGCGCCCATGTTGTAGCCCACGATGGGGATGCAGCCCGCCGCCATGCCGACCACGATGGAGATGACGATCTGGAAGAACTTCATCACGATGCCGACCACCGCCATGGGGATCTGCGCGTACTGCTCCTGCCCGAACACAGCGTCCAGCGCGCCGTATTTGCGCAGCATATTGTTGATGGCCGCCATCGCCGCCACGAGGCTGATCTGGGACAGGAAGCTCGTGATGCCCAGCGTCAGCATCCGGCCGCAGACGCTGCCGCTCAGGGCAAAGTCGGTCTTGGCCGGGCGGATGATCTTCATGTGCAGCAGATACCACACGGCGAGCAGCGCCGTCGCCACCTGCCCGATGACCGTGGCAACGGCTGCGCCCATCATGCCCCATTTGAATACGAAGATAAAAATAGGGTCGAGGATGATGTTGATAACCGCGCCCGCAAGCGTCGAGACCATGGCAAAACGCGGACTGCCGTCGGCGCGGATGACGGGGTTCATGGCCTGCCCGAACATATAAAACGGGATGCCCAGCGTGATATAGAAGAAGTACTCCTGTGCGTGGCGGAAGGTCTCCTCATTCACCGTGCCGCCGAACATGGCGATGATCCCGTCTGCAAAAACGAGATATACCGCCGTCAGGACAAGACTGCCGGCGATACTTAACACCACCGCGTTGCCGACACTGCGCCTGGCCTTGTCCACCTCGTTTCTGCCCAGCGCCATGCTGACAAAGGCGCAGCAGCCGTCGCCGATCATGACGGCGATGGCCAGTGCCACGACGGTCAGCGGGAACACGACCGTATTGGCCGCGTTGCCGTAAGAGCCGAGGTAACTGGCGTTGGCGATGAAGATCTGGTCGACGATGTTATAGAGCGCACCCACCAGCAGCGAAATGATGCAGGGGATGGCGTACTGCCGCATAAGCTTTCCAATACGCTCCGTCCCCAAAAACTGATTTCCTGTGTCCAAAATATCTCCTTCTTTCCGAAAAATAAAAAATGCGCAAGTCCCATTCATCCGGACTTACGCATTTCTGCTACACGATCTGCCTATGAAGTTTGCCGCGCTTTTCTGCGCGCAAAAAAGCGCGTGGCCGCTCTGCAACTGGATTTACGCGCAAACGCCACACGCTGTATGCTGATTATAGCAGAGGTGACTGCAAATTTCAAAGGGATTTCTCCACAAATTTTTGCGCGCACGCGGCGCGCATTTTCATCACCGCCGGCGGCGAGCGCTAAACCGCTCCGCTGCGGCGCAGATGCTCCAGAAACGCCGTGCAGCCGCGCACGATGTCGGCATATGCCGCGCCGAAATCATCGGTGTACCACGGGTCGGCGATGCCGCGCTGCTCCCCCGCGAACGACAGCAGCGCTCGGATCTTGCCGTCCGGGTCGTGCGGGAGGATGCGGCGGAGGTTGCGCGCGTTGTTTTCGTCCATCGTCAGCAGCCAGTCATAGGCGTCGTAGTCGCGCAGCGTGACCTGCACGGCGGCGCGGTGACCGACGGGGACGCCGTGCGCGCGCAGCTCGGCGCGGGCGGGCGGGTAGACGTCGTTGCCGATCTCCTCGCGGCTCGTCGCCGCCGAGGCGATCTGAAACTGCGCCGCGAGCCCCTGCCGCCGCACCATGTCCCGGAGCAGATACTCCGCCATCGGGCTGCGGCAGATGTTGCCGTGGCAGATAAAAAGCACTTTGACCATTGGGATCGCAATTCCTTTCGACCGTAATGGCCCATTATAGCACAGCGCGGCGCAAAAGCAAACTCGGGGTGCAGGCAGCTGCCTGCGCCCCGGTTTTTTCTTTCCCTGCGCCTTACTGCGCCCGCTGCGCGCGCTGCCGGAGCGTGAGCCCGGCGGCCACGAACGCCAGCACGAGCAGCGCCAGCGCCGCGCACAGGCACAGCGTGCGCAGCGCACCATGACCGGCGGCCAGCATGGCGATCAGGCAGCCGACGGACAGGATCGCCGCCAGCGCCGTGCACCACGCCACGGCCTTTCCTCTCCTGTGGCCGAGGCACACGCCCGCGAACGCGAGCGCACCGGCCGCGAACAGCACGATGCAGATGCCCGTCCAGACCGCCGCTTCCGTGCGCGCGGTGTCCATATCCGCCGCGTAGAGGTCCTGCGCGAGCGCGCAGATGTCACCATAGCTCGCGGACGAACCGGCGCGTGTGCGCAGCGCCTCGCCCTGCATGAGCACGGCGATGCCCCGCTCCAGCCGCTCGGTGTCGTCCTCATACGGGGCGAGCTCTGCGAGATCCTGCGCCAGCTGCTGCCGGTTCGCCGCCAGTGTCTGACGGCCGGAGGCCAGAGTGCCTGCCGCCGTGTCGAGCTTGCTCTGCCCGGCTGCGATCTCGGCCGCCGCAGCGTCGAGCGCCTGCTGCCCGGCGGCGAGCTGCGCCTGTGCATCCTGCAGCTGCTGCTCCGCCGCGGCGATCTGCGCCGCGCCCTCAGAGAGCTTTGCCTGCCCGGCCTCATACGCCTGCACGAGCGACTCGATGGAGTACCCCGTGCCGAGCAGCTGCGTCTCATAAAGCTGCTTTTGCGCCGTCACGCCCGGCCAGAGCAGTGCGGCCTTGGCAAGGTCACCGTCCGCGACCGCCGCGTCATACTCCGCCTGCCGGTCGAGATAGCGCTGATAGGCCGGGTGCACCGCGTCGTACACCGGCTGGATCTTAGCCAGCTGCGCCTGTCCGGCGGCGTATTCCTCCTTCGCCGCAGCAAGTTTCTCCTGCCCGGCGGCATAGTCGGCCTTGCCCTGCTCGAGCTGCGCCTGCCCGGCGGCATACTGCGCTTTGGCCGCGGCGAGCTTCTCGCTGCCGGCGTCATACTCCGCCTGCCCGCTCTGGAGCCGGCTCTGGCCGACGTTGTCCGTCACGACGCCCGTGGCAAACGAGAGCTTGAGCACGTCATACGTCTCCTGCTGCGCGCCGAGCGAGGCCGCCAGCTCGCCAAGCGAGCGGGCGCTGCCGCACAGCTGGGCGTGTTCGTTGCCTTCCTGGGCGGCGTGCTGCTTCGCTTTACCGGCCCCCAGTCCGCTTCCATCGGCATCATCGGCGGCGCGGACGGCCCCACCGCCATTTTCCTGACCACCCTGTCTCTTATACACAT
>ENA-UAZD01000454-UAZD01000454.1-human-gut-metagenome-genome-assembly--contig:-NODE-454-length-16016-cov-7.929766_pt1 | contig 16016 bp, 10 predicted proteins | sample MGYA00244112_ERZ654658 | MGnify/ENA primary metagenome ERZ654658 (study PRJEB26926, sample SAMN06164608) | human gut metagenome | biome: ENVO:00009003; feature: ENVO:2100002; material: ENVO:00002003... | reverse complement strand
GAGATTGCCTCTTGTCTCGTGGGCTCGGAGATGTGTATAAGAGACAGATGCTGGACTGGGCGATAAGAGCCTGTGAGGACGCAGGCATAACAGATATCTGCGTGGTAACAGGCTTCAACCACGAAGTCATCGAAAAGCACCTGGACGGCAAGTATCACACCGTTTTCCAGCCCCAGAGAATGGGCACGGGCCATGCGGTGATGATGACCATAGACTGGCTCAAAGAGCGTGCAGACGGCAACGTGCTTATCCTTAACGGAGACGCTCCATTTATCGACAAGGATACTATACTTGGCGCACTTTCTCTTCATGAGGAGAAAAACAACGCCGTTACAGTTATAACCGCCGAGCTTGATAATCCTTACGGATACGGCAGGATACTCCGCCATGATGACGGCATTTACGGCATCGTGGAAGAAAAGGACGCCACTCCCGAACAGAAGAAGATAAAGGAAATAAACTCAGGCGCATATTGGTTCGGAGTTGAAAAGCTCATCTATGCCCTTGGTGAGATAAAGCCCAACAATTCTCAGGGAGAATATTATCTTACCGACTCGGTTTATATCCTTATCAGCGCAAAATTTCGTGCAGATGCCTATATTTCTTCAAATTCCGATGCGGTTTTAGGTGCAAATGACAGAAAAGGTCTTTTGTTATTGAATAATACCGCAAGATTTGCTATAATAGAAAGGTTGATGGACGAGGGTGTCGAATTTACCTGCACCGACGGCGTTACTATCGGCAGAGATGTAAAGGTCGGCAAGGGTACGACTATCATGCAGGGAGTTATCCTCAAAGGAAACACCGTTATCGGCGAAAACTGCAAGATAGGCCCCAACTGCATCATTGAAAACTGCACAGTAGGCGACGGTGTTACCCTTAACTCCGTTCAGGCATACGACAGCGAGATCGAGGACAGTGCAAAGATAGGCCCATTCGTTCAGATACGCCCGGGCAGCAGGATATGCAAGGGCGTAAAGATAGGCGATTTCGTTGAGATCAAAAATTCCGTTATCGGTGAAAACACCGCTGTTGCACATCTTACCTACGTTGGCGATTCCGACGTGGGAAGCGGCGTAAACTTTGGCTGCGGCGTAGTTACCGTAAACTACGACGGCGAAAAGAAGTTCCGCACCACTATCGGCGACGATGCTTTCATCGGCTGCAACACTAACCTTGTGGCTCCCGTAAAGATCGGCAAGGGCGCATATACAGGCGCAGGCTCCACTATTACAAAGGACGTTCCCGACGGCTCTCTCGCAGTTGAGAGAGGAACAGCCAAGATAATAGAGGGCTTCGGTCTCAGAAAGCTCAAGGGCAGGATAGAAAAGAACCACAGCAAATAATACCTCAAAGGCACAGGCGCTGATTGTGAGCAGCGCATAAAACAGCCCCATATTTTTGGAATTTATTTATAGAAAAGGAGAAGAAAAATGAATCTTCACGGTAAGGATATCAAAATCTTCACTGCAAACTCCAATCCCCAGGTAGCTGCCGACATCGCAAAGGCGCTGGGACTTCCCCTCGGTCAGTCCGAGGTCGTTACCTTTTCCGACGGAGAGGTAAGCGTTTCCATTAAGGAAAGCGTTAGAGGTTCCGACGTATTCGTTGTTCAGTCCACCAGCACCCCTGTAAACGACCACGTGATGGAGCTTCTCATTATGATCGACGCATTTAAGAGAGCTTCCGCAGGCCGTATCACAGCAGTTATCCCCTACATGGGATATGCACGTCAGGACAGAAAGGCTAAGGCAAGAGATCCCATCTCTGCAAAGCTTATGGCAGACCTGCTTACCGTTGCGGGCGCTGACCGTATCCTCACAATGGATCTCCACTGCGCACAGATCCAGGGCTTCTTCAACATTCCCGTTGACCACCTCCTCGGTGTGCCCATTCTGGTTCCCTACTTCGTCGAGAAGTTCAAGGACATCAAGGACAATACCATCATCGTATCTCCCGACCTTGGCTCCGTAACCAGAGCAAGAAACTTTGCCGCTAAGTTTGACGCTCCTCTTGCTATCGTTGATAAGAGACGTCAGAAGGCAAACGTATGCGAAGTTATGAACATCATCGGCGACGTTAAGGATAAGGACGTTATCCTCGTTGACGATATGATCGACACCGCAGGTACCCTCTGCAACGCTGCAAAGGCTATCATGGAAAAGGGCGGCGCAAGATCCGTTACCGCTTGTGCAACTCACGGCGTTCTTTCAGGCCCTGCTATCGAGAGGATCCAGGCAAGCGTTATCAAGGAAGTTGTTATCCTCGATACTATCGCACTCCCTCCCGAGAAGCACATCGACAAGATCACTGTTCTCCCCGTTGCTCCTGTATTTGCTCAGGCTATCGAGAGAATTTACGCAGACAGACCCATTTCCCCTCTTTTCAATAACTGATATCGTATATCAAACCAAATAAATAAAAGATACATAGGCGGCACTAACATCGTTAATGCCGCCTAAAGGTATTTATAAATATGAGTTACCGAGCCGCAGATAATAATTTGTGTAAACGGAAGGAAATAAAATGAGTATTTTTGATGTATTCGAGCAGCTCAACAAAAACAAAGCCCCCGAGCCGACAGGTCCCGTGGAATATATCATAGTAGGTCTGGGAAACCCAGGGGCACAGTATGAAAACACCCGCCACAACGCAGGCTTTATGACTGTCGATACCCTGGCGGCAAAATATAAATTTGACATAAAGAAGCTGAAATTCAAGTCCCTTACAGGCGATGTTGTCATTGCAGGCAAGCGATGTCTGGTAATGAAGCCCTCCACATTTATGAACAACAGCGGAGAAGCTGTGGTGGAGGCGATGAATTTCTACAAGATACCCATCGAAAATGTGATAGTATGTTATGACGATATAAGCCTTGAACCCGGCAAGCTGCGCATTCGCCGAAAGGGAAGCGACGGCGGCCATAACGGCATAAAGTCCATCATATATCTTACAGGCTCTCAGGATTTCCCACGCATAAAGATAGGCGTAGGCGCAAAGCCCTCCAAGGACTATGACCTGGCAAACTGGGTGCTGGGCAATTTCCCATCGGAGGATATCCCCAAGATGCACGAATCCACCGAGCACGCCTGTGAAGCCATAGAGCTTATGGTCAAGGGCGAGACCGACAAGGCAATGAACCTTTTCAACTGATAAGAAAGACAGGCGGAAAATGAACAACTCACTTTTCGGTAAAATGCAGAGCGTGCTTATGTCTCAGTCGGACATAAAGGACATCTGCGACACATTAAAACGAGGATATTACCCACTGGCTGTGTCTGGACTTTCGTCCATACACAAGGCTCAGCTGGCACTTATAATAAGCACCCTTTCGGAAGAAAGCGCCCCTCTCCTTATCATCACCGATGACGAGGCAGGGGCTAAACGTATTTGCGATGATATAAACGAAATGTATGCCGTTTCCCAGAATGAAAATGAAACAGCCGCATATATCTATCCCGCAAAGGACATCACTCTGGCAAGGGTGGAAAGCGTTTCAAAGGAATACGAATACCAGCGCCTGTGCGTGTTGGCGAGGCTCATAGACGGCAGCTGCAAAATAGTCTGTGCTTCGGCGGAGGCGGTAATGCAGCGCACTATCCCTCCCGATGTGCTGGCTGACCGCACAATCAAGCTGTCAAGGGACACTTCCGTGCAGCTCCCCGACCTCATAAGCCGCCTCATCGCCGCAGGCTACACCCGCTGCGACAAGGTGGAAAGCCCCTCCCAGTTTTCCGTGAGAGGTTCCATTGCGGATATCTTCCCCGTGCAGGAGAAAATGCCTGTCCGTATGGAGCTGTGGGACGATGAGATAGATTCCTTTGCATATTTTGACCCCGAGACCCAGCGCCGCACCGAGCAGATAGACGAGCTTATTATCCCCCCCGCAGGCGAGGTGCTTTTTAACAGCGCAGACGCACTTGTACAGAAGATAAACGCCCTCTCCGCAGGAGTAAGAGGAAAGCGCACCGAGCTTGTGCGCTCAAACCTTGCCAAGGACGCAGACAATGTTTCAAACGGCGTAAGCCTTGCAAATATCGACAAGTATCTGCCGCTGGCATATGACAAGCCCGCACTTATCTTCGATTACCTGAAGCCCGACAGCCCTGTGCTTTTCTGTGAGTTCCACAGCTGCTGCGAAAAGGCAAAAGCAATACAGTCCCAGTTCAATGAGGACGTGAAGATACTCCTTGAAGAGGGCGAGCTTTGCAGAGGTCTGGACGGCTATATAGCCGAGTTTGAGAGCATTTCCGAAACAGCTGTGAAATTCCCCTGCGTGCTTATGGATACGTTCCTGCGCACAAACGATATCCGCTGCAAAAAGCTCTGGACAATGACCGCCTATCAGACCGCTCCGTGGGGCGGCGAGATACGTCAGCTTTCGGAGGATCTGCGTTCGTTCATCGACCGCAACTACTCCGTCATCGTGCTGGCAGGCTCTGAAAAAACTCTGCCCATAATCGCCGAGGATCTGAGAAATGACGGCATTCCATGCGACATAATGACAGAGGAGACCACCCTTACCAAGGGCAGAGTTCTCATCACCACAGGCTGCCTGTCATCGGGCTATGATTATCCCGACATCAAGACCGCACTTATCACCCAGGCAAAGGCAATGAGCTCCAAGAGGAAGCTCAAAAAGAAGAAAAAGGGCGAGGAAATAAAGTCCCTGGCAGATATCGCCCCGGGCGATCTGGTAGTTCACGCTCTCCACGGAATAGGCAGATTCGAGGGCATTCGCAAGCTGGAGCTGGAGGGCATCACCAAGGACTATATCACCATAAAATACGCAGGTACGGACGTGCTTTATGTGCCCGTTACCCAGATGGATCTTATTTCAAGATATATAGGCCCCCGTGACGATACGGGCGTAAAGCTCAACAAGCTTTCCTCCAACGAGTGGCAGAAAACACGCTCCCGTGTAAAGAAAGCCGTCAAGGATATGGCGGACGAGCTTATTGCACTCTACGCAAAGCGCAGCAAAACAAAAGGCTTTGCATTCTCCGAGGACAACGACTGGCAGAACGACTTTGAAGCCCGCTTTGACTATACCGAGACTGACGACCAGCTCCGCTGCATAGAGGAGATAAAGCAGGATATGATGAAGCCTACCCCCATGGACAGACTTCTCTGCGGAGACGTGGGCTTCGGAAAAACAGAGGTGGCTTTCCGTGCCGCATTCAAATGTATGCTGGACGGCAAGCAGTGCGCAGTGCTTGTGCCCACAACCGTCCTTGCATGGCAGCATTACCAGAGCGCACTGAAAAGATTTGAGCATTTCCCGTTTAAAATAGAGCTTTTGTCCCGCTTCCGCACCAAAAAGCAGCAGGAAGAGATACTCAAACAGGTGGCTCTGGGCACTGTGGATATGGTCATAGGCACTCACCGCCTTGTGCAGAAGGACGTTAAGTTCAAGGATCTGGGCCTTGCCATAATCGACGAGGAACAGCGTTTCGGCGTTGCCCACAAGGAGCGCTTCAAGGAAGCGTTTACGGGCGTTGACGTGTTGACCCTTTCCGCAACACCTATCCCACGAACCCTCAACATGGCAATGAGCGGCATAAGAGATATGAGCGTCATAGAAGAGCCGCCCGTTGACAGATATCCCGTGCAGACCTATGTTATCGAGCACAATATGGGCGTTATAATCCAGGCGATAAACAAGGAGCTGAGGCGTGGCGGTCAGGTTTATTATATCCATAACCGTGTGGAGACCATCGATCTGTGCGCCGCAAAAATAGCCGAGCTTATCCCCGACGCACGTATCGCCGTGGCTCACGGTCAGCTTTCCGAGGAACGTCTCTCGGATATCTGGACGGAGCTGGTTGACCACGAGATAGACATACTTGTCTGCACCACCATCATCGAAACAGGCGTTGACGTGCCTAACGTAAACACACTTATCATCGAGGACGCAGACAATCTGGGACTTTCCCAGCTCTATCAGCTGAGAGGCCGTGTGGGACGTTCCAACAGGCGTGCCTTTGCGTATTTCACTTTCAGGCGTGGCAAAGTGCTTACCGAAATAGCCTCCAAGCGCCTTGACGCAATAAGGGAGTTCACCCAGTTCGGCAGCGGCTTCCGTGTGGCAATGCGTGACCTGGAAATAAGAGGCGCAGGCTCAATTCTGGGCGGCCGCCAGCACGGTCATATGGAGGCAGTAGGATACGATATGTATCTGCAGCTGCTGAACGAAGCTATCGCCGAGGAAACGGGACAGACACCTCCCCGCACTCCCGAGGAATGCCTTATCGACCTGCAGATCGAGGCGCATATCCCCGACGACTATATCGAGAGCCTTGCAGGCAGACTGGACGCTTACCGCAAGATCGCAGCAGTTTCCACCAAGGAAGAGAGCATCGACCTGCTGGACGAGTTCATCGACCGCTACGGCGATCCTCCGAAAGCAATACAGGGACTTGTCACCGTTGCACTTACAAGGAATATGGCAGGCAAGGCGGGAATAACCGAGATAACCCAGCGCAGCAATACACTGCTCATATATGTAAAGACAGCGGGCATGGAGCAGGTCCAGGCGCTTGTAAAGGCATTTGGCGGCAGAGTATCGGTAAACGGCTCTGCGGATAAGCCGTACATTGCCATAAAGCTTACCAAGACTGACAGACCTGTTGAGATAATGCAGACTGCTGTTGAAACATTCTATGAAGCAGGGGAACAGGCAAAGAAAACCAAATAATATAAGGGAACCTCTCCTTTTCGGCATGAAACGGAGAGGTTTTTTGCGTGCAGAGTCAGTTTTCGTGTTCATAATATGTTCTTGATTATTATTTCACAAAATGCTATAATATATGGTGAGTAGCTATAGCTATTCTATCTACTGATAATGAAAGATGGTATTTATTTGATAAAAAAATGGCAGATCGGCACACCCGACCCTGCGGCCGCGGATATTCTTTCCCGACAGGGAGGGCTGTCCGTTCTCGCCGCCAAAGCCCTTGCTTCAAGAGGCATTGATACAATAGAAAAAGCTGCCGATTTCTTCGGTCAGAATGATGATGAGCAGTATTCCGACCCGTTCCTTATCCGTGATATGGACAAGGCCTGCGACGCTGTTTCCGAAGCGGTGGAGAACGGCACGCTCATCTGCATATACGGCGATTACGACTGCGACGGCGTTACCGCCACAGCTGTATTGTCAGGCTATCTTACCGATATCGGCGGAAACGTGATGTCCTACATCAACGAGCGTGAAGAGGGCTACGGAATGAACAGCGGAGCTGTCAGGAAGCTGGCAGAGCAGGGCGTGGGGCTTATCGTCACCGTGGATAACGGCATTGCCGCCGTTGCCGAAGCGGAGCTTTGCAAGGAGCTTGGCATAGCCCTTGTTATAACCGACCACCATCAGCCCGGGGAGACTTTGCCCGATGCTCTTGCAGTGGTTGACCCCCACAGAGCCGACTGCCCCTCGATATATAAGGACCTTTGCGGCTGCGGTCTTGCACTGAAGCTCATTGCAGCCATGGAGGGCGGCGATATGGACTGCGCTGTTGAGCAGTTTTCCGATCTTGCCGCCGTTGCCACGGTCGCCGATGTTGTTCCTCTCACGGGCGAGAACAGGGCGCTTGTGCGGGACGGTCTCCATTACCTTGAAAACACCGAAAATATGGGGCTTCGTGCCCTTATCGGAAAAGCAGGGCTGAAAGCCCCCTACACCTCCACATCGGCAGCCTTCGGGCTTGCCCCAAGAATAAATGCGGCAGGCAGGATAGGCTCTCCATCGGACGCTCTTTCGCTGCTTACGGAGGAAGACCCCGATGAGGCGGAAGCTCTGGCGGAAAAGATATGCGAGCTTAATGCAGAGCGCAAAAATTACGAAAACGCAGTTCTTGCGGATATCTACGAAAAAATAAAGGAAAATCCCGCAGTGCTGGACAAGCGTGTGATTGTTTTCAGCGGCGTTGACTGGCACCACGGCGTTGTGGGAATAGTTGCGGCACGGTGCATGGAAAAATTCGGCAGACCCGTTTTTCTCATGTCACGCAACAGGGGAGACACGGAGGTGCGTGGCTCCGCCCGTTCATTCGGCGGCTTCAGCATCTTCAAGGCACTGAGCTTTGCAGCAGATACCCTTACCAAATTCGGCGGACATTCGGGCGCAGGCGGCTTTTCTCTGACTGAGGAAAATATCCCGCTGTTTGATGAAAAACTGCAGGAATTTGCGCATGGTCTTGCCTGCGACGGCGTTTCATTCTCACCTGCGGTAACAGTCTGCGGAGCGGTAACTCCCGGTGAGCTTACGGCTGAAAACATCGAGGGACTGAATGTCCTCGAACCCTTCGGAGAAGCAAATCCCCGTCCCGTTTTCCTTATTTCCGACTGTGTGATATCAGACATTATCCCCCTTACGGGCGGAGCGCACACCAAGCTCACGCTCACAGGCGGGAACACAAAATTTGCGGCGCTTATGTTCGGCACAAAAACTGCTGAATTTTCATATAAAAAGGGAGATGTGGTGAACGTCATCGCTTCTCCCGAGATAAACACCTTCGGCGGCAGAAAAAGCGTTAATCTGCGCATCGCCGATATAAGAAAAAAAGGCATAAATCAGTCAAAGCTCATTGCAGCCGAGGAAGCATATTATGCCTTTAAGCGAGGTGAGCGTATCGACAGGCGGCTCATTCCCCACATAACCCCCGAAAGAGCCGACCTGGCGGCAGTGTATAAGGCTCTCGGGAAAGACACTATTTCTCCTTTCGGACTGTTCCAGAGGGTTGGCGGAGATATGAACTACTGCAAATTTCTCATCTGCCTTGACGTATTCGCCCAGTCGGGACTTATGGCTTACGATAAGGGCGCAGACAGGATATCTGTCATTCAGGGCGCACCAAAAGCCGACACGGAGAAGGCTCCCATAATGGAAGCTCTCAGGCGGCTGGCGGCACAGTGATCACATACTTTAGGAGGCGGCGCATATGCTCAACAAATCCGAGACTGTATATACAATAGATTCGCTTATTCAGAAAATACTTGACGATGAAAAGCAGTATGACCTGAGCAAGATAATTTCCGCATATGAATTTGCGGCAAAGGCTCATGCAAATCAGGTACGCTCATCGGGCGAGCCGTACATCACCCACCCCGTAGCAGTGGCATATATCCTGCTGGAGCTGGGTATGGATACGGATACTATCTGTGCCGCTCTTCTCCACGACGTTGTGGAGGATACGGACACCACCCTTGAAGAGCTGAGAAAGCTTTTCGGTCAGGACGTGGCAATGCTGGTTGACGGCGTTACAAAGCTGGGCAAGATACCCCTTTTCACCAAAGAGGAACAGCAGGCAGAGAACGTAAGAAAAATCCTCCTTGCCATGTCGCAGGATATCAGAGTTATCATAATAAAGCTCTGCGACCGCCTCCACAATATGAGAACGCTCCAGTTCCGTCCCGCATACAAGCAGAGGAACACGGCTCTGGAGACCATGAACATCTATGCGCCCATAGCTCACCGTCTCGGTATCAGGACTATCAAGGACGAGATAGAAGATCTGGCGTTCAGGTACCTTGACCCCTACGCATATGCCGAAATAGAGCAGATGCTTAAAATACGCAGTGACGAGCGTCAGGCATTCATCAACTCCATCAAGGAGCAGATTGCAAAGCGCTTTGTGGAAATGGGTCTGCCCGAGCCTCAGATGTCGGGACGTGTAAAATCGGTTTACGGCATTTACCGAAAAGCGTTCATCAAGGGCAAGGGTCTTGATGAAGTGTATGATATTTACGCCGTGCGTATTATAGTCAACACTGTAAACGAGTGCTACAATGCGCTGGGTATAATCCACGATATGTTCAAGCCTATACCCAACCGCTTCAAAGACTACATCGCAACGCCCAAGGCAAATATGTATCAGTCCCTGCACACCACCGTTATCGGCAGAGAGGGTATCCCCTTTGAGGTGCAGATAAGAACTGTTGATATGAACTACACCGCTGAATACGGTATCGCAGCCCACTGGAAATACAAGGAGGGCATAAAGGGAAAGGATAAGCTGGAGGACAGACTGGCATGGATACGCCAGATAATTGAAGCCCAGCAGGAAACCGACGATGTTGAGGAAATTGTCCGCACCATCAAGAGCGACCTTGCTCCCGAGGATATTTTCGCATTCACTCCCAAGGGCGATATCATAACCCTGCCTGCGGGCGCAACCATAATCGACTTTGCCTACGCAATCCACACCCAGGTCGGCAACAGAATGAAGGGCGCAAAGGTCGATGGAAAGCTTGTTTCCCTTGATTATCAGCTCCAGACGGGCGAGATAGTTGAGATACTTACCTCTCAGGCTCCCGACCACGGTCCCAACCGTGCATGGCTGGATATATGCAAGACCAACGAAGCCAAGTCCAAGATACGCTCATGGTTCAAGAAAGAACGCCGTGAGGAAAATATCGCCAAGGGCAAGGAGGATCTGGAACACGAGTTCAAGCGTAACGGCATAAACGTCCCCCCCGAGGATATGGAAAAGTTCCTTGCAGACGATATGAAGCGCCACAACTGCGCAACGCTGGACGATTTCTATGCGGCTGTGGGCTACGGCGGCATCATTCTTTCAAGAATACTCCAGAGGCTCAAGGACAGCTACACAAAGCAGTACTCCGCTCCCAACGCCGCAAAGCCCGCTCCCTTTGTCCCCAAGAAGAGCAACACCGGCATCATTGTCGGCGGCGAGAGCAACATAGACGTAAAGCTTTCCAAGTGCTGCAACCCTCTCCCCGGAGAAGATATCATCGGCTTTATCACCAAGGGCCACGGCGTTTCCGTTCACCGCAAGGACTGCTCCAAGTATATTGAAGCAATGAAGAACGGTATCGAGACCGACCGCTGGGTAGAAGTCACATGGGCAGAAAATGCAGCCAAGAACGACAATCCTATATTCAAGGCAACGCTGGACGTTGTTTCCTACGACAATATCTCTCTGCTGGCAAACGTTACCGCAGTCACAGCGGAAATGCGCATACCCGTCTCCGAGCTGACCACAAAGATGCTCAAAAACGGCAACGCAAATCTTATCATGACCTGCAGCATCGCAGGAGTTCAGCAGCTCAATATGCTTATCTCCAAGCTGAGAAAGGTGCAGGACGTTATCAGCGTGGAGCGTATCGTAAACTGATACTGATAATATACCTCGGAAAGGCGGTAATAATATGAACGTGCTCAATCTTCCCCCTCTTAGCCAGTTCGGGGTAAACTCGTACCTTATCTGGGACGAGAACATGAACGGTGCTCTTATAGACGCTCCCTACGGCGGCGATTATATATTGAAGCAGATAGCCGAAAAGGGTGTAAAGCTGAAAAAGATCCTCCTCACCCACGGCCACTGCGACCACATTGCCTCAGCGGCATATGTGTCCTACAAAACAGGTGCGGAAATAGTTATCCATTCCGCCGACAGGGAAAAGCTCACAAACGGAAAGACAAATCTCACGGAATATTTCGGTCTTCCTCCCGTTGACCCCATTGGCGAAGCAACGGAGATACAGGACGGGGATATCGTAACCGTAGGGGAGCTGGAATTTGAAGTCCTCCACACCCCGGGCCACACAAGCGGCTCCGTGTGCTATATCCTGGGTGACAATATGTACTGCGGAGATACCCTTTTCAAAAACAGCATGGGCAGGACTGACATGACCGACGGCAGCGAAAAGGCAATGTATGAGTCGCTTGCCATGCTTTATGATTTTGATACCAAGACCGACTACAAGCTTTTCTCGGGTCACGGTGAAAACTCCACCATGTTTGAGGAAAGGGCGCACAACCCTTATATGAAATACGCATGGGAGCATTTTGCGGGTGAGGAATAAAAAAACATAGCGAATAATCAAAACGAAAGGAGCGCAGCTGGGTGAAGTATTACACCATTATCGGCGGAGTAAACGGAGTTGGCAAAAGCAGTCTGACAGGCGTATTGAAAAAGCAGCGTACTGATATGGGTATGATAATCGACACGGATATGCTGAACGCCAAGTACAACGGCGACCGGATAAAAGGCGGAAAAGAAGCTGTCCGTCTTATAAACGACTGCCTTTCAAAAGGCATAGATTTCACACAGGAAACCACGCTTTCGGGAAAGAAGACCCTGAAAACAATAATCGCCGCCCGTGAAAAAGATTACTGCATACGTTTGTTTTATGTTGCTGTAAGCTCATCGGAAGAAAGCATACGGCGCATTGCAAACCGTGTTGCCAAGGGCGGACACAATATCTCCGATGACGACGTTAAAAGGCGCTATGCCAACCGTTTTGATGACCTGCTTGCCGTTCTTCCGTACTGCAACGAAGCGCATTTCTATGACAATGAAAACGGCTTTGAAGAAGTGGGCGAATACCGCAACGGGGACATACTCTTTACTAGCGAAGCTCCCCCTACATGGCTTAAAGAAATAAAACATCGGCTGACAGAATAAGACTGCTTTCCTGCCGCCCGCAAAATAAAAAGCACTACGGGAAGCATGAAAAATACTTTCCCCCATATGAAAAGTGAGATAATACAATGACCGTATATTTTGAAAACAACACATACAAATACGAGACGGAAGCGGTGCTGAAGCTCTTCTGTCCGCTGGAAAGCTTTGAGTTTGAATATGATAAGCCCGCTCCCGACGAAGGGGACAGGATAGTTGTATCCGTATCGGATAAGCTGTACATACTCGCCTGCCTGCACGGAAAGACCTGCGAGAGATCTCTCCCGCTGCCCGAGGAAAGCGAGTATGAGATATCCTTGTGCAGGATGCTTTACAAGGCGCTTTCCGAAATCACGGGAGTAACGCCCAAATGGGGCTGCCTTACGGGAATACGCCCCGTAAAAAAGGTGAACGCACTTATTGAAGAGGGACTTTCCAAGGAAGAGATATTTGAAAAGCTGAAAGAAAAATATTATATCTCTCCCGAAAAATTTGAGCTTTCCTACCGCACCGCCGTGACACAGAAAAATGCACTGGATACCCTTGACCCAAAGAGCTATTCGCTTTATGTGTCAATCCCATTCTGTCCGTCAAGATGCTCATACTGCTCATTTGTTTCCCACTCGATACAGTCAAAGGGAGCAAAGGAGCTTATCCCCCAGTATGTGGATATGCTCTGCCGTGAGATAGAGGAAACGGGAAATATCCTCCGTGGCAAGAACACTTTCTGCGACACTGTATATATCGGCGGAGGAACGCCCACATCACTTTCCGCACAGGAAATCGAAAAAATAATGCAGGCAATAGCCAAAAACATTGACATTTCTAAAATTCGTGAATATACTGTAGAAGCAGGCCGTGCAGATACCATCACCGAAGATAAGCTTATCGCCATAAGGGATAACGGAGCCACAAGAATTTCCGTAAATCCCCAGACCATGATAGACAGCGTCCTGAAAGCTGTGGGAAGAAAGCACACAGCAGCTCAGGTGGAAAAATGCTTTGCCCTTGCAAGGAGCCTTGGCTTCAAAAACATCAATATGGACACCATTGCAGGGCTGCCTACGGACACCACAGAGGGCTTTAAGGAGACCATAGACCGCCTTACCGCACTTGACCCCGAAAGCATCACCGTTCACACCCTTACGGTAAAGCGTTCCGCCGATCTGTTCAAAAGCTCCGATGATCTGAGAAAGAATTATCTTACGGATAACTCCATCTCGGAAATGGTGGACTTCGCTTTTGCGGAGCTGACCGGAAAAGGCTATGACCCATATTATCTTTACCGCCAGAAGAACACGGTGGGCAATCTGGAGAATGTGGGCTACGCAAAGAAAGGCTTTGAGAGCCTTTACAACATCTACATCATGGAAGAGGCTCAGAACATCATTGCCTGCGGCGCAGGCGGCTCCACAAAGCTTATTGACCACTCCACAGGCAAGATAACACGGCATTTCAACTACAAGTTCCCCTACGAGTATATTTCACGCTACGAAAAAATGACGGCATACAAGCCGCAGCTGGAGGAGTTCCTTTCTCAGCTGTAACCAAGAGGAGGAAATTTTTATGAAATACGGTTTTGATGACATTGTTGCAATTTCCAAGGACGCTGTTGACAAGATAACAGGCAAGGCAAATGAGGCTGTCAACGTATCAAAGGCATATGTTGAGCGTGCACAGCTGAGGGTTAAGCTCAAGGAGCGCTACTATGAGCTGGGCAAGGTATGCTATTCCATGCACAAGGACAGCACCGACGAAACAGGCAACATGAAGCGCCTTATCAAGGAAATAAAAATGCTGGAAGCTCAGCTGGAATTTGCTGAGGACGCCAGCGGCAAGCCTCATGTATGCGAGTTCTGCGGCGCAAAGAACGCTCCCGACAACACCTACTGCTGCAAGTGCGGCGAGAGATTATAAAATCATAATATAAACTCCCAAATGGAAGGAATGAACATCACAATAAAAAAGAATGATATTATCACGCTTGAAATAACGGATATTACCGCCGAGGGCAGCGGAGTGGGGCATGAAAACGGCATGGCTGTTTTCGTGCCCTCTGCCGCAAAGGGCGATATTATCTCGTGCAGGATAGTCAAGGTGCTGAAAAATCTGTGCTACGGCATAGTTGAGGAAATAATCACTCCCTCGCCCGACAGGCAGGACAGAGGGTGCGATGTCAAGAAAGCCTGCGGCGGCTGCGTTTTCCGCCACATATCATATGAGTCGGAGCTGGATATCAAAAACAACATCGTAAAGAACGCCTTTATCCGCCTGGGTAAATTTGAGGACAGCGGGATATTTCTGCCTCCGCTTGGCTGCGATGAAACGGACAAGTACCGCAACAAGGCGCAGTATCCCGTTACCACAGACAAGGACGGCAGGCTCACCTGCGGCTTTTATGCCCAGCGCAGCCACAGGGTAGTGCCATGCACCGACTGCCTTCTCCAGCCCGATACCTTCGGCGAGCTGCTAAGGGAGATACTGAAGCTTGCAAACGAGAGGCATATCTCCGCATATGACGAAGCCAGCGGAAAGGGCATTCTCAGGCACATATATCTGCGCAGAGGATATCACAGCGGAGAGATAATGGTCTGTTTCGTATCATCAAAGCCCGACCCGAAATTTCAGTCCATTGCAGATATACTTATGAAAAATCACGCCGATATAAAGTCGGTGATACTTAACATAAACAGCAAGAACACAAACGTTATCATGGGCAGCAGGTGCATAACTCTCGGCGGAAGCGACACCATAACCGACATTATGTGCGGAAACAGAATATCTTTGTCGCCGCTGTCATTTTATCAGGTGAACACCGCTCAGGCGGAAAAGCTTTACGGCATAGCTGCGGAGTTTGCGGCGCTGACAGGCGATGAGGACGTGCTTGACCTTTACTGCGGCGCAGGAACCATAGGGCTTTCCATGGCAGGAAAAGCAAAGCACATAACAGGGGCGGAGATAATCCCTCAGGCGGTGGAAAACGCCAAGCTCAACGCCCGTGAGAACGGCATAGAGAACGCCGACTTCATCTGCGCCGATGCGGGACAGGCGGCAAAGCTCCTGTGCGACAAGGGCAGAGCTCCCGATGTTATAATCACCGACCCTCCGAGAAAGGGCTGCGACGCTCTCACCCTGGACAGCATTGTGAAGATGTCTCCCAAGCGTGTTGTAATGGTCTCCTGCAATCCCGCCACCGCCGCCCGTGATTGCCGCTGTCTTGCGGACAAGGGGTATGAGCTTCAAAAGGTAAGGGCTGTTGATCTGTTTCCCGGTACGGGGCATGTGGAGACGGTTGTCTTGCTTTCCAAGGGTGAGGTCGACTCGAAAAAGATTCGGGTTGAGTTCTCTTTGGAAGATATGGATATGTCCGAATTTCAGGATGGAGCGACATACACGCAGATAAAGGACTATGTACTGGAGCATAGCGGATTAAAGGTATCCAATCTTTATATCTCACAGATTAAGAGGAAATGTGGGATTGAAGTTGGCAAGAATTACAATTTGCCGAAGTCCGAGGATTCCAGACAGCCCCAGTGTCCGCAGGAAAAAGAGAAAGCAATCCGAGAAGCATTCAAATATTTTGGGATGATCTAACAT
>ENA-UAZD01000442-UAZD01000442.1-human-gut-metagenome-genome-assembly--contig:-NODE-442-length-16297-cov-8.778291_pt1 | contig 16297 bp, 10 predicted proteins | sample MGYA00244112_ERZ654658 | MGnify/ENA primary metagenome ERZ654658 (study PRJEB26926, sample SAMN06164608) | human gut metagenome | biome: ENVO:00009003; feature: ENVO:2100002; material: ENVO:00002003... | reverse complement strand
GATATTGCAATGTCAGGAACTTTAAAAGCGACTTTTAAGACAGTCTGGGGGGGGGAGAGGACTGTGGAACCGTGGCACCTAACAATCTGATTATCACGTAACAAAGCAATGTCCTTATGCAGACAATAGCACCAGGACATTGCTTTTTATATTCATTTTCAAGCACTTAAGTGCCACGACATACCACATTAGATCGGCAGCGTCTTCTGACGAAGCCAAGAAGCGACCTCTGGAGTGAGACGCGGGGAAAGGGTGCGGAAAACGCGCCCGTTGTAGGCGTTGAGCCAGTCAATCTCTGAGCGGTCGAGAAGGTCTTTGACAAGGATTGAGGTGTCGAAGTGGCAGAGAGTCAACGGCTCAAATCGCAGCCAGTGACCGAAATCATTCACTCCGGCATCAACGCAAAGGATCAGGTTCTCGTGACGGACGCCGAACTTGCCTTCCCGGTATATTCCCGGCTCATCGCTCGTGATCATGCCAGGGAGCAAGGCCTGACGGTTAAAGTTCTGACGGATGTCCTGCGGACCTTCGTGGACATTGAGATAGAATCCGACACCGTGGCCGGTTCCATGGCCGAAATCGCGCATCGCGTTCCAAAGCGGCTCACGGGCCAGGACATCCAGCTGACAACCGGCAGTTCCTTTAGGGAAAACGGCCTTAGACAATGCAATATGGCCTTTCAAGACCAGAGTATAGTCCTCCTTCTCCAGCTGGGAGCAAGGCCCAAGCGGAACAGTCCTGGTGATGTCTGTGGTACCGAACAGAAACTGTCCACCGGAATCGCACAGGTAAAGCCCTTCGGCGTAGAGTTCAGCGGAGCCTTCCTCGGGAGTGATGTAATGAGGTAAGGCGGCATTCGGACCGTAGGCGGAAATCGTCTCGAAACTCTCGCCACGGAACCCTTCGATCTCCGAGCGGAACTGGTGCAGTTTCAGCGAGGCTTCATATTCATTGACAGCATCGCCTGCCTCGATGGAGGTTTGCAGCCAGTGAAGGAAACGCTCCACTGCGATGCCATCCTCAAGGTGGGCCTCCTTCATTCCGGCAACCTCAACATCGTTCTTGACCGATTTGCGAAGTCCGACCGGGGACGTGCCGAAGACGATGGACTGGTCTTTAAGAATACTGCACAGATTGTAGTTCAAAGTCGCAGGATCAACGAACAGAGTCCTGATGTAACTGCCGTCCACAAGGTTTGAGAGTGCAGCTTCCACATCTGAATATTCCTGGATGTTCACTCCGTCCGCAAGCAATTCATGGAAACTGTCCTCGGTCTCGCCATCCTCATCCGGAGTTGGTCCTTTGCGCGCGAACCAAAGTACATTATCCTGAGTGACAAGCAAGTACGACATCACGACAGGGTTGTAAGCCACATCCTGACCACGCACATTCAGCATCCACGCTATCTCGTCCAAAGCCGTAAGAAGGATAGCATCGTAACCTTTATCAGCCAACCATTTGCGCATCCAACGCACTTTCTGTTCCCTTGACCAACCAACCTGTTCCGGGCCGAGGGTGATGATCGGAGTCTGAGGTATTTCCGGACGGTCAGTCCACAGGACTTCCAGCATATCCGGGGCGTTGACAAAACGGATCTTCTCTCCAACAGTTTTCTGAATATCCTCAACGGAAGATACTGTCATGCAAAGCCCGTCAACCGCGACGCAGATCTCGTCAAACTCCGCGAAATGATCCGCAAGCCATTCCGGAATAAGCACTTGACCAAGGACACGGGTCTTATGCAATTCCACTCCGGCCTCCGGAAGCTGCCGTGAAGCCTGAATGAAGTAACGTGTGTCCGTCCAAAGGCCGGCGTAATCCTCCGTGATGACAAGGTCTCCTTCCCCTGTGTAGCCGGTAAGCCACGCCACCTGATGCCAGCGCGCGGCGGAATATTCACTGTTATGAGGGTCATTCCCCGTCACGATGACGACATCCCACCCCTTCGAGCGCATCATCGCCCGAACGGCCTCGATTCTATCTTTGAATATGCTCATTCGCGGAATAGGTTAATTAATGAATATGATTGAGCGTCATTTGAACAGCCTGCGCTTGAGCAGCCTAACGGCCACAAGCAGCAACTTCTCCACCGGCAGGAATGCTGAAATATTCCTCAATCCGGAGAAAAACATGTTGGAAGGCGTGAATGCCTCCTTGACATCAAGAAGCGACTCACGCACAGCAAGTTCCCTGCGCCGAAGGCGCTCCCGGACATCTTTCTGGGCGGACTCCAGCCCGTCCATCGTCTTGATTTCAGAGTATCTCATGGCCTATCTGTCCTCGTCAAAGAAAAGCTTGATGAACATCGGAACGAAAGTGTTGCGGAAAAGCCTCCTTCTCAGCAGGATGACAATCCCCAGAATCACGGCGAACACCACGGCCACGATCCCCGCGCCGGCTGCATAACTGCCGATCAGCTCCCCGATCCACATCACGCCACCGACCGCAAGCGCTGTCAGTATGACCGACACGATGAACAGGACAAGCAGCATGTAGAGCAACTTGCCGAGCGTCAGGGAAAGCCCTTTCGCCGTCCTCAGCTTAAGGTCGTCGATCCGAGCCTCAACATAGTCGGCGGTGTTCCTGCCAAGATCCTCGACAGGTTTAGTGAACTCGCTCATCATCAGATGTTTTCTGAACGCCCATCGGCATATTCAATGTCCTTCTGAATGGCGCTTTCCAGCTTCTCCAGACGCTCAAGGATCCTCATCCTCACATCCTCCTTCAGATCCTCAGCCTTGTCCTGCAGCTCAGCCCTGAGGTCATTGAGTTCCATCCTGGCGAGCCTGGCCCGCGCCCTGGCCGAATCAGCCGCATCGCCGGCAGTCTCCCTAAGTTTCCTGCGAGTCTCCTCGCCCCTCTCCGGAGCGAACAACAGCCCAAGGGTAAGCCCGGCGGCCGCCCCCGCGACAAACGCGAATAAAGAATCTCCTCTCATAACAAAACAGTTTTCACAAATATATCAAATCTTTTTCTATTCCAGTACGAACTGCAGTCCGTCGTACCCCGTCGGGTTAAACTGAAAGAAGTTTGAATAAGCTGTTACTGTGCTGTTATTGAACACGTTAGTACTGGAAGCCGCCACCCCGAAACCACAGATGGCGTTCATCTTTTTGTTCTTGTACTGCGTAAGGATCTGCATTTGGACATCAGCCGACACCCTGTTCTTGTACATCAAGGTCTTGAGATCATTCTGAAGGGTTAACCACAGATAGGTGAAATCAGGATTGCCTTGCTCCGTCTCGTAGAAAAGCCAAGGCTTGCCCCATGAAGAGCTGGTGAGCGTGGCAAGACCAGGGAAGAATGTGACATATTTCCCATTTACCTTCTGTCCCACACCATCACGCGTGTCAAGAAGCAAGCCAACCTTCGCGGTCATCGCAGCATAGTCAATCTGCACGCATGCGTCAAGCACAGCGGAGCCATAGAGGCCACTGATGCCGATGTTGTTGACATAAGTCTTGCCGTCAGCAGCGGTAAGCGTCCCTGTTGCGCGAGGATTTCCAACATTCACCGCAAGCGTGCCAGGATTCTTGTCCTTGTGGATTGGCGAGACCGTACCTGCGAATATCTTGGATGTGAAGTTCCATTCTCCCTTGAAATCATCCACAGAAATCTGTGTACACCTGTAAACACCACCGTTAGGTAACTCCAGTGAAGTCACACGAGGTCTACCTGTAGTGTTAGACTGCCAGCTGACGGTACCGTCTGAGTACGACAACCATTCAGAAGAAACAGAACCAGGACCTCCGTCAACCGCCTCGAAACCGGCTTTGTCATCAGTCCAGACACTCTTGCTGGAGCCGACAGAAAATTTCTTTACAAGGGTTCCGCTTTCAGCATCCCAACTGTCATAGGCCTTGAGTGCCAACGAATAGCTGCCACTTTCCAGTTCGCCCATAGACTGACTCCATTCGTCCTTCATCTGAGACGGCAGCGGATGCAGATAGAAATCAGCAAGAACCTTCCAGGTCTTCATAACCTTCCCTTCCCTACTGAGGGTCAGCTCATAATGGTGAACGAACTCATCGTCCTTTCCGGCATCCCAAATTGCGTCATAAGTTCCGTTTGAAGTTCTCCTGACAGAAAGCGTCGAAAGAGTCGGAGCCGCGTTCGCGAGAGAACGTGTGGTGTGACGATATGGAGCAAGATGCGCCTTGTCCGCTGTAGGATAATCCAACAAGAGAGGCTCGCCGATCACTGCTCCGTTGAAGAAATCCATCCTGAGCAGACGGCAATTGCCGCTTGCGTCAAATTGGAGGAGATTACCTTGGGAGAACTGTTCACAGTCTTTCATCACGGTAGCCGATCTCATGTTCTCGTATTTTCCGTTCTCGATGGCCATGTAGCGCACTGACCCGCAGCCGAACGCCGAGAAGTCTCCCTGCCATACACTTCTTGGATCATTGAGCGGAAAGTGCAGGTGGCCTCCGAAAATCATGACCTGCGGGTACTTGTTCAGAATCGAAGTCAAAATGGAACTTGCCCAGAAATGGCCGTTGGCTGAGGACCAGATTCCATCGGATTCTCCAAGAAGGCTACCATAGACTGTGCCAGTCACCATCGGGTGGGTGATGACGAGAATGTAACGCTCCGGGTCCGCTGCAGCGATGGCGGCAAGCTGGCTGTCAAGCCATTGAAGTGCCTTGGTGTCGTAAGCGATAGGGGTTATGCCGTTAGGTGTGACGCAGAGAATGTGATAGTTCCCAACCACACAATGACGGGCCTCATAGTTATTCCTCATGTCCGGATCAAGATCGGTTCCGAAGTACTTCTCCCCGAAGAAATCCCTCATGAACTTGGAATTGGACACGATGCCGGCGGCCCACTGCGCATCGTGGTTGCCCACGGTGTAGATGAGCGGAATCTTCTCAGGGTCTATCTCAGCCTCGAAGGCTGATTTAAACTGGCCGAGCTGCACGGTGCTTCCCTGCGTGTCGATGAGATCGCCTGCGACAATCACCGCGTCAAGTCCGTCATTGTCCTGCTCCAAAGCCTTGGCTTTGAGTTGCTTCAACGCATTCCGCCACTTGGTGGCGTACTTCTCGCCATTGACATGCACGTCACTGACCACCGCCACAGACAATTCGATTTTGGTCTCGTCGAAGCCCTTGGCCCTTGCGTTCTCCCAGCCAGGAACCCTCTTATCCACTTCAGTCATCGCACCGAAAACCGACCTGCCAATGGTCACCGGGCCGTGCTCATAGGTTCCCCTGGCCGCACCAGAAGTGAAGAAAGTCATCTTGAAACCTTCTGTCAGCGCTTGAGGCAACACACTGATGTAGTAGCTGACACCCGGTGCGAGACATTCGCCGTCAGGCATACTGAGCGTCACCATCGACTTCAATCCGCCGATTCCGCTCTTGACCTCAGGCCTGCCGTCCGCATTCATCCCCACCCACACCTTGCCGGCAAGAGTCTCATTGTTCTTCCCCTCAAAAGTGACGGAAGTGATGTCCGCGCGGCTGACGGTGAAGCAAAGCCCTCCGCAGACATTGTAGAAAGCAAGAGACGGATTTTTGGAGACGGCGACCGAAGGGAACGCCCCCCGCTGGAATGTCCCGTTTTCCGCCACCTGTTCCGACGGAACCGTAAGGCTCACGCTCCCGGAATCATATTCAGAATCATCACTGTAGGGATAGACACCCCAGTACTCTGATTCGCCGAGAACCTGTCCGAGACCTCCTGCCGAGGGTTCCATCCGTCCCGTGAAAGTGGTCACATCGGCAGCTTCATCATTGCCAGACTCGAACTTCCCGGAAGCCTGATCCGTACAGAACACCTTTATGGCATCCTTCGGCGACCAGAGGATTTTTGTTTTGTCCGAACCGTCAATCTGGGTCCTGGTTCCGGCTTCCCCGAAACTTGCGGAGAATGTCATCTCCCGGCCGGTGTCGATTTCCTGATCCTCCCGCGACTGACAGGAAGCCAGCGTCAATGCCGCAAACGCAGCTATGCAATACGAAATATGTCTCATAAATACAAACATGGGGATGATCAGGAATATACTCCAATCATCCCCTTTGAATATTATACTTCAGATGTACTACTTCCTTACGAAACGAGCTCCTCCGCCAGTCTCACTATACACCCATTGATTCTTGTAATTCAACTGGTAGATGGTGGTATATGCTGAATAGCCTTCTTTTACAAAAGAGAAGCCGCAGAAATACCAGCCACTCGCAACATGTCTCAACGATGGCGAGCCTATTGCTATCGTTGTTGTTTCGAAAAGGTTCTCTAAGCCCCAACCTGCCCAGAAATAATTACAATTATTAGCGCCAAACTTCTTTGGAGCGAAATTGTAGTTCTTATTATTATACGTGGTAGAATATGTAATCTCAGGAATGCAAGCCATCTTTGTCTCATCGCTGACAGTCTGGTAATCAAGAGACATGTAGGTATAAATCATCGGAGTACCATCAACAATCTCGAAAGAAACCGGCACTTTAAAGTCAAGATACAGTCCCACAAGGTCAAGGTTGTGGACATGTCCGTTTATCTCCTCAGGACTCTCTACGACCTCAAGTCGTACAGCAGTTATATGCTCTCTACCATTCTGATTAACGACTGTTGTGCTGCTGACTCCCGTAGTTTTAAACGAGTAATTGTAGAAATCATACTCTCCTGCCAAATCCTTGGCCTCAACCTGTTTAACAGTGTATGTACCACCGTTAGGCAGAGTGATGACACCCTCACGAGGCTTGCCGGTCGTGTTGGCCTGCCAGCTGACAGTGTTGTCGGAGTACGAAATCCATTCAGCGGTAGATGTTCCAGTGCCAGCTCCGGCTTCGATAGACTCTGAACCGGCTTCGTCGTTAACCCAAGTGGTCTTGCTCCAAACCGCAACTTTGCTGTCGATGTTGTTCAGAGTGCTGAAATAGGATCTCGCAATGGTAGTTCCGTCATACTCACAACTTCCCTTAAGACCGGAAGTGGTGCTGAATGTCACGACAATGCCGTTTGACAGAGTCTGCGGCAGCAGGCTGACATAGTAATTGGCGCCAGCCTCCAAAGCACCGGTCAAGGTTACGGTTTTCTGTCCCTCAACCACCGCATCAACTACAGGTTTGCCACTCTTCATCACCACCTTGACAGTGCCGACAAGATCCTCGTTGTTCTTGCCTTCGAAGACTATCTCGTTGATGTCGCTCCTGCTGACAGTGAAGCAGATTCCTCCGCAGACATTGTAGAACGCAAGGCTCGGAGTCTGAGACTTTGCGATTGACGGGAACGCGCCATTCTGGAATGAACCCTTGGTCGCCTTCTGGCTCGCAGGAACAGTGACGGTAACGCTCTCGCTTTCATACTTAGAACCGCTTTGGTTAGGATAAACAGCCCAATAATATTCCGAAGAACCGGTTCCGACCTCGATACCACCAGTCATAGTGCTATAATTTCCAGTAAAGGTGGCGATGTCCACAGCTTCAGTACCTTTATAGGTAAATGTTCCAGCCGCCTTGTCACCATAGAACACCTTTATGGCATCATTTGGAGACCAGAGGACTTTGCCAGCGTTAGCCCCGTCGATCTGAGTCCTGGTTTCACCTTCACCCGACATTGCGGTGAAAGTCATCTCCTGAGAGAAATTAGATTTGAGTTCATCCTGCACCTGACATGATGCGAATGCCATTGCCGCGATCATCGCGACATATTTAATCTGTTTCATATTGAAATGTTATTAGTTTTCAGATTATCACCACGGTTTGTAGCCTGCGCCTTCGTTACCACCATCCTGCGGTCCTTCAGGATCGCTCTCATAACCGCTGTTAAAGCACAAGACTCCCTCCAATGACAAGCTATACACTGTCATTTCCGGACATAAATACTTTTTTAACTCCATATAATACAAATTTTAATAAGTTTCGAACAAGATACAAAACGCCTCTGTACCGAGACTCACCTCAACTGCAACTGAACATTTGGGGGATATTGATTATCTTAGTTTTTCGCTGTTATTGTTATGGAGTGCAAAAGTGTAAAAAAAAAAAAATAAAAAGCAATAGCCAGAGCGATTTTTTAGCGCATTTTTTAGCACAGACTTATTTTCTGACCGGGGCGCACTGGATGCCGAGGAGTTTGAGGGCAGAGACAAACTCTGTGGTGACGGCGACCTTGTACTTGGTGGAGTGGAACTCGATCTTGTACTTGGTCTGTGGATCGTAGAGGTACATCTTGAGAGGGACGGTGCCCCGGTTGGACTGGATCAGGGACACGAGATCCTTGCGGAACTTCTCGGTCAGCATCGGGGTGGTGATGCTGATGGAGAAAGCGTTCAGCATCGTCTCGTTCACGTTGCCCAGAAGCATTATCTTCTTTACCCTGAAAGCATAAGGCGAAGTCTTGCCTTGCGCGCGCTCTTCAGGTTTGATGAAATATTTCTCCTCGATGTCACCCTCGATGTAAAGGTTCTCGTGCGGCTTCATATAGCTCATAAAAGCCTCGTGGTCACGTCCGAACAGCGCCAGCTCGTAGGCTCCACTGTAATCCTCCAGCTTCGTCTTTGAATATGGCTTGCCGGTCTTCGTGGTCAGGGTGCTGTACTCGGTCACCAGGCCGGCTATCGCTACCTTCATCTTCTTCTTGGAAGCCTCACACTCCGCGACTTTCTTATTCAAATCCGCCAGTTCGCAGTTGGTAAAACTCTCTATCTCAAACGCATACTTATCCAAAGGATGTGAGGAGATATACATCCCGACATATTCCTTTTCCTTCTGGAGCCACTCGAACTCGTCGTCCGTCCCGACCATTTCAGGAATATCCGGACGCACAGGCTTCATTTCTTCAACCTCGCCGAAAAGCGACGCCGCCGAATTGGCCGCATCCTGGCTGTAAAGGTTGGCGTATTTTGCAAGCTCGTCAATGAACAGGTTCCCGCTGCGGCACGGCAGGAAAAACTGCTTGCGCTGGATGCCGAACGAATCGAAGCCTCCTGAATATACAAGGCACTCTATCGCCTTTCTGCCCAGCGAGTTACCAAGCCTTTCGACGAAATCGAACACATCGGCGTAGATTCCGTTAGCAGTCCTTTCGGCGATGATCGCCTCCGCCACATTGGAACCAAAACTCTTGATCCCCTTGAGACCGAAACGGATGTTACCCTCCTTGTTCACGGTGAAGTGTGAATATGACTCATTGACATCCGGGTTCAGCACCTTGATCTTGTGAGCCTTGCAGTCGGACAGAATCTTCTTTATCTCCGGCATGTTGGAGAGGTTGCAGGAGAGGTTGGCGGCGAAAAACTCGGCGGGATAGTGGCATTTCAGCCAGCCGGTCTGGTAGGAGACCCATGCATAGCAGGTGGCGTGGGACTTGTTGAAGGCATACTGCGCGAATTTCTCCCAGTCCTTCCAGATCTTGTCCAGCATCTTCTCCGGATGGCCGTTGGCCTTGCCGCCCTCCATGAACTTGTCCTTGAGCTCGTTCAGAATCGTTATCTGCTTCTTGCCCATCGCCTTGCGGAGCTTGTCCGCCTGACCCTTCGTGAAGCCGGCCAGCTTCTGGGAAAGAAGCATCACCTGCTCCTGATAGACGGTCACACCATAGGTGTCCTTAAGGAACTCCTCCATCTCCGGGAGGTCATATTCTATAGGCTTGAGTCCGAGTTTTCTGTCCACGAAGTCCGGGATGTAGTCCATAGGGCCCGGACGGTAGAGGGCGTTCATCGCGATGAGGTCCTCGAAACGCTCAGGATGCAACCTCTGGAGCCAGGTCTTCATGCCCTCGGATTCAAACTGAAAGACGCTGTCCGTGTCACCGTGGCCGTAGAGTTCGTAAGTCGGCTTGTCGTCAATCGGAATCGCCTCGATGTCGATGTCCGTACCAAAGCGCAACTTAATGTTGTCCAGACATTTGTGGATTATGGACAGGGTGTTGAGTCCCAGGAAGTCCATCTTCAGCATGCCGACTTCCTCGATGTAGTGGCCGTCGTACTGCGAAGTCCAGACGTACTGTCCGGACTCCTTGTCCATCGAAAGGCAGATAGGAATATAGTCGGTCAGGTTGCCTCGTCCGATGATCGTGGCGCAGGCGTGCATTCCGACCTGACGGATGCAGCCCTCCAGCTGACGGGCATATTTCAGAACCTCCCTCACCTGCTCTGTTCCGTTTTCCAACTCTTCCTTGAACTCAGGCACAAGACGGTAGCAGTTCTTGAGGGTTATCTTTACATCCGTGTCCTCCATGCCCCTCTGATAGGTCTTCTTGACCGTTTTCTTCTGACCCGGATTGTCAGGATCATCAACCTCGACATCCTTTTCCACCACCTTGAATCCTGGCTTCAGATCATCCAGATCCGGATTGAAGAGATATTCCTTCTCCACCTTTTCACTGAGGCGGTCAGGCACCATTCCGGACAGGCGGTTGGACTCATCGATCGACAGGTCATGGATTCGCGCCACGTCCTTGATGGCTCCCTTGGCGAGCATCGTGCCGAAGGTGATGACCCGGGAGACGTGATCCTTGCCGTAGGAGTCCTCGACATATTTATGCGCCAGCGACAGATCCTCGAAATCGACATCTATATCCGGCATCGAGATTCGGTCCGGATTCAAGAAACGCTCGAACAGGAGCTGGTACTTGATCGGATCCAGGTTGGTGATTCCCAAGCAATAGGCCACCACGGATCCGGCCGCGGAACCACGGCCTGGCCCCACCATGCTGCCCTTCGCCCTCGAAGCCGCGATGTAGTCCTGCACAATCAGGAAGTAGTCCGGGAAGCCCATACGGCAGATGGTCTTAAGCTCGAAGTCTATCCTCTCGGACTGCTCGGCGGTCAAAGTCTCCCCGTAACGTCTTTTGGCTCCCTCGTAGGTGATGTGGCAGAGATAGGCCACCGACTTGCAGAACTCGTCGCCACGGTAATTGCCCTTCTTGTCGCACTTTCCGACCTCGATGACATCCTTGTACATGTTCAGATAGTTGTCCAGGTCGTCAAGGAAAGCCTGGTCGATCTGATACTTCGGAAGCACATGGTCGCGGTCGATCTGATATTCCTCAACTTTGGAAGCTATCTCCAGGGTGTTTTCCAACACTTCCGGATGGTCTGGGAACAGAGCGGCCATCTCCTCTTCGCTCTTCAGGTACTCCTGCTGGGTGTAGTGAAGGCGCGACTCCTCGTTGATCTTCTTACCGGTGTTCAGACAGATAAGATGGTCGTGCGCGGGGCCATCCTCCTTGTTGACGAAGTGGACATCGTTCGTGGCCACAACCTTGACTCCCGTCTCGGAGGCGAGCCTGAATATTCCTTCATTGCTGATCTTCTGCTCCTCATAAACCTCCAGCGACAGCCCCGGGACCTCCGTCTTGTGGAGCATCACCTCAAGGTAGTAGTCGTCTCCGAAGACCCTCTTGTGCCACTCTATCGCCTTTCTCGCCTCGTCCATCTTTCCGGCGACGATGTTCTTGGGGATCTCGCCCGCCAGACAGGCGGAGCAGCAGATCAAGTTCTCGTGGTATTTCTCAATGATCTCGTGCGAGACCCTCGGCTTGCCGTAGTAGAGACCTTCGATGTGACCCTGCGACACGATCTTCATCAGGTTCTTGTAGCCGTCGAAGTTCTTGGCCAGAAGGATGAGGTGATAATAGGATCTGTGCTCGCTGTCCTTGAGTTTCGGATCATAGTGGCGTGTCACGTAGACCTCGCAACCGATGATCGGCTTGACCTTGAAATGCCCGGTAGCCTTGTCCACATGCTTGCCTGCGAACTTGAAGAACTCCTTGACACCGTACATGTTGCCGTGATCCGTGATGGCCAGGGCCGGCATCCCCATCTCCTCGGCCCTGTCGAACAAGGTCGAGATGGAGGAGAATCCGTCAAGAATCGAATATTGCGTGTGGACGTGAAGGTGTACAAAAGCCATGGTGACAAGTCATTTTTCAAGCGCCAAGCCAAACCCGCCCATCGCCGGACAAACGTCTCCCGACAAAAGGCGAATCGCAGCGATACAAAGATACCGAAAAACCCTATCCCCGCAAAGCCGCTCTCCCCGAAAAGTTATCAACACCTCGGAAAAAGTCCCGGTTTTAACCATCCAAAACTCGGAATAATTCCCGAAAATAAGAGTAAATAGTCGGAAAAAGTCCCGGTTTTAACCATCCAAAACTCGGAATAATTCCCGATATTATTTGTTATTCAATTGATTTATTGTAAATTCGCAAAAAATATAAAAAAAAGAAGCCATGCTATATAGAAAATTCGCAGCCCATCTGGAAGACTTTCTCCGGAACGAACCTCGTAAGATAATGCTCGTCAATGGCGCCAGGCAGATTGGCAAATCGTACCTGATAAGGCACGTCGGCAACAAACTTTTCAAGAATTATGTGGAGATAAACCTGAAAGCGGACAAGGAAGGCTCCGGAATATTCGCGTCTGTCCGCAGTGTAGAGGAGTTTTTCCTGCAATTGGGTGCGATCGCCGGGAACAGATTAGGCAATCGGGACGACACGATTGTCTTTCTTGACGAGATTCAAAGCTATCCGCATCTGATGACGATGCTCAAATTCCTGAACGAGGACGGCAGGTACAGGTACATCGCCAGCGGCTCGGAATTAGGTGTGGCATTGGCGCAGACCCCTTCCGTCCCTATCGGCAGCATAGCCATCGAGCAGATGTATCCGCTTGATTTCGAGGAGTTTCTTCTAGCGATGGGATGCAGTCAGGACACTATTGACGGGATGCGGGAATATTTCCACGACAGAAAGCCGTTGAACGATTCCCTGCACAACTATATGCTCCGGCAGTTCAAGATCTATCTTTTGGTGGGAGGAATGCCCGACGCCATAAACAAGTTCATCAAGAGCCGTAACATCGCCCAAGTCCGTAAGATCCAACGGGACATACACTCCTTGTACAAGTTGGATGCGTCGCAATACGACGAGGAGAGGAAACTTGTCATCCGCAAGATCTATGACATGATTCCGTCCAACATGGAAAACAAGAAGAAGCGTGTCATCGTGAAGAACATCGAGCAGACCGCCGGTCACAAGCAGTTCAGCGACTACTCCGATGAGTTTGACTATCTGGTCAACTCCGGTGTTGCTCTCTCAGTCCAAGCCATCAGCAATCCGAAGTTCCCGCTGAAGGAGTCCGAGAGCAAGAATCTTATCAAACTATACCTCAGCGATGTAGGCATTCTGACTGACCTTCTTTACAGGACAAACATCAATGCGGTGCTTGGAGACGAACGCAGCGTCAATCTCGGCTCAGTCTATGAGTCTGTAGTGGCACAGGAGCTCCACGCCCACGGATTCACCCTGCACTACTACGACAACAAACAGCGTGGAGAGGTTGATTTTCTGATTGATGACTACGACAATCTCACAGTCCTGCCCATCGAGGTCAAATCAGGCAAGGATTACAAGGTTCACAGCGCCCTGGACGCCTTCCTTGACACCCCCGACTACCACATCAAGAACGCCATAGTCCTAAGCAACGAACAAAACGTCCACAAGGAGCATGGCATCACCTACCTCCCCGTCTATTACGTGATGTTCCTAAAGCAAGACAACATCCCGGAAGAAGATCTCGTCATCCCGAATCCGACTTTGCAAGCCTAGTGGCGACCGTGCACTTAGTAATCCTTAAAAAATAACTTGGTAATCTTTGATTGTCTTTTCGGTCTATATGTCTTTTCTCATCAGTCATGTGCCACCGGCACACTCCTTCTTCTAAAAGACATCTATCCTCGAAAATACCGCCAAATCTTTACCAACTTATTTTTTAACGCTAACTTAACTAACTGACAGTGAAACGAAAGGGCATCCTCGTGGTTCAAGTATTCAGACCACGACAGTGTTCTGTCCGCTGATTATCAGGACATTATCCGCCACAGATCTAATACGCCCGGCCGTACATCTTCGGGGAGTTGAAGGCGGGGGTGTGGCCGTAGAGGCGGAAGAGTTCGGGGATGGTGACGATCTCGTAGCCTCGGGCCTTGAGGGCGGGGATCAGGGTCTTCATGGCCTCTGCGGTGCGCTCGTTAGTGTCGTGGAAGAGGAGGATGCGGCCATCCTCGACGCGGGCGAGGGTCTTGGTCACACGATCCTCGACCGGCATGTCGGCCCTCCAATCCTGACAGCTCAGGCCGGCTATGAATATCTTCCCGCCGACCACCTCGGCGACGTGGGCGTTGTGCGCCGTGAAGGGAGGACGGAGGTACACAGGCTTCGCACCGGCGTAGGCCTCGATCAGGGAATCGGTCTTGGCGACCTCCGCAAGAATCAGAGAGTCAGGAGTCTGCGTGAGATTAGGGTGGGAATAGGTGTGGTTCTCCACATCACATCCCATCTGAACCATCCGCCGGATGATCGGAGCGGTCTCCTCCGTGATGTTCTGGCCGATCAGGAAGAACGAAGCCTTCACACCGTTCTCCTCCAGCACGTCCAGCATCAACGGGGTGTACTTCAGGCTCGGCCCGTCATCGAAAGACAGGGCGACATATTTCGGTTTGGAATCCTCCACGCAGCCGGAGTCGCAGCCGCAATCATCCTGGGCGTAGGCGATGCCGGCGGAAAGCGCCAAGGCTGCGGCCAGCATATTCAAGTATTTGAAAATATTCATTTTAAAAACCTCTTCCGAACATCAGCCAGTACTTCGCCTCAAGCTCCTTCCAGCGGGCGGCGCACTTGTCATGGATGGCGGCGGTGTAGGCGTTCAGCAGCCTCGCCCTCTTGCGAGGGGTGGCCTTTGAATATTCAGCCTCAAGCTCAGGCAGGCCTTCGAAGGTCATCGCCTCCATCTCCAACACATTGTCGGTAAACTCCTTCTTGGTCTTCTGCCACGAAAGGGTGGCCAGCTTGTTGGCGCGGCGGAACTCCCACAGCACGCTGTTAGGATAATATTCCTTCTGACCGCACTTCTCGAAAGCGGCCGGCAGTTTCGTGCTTCCGCAGAAAATCGGGATGCGAGGGCTTTGCGCAGGATTGTCCACGGCGTACCAGCAGACTCCGCCGATGCCGTCCGGCAGCCACGAGCGACTCTGGATGACCGTTGAATATGAACACCAGGCCACCGCCAGCGTTCTCTTGAAATCGATCACGCCCGGAGCGATGCTGTTCAGCGTGTTGCGCATCGGGGTTGTCAGCCAAGGATTGGCCAGAGGACTCATCTCCTTGTGGGCGGGAACGCCGTCCTTCTCAGGCACATCTATCGTCCAGTTCTTGCACATGTCCCATTCCGTGCCTTCGTAAGTGTCTCTCAACAAAGCCATTACCCTCCTGACATCCACCAGCGAATCCGGCTTTACGGAGAACGGGAAATCCTCCATACCATACTTCAGTCCGAGCGACGGAGCCAGCTGGTCAAACACCCTGAACTCCCTCTCACGGTAGTTTCGGCCTTGAGCGTAAGAGCAGACAATCACCCTCCAGAACACGAAATCCCCTTTGCCGTCCCAAAGGCCGTTGTCGATCGCAACCTGCTCAAGGTTGTCGGAAGCCATGAAATTCTCGGTGTCAGCGCGGTCGATCCTACCGATTCTTGGGATATTGGCGGAAATCCCGACGTGCTCGTCCGGAATCCTCTGCGCAGCCCAGGCCGCCCCGAGCTTATGCTTTCCGACTCCCACGATCTCAAATTGCCATACCTCCTTCGGATCGGAGACCGTAAGACATTCACCACCATCCCCGTAGCCATATTCCTCTGCCAAAGAGCCCATCACTTTGACGGCCTCCCTTGCCGTGGCGGCACGCTCCATCGCCAGACGGCATAGCTCCTCGATGACCAGCGGCGCGTCGTGGTTGATCAGGGTGTCCGGCCCCGTGAACGTCGTCTCGCCGATGCCCACCTGCTTCTCATTCAGCGATGGATAGCCAGTGTTGACGTAGGAATATGTATGCGCGACCTGCGGAATCTCTCCCACTATCTTGATCCCTGCGGTGTCGGTCACGAACTTGGTCTTGCGCCAGTTCTTGCGGATCGGAGTCACGGAACCCGGCTTGTGATCCTTCGCTGGAACGATATTCACCCAAGTGTGCGAAGTGCCGTCGCATGTGTGCGAGGTCATCACCGACCCGTCCGTGCTGGCCAGCCTCCCGACCACAATGCTGGTGCACTCCAGCCCCGAATTCTCATCATCCTGAGCCCAAGCTCCGAATCCCGCGGCCACAAAAGCCGCCAGCGTCACAAGAATTTTTCTCATCTCTATCTTATTGTTTGTTTATTCTCAAAGACTTGCGAACATCCGCTTACCTGACAGGACCGGCGATGCTGACACAAGCGTAAAACAAAGTTTATTATCCAGGCTAAGAAGCTGTTTTGAATTGTTTGTTTGAAGGTTTGAGAGTGAAAAACTTCAGT